>Ga0114976_10001483_pt1 | contig 14745 bp, 8 predicted proteins | sample S_130805_EF_Meta_FD_87319 | JGI IMG/M metagenome (GOLD analysis project Ga0114976, IMG submission 87319) | Freshwater microbial communities from Lake Simoncouche, Canada to study carbon cycling - S_130805_EF_MetaG | ecosystem: Environmental > Aquatic > Freshwater > Lake | place: Lake...
CAAGCAAGCAGCCGCCGAGGCCAAAGCCCAGGCGCTCGCCGAAAAGGAAGCAGCCAAACAAGCCGCTGCTGAAGCCAAAGCCCAAGCGCTCGCAGAGAAAGAAGCGGCCATGCAAGCAGCCGCCGAGGCCAAGGCCCAGGCACTTGCGGAGAAAGAAGCCGCGAAGCAAGCCGCTGCCGAGGCGAAGGCTCTAGCCGATGCCGAACGCGCGGCGGCCAAAGCAGCTGCCGAACTGGCCAAGGCGCAGAAATTGGCTGAGAAGCAGGCCCTTGCCGAACTTAAAGCTCGGGAACTCGCCGAGTTCCTTGCCGCCAAGAAAGTCGCTGACGAAGCTCGGGAACGGGAACGCGCCGCCAAGGAGGCCGAACGCCAAGCCGCCGCCGAAAAAGCCGAAAAAATTCGCGCTGGGAAGGAATCCGTCCGCCAGGCTGCCCTGGCCGCAAAAGCCGCCAAGGAACAAGCGCGCCAGACGGCGGCTACCGCTCAGCTGCTCGCTGAAAAAGCTGCCCAGGAAGCTTTGGAACGGGAAATTCTGCGCAAGAGCAAGGAGGCCGTCAAGGCCGCGAAGGATGATGAGGTGGTCTGGGTAGAAGACGCAGAGTAGAGGAACGCTAGACTCGACTCAGCGGGCCTTCCATTGACCAATGGCAACGCCCTTCCCTTCTCCATTCAGGCGAAGGGAAAGGCTGCAGACAGCCCCTGATGGACAGCCCCGACCCGTCTTCTAAGCCTGAGCCAGCTTGACCTTCAATCGCCACCCCATAAGCAAGGCGACCAGCGCCGTTGCCAGCCACCAACCCCAGGGAGTGGTCGCCCCCGAGGCGTCCACCTTGGGCTCGACGGCTGCCATAGGCGGCGGTGGCACAGGAATGCCGATGCTAGTCTCTCCTGGAAAAACGACCATGGGCCGCCGCTCTGCTTGTTCGCCGATGGTCGTCAGCAGGATCAAACTGGTGTTGGCCTGCTGCCCCAGCCACACCTGAAAGGGACCCGCCCCTGTCTGACCGGTGAACTCCGCCAACAGATGCACCTCCTGCGAACCTGGGCTCAGGGGTTCATTGGTCGCCCCATCCATGGGAAGAAAGACCGGCTTCGATAGCTCATGCGCAGCCCCACCAAACGTCACCACCAAGGCCTGACGCAGGTAGTCGGCCGCCTTTGCCTCCGTGTCCTTCAGTTGCTCCGCCGACTGATTACGATACCACCCCGCCTCCACAGGCGGAAGAACAGTCGGGTCAGCCGCGAGGAACACCCGGGGGTCGACATTGGCCCGAAGCAAATACTGGCCATCGGTCCGAAACACGGCTTCCAGGGTCAGACTCGGCACCGTGTGGGCACCCGCCAAGCCGAAAGCAGAGAGGAGCAGAAAAATCGGCAATATTCGACGAAAAAAGATCAAAACAGCGGTTGGTGACATCTCGAGCACCTATTTCAACGCCTCTGAGGCCTGTCAATGCAGGGCCTTTCGCAGCTTGGCTTGACTTTTGCGCGCCAGATTGCTTGAAAGGGGGCCTGATTAAACAATGGGTGCCATTCTCAAAGCAGCGGACAGTTCAGGCGCGGAGTATCCGCTGGAAGACTTCAACCTTTTGGGACGAAGCCAGGATGCGACTATTCGTCTGCAAGACGTCGGCATTTCACGCCAGCATGCCACGCTGCGCCGCGAGGGCGCGCACTGGTGGGTCACCGACCTAGGCAGTGCCAATGGCACCTATGTGAACGATGTGGCCATCGCCGCTGCGCGCGCCCTGCGTTCAGGCGATCGCATTCAGATGGGCAGCCTGATCGTCGTTTTCGATCAGGCCGACGGCAGCAACAGAGAGCACGTGCAGGGCATGCAAACCCAGGTCCTGCGCACCACCTCGCTGCCCATGAAAACCGTGCAGGCTACCCTGCTCGTCGGCGACCTGCGCGACTTCACCCGCATTTCTTCCAAGCTCACCGCTGAGGAGGTCGCCAAGATGCTGCGCGAGTGGTATGCAGACTGCGAAGCCATCCTGAAGCCACGCGGTGCCACCATCGACAAGTTCATCGGCGACGGCGTGTTCGCCTACTGGTCGCGCACGGATGACAAAACGCGCACCAACGCCATCGAGGCCGCCCAGCTGCTGAGCCGACCCGAGGCCAGCCATTCGCCGACGCGCAAGTGGGTGAAGGACCACCTGGGCATCGAAGTGAAGTGCCACGTCGGCCTGCATGTCGGCGAGGTCGCGCTCGGAGCCATGGGCCGTGGCGTGAACACGGCGGTCGGTGAAGCAGTGAACGTGACCTTCCGCATTGAAAGCCTCACCCGTAAGCTAGAGACCCCGATGCTGGTCAGCGCAGAGTTCGCCAGCGGCTGGGGAGCCGCCAATAAGCGCCTGGAACTGGCGGGCCACTACCCGCTGAAAGGCCAGCCTGACCCGATCGAGGTTTGGCGGATCAAGGGCACCTGACCTTCAGCTTTCGCCGAGACCCGCGAGCGGCATTGCAGCCACCGGCGTTTCTGCTTTCCTGAAGGAATGTCCGCCAGCCCCGCCAGTCTCTTGAAGACCATGGATTACTCCGTGGTCCAGCAGTGCATGCATTGCGGCATGTGTCTGCCCACCTGCCCGACTTACATGGAGACAAAGCAGGAGCGCAACAGCCCACGCGGCCGGATCTCCCTCATGCGCAGCATCGCGGACGGTGAGTTGGACGTGACGCGGGCCTTTGCCGACGAGATGTATTACTGCCTGGGCTGCCTCGCCTGTGAAACGGCCTGCCCGGCCGGCGTGAAATACGCCGAGCTGTTCGAGACCGCGCGCGCCGAGGTCGAGCGCACCGGGGCCGCAGGCCATGGTCAGCGCGATTTCTGGCGCTGGTTGACGCTGGAGGTGCTGTTCATGCGACCGCGTCTACTGCGCTTCGTCGGGAGGCTGCTGCATCTGTATCAAAGCAGCGGACTGGAGCACCTGGTCCGTGCCTCGGGCTTTCTCTATTTGTTGCCTGGCAAGCTGCGAAAACTGGAGCCGCAGACACCGCGCATAGCACCCGAGAACTCGGATGCACTGATCGCAGCAGTTGAAGCTCCGGCCTTGAAGAAATATCGCGTGGGATTGCTCACGGGCTGCGTGCAGGACCTAGCCTTTAGCAATATCAATCGCGATACCGCTGATGTGCTATTAGCCAACGACTGCGAGGTCGTCACGCCGCGTGCGCAGCACTGCTGCGGCTCACTGCACGCGCACAATGGAGCCATCGAACTGGCTCAGAAACTCGCCCGCACACAGATCGACAGCTTCGACCTCGACGGGCTGGATGCGATCATCACCAATGCTGGCGGCTGTGGTTCACACTTAAAGAAGTATGCCCATCTGCTGCACGACGATCCGGCCTATGCGAAGAAAGCTGAGCAGTGGGACCGCAAAGTGAAGGACATCCATGAATGGCTGGTCCAGATCGGCTTCCGCAAGCCTGAAGCAGGCTGTGGAGTCGACACCGTGACGTATCATGAAAGCTGCCATCTCTGCCACGGCCAGAAGGTCGTCAACCAGCCGCGTGCATTGTTAAAGTCCATCCCTGGTCTCACACTCACGGAGTTACCGGAGAGCAACTGGTGCTGTGGCAGCGCAGGCATTTACAACATCACCCAGCCCGAGCAGTCCGCGAAGCTGCTGGAGCGCAAGGTAGGGCACATCGCAAAGACAAACGCTACCGTCGTCGCCACCAGCAATCCCGGCTGCCATCTGCAACTGCGCAATGGCTTAGCCCCCACCTATACCGTGACTCAACCGGTAACATTGTTGGCACAGGCGTATCGGGCAGAGCAGGGTTGACTTCACGCTAGGGCGCTGATAGCCACAGCGGTTCCATGTCTTCGGCTATCGCTCGCCCCATGATGCAATTGTTATGTATTGTAGTCGCCGCGCTGGCGATTCCGACAGCGCTCTGCCACAACGGCTGGCTCGAAAAGCGCCTGCGCCTGCGCGAGCCGAAGCTGAAGCCAGTGATGCGCGCTTCTGCAGGCATTCAAGACGCTGCTGGTGGCCAGAAGCGACTGCGGCAAGAGAGCCCCGAATGGATACTGGTGGGCAATTCCATGCTGAACTGCCGTGTGGACAATGCCGAACTGGAGGCACTGACCGGGCACCAGCTCTATAAGCTGTCCTTCAGCGGCACCAAATCAGCCATGTGGTATCTCATGCTAAAGACTATCGTGGTGCCTTCGGGTGCGAAGCCGAAGGTGGTGACCATCGTGTTCCGAGATCGCGATCTGACACGACCCACGGTGCGCGTGATCGATAATGCAGCGATGATTGAGCGCTTGCACGGTCGTGACTTGCCCGAGTGGCAGCAGGTGCTGGGGACTTACGAAGCCTCGCTCACCAGTTCATGGACCAAGCTGACGACCCGTGTGGGCGATGGCTTCGACACCCTGATGCCAAGCACCAAGTGGAATGAATGGGCGCGGAACAAGGTGCAGAAAACCGCCTTCAACCTCAGCGCCTTCGGCGACAACAGCGACTACCCGGTGCGGCGCGAGCAGCGCAACGATCTTCTGTCCATGAACCATCTGCGCAAGAGCAGCGATGGCGCGGACAACGCCGAGGATGACGAAGCTGACAAGAAAGACACAGAGCCGCCGATCTCTTTTGATCCGTCCCCCGATCAATCCTTCCTGCCCCACATGGTGAAGCTGGCGCAGCAGGCCGGATTTCAGCTGCACTTCCACCGCATCAAAACCAATCCCGATATGGCACCGCCCATGGATGAGGTGCAACGCACGCGTGTCGCGTATCTCGCCGATTTGAAGGCCTGGCTGGAGGCGCAGGGCTGCTACTTCACGGATGAATCCGGCGAGCCAGAGATCACAGGCCGCATGTTTGTGGACACCATCCACATTCACACCGCTCCTGAGAACCGGCAGGCCTACCAGAAGATTTTCTGGCGTCAGGTTCAGCCCTTGATCGACGACTTGATGCGCAACGCCGGCTCAGCCCCCAAGACTGCTCCATGATTTTTCAGAGCCTCGATTATCTGGTCTTTTTCGCCAGCCTGCTGTGTGTGTATTTCTGGCTGCCTGCGCGCGGGCAAAACCTATTAGTGCTTGCGGCCAGCTACCTTTTCTACGGCTGGATTCACTCGTGGTATCTGATCTTGATCAGTATCACGACGATCTTCGACTGGGGCTGCGCGCTAGGGATGGAGAGTTCCAGCACGCCTGCTCGGCGGCGGGTCTTTTGCATCATCAGCGTGTCGGTGAATTTCATCATCCTCGGGGTCTTCAAGTATCTCGGCTTCTTCGTGGAGAACGTGACGGCGCTGCTCACTGCGCTGCATTTGATGCCCTCGCCAGTGCTACTGCACATCGCCCTGCCCGCAGGCATTTCGTTCTTCACCTTTCAGAGCGTCGCGTATGCCATCGACGTCTATCGCGGTCAGCAGCGCGCTTGCCGTTCATTGATCGAGTATGCCACGTTTGCGGCCTTCTTCCCGCAGTTGGTCGCGGGGCCGATCGAGCGAGCAGGCCACATGCTACCGCAGTATCAGGCCACACGTCGGCCTTCGCTGACAACGCTTCGTTCGGGCTTGGTGCTGTTCCTGTGGGGCTTGTTTCAAAAACTCGCCATCGCCGACAGCGCCGCCATCCTGGTGAACAAAGTTTTTGCCGTGGGCGATGCGACCTTCCCGGTGCTGTGGGGCGGTGTGATCGCCTTTGGCGTGCAGATCTATGCGGACTTCAGTGGCTACACCGCCATGGCGCGTGGCTCGGCCAGGATCATCGGCATTGAGCTGTGTCCGAACTTCAATCATCCTTACATCTCGCAATCGCCCTCGGAGTTCTGGCGGCGCTGGCACATGAGCCTGGGCAAGTGGTTCAAGGAGTATGTGTTCATTCCGCTCGGTGGGTCGCGTGGTGGAGCCTGGCTCACCGCGCGGAATTTAATGATCGTTTTCTTCCTCTCCGGTCTGTGGCACGGCGCGGGCTGGAACTTCATTCTGTGGGGTCTGTTTCACGGCGTGTTGCTCTGCCTCTGGCCGCACTTGACGCGTCTTTGCCCAGTGTTCGGCACCGCTGGTGGGAAAGCCGGTATCGTCTTCCGCGTCGTCTTCACGTTCGCCATCATGCATGTGGGCCGTGTGCTGTTCCGCGAGCAAGACTTGGCCATGATCTGGCAGCATCTCACGCTCAATCCGCTGGCGACCACCCTCATGGATTGGCGTGTGGGGATGGGAATCTTGTTCGAAGCGGTGCTGTATGGCTTGCCGTTGACGCTGATCTATCCGCTGATCGAGCACTACCGCCTGCTGCCTGCTGCGGATGATGCCAAGATGCAGACTTGGAAGTGGACCTGGGCTCAGGCGGCACTGGCTGCCCTGCTCATCTTTGGCCTGCTGGCGCTACGCTCGCCCGAGACCGGCGACTTCATTTATTTCCAGTTTTAGGGCTGGAGTTCGGCAAAGATCAGCCGTCCGGCGCTGGTCTGTGTGGTGCCGGAGATGATCACGCGCACGGTGTTGCCGACGAAGCTCACCGCGTTGTTCACAATCACCATCGCGCCATCGGGCAAGTAGCCCACGCCTTGATGCTTTTCTCGCCCCGTCTTCACCAGCGCGATTTCGATTTGATCGCCAGCGGTCAGTTCGGACTGCAAGGCGCGGCTCAGTTCATTCAGGCTTAGCACGGCCACGCCGCGCAAGCGCGCGACCTGCGCCAGGTTCTCGTCATTGGTCAGCAGGCGCGCGTTCAACTCACGCGCCAAGTTCGCCAGCCGCGTGTCCACAGGCACCTTGCCGCTAGTGCCGTCTTCGTGAATGGTCAGGTCCAGGTCACGCATCGCCCGCATCTGCTCCAAGACCAAGAGCCCGCGCTTGCCACGCTCAGCCTTCAGCGACTCCTGGGAGTCGGCCAGCCGCTGCAGTTCATCCAGCACCAAGCGCGGGATCACCATGGTGCCCGTGAGAAAGCCCGTTTCGCAGAGCTTGGGGATGCGGCCGTCGATGACGATGTTCGTATCCAGGAGCAAGGGCTCACCTTCCGAAGCATCGCGACGGAAGCGCACGTACGGAATCAGCATAGCGAACTGGTCGCGATCACTGCGAACGGCCAGCGTGACACCGAGAAAGCCCAAGGCGAGGAAGACCACCAGCTCAATGGCATTGCGAATGGTCTCGCCATCGGGCAACGAGGTCAACCAGCCCATTTGCAGCAAGCCCACACGGGTGATCAAGAATGCGCCGAACAACCCGGCTAACAATCCAAACACAGCGTGAGAAAAGTGTCGCACGCTGACGCGCCCCAGCGCACTGTCCAGCAGCACCAAGAACCCACCAAACGCGATGCCCGCGATGGCCCCTGTCAATCTGCTACCGCCAAAGCCCGGCGACACGGCCACGCCAATGTATAGGCACAGCGCCATAAACAGGACACGGACGACTTGGATGAACCAGAGGACTTGCATGAACCAAAGTATCTCGCAAAAGCCGCGCGGGGTCAAAGCTTCTGCCGACCGGGGTACAAAAGAAAACGCGGCGACATGAGCTCATGCCACCGCGTCAGAGAGGTTGAACTGGCGGAGCTTACTTCGCGTCCTTCAGCACCATTTCCTTGAACTGCACCACCATTGGCGGGCCGGCATGAATCTGGAGGGCCAGCAGACCTTCCTTGGCAGCCACGGCGGTTTCATCCGTCACATCGACCGTTTGCATGCCATTGATGAAATGCTGCAAGTGACCGCCCTTGGCCACGATCTTGTAGTCGTTCCAGTCCTCGGCCTTGATCGCGGCTTGAATCGCATCCGACTCGCCCACAGTGCCTGTCACTTCGATATTGGGGGCCTTCTTCTCCTTCCCGTCCTTGCCCGTGGTGACCTTGTCGCCTTCCTTGATAACAACCTTCTGACCACGCAGCGCCAGGATGCCGCGGGCTCTTTCTTCATAAAGGATGCCGGAGTAGGTCTTGCCGGCTTCGAAGTCGGCTTGGTAGCCGCTGATGATCGGTCCCATCTCGCCCTTTGGCAGTTCCTTGCTGCGATATTGCACGCCGCTGTTCCCAGCGACAATGCGATACTTGAAGGTCATCTCGAAGTCGCCGACCACACCGCCGCGCCAGATCAGGAAGGTGTTGTGCTTCAGCGTGGACTTAGCGGGGTTTGCAGGGTCAGCGGGCGTGGTGCCCGTAAGGAGCCCATCCTTCACAGACCAGAGATCCATGTTGCCTTCCCAGCCAGTGAGATCCTTGCCGTTGAAAAGTTGCTTGTCCTCGGCGGTGGCCAGGCCTGCCACAGCGAGCAGAGTGAATGCGGTGATGAATGACTTCATGAGTAGAATGTAGAATTAGCGGGGCGAGGTGTAACGGGTCGCACGCGCTTTGTCTATCCTTCTGCTCCAGTCATTCGCGGATCAGCCGCCCTTCTGCACCGCCTGCTCGATCAGCGGAGCGAAGACGGAGGCGATCACACTATACGACACCGCCATGACGATGCTGATGACGATGAAGAAGTAACCCAGGACCATCCCGGCAATAGCCAAACCTTCGCCCCCATACGCACGCCCAGAGCGACGAATGCGGCTGAGTGCCAAGTGTCCATACACCACCGCAGGCAGCGCGGTAAAGCACAGGCACAGCAGGCTCAAGATCCCAAATACCAAGCTCGCCGTCGCCTCGCCCGCGACTCCGTATTGCCCCGGCATGATCGACAGCGGCACCGACACATACTGTGGCTGGGGCGGCGCAGCGGAAGGCGCTACAACGATGACCTTCGGCGGTGCTGGGGCCGCTGCAGGCGCACTGCCCGGGCTGACGACAGGCACGACGACCTTGGTAAACTTCCGCGTGGGTGGCGATGCAGGTGCCGGCTCTAGCCGTGACAGAAGCTCGGGCAAGTCGGCGCCCTCATCGGCAGACTCAGGCGTGACTTCCTCGTCCTCATCCTCTTCAATCAGGGTCTCCACCAGCACCCAGTCGTCCATGCCATCGGTCCACAGATGATCGGTGGGCAGGATGCTGCCATCCTCTACGCCTTCAAGCACCTCCGCTTCCGTGAAGGTGCCAAGCTCTTTGCCATCGCGGGAGATTTGGTAGCTCATGATGTCAGGGCACTGATGATAGGCAGTTCCTTCACAAAGCAAGTCCAGTGCCGTGGCGCTGCGTTAGTGGTCCATTTCAGTCCGCCGCGCTTCGGGTTCATTTTGGCTTTAGCGTCACCGCCCCTGCATTGCCAGACGCGGCGGGAGCGAGCAAGAAGTGGCCGTAGCCACCTGCATTGGCACCTTTTTGCAGCAAGGTGCCCTTGTAGGTGGCCTTGCCGCCACTGTCGTGGGTGAAGCTGCCGCTGAAGGCTCCGCTGGTCTTGGTCAACGCGATGCCGAAGCTTGAGTCCGTGGTCGGAGCCCGGCTCACCACGCTGGCTGTGGTGATGTTCATGTTCTTCGTCAGCGTCGAAATCAGATTGCCACTGGAGAAGGCCAGTTCGGCGTTGCCCGTGGAAGCGTTGGTCGATCCAAGGCCCGGCAGCACGGCGGATCCCACCGGCACGCTGTAGAGAGCACCCACGAGATCAGTCTTGATCCCATTGGGCCAGCCTGCGGGGAAATAAGTCGAGGCACCGGCATTCAGATACCAGGCGAGGTCAGTCGCTGTCACATCGCTGTCGCCTTGAGTGGCGTCCAGCGCCGCCACACCTGCCAGCGACCCTGCGCGGCTGGTGAAGCTGACGAAGATTGGCCAAGCCAAGTTTTGCGATAGGGCACCCGTGGATGAGATGGCGCGTCCGTCGGCGAGCGTGGCTATCAACGACACAGTTCCACTAGCGGCCACGGTGAGCTGCCCAACGCCATCGCCCAGCGGATAAACCGCCAAGCTGTCTGCTTGAGAAGTGCGTGCAGGCAACACCACGGTGTAGGTGCCTCGGTTGGCGACAGGCACCGTGGCTGTGGCGGAGAAGGCCGCACGCTCTGCTGTGATGTCCGAGACGTCGCTGACAATGCCGCCTGTAATCTGGGTCAGAATGCCAGTGATGAGATCGGTTCCACCCGACAGGTCCAAATGGAGGCTGAGGCTCCAGGTGGTGGCACCATTGAGCACACTGACGATGGCGTTGCCTGTGTTTGGACTGAAAGTGCCACTCACCGGCTTGGTCACGCCATCCAGGTTAACCGCGCCCGTGAACGAGCCCGTGCTGGTCAAACTAGCGGTGAACAGGCCGGTGTTGGACTTGGCGGCTGCGGTTCCGCTGGCGGCCTTGATCAGGCCTGCATAGCTGCCCGTGAGATCGGTGGTGAACGGATTGGAGATGAAGTTCGCCGTGATCTGTGCGCCTTCCACCATCGTGAAGGTCAGCGTGGTGACCAGCGGGCTGGCAATGGTGATGCTGCCGTTCGGTGAACTCCAGCCACTGAAGAAGCTGCCTGCGGCGGCTGTGGCACCGAGCGTGTAGCGGTTCGCCAGTTGCAAGGAGGACGCAACCGCTGTGGTCGGCGAGGTAAAGGCCACCGTGCCCGATCCGGTGCCCGCAGTCGCCAGCGTCAGCGGCCGCAGCACCACGTAGGTGAAGGAGCGCGTGGCCGTGATGACATTGCCAGCGGTGTCCGTGGCTCTGATGGACAGGCTGTTCAGTCCGGGCACGTGGCTGAGAGCAAGGCTGTAGCTGCCGCTGGTTCCCGTCGTGTCGAGGTTCAGAACGGCTTCCACCCAGGCACCCGTGCCGAGCTTCACTTCGACCAGCGCAATGCCGCTGGCATCCTTCACCGTTCCGGCCACGTTGACCGCGCCTTCGTTCACCTTCGCCGAGGCCGCTGGAGAAGTGATGACGAGTGTTGGCTTGGCGGCCTCGGCAGCGATGCCTGTGCCGGTCAGAGTGATGTCGAAGGGATTCTTCGAGCCGTTGACGTTGCTGGCCAAGTGCAACACGGCGGTGCGGCGGCCCAGTGCCGAAGGAGTAAACGTCACGGAAAACGTGGTGCTCGCTCCATCGGCTAGCGTGGTGGTGCTCAGCGAACTGAACGCAAAATCTGCCGCATTCGCTCCACTCAAGCTCAGGGACAGATTCGTGACGGCTCCATTGCCAGAGTTCGTCACCGTGAAGATTTTGGTGAGACCACGCTTGGTGACGGCTGCTTTTCCCATGGCGATGCTAGCAATGCCATCGACAATCTCAGTGCCGACGGGCTGCTCGATTCTGATGTCTGGGATCAAGGCACCCATGACCAGCGCCACATCCTTTCCGCTGGTGCCTGCTAGGTAGGTCAAGGTCGCTGCTTGGCCCGAGCCAAAGAGGTTGGTGAAGACGTGGCCTTCAGACATTCCGTTGAAGGTGCCCGTGCCGTTGGTGCGCTGGATCAAGGTGAATCTCTCCGTGCCCGTGGGGATGAAGCCGCCCACCTGCACGAGGTTCAGCGTCACATTGCTGCCGATGTCCACCGTTTCGGAGGCGATGATCTGGTCGTTCTGCGTGCCTGCGATCAGGCCACCGATTTCCAGTTGAACCACCGAGTTGGCCGCCAGCGCTGCTTTGCCGCTGACCGTCAGCTTGCCGGGTGATGCACCGGGAGCCACCGTTCCTTTCAGCGTCAAGGCATCGCCTGCGGTCAAGGTCACATCCGTGCCGCCAGCATTGTAAATCGTGCCGCCTGCGAGGAGGACGGGATCGCTGAAGGTCGCGGTGTTGATCGTGATGTTTCCCGAGCCGGTGGCAGTATCGCCAAGGGTGATTGAACTGAAGCCATCGACGAAGTAAGCCAGCGCGGTGTCGGTCAGGCTCAGCCTACCTGCGCCGCCACCGAGGCCGATGCTCGTAGTCGCCCTCGCGGGCTTGAAGGTGAGGCTGCCGGTGCCCGTGGTTTGGATGATACCCTTGGCAGTTCCGGTGCCCGTCATTTCCACGGAATCAGCGGCGAAGACAAGGTCGCCTGTGCCGGTGGACTCGATGCGTCCGCTCTTGCCGCCAGTGTAGTGAAAGCCCTGTTTGCCAGAGGCTCCGCTGCCTTCATTGCCGGTAATCGTCAGATCGCCATCGACGACAGCGACCAGCGTGGCCGCAGCGTCGTCGCGAATGCGCACGCCCTGGCCCTCCACACCACCGGTGCCGGTGATGCTTAGGTTTGCCGCTGCCACGGCGAGCACGTTGGCTCCGCCCGCGATCACCACGCCATGATTGCGCGTGATCGTTCCTGCGCCTTGACCGCTGAGCACGATGTTCGCTCCAAGGTTGGTGATCTTGGTTCCGGCACCCGTGACGTGGACACCATAGCGACTGCTACCCGGAGCGTTGGAGACGCCGTTGATCGTTAGCACACCACTGACGCCGCCCGTGATGACGCTGCCGGCTTCGATCTCGACCCCGTGGCCAACTGCTGCGCCGGATTTGCCGTATAGCGTCACCTCGCCAGTGCCTGTGCTGCCAATCGTGCTAGCACCGCTGACATCAATGCCGTTGAAGCTGCCGCCCTGCGCTGGCAGGTCTTGGTTGGCCGACAGACTGAGGTTGCCATTCTCCACGGAAATCGCCGCCGCCGAGTTCACCACAAGACCCTGGCGAGTGCTGACCGTAATCGAACCCGTGCCGGTGGCTTTTAGCACATCACTGATCATCACTGTTTTGGTCGCGGTGAAGTTGATGGCGTGCGCGCCCACCTGCACCGGGCCGGTCACGCGAATGCTCAGATCGCCGGACATGACGGGTGTCGCCGTCAGCGGCCCCGTATAGCCAGTCATATCGCCAAAAGTCACGGTAGCGCCGCCCAGGCCGATATTGAGGACGATGCCATTGGTGATGCTGGCCAGCGGGATGGTCACCACATTGGTGCCATTGCCGGTGCCAGCATTTGTGGTCAGGGCACCGCCAGAGGCTGTCAGCACCACATTCGACCCAGAGGTGGCAAGGGTCACGAAATCAGCCCGATCCAAGGTATCTGTGATCGTCAGCGCACCGCCCGCCAGCGTGGCTACCAAGGTGGTGCCGGTACCGGTCATGCTCAAATTGAAGGGCGACTCATCACCACCGTCGTGGGCAATCGAAATGAAGGCCTCCCGCGCACCATAGTATGTCGGCGCAAAGGTCACCGCGAAGGTCGTGGTTTCACCAGGAGCAAGGGAATCCGCCGTGCCGCTGGTGTTCAAGATGAAGCTGCCGCTTTGAATGCCGGTCTTCGTCACTTCAATCCCGGTCAGCGGGACCGTGCCAGGATTGGAAATGGTGAAGTTGCGGGTGCTGCCGCTGGTCCCCATCATTTGCGGATCGGTGAAGACATAGGCGTCGCTGACACCGTCTTCCAGGTCACGGCCATCCGGGTCTGCCACGGCGATGTCCACATTTCCCACAGCAATGATCAGCGCCTGTTCATAGCTGGCCTCCGGTGTGCCGTCGTCCGTGGCCTGCACGCGAATGGTGTAGCTTGGCTTGGTCTCGAAGTCGAAGTTCTCCGCCGTCCTCAGCTCACCGTTCTCGATGGTGAAGCTCTCGTTGTCGGTGTCGCCTGTGCCGCTGACCAGGGTGAACACATGCGTCTGACCGTTGGCAGGATTGTCTTCATCTACCGCGCTCAGGGTTCCGACCACCACATCTGCCCCCGCGTTCTCGGCAACCGTGCTGGCGCTGAGCTCGATGGCAGAGGGAGCGTCATTGCCGTCCGTGACCGTCACAGTCAGCACCTGGGTATCCGTGAGTGTGCCGGTGCCATTGTCGGTGACGGTGACGGTGACCTCGTAAGCGTTGTCATTGTCCAGGTCGCCTGGGTTCTCAAAATCAGGCGCAGCAAGGAAGCTCAGTTCGCCCGTGCCGCCATTGATCGTGAACAAGGCTGCATCATCCCCGCCGCTGATGCTGTAGGTCAGCTCTTGCGCGGGCTCATCCTCGTCGCTCGCGATCACCGTGGTGACGACTGTGGTGTTTTCAGTCACGCTGTCGGTGCCCGTCGCACCGCCGCCATTGCTGGTGATGACGGGAGCTTCATTGGCACCGGTCACCGTGACACTCAGAGCTTGCGTGTCGGTCAACGTGCCCGCACCGTCATCAGTGACCGTGACATTGACTTCATACACATTGTCCGTGTCCAGGTCGCCAGGACTCTCAAAGTTCGGCGCAGTAACAAAAGTCAATCCCCCTGTGCCGGAGTCGATGGCGAACAAGGCAGCGTCGTCACCGCCGGTGATGCTGTAGGTCAGAGCCTGCGCGGGCAAATCCGAGTCGGTGGCGGTAACGGTGGTCACCGCCGTCGTGTTCTCCGCTACACTGTCCGTGCCCATGGCTCCACCACCATTGCTGGTAAGGATCGGGGCTTCATTCGCATCGGTCACAGTGATAGTGAACGGCTCCTCAATGAACAGCCCACCTTGGTCCGTGGTGCGCACACGGATGGCGTAGCTGCTCTTCGCTTCATAGTTGGGTGAAGCTGTGATGCTCAACTCATCGCCCGTGATGCTGAAGCTTGCATTGTCCGTGCTACCCGTGCCGTTGACCAGCGTGTAAGTAAAGGTGTTCGCCGCATCTGGGTCGGTGGTGCTGAAGCTGCCAACCGTAGAAGCCGAAGGCACATTCTCGGCAACACTGGAGGCGCTCAGCTCGAGGTCCGTCGGCGTTTCGTTCACGTTGGTAATGGTGACGGTGAAGGCCTCCTCAGTGAACGCTCCACCCGCATCCGTGGTGCGCACGCGGACAGTGTAATTGCTCTGGGCCTCGTAGTTGGGTGAGTCTGTCAGGCGCAGCGCTGCCCCAGAGATGTTGAAAGCATCATTGTCCGTGCTGCCGTCGCCGCTGACGAGCGCATAGGTGAACGTGTCGCCTG
>Ga0114976_10001484_pt1 | contig 14741 bp, 20 predicted proteins | sample S_130805_EF_Meta_FD_87319 | JGI IMG/M metagenome (GOLD analysis project Ga0114976, IMG submission 87319) | Freshwater microbial communities from Lake Simoncouche, Canada to study carbon cycling - S_130805_EF_MetaG | ecosystem: Environmental > Aquatic > Freshwater > Lake | place: Lake...
CTATTTATATACAAGCTAATAAGTTAAATACTCTATATAATCATCATCTGAATTGTCATAATCAGCTTGTAACTGCTTAATTTGTTCACCGTCGACTTCGTATTTATCCTGTAATTCTTTACTGTCTAAAAACTCTTTCAAAGTTTCCTTGTCGATGCTAAAAAGCCCGTCTTCTTCGAATACGCCCAAAAAATTAGCTAGTTCGTCCTGATGACTCAAGTTAAGTGAAGGATTGCCTTCAGATTTTATTTCTATAATTCTATATGCTCGTGTACTCATGTTTTTAATCTCCTTTATTTATTAATCGTTACAAGGGTAATCTTTCATACACCCGTAATAACTACCATCTTCGTATATCTTAGTTGGTTCTAGTGCATTAGCCTGATAAGACCACGCGTAACCTATTACTACACCCACGAACACAAGAAAAAATGCTGTTGTTTTACTCATGTTATTACTCCGATGCTTTTAGTTGATTGATATTCCTGTAACCTGTGACCGCATACAATACGTCGTTCAAAGTGTCGATATTATAGCCGTTTATACTTGTTATAACGCGTAAAGTGTCATCTGTTGCAATATCGGCGTCAACCATGTATTGCCATGTATTATCAAATTCTGTAGTTGTCACTTTGTTAACTCCTTGTTATTTTATACGTTACGTTAGTTATATTTTCGGTGTTATATCCACCGCCTGCAACTAGTGCAAGGTCACGTTTAATATATTCGACAGCATCACCGCCGAATATACTAGTATCAATTCTATAAACATCATTAAATACTAGGTTAGTTGCACTAGGTGTATCAGGGTGTTTTTCTGTTGTGCTATATTTTATAGTTGCATCATATTTATACATTATTTTTTACCTTTAATTGTAAAGGGTATATTAGTTGATACTTTAATACCGTTTAACTTGAATATAACTGGAATGTTACTTGTAATTTTCATTATTGCTCCTGATATAGTACGCCAGCATAGTAGCGATACTTTGTTACTGATTTGATGTAGCGAACCTGTATTTTGGTCATAACTTAATCCCTTCGTTATGATTATTTTATAGTGTAGCCATTGCTGACTGAATACATGGTAGCATAAGCATATGCATACTGTCAAGTGCTTATTATATAAAGTTATGCACAAGTGAATAAACGCCAAAATGAATAGATATACAGTATATTACATGTATAGAGTATAAACACGTTATATAGGCTTATAATGGCTTATACAGCGTATATACAACAGGTAGCAATACACCATACCCCGCCCAATAAATGGAATACATATACTAGTATTGTATCTATATAAGAGTATATATAGGTTATATAGAGGTATATAGAGTAATAGGTGACTATGTAATAGCAATGCTATGGCTTATATACAGCCGTATTACAGTCGTATTACATTACATCATATAACTCCCACCCCTTATACACGTATACACACTACATATACCTGTAGTAGTAGAAATATAAAAAGTTAGTGTCATTTCTATATATAGAGTAGTACCACCCTAGGGAACCCTTAAAACAGGGGTAGGGGTGTTTGAGCCAGAAGAGTTTAGAGCGTATTTCAGCGCGTGACACGATTATGAAAAGAGGATGTGTGTATGGATTTTATAGTTTCCCCTTTGACAAAGGTGTGTATACTGATACGTATAAGGAAACACGATGAGAGTTAATGTTTATATACGAGAAGAAGACGAAGAACTGTGGGCGGCGCTGGAGAACAAAAGCGAATGGATCCACAAACAACTTAATAAGGATGACTCTATACAGGTAGACGAAGTCGATACTTGGCATATAGGTAGTGAAGATAGTACACTTAAGTCATGAATTTAGCACAAACACTTCTAAATGTTGGTAGAGGAATAGCCCAGCCTTTTGCACAGATGGGCACTGGACTAGCCTATACACCTAAAGCTATCTACAGAGAACTACAAGGAAAACCTATAGATGATATACAGAGAAGAGTCTTTGGAACTAATGATCAAGGAACTATACTTAAAAATATTATCGGTAATACCGCACAGGTAGGCTTAACTGCGTTAGCTGGGCCTATGGCTAAAGCAAGCTTAGCTGCACCAACACTAGCTAAACAAACACTCTTTGGAGCGGCACAAGGCGGTTTACTTGGCGGAGCAATGAATCTAGCCAGCAGTACTGCACAGAACCAAAGAATAACTCCACAAGGCTTTTTACAAGGTGCTGCGTTAGGAGCTGGATTAGGTGCTGCAACTCCACTTGGAAGAGCAATGTATTTAAACGCTAAGGCAAACCCATTAGGCGAAGGCGGCTATATAAGTCTGCCTGGAGGAAGAAGAGAAGTTATTGTAAGAGACCCTCGAACCAGTCCTGAATTAGCCGACCAAGTAAAACGTGGGTTCTTAAGTGGTGACGTTAATCTCGTACAAGCTAAGAACATTGAATATGGCGGCGGGGTTAAAGCAGCTCCATTGCAAAGAGCACGCGTAGATTATTGGAAGAACATAATACTTAAACAAGGTATGGATCCTAATAATTCAAACAGTATAGATCCTTTAATTGTTTCATTAAATAAAAAAACTGGGCAGACGTTATTAGAAGATGGCAAACACCGTCTTCAAGCTATGCGTGAACTAGGTATTAAAGATGTACCTGTCATCGTACAGCGAGACCAACTACGTGGTGCTGCCCTACAAGCTCAACTAGGAAGGTAATATGACCCATCAAATTAAAGTGCCAGATTACGAACCATCTGATCGGCAAACTAAATTCCATACTAGTACTGCATTTGAAACACTTTACGGTGGAGCTGCAGGTGGAGGAAAGACTACCGCTATTGTGGCAGAAGCAATCACCTTTGCACTGCAGTGGCCCAAGTCACGTGTTTATATGTTTCGTCGTACTATCCCAGAGTTAAAGCAATCTATCGTACCAGAAATTTATAAACAGGCTTCCCAGTATATAGACTCAGGCGGAATGAAATACAACTCACAAGACAGAACCTTTGTTTTAAGAAACGGCTCAATCATTCAACTAGCTTATCTAGAGAACCCTGGAGATATGTTTAGATACCAGTCCGCAGAGATTCACCTTTTACTAATGGACGAGTTAACTCACTTTACCCAGGACGAATACGAATACCTAAAGACTCGTGTACGTTCTACAGGAGAGCATCCACTTAAAGTAATGGCCGCAACAAACCCTGGCAACGTAGGCCACGGCTGGGTTAAAGCTTATTTCATTGACATAATAACTCCAGAAACTATCTACACAGATAAAGCAGGCAACACTAGACAGTTTATTCCAGCTAAAGTAGACGATCACCCGATAGAAGCTTTCAGAAAGTCTTACTCTAAACAGCTTGAAAGTATCTCTGATCCAGATTTAAAGCGAGCACTCTTAAAGGGAGACTGGGATATATTTAGCGGACAGGTATTTACTGAGTGGGAAAGAGACAGACACGTAGTTGATCCATTCCCTATACCAAAGCACTGGACTAAGTGGTTAGCATATGACTGGGGCTACAACACATACGCTGCTTGCCTATGGCTTGCTAGAGATCCAGCCAATGAAAGAATATACGTCTACAGGGAATTCTATCCTCACGCAATGGCAGCTAGTCAACAGGCACAAACAATAAATGATTTGTCTGGAGAAGAACTAGTAGTTACTAAGTGGGCAGATCCTTCCCTATGGAAACAGCACGGATCAGTAGAGACAGGTGAAAGCGTAGCAATCATCTTTCAGAAAGCAGGACTAATCTTTCAGCCAGCAAATAATGACCGCATGAACGGTATGAACGCCGTACATGAATCTTTAGCTATTGCTCCAGATAACAAACCAAACCTACAAGTATTCTCTAGTTGCGTTAACTTAATAAGAACTCTTCCATCATTACCTTACGACATGCACAAAACAGAAGACGTTGATACCAGAGCTGAAGATCATCTTTATGACTGCTTAAGATACGCGCTAGTTAACCAACGACCAGCTCAAATGCCTGAGATTAAAGTCAATGAGGGCGTATTTAATAGGCGGATGAAATATATATAATTTTTTAATAAGTGATATACTGAAAACAGCTGGGTGCAACTTATACTGATGATTAAAAAAACAACTACAACTAAGAATACAGACGACACAGTAAATAAGGTAGTAAGTGCCTTTAACGCATCATGGAGCTATCGCTCTGGTTCATGGCACGATAAGTGGCAGAACATGAACAAATTATACAATTCAGAACGTGTATACGTTGGATATAACGGTATCTCTGATACTTTCGTACCAATGTCATACTCTTTAGTAGAAACAATGGTCTCTGCAACTAGTGGAGATAAGCCTGTAGTTGAATACATGGCTACCAAGCCAGAACAAGATGTTAACACTGAAGTATTAAACGCTCTTCTGTCTTACTACTGGGACATAGGGCAGTGGACACCTAAGCTCATACAACACAACCGTGCAATGTTTAAACTAGGTACAAGCGTACTAAAAGTATATTGGAACATTGACCATCCTTGTCTTGATATAATCCCTCTTCGTGACTTCTTCTGTGATCCAGCTGCAACATTCTTTAACAGAGATAACGCTGGCTATATGGGCCATAGATTCCTAGCTAACAAAAAAGAACTAGAAAAAGAAAAAGTAATTGATCCAGAGACTGGCGAGTTCGTACCTAAATACAAGAACCTTGATAAACTAGGCAAGTTTGATTCAGGTGAAGAAACAGACAAGCAAGACAAAGACAGTGAAATGGGCAACAATGCTGAGATGCCTCAAGACGAGAACCAGATTGAAGTTATCTGCTACGAGACACGTGATAAGGTCATCTACGTTGGAAACAGAGAGCAAGTAATCTATGAAAACATTAACTACTACAAACAACGTCAACAATTCTTAGGCTATAAGAACCCGACTGGAATGTTCTCTTATATAATTGATTCTTTCTCTCCAGATGAGTCACAACTTTACGGTAAGTCAGTTATTGAGCCAATCGCTAAGCACCAGGAACTTTTAAACGACCTTACTAACCAGAACATAGATGCTGTATCATGGGCAATTGATCCTGAAATGGAACTTGACCCACAGTATTCTAGCTATTTAGATAAGATGCGTTCCGCAACAGGTAACGTATATCCATTTAAACCAGGTTCATACCAGGCTGTACAGAAACCTATTATTCCTTCAAACGTCTTTAACGAGCGAACTAACATTAAGAATGAAATCCGTGAAGCAACTGCTATAGATGAAATACTCAAAGGTGTAGCAATGAGTGGAGAAACCACTGCTACTGAGGTAAAAGCTCAGCAGAACAGTGCAGGACGCCGATTTGGACTAATTATTTCTATGTTAGAGAATGGCGGATACTACCAACTAGCAAAACTAGTCTTCCAGCTTGTACAACTGTACGTAACAGCACCAGTAATGTTCCGTGTAATCGGTGATAAGGGTATTAATTGGAAAGAATTTGATCCTAATATGTTTAAGGGTGATTATGAGCCACGTATTAAGCTTAAATCAACGCTAGAAGACGAAAAACGATTCAAGATGCGTGATCTTAAAGAGTTATATAGCGCTATGCTTGGAAACCCTTACATAGATCAAGCTACTCTTACAAGATACATTATCCAAAAAGGATTTAATCTAGATCCTAAAGAAGTAGAGACATTAGTTAAAACCGAAGAAGAGTTAATGCAAGAAGCTCAGGGCAAACAAGGCAGTAAGCAGGCTGGAAGCGGTGAACCTAAGACAATTATTAACTATAAAGACGCACCGCCAGATATCCAGGCACAAATGGAAGAAGAATCAGGCTATCAAGCTTCTGTTACACACGAAGGCGCAATGGAGACTAGAGCTACTCAGCAAATGTCAGACCAGGCTCTTAATGGTGAGCAAATTGCTCCAGTCCCAACTACACCTCCTCAGCCAATGCAAGGTATGCAAGGAATGAGCGGTGCTCAAGGTGGACAGATGCCACAAGGCGGACAAGGTGGACAGTAATTGGTCTAACCAATATAAGAGTTTATTCTCTTCACCATTAGGTAAGCAACTTTTAAACGAATTAAACATAGTTAAGCAACGATTACAAGATGACGCTTCAGAGGCAAAAACTGCTGAAACCGCTTTTGGCTTGCTTCGAGAGGCAGGAGGTGTTATAAAGGCAATAGATCATTTACAATTTTTAGCAGTCGTACCTAAGCATGAGGGGGATAAAGACAATTAAAACTAAAAGTCGCCCAGTTTATCCTCCTCATTTCTGGGCAAGACATTAACAATTAGGAGTAAAGATGGATACCACAACCCCTACGGAGGGCGCTGTTTCAGCACAACCCACACAACCAACAGAGGCGGTAAAGATAGAAGGAAACGAGCAAATTATATCTACGGATGCTAATGGAACTCCAGACCTACAACCTATCACATCTCAAGACGACCAACCGAGTGCAGACACGGCCGTTGAAGATGCAACCGCACCAACACAAGCCGACGGTGACGATATAAAGTCATGGGCAGAAAAGAAAGGACTTCCTTTAGAAGATCCTGTTAAGATGGCCAGCATGTATCGTGAAGCCGAAAAGAAAATGCACGAGGCAACCCTTAAAGCGCGAGAATACAACACAGCTGTGATGGATCAACCGCTTATTGACTATACTGGTGACAGTGCTGTAGATCAGCTAGCTGTACAGGTGAATCAATTAACAATTCAAAATAAAGTGAATAGTTTTTGGGAGTCAACACCCGAAGCAAGAGAATTTGAAGGCAAGATGGCGGAAATTGTAGTACAACGACCCCACTTACAGAATGATCTTGATGTTTTATATGCCCTAGCTAGGAATGATCCTACGCGAGAAGCAGACTTAAAACGGGAAGGTGGTCGAGAAGCACTTACTAATCTTGCACAGAAACAACAAGCCGTACCTCCACTGGCGGCAGCAACGAATGCAGGTTCTTACGAATCCAATGTCATAAGCAACCAAAACGTTTATGAATTAATAGACCGTAATGACCAAGAATGGTTTCAAAAGAATTATTCTGCAATCAATAAAGCTATCTCAGGGAAATAATAAATTAATAAATTGAAAGAAATAAAATGGCAACAACAGGTGCATATAACTCTGGCAACGTAAACATCGGTGCAACAGCTGGTAGCGTATTCCGCCCAAATGTATGGTCAAAAGAAGTATTAATGTTCGTAAAGAGCAATCTAGTTCTTCTTCCACTCATTAAGCATTATGACGCTGACGTTCAATCTAGCGGACAAACTTTGGAAATTCCAAACGTATCTGCAATTAGCGCGAACCTAAAAGCTCAAAACACTGTAGTTACGCTAAACTACAACACAGAAACAAAAACAACTATCACATTGAACAAGCACTACGAAAGCTCATTCATTGTTGAAGACCTAGTAAAAGTACAGTCTGCTTTTGATCTTCGAAGCGATTACACACAAGCTGCGGCTTACGCAATCTCAGAGAAAATTGACAGCGACCTAGCTACAAACATGACAACTACATGGAAAACTGCGAGCCAAGCTTACGGTGCATACGGAACAGCTCTAAATGACAACCTCATCTTGACTGTTAACCGATACCTAAGTGAAAACAAAGCTCCACGTTCTGACCGTGCTCTAGTTGTACACCCTAAGGGTGAAGCAGAAATGCTTGCAATCGACAAGTATGTTCGTTATGACGCTTTAGGTGTTGGTGGTGACGCTAACTCTATCGCTAACGGTAAAATCGGACGCATCTACGGTGCTGACGTATACATGAGCCAAAACTTGGTTTATCTAGACACAGCTACTGATGAATACAATCACCTATTCTTCCACAAGGAAGCATGGGCAATTGCTATGCAGATGCAACCTCGTACTCAAGCGCAGTACAAGCAGGAACACCTTGGATGGCTCGTAACTGTTGATGTTCTTTACGGACACAACGCACTACGAAGCAACTTCGGTTTTGTTGTTAAATCCTAATAAAATAATAGGATCTACATTAAGGAACCCTTCGGGGTTCTTTTTTGTTATCTGTTAAATGTAGTAAAAAGTTATATTATCGTTGCCTTTTTTAATACGTTATATTATTGTGTTAATGTTAATTAAAGGAACAATTATGATAGACCCTCTAGTATTAGATAAAGCAAACGTAAAACTATATAAAATACCTAAAGAAATAGAGCTGCACCCAAGACAGAAGATGGCATTCTTGGAAGATCAACTCAACCAAGTTAAGTCACTACACTGGCGAGCACGTGTAGATATGTTGCATGCAGCACGTTTACAAGAAGACGAAAACCCTACACTAAAAGATAAGGGCTACACAAATATGGCACAGCACCGAAATGAAGCACAACAAACTATTGGCGCTGTACTTATGTTGAATAAACTAATAAAAGACTTAAAAGATGAAAACCCAAACATCGGCGAAACAACATCAGCCGACCACCCCGACGGCAACTAAACTAGCTGTCGTTTTACCTTCAAGGGGTTTAATGTTCTCTGAGACATTTGAAGAGCTTCTAAGCGAACTTGAGGGCATGGACTACGAAATATACTGGGCACACGCCAAAAGCCTCCCAGAGTGCTTTAATGAGCCCACAGAGCGTGCTTTGAAAGACCCTAGTGTTTATGCTGTGCTTTTCTGTGAAGATGACATGATTTTACCTAAAGGCATACTAAAAGAAATGTTTGCAGCACAATATCCAGTCGTAGCGCTTGACTATCCTTTCCAACAAGATGGTGACTCTACTTGCCTACACGATCCTGAGGGTTTTGCGTTCTGGACTGGTACTGGTTTTATCCTCGTAGCACGACCGATACTAGAACAACTTGAAAAACCTATATGGCGTACAGACCGTACATTTGATCCGTTTATCGATAAAGATACGATACACTTCTGGCCGCGTAAGCTAACTAAAGTCTTTTACGGACTACATGATTTAAACTTTGGCATGGTGCTCTACTCTTCTGGAGTACCTATTTATCCACTTGAACGTACCGCAGGCCAAAGGAAGTTAGTTAAACTAGGCGAAGTTCATTCTAATAAGGGCGCACATAATATTAAAGAGATCACTGTAGTTGGGAGAGATCTTGTGTCTGGTATGATCAACCCTGAAAACTCCAAGCTGTTTAGAGGTGCACTTAATCGGGTTAAGAAAGTAAAGTTCTGGGAAGAGATACCGCCTTTTATCTCATATGATGAAGATGATCAACCGTTCTTAAATGATGGGAGACAATTCAATGTCGTTAAATAAAACTTGGCACAAGATACCTAAAGGCATAAAAGTAGGAGTAATATTACCATCACGTGGTTTAATGTTTTCTGAAACTGCAGATGAAATACTGCAAAACTTAAAAGGTATACCACACAAGATATTTTTCTCACACGGTAAACCTATACCTGAGTGCTTTATTAGGCCAACGAACAGAGCGATTATAGACGAAGAGGTAACTCACTTTTGGTACATAGAAGACGATATGGTATTACCACCGAATGTATTGCAAGAGATGTTAGATGCAGATGTAAACGTCATTACCTGTGACTATCCCGTAACAAAAGATGGCCGTGGCTCTGTGTTCTACGATAAAGGCGGTCGTGTAGTGTTTGCTGGTACTGGTTGCTTATTAGTTAAAAGAAGAGTCTTTGAGAACTTAAGAGAACCATATTTTACAGATAAGATACGCTGGTCAATCTTAAATTACGGTGAATCAGTTAAACTAACAGCAAGCAAAAATGAATCAGGTGACGGATATGGTCTACACGATATAACGTTTAGCATTAAACTTTGGAAAGCTGGAATCATAATACAAGTACTTCCTATTAAGTTAGCTCAAAGAAAACTTATTAACTTAGGTAAAGCTGGAAGCAACAACGGTGCTCATAATATTGAAGTGTGGAAGAAGATTATAAAGAACAAGAGACTAAAAGCTATACAGTCTCAGCCTATTGCGTTAGGCGCTAAAACAAAACTTGTTACAGTAGACACTCCTACAGGTGCTGTAACTACTAGTCAGAAGCACGCAGACAACCTAGTCGCACAGGGCTTAGCTACATATCCAGCTAAAAGATTCACTATTATTGACGATAACGATATAGATCTATGAAGTTACTTATAGCGATGATTACGTATAATCGTTTAGACTATACTAAAAAGACGCTACGTAGTCTGTGGGCTACTATACAAACACCATACTATCTAGTAATCGTAGACAACAACTCTACCGATGGAACTAAGGAATATCTTGCGAATCTTGTAACACGTAATAGAGCTAATAAAGTAATTCTTAATCCAGATAACTATTATCCAGGAAAAGCTACAAATATCGGCTGGCAAAAGGGATTACAGGAATATCCTCAGGCAACACACTTAATGCGACTCGACAATGATATGCACTTTGAGAAAGGTTGGGATTTACGAGCAGCTGATTATTTTAAGAATATAGATAGACTAGGTCAGCTTGGCTTAGACTTTGACGGTGGAGAGAATAAAACTCCAAACTATTATAACGGCATGGGAGTAATTGAATGGCCTGGTTGTGTAGGTGGCCCAAATATAATTAAACGTGGAATATATGAAACAGGCATTAAATATAACGAAGCTCCTTGGGAAGGCTCACGTTCTAGGTCACAAGAAGATAGTCGCCTATCTCGAGAGATAAAGAACGATGGCTGGATCGTAGGACATATGGACGAACGCCTAAGCTGGACATTTGCTACTAAAGAGAACTGGAAAGATTATCCTGAGTATTACAAGAAAACTATGTATGACCGTGGTTATGATGACGAACTTAAATATTTGGAGACATTAGAATGAAAACAGTTCTTATTACTGGTATTGGCGGTTTTATGGGTAGTCATACCCTGCGACACGTGTTAACGACGACTGACTGGAAGATTATCGGTATTGATTCATTCAGGCACATGGGTAAAACCGATCGTATCACGCAGCAACTTAGTGATCAAGATCTATCCCGTTTAACATTGATTAGGCATGATCTCACTGTTCCTTTTAGCGAGCAGTTTGAACAAAAACTAAAAGATGTTGACTATGTACTTAACATAGCGTCAGAGAGCCACGTAGACCGCTCAATAACCGATCCTAGAGAATTTACCGAGAATAATGTTGCGCTTATTTTGACTATGCTTGAGTGGCTCAAAAAAAGTAATGTAAAGAAATTTATTCATATATCTACGGACGAAGTATATGGGCCAGCTACTGATCACAACCACAAAGAAGGAGAACCTTACCGCCCAAGCAATCCGTATTCAGCGTCAAAAGCCGCACAAGAAGCTATTTGCTACGCATACTGGAGAACCTACAACCTTCCAATAGTTATCACCAATACCATGAACATTATTGGAGAAATGCAGGACCCTGAGAAATTTGTACCGAAAGTCATGAAGCAAATTGCCAATGGAGAAAAAGTTACCATTCACGCTAGCAAAGACGGACAACCAGGATCTCGATATTATCTACATGCGCGTAATCAAGCAGACGCATTATGTTTTTTGTTAAAGAATGTCGTTCCTACTCGATACCCAGCAGAAGATCTAAACCGTTTTAATATCGTTGGTGAAAAAGAAGTCAATAACCTAGAGATGGCTGAATTAATAGCTAAATTTTATGGAGCAGAACTTCATTATGAGTTAGTTGATTTTCACTCATCACGCCCTGGACATGACCTACGTTATGGACTAGATAATACTAAACTTAAAGAATTGGGGTGGGTGGCCCCATTCAGCTTTGAAAAAAGTCTGAAATCAACCATAGAATGGACAAAGAATCACCCAGAATGGCTCCTATGATTAGCATACTTATACCTACAAGAAAAAGACCTCATAACATTAAACGATTATGGGACTCAGTTGTCAGAACTGCACAAAAACCAATGGAGATTGAACTTGTTTTGTACATAGACGAAGATGACAATACTTACAAGAACCTTAAAGTACCAATGAAGATTATAAAAGGTGAACGAATAGTGCTAAGTGATATGTGGAACAAATGTGCAGAAGTAGCATCTAATAACATTATGATGTACTGCGGAGATGATATTGTCTTTAGAACTAAGCACTGGGATAGAGAAGTCATAAACACTTTTGATAAACTAGAAGACAAGATTGGCTACGTGTTTGGTAAAGATGGATCAGTACACGACGGTAAATACGGTACCCATGGTTTCGTACATAAGAACTGGTTTAATGCGTTAGGTTATATATGCCCTCCAGTATTCTCTGGTGACTACTCTGATACCTGGATAAACGACGTTGCAAAGCTTGTAGATCGTCATATATTCATAGACATATTAACAGAGCATATGCACCCAGACTTTGCTAAAACAGAACTAGACGATACTTACAGAGAAAAATATGCACGCATGAACGAAGATAAGACTGCTGATATATATTTTAGTATGGCTGGCGAAAGAATGGACGATGCAACTAAACTACGAAAGGTAATGAAATGAGAGTAACAGTACTAGGCGGTGGTGGATTTATTGGCTGTAATTTAATTGCTTATCTTAAGAAAAAGGGTCACTGGGTTCGTGCAGTTGATAAAGACTTTCCAGAGTACAGAGAAAGCATGTGGGGCAAGGCAGACGAAATCGTTGTAGCTGATCTTTGTGAATATAGAGACGTATATAACTCTTTATATTATTCAGATTGGGTCGTGCAACTAGCTGCAGATATGGGAGGTGTAGGTTACTTCCACGGAGGCAATGATTACTATCCGTACATCAATAGTCATCAGATAAACCTTAACGTTTTAAAAGCAATGGATGAACATGGAATAAAAAGGATGTTCTTTTCTGCTTCCGCTTGTATTTATCCAATACATTTAAACGATAAGAGTGATAGTCCTACATTAACAGAAGACATGATGTATCCAGCAAACTGCGACATGAGTTACGGTTGGGAAAAACTTATGATGCTACGACTTTGTGAACGTGCACCGTTTAGTGCTAGAGTTGGTATCTTTGACACTATATATGGTGCCTACCAAGAGATGGAAGGTGAACGCATGAAGTTTCCTACGGCTATAGCTACTAAAGTACTAAAGGCATCTAAAGATGGTAGCGAAATTGAGATCTGGGGTGACGGTACTCAGCAAAGAGTATTCCTTTACATTGATGATGCAGTTAAACGGATATACAAAATATTATCATCTGATAAATATGAAGGGCCTGTAAACGTGGCTTCTGAGACCGAAGTCAACGTGACTCAAATAGCAGAGATGTGCTGTGAGATAGTAGGCGATCTAGAACTGCGAAATAAATTTAAATACTTGCTAGATAAGCCAATGGGTGTTATGTCACGCAGGACAGACGGCAGTAAGTACGATAAAGTTTATGGATCTGCAGAAGAAATTACACCTAAACAGGGATTTACTAAGTTAATTAAATGGTTACAATCCATATGATATACTTAACCTGTCAGGGCGTTAGGTAAATATTCCATGGATTTAGAAAAAATAGACGCCTATAACTCTCAGTTAAAAGAAGAAGCTGAACGCAAAGAAGAACTATCTACTATAGTTGAGGTTGGCAATAAGGTTAAAAAAGCAGTTGAATATTCAACGGTTAAGTTAATCTCAGATAAAAGAGTCAATCCTCAAAAAGTTAATATCATTAATGATATAGCTACTGCACGGGACATGTCTAAGGTTATATCAGCGTTAGATAGATTAGCCGTAGTCTTAAAGCCTGAAAAGAATGATGATACTAACGTTGTTTCTGCTATGGACAAAGTCTATACGGCGATAAAAGATATACCTAGGTTTATGCCTGAGACTCCAGAACCTGTTGAAGACGTTACTATTACTAACATTACTGAGATACAGAAGTACATTAAACCTTTAATTGACGCTATAAATAAACTTGAACTTAATCCGATATTTGATCCCCGTATAGAAGTTAAACCTGCAGATGTAAAGATTGCGACTGAAAAGGTTGACACGGAACCATTACTTAGAGCCCTAGAGTCTGTCGCTAAAGAGGTAACTAAGTTAACTCTCAAAGAACAACCTGAAACAAATTTATCCCCACTAGTAGAGGCTACTAGGGCTACCACTAAAGCTATTAACAATTTGCAGTTCCCAGTACCGAATTACATACTTCCATTTAAAGATATAAGCGGCAAAGCCGTACAAGTTCAACTAGATGCTTCTGGCAATGTACCAACAAGCAGTAGTGGCGGTGCTACGACTTGGGGCATATCTGATATAGAAGCTACGGCAACTTATAAATACTTCGGCTTTCAAAAATCTGATAGTGGCTGGTATATAATGAGAAAGACCATAGCAACTAAGAAGTTTGAATACGTAGCAGGGGCATCAGCTTATTCCACAGCCTGGACAAACCGAGCAAGTCAAACTTATACAGATTATGCGACAGCATTTTAGAAAGGAGTAAAAATAATGATAGCAAAAATAACCTCAAAGTCAGAACTAACACTAAACCTTACACAGCATTTCGTGTTTGATATCTTAGATGGCGATACACCAATTCTAACTAGCCAAGTAGTAGAAGCTATACCATCTAACGCCCAAGCTGAAATTAAAAGCCGATTAGATGCATTTGTAGCAGAATATCAAGTATCTCAAGATATTGAAGTCGGAACGGAGATAAGCTAATGGCATTAAGAACTTTTGTATCTGCTGGGTCATATGATACTCACGTCGGAACTGGTACGGTAACTACCACTTCACAGAACATTACCGCTGCTGGTGTTACTAGTGCTGGATTTACTGCACCTAACTTA
>Ga0114976_10001485_pt1 | contig 14734 bp, 14 predicted proteins | sample S_130805_EF_Meta_FD_87319 | JGI IMG/M metagenome (GOLD analysis project Ga0114976, IMG submission 87319) | Freshwater microbial communities from Lake Simoncouche, Canada to study carbon cycling - S_130805_EF_MetaG | ecosystem: Environmental > Aquatic > Freshwater > Lake | place: Lake...
CGCGCTGAACGAACTGTTCCGCATCCCGGCCCAGCCCTTCGACCCAGATTGCGTCGACCTCGTGCGCCAGGCTGCGGCGCGGCTCGGCTACCCAGCACGGGAGATCGTTTCCGGCGCCGGCCACGATGCCGTCTATGTCGCGCGTAGCATCCCAACAGCCATGATATTTACGCCCTGCAAGGACGGGCTCTCCCACAACGAGCTCGAGAGCATTGAGCCGGGCGAGGCCGAGGCCGGCTGCCAGGTCCTCTTCGAGGCGGTGCTGGCGCGAGCCAATCGGCCGCTCTGATCAGCCGCCGACCAACTTGGCCACTGTATAGGCCACCGCCGCCGCGACTCCGCCTATCAGCAGGGTCTGCAGCCCGCCCCGCAGCGGCGGCAGGCCGGTCACCCTCGCCTTAAGCCAGCCGAAACCCAGTAGCGCTATGCTGGTGACCACCGCGGAGACCATCAGCGCCGGCTTCGTCTCGCTCATCAGGATGTAGGGCGACAGCGGGATCATGCCGCCCACCACATAGGCACCGCCGATCGTCGCGGCACTTCGCGCCGCACGGCCTGCAGCGGGCTCCGACAGGTCGAGCTCGAAGCGCATCATGAAGTCGACCCACCGCTTGCGATCGGAGGCGATCGCCTCGGTCGCCCGCGCCAGCGTCTCGCCGCGCAGCCCGTAGCGATGGAGAATCGCCGAAACCTCCCACTTCTCGCGCTCGGGGTACGTGTGGGTCTCGGCCTCCTCGCGCATTCGCTCGGCCTGGTAGTGCTGCGCATCGGTCCGCGCCGCCAGGTAGCCGCCAAGCCCCATGGCGACGCAGCCCGCGGCGATCTCGGCCAAGCCCGCCGTGACGATCAGCGGATTGGCAGCAACCGCTCCCGAAAGCCCGGCTGCCAGCGCGAAGGGTACTGTCAGCCCGTCCGCCATGCCGATGACCAAATCACGCACGGATTCGGAACTGGTGAAATGCTGTTCACCCTCCGGCGGCCCGGGCGGCTGCGGCGGCAGGCCTTCGCGATAGGGCGCGGGAGCGGGGCTATCCATGCATGCGTCATACCGCGTCGCACACCGGGCCTGCCAGTGCAGTGTGGCGCCCGGACCCCTCGGTTGCCGGTCCGGCGGGCTCGCCTTATACGGCGGCCAATCCGGAGTTTTCCCAACTTGGCCAGCCTGACCCCGAGCCCCGACAGCCCCAACCTCGCCCTCGCCGCCCAGGCCCTCCTCCTGGCTCGGCCGGCGACAGAGGAGCGGCGCATGGCGGACGCTATCCGGGCGTTGGCGATCGATGCTATCGAGCAGGCCAAGTCGGGCCATCCAGGCATGCCGATGGGTATGGCCGATGCAGCAACCGTCCTGTTCAGCCGATTCCTGAAGTTCGACGCGACCGATCCGCGATGGCCGGACCGTGACCGCTTCGTGCTGTCGGCCGGCCATGGCTCGATGCTGCTCTACGCACTCCTGCACCTGACTGGCCATGCCGGCATGGGCACGGACGAGCTTCGGCAATTCCGCCAGCTGCATTCCCCTGCCGCCGGGCACCCGGAGTTTGGCGAACATCCGGCGATCGAGACCACCACCGGCCCGCTCGGCCAGGGGCTGGCCAACGCCGTCGGCATGGCGCTGGCCGAGCGCCTGCTGGCAGCACGCTTCGGCAAGTCGCTCGTCGATCACCGCACCTGGGTGATTGCCGGCGACGGCTGCCTGCAGGAGGGCATCAGCCACGAGGCCGCTTCGCTCGCCGGCCACCTACAGCTCGCCAAACTGACCGTCTTCTACGACGACAACAGCATCACCATAGATGGCGGCACCGACCTTTCCTTCACCGACGACACGCTGAAGCGCTTCAGCGCCTATGGCTGGGCGGTGCGGAGGGTGAACGGCCATGACATGGCCGAGGTGGAGTCGGCCCTCGCCTGGGCGATGCGGTCGCGCAAGCCGACCCTGATCGCCTGTCGAACCATCATCGGCTTCTCGGCCCCCACCAAGGCCGGCACTGCCAGCAGCCACGGCAGCCCGCTCGGGGCGGCGGAGGCTGCAGCGGCGAAATCCGCTATGGGCTGGGATCATCCACCCTTCGAGGTGCCGGAGGGCATACGGGAGCGCTGGGAGGCCGCCGGACGGCGCAGCACCGGCACCCGCCGCGCCTGGTTGAAGCGGCTCGCCAAGCATCCGCTGCGCGCCGAGTTCGAGCGCGCCATGGCCGGCAGACTGCCAGAGGCCTGGCACGAGCCGCTGGCCGCGCTGCGCGCCAGGGAGGCCGAGGAGAAACCGAAACTCGCCACCCGCGTCGCCTCGCAGCGCGCTCTCGAGGCCCTGGTGCCGGCGATTCCGGAGATGGTCGGCGGCTCGGCGGATCTCACCGGATCCAACAATACCAACGTGAAGGGTATCCCATATGTCACGGTCGGCAACTTCGCCGGCCGCTACATCCACTACGGTGTGCGCGAGCACGGCATGGCCGCCGCGATGAACGGCATGGCCCTGCATGGTGGCATCATTCCCTATGCAGGCACGTTCCTCGTCTTCGCCGACTACATGCGGCCAGCCATCCGGCTCGCCGCCCTCATGCGCCAGCGCGTCATCCATGTGCTGACGCATGATAGCATCGGCCTCGGCGAGGACGGCCCGACCCATCAGCCGGTCGAGACGCTGGCGAGCCTGCGTTGCATGCCGAATCTCGCCGTCTTCCGCCCGGGTGACGCGATCGAGACGGCGGAGTGCTGGGAGCTTGCGGTCAAGCGCAACGACGGGCCGAGCGTGCTCGCGCTGTCGCGACAGAACCTTGCCGCCTTCCGTGCCGACCATGGCGAGAATCGCTGCGCCCGTGGCGGCTATGTGGTCGCCGAGGCCAGCGGCCCGCGCCAGGCGACGCTGATCGCCACGGGCTCCGAGGTGCAGCTGGCGCTCGCGGCGCGCGACGCGCTCGAGGCCGAGGGCATCCAGACGGCGGTCGTCTCGCTGCCTTGCTGGGAACTCTTTGCCGCGCAGGACGCCAGCTATCATGTCGATGTATTGGGCGCGGCGCTGCGCGTCGGCATCGAGGCCGCGGTCGGCTTCGGCTGGGAGCGCTGGCTTGGCCCGGATGGTCTGTTCATCGGGATGTCCGGCTTCGGCGCCAGTGCGCCGGCCGAGGACCTGTTCAAGCATTTCGGCATCACGGCCGAGGCCGTGGTCGCCGCCGTCAAGAAACGCCTGAGCTGAAAGACAACGGAAAGGAACCAGGACTATGGCCGTGAAGGTTGCGATCAACGGGTTCGGGCGCATCGGGCGCCTCGTGCTGCGCGCGATGATCGAGAGCAATCGCACCGATGTGGAGTGCGTGGCGATCAACGACCTCGGCAGCGTCGAGGCTAATGCCCACCTGCTGCGCTACGACAGCGTGCATGGCCGCTTCCCCGGCGAGATCGCCGTCGAGAGCAATGCCCTGGTGATCAAGGCCAATGGCCGCAACTACGCGCCGATTACCGTCTCGGCCGAGCGCGACCCGACCAAGGTGCCCTTCAAGGGCGTCGATGTCGCCATGGAGTGCACTGGCATCTTCACCTCGAAGGAGAAGGCCTCCGCCCTCATCACGGCCGGCGCCCGCAAGGTGATCATCTCGGCTCCTGGCGACAACGCGGACGCGACCATCGTCTACGGCGTGAACCACCGCACGCTGACGAAGGACATGACCGTCATCTCGAACGCCTCCTGCACCACCAACTGCCTGGCGCCGGTCGCCAAGGTGCTGCACGACAATTTTGGGATCCTGCGCGGCTACATGGTCACCATCCACGCCTATACGGGTGACCAGAACACCGTCGATACGCTGCACAAGGACCTGCACCGCGCCCGTGCCGCCGCGGTCTCGGCCATCCCGACCTCGACAGGCGCGGCCAAGGCCGTCGGCCTCGTGCTGCCGGAGTTGAAGGGCAAGCTGGACGGCACCGCCATCCGCATCCCGACGCCGAACGTCTCGCTGGTCTCGCTCGACTTCGTCCCGGCGAAGGACGGCGTGACGAAGGAGGCGGTGAATGCCGCGATGAAGGTGGCCGCCGAGGGCGAGCTTAAGGGCATCCTCGGCTATAATACCGCGCCGCTGGTCTCGATCGACTTCAATCACAACCCGGCCAGTTCGACCTTCGACGCCACCCAGACCCAGGTGGTCGACGGCGGCCTCGTTCGCGTGCTGTCCTGGTACGACAACGAGTGGGGCTTCTCCAACCGCATGAGTGACACAGCGGCGCTCTTCGGCAGCCTCTGAGCCTCTTCCGCCGGCGCGTTCCCCCCTGGGGGCGCGCCGGTTTGCTCGTAACTCCCGGAGTCCCCGATGGCGACCTTCCGCACCCTCGACCGCCTCGACCCGCGCGGCAAACGGATCCTGCTGCGCGCCGACCTGAATGTCCCGGTGCGGGATGGCGTCATCACCGACCGGACCCGCATCGAGCGGCTCTGTCCAACCATCGCCGAACTCGCGCGCAGGGGCGGCCGTGTCATCGTCTGCAGCCATTTCGACAGGCCCAAGGGCAAGCGCGTCCCAGAGATGTCGCTGAGGCCGATGGTAGCGGCGCTCGCCGAAGCTCTGGGTCGCCCGGTCGCCTGGGCTGACGACTGTGTCGGGCCGGAAGCCGAGGCTGCCGTCGCCAAGCTGCAGGATGGCGACGTGCTCTTGCTGGAGAACACTCGCTACCACCCCGGGGAGGAGAAGAACGATCCGGAGCTCTCCAAGGGGATGGGCAAGCTTGCGGACGTCTACGTCAACGATGCCTTTTCAGCCGCCCATCGCGCGCATGCCAGCACCGAAGGCGTGGCCCACTTTGTGCCAGCCTTTGCCGGCCGGCTGATGGAAGCGGAACTCGAAGCGCTAGACGCCGCGCTCGGTACCCCGAAGCGCCCGGCAGTTGCGATCGTCGGTGGTGCCAAGGTCTCGACCAAGCTTGACCTGCTCGGGAACCTCTCGAAGAAAGTCGATGTGCTGGTCATCGGCGGCGCTATGGCCAACACCTTTCTCGCCGCCCAGGGCCTCTCAGTCGGCAAATCGCTGCAGGAAGCCGAGATGCACGACACCGCGCGACAGATCCTGGTGGACGCCAAGGCCGGTAGCTGCGAGATCCTGCTGCCGATCGACCTGGTAGTGGCAGGCAGCTTTGCGCCGCATGTGCCGAGCCGAACCGTCGATGTTAACGCTGTGCCGGCCGACATGATGGCCCTTGATGTCGGCCCGAAGACCGTCGCGGCCATCGAGGCGAAGCTCAAGCAGGCGGCAACCCTGGTATGGAACGGCCCGCTCGGCGCGTTCGAGGTCCCGCCCTTCGATGCGGCGACCGTGGCAGTTGCGCAGTCCGTCTCCGCGCTGACGGCTTCGGCCGGACTGCGCTCGATCGGTGGAGGCGGCGATACCGTGTCAGCGTTGAAGCATGCCGGTGTTGCCGATCGCATGACCTATGTCTCGGCGGCCGGCGGCGCATTCCTTGAGTGGCTCGAGGGAAAGACATTGCCGGGCGTGGCAGCGCTTTCCGTCTGAAGTACCTCGAGGAGGGCCGCACACAACCTGGGGTTGCGGCGCTCGGCGGGTTCCGGATGATGATCGAGCTGTTAGGATTTGCTTAGGGCTTTTCCGTCATTCTGCCCGACATGATTACGGCGCCCTCGCTCGCTGCGCTCACGCCAACCCGCCCGCTGGGTGGTGACACCCTGCCCATCAGGAGTGTGACGCCGGTCCCGGGCACACAACGGCAGGATGTTGGCGAACCATCCCAGCGAACATTGGAAACGGTCCCTAAACAGCCCATCCGTCCCCTGCCGCGTGGGTCGCTGCTGGACCTGAAAGTCTGACGCAGGCGCCTCTGACGCCTGGATTCTACATTTGCGCAGTGCAGGCACGAAGGCGCGACTTGCGCGCAATGGGCTGCATCGCGCATCGTCGGGCATGGCCGACGTCATTCGCCGCATTCTCGAAGACAACGATCGAGAACGGCTAGCATGCGCCGAGTGCGGGTTCATCGGTTATGAGAGCCCGAAGATTGTGGTCGGCGTCGTGGCGTTAGAGCGCGGGCGCCTGCTGCTCCGACGGCGCTCCATAGATGCGCGCCGCGGCGTCTGGACCTTCACCGTGGGCTACATGGGACTGGAGGAGACCGCCAAAGCAGGCGCGAAACGCAAAGCGCGGGAAGAGGCCGGCGCAGGCATCGCGCTGGGGGACATCCTTACGGATACCTACATCGCAAGGATCGGTCAGGTCCAGACGCTCTTTCGTGGGCACCGGGCCGAACTCGGCATTGCCGCATGAACCGAGAGCATGAAGGCGACACTCTTTTCCCCGGACGGTATCCCATGGGACCCGTTGGCATTTCCTTCAGTTATCTGGGCATTGCGGCATTCGCAGGAACCTGCCGGACTTCGTCTCAGCCAACCAGCAACAAATCCGCCAGACGACTCGAGAGGGGTGCAGCCACCCCCGCATCCGGTAGCGCCTAGATGATGCGCCGCGGGTTGGTTGCTGCGCTGCTGGCCATCGCATCGGCTCCTGCGGAGGCTGCCAGCCGCGACCGGCGGGCACGTCGCCGCAGGCGCTTGCCCGCACCGTCAGACGAGCCGCCGGCCGAGTTCAGCCGCATCCTGCCAATGCCTGGGGACCGCGGTACGAATGCACCTGTTCCGAACCGCAGCCTTGAGGCGCCGCAAACGACGACCGAGTCACGCACGCAGGTCGAACCCAGCATCATCTACCGTCGCATGCCGGGCCGCGGTCAGACCAATGAAACTAGTCCAGGAGTGCTTGAGGACCAGTTGTTCAAGCCCGTGCCGGGCGTGCGGCTGAACGCGCCCTTCAGCTATTGAGCGGGCCGCCGCCGGGCCGCGAAAGCACCGAGCATCCGGCGTGGCTCATCGGTCTGCCAGGCCTCGACGAAGGCGTCGACGCCAGCGCTTATGGCGTCGCGCAACGGCAGGTTCTCCCATTCCCGGATCAGCCGTTTCTGCAGGCGAAGCGCAGCGGCGCCGGCTGTTGAAAGGTGCTCCAGCCATTCCTCGATCGCTCGGTCAAGTTCCGTCGCAGGCACCACGCGCTCCACCAATCCCCAGCTTTCTGCTTCGACGGCATCGATCGTCTCGCCCAGCAACAGGAGGCGACGGGTCCGGCCCCAGCCGATCAGTCCGGGCAGAAGTGCCGCCTCGACCACCGAGGGTATGCCGACGCGCACTTCAGGCATGCCGAACTGCGCATGGCTGGCCGCAACGCGCATGTCGCAGGAGGCCGCCAGCTCCAGCCCCGCGCCCAGCGTCCAGCCATTGACGCGGGCAATCACCGGCACCGGGCATTCGCGCACCGCCGCGCAGCATCCGTGGACAAGCGTAATGAAGCCACGTGCCGCCGCTCCATCAGCCAGTCCGGCCATGACGGTGATGTCCGCGCCGCCGACGAACGCTTTCGGGCCGCCACCGGTCAGTACGACCGCCCGCAGCGTCGGATCGGCCGAGAGGTCCGCCATGCAAGCGATGAAGCTTCGCATGAGATCCGGGTTCAGCGTGTTGAGCTTTGCTTCATGCGCGATAGTTACCCGCGCCACCCCTGCGATCAGCGTGATCTGGACCTCACCCGACATCACGAACCTCCCTCGATCGCCAATGGCAGCCAGAGCACATCCGTGATGCTCCGGGCGCCGGAAGCCAGCATGGCCAAGCGGTCGAAGCCGAGCGCGATGCCGCTGCCGGCCGGCATGCCGTATTCGAGCGCGGCCAGGAAGTCTTCATCCACATCCCAAGGCTCGTGGCCATGCGCGATGCGCGCCGCCGCATCCGCCTGAAGGCGCGCCCGCTGCTCGGATGAGTCGGTAAGTTCGTCGAAGGCATTTGCGAGTTCGATGCCGGCGACGAACAGTTCGAAGCGCAGCGCCACTCGCGGGTCGGCGGGGTCACGGCGGGCGAGTGCTGCCTGTGGTGCCGGCCAATGCGTCAGGAAAGTCGCCCGCCCGCGTCCAATTCGCGGCTCAACCTGCTCGAGCAGCAGCCGAAAGAATAGATCCTCCCAAGTCTCGTCGGGCCGCGCCGGCAACCCGACGGCAGCCGCCGCCGCGTGCAGCCGGCCGGCATCCCCCTCGGTCGCGAGGATGTCGAGCCCGTTGCACCAGCGTGCGAAGGCGTCTGCCATAGTGATGCGCTCAAATGGCTGGTGCAGGTCGCAGGCTGCGTCGCCATGAGTGACGAGGGGCGGACACGCAGCGCGAACAAAGGCCTCTGCTTCGTCCATCAGCGCATCCAGGGTCAGGCCGGGACGGTACCACTCCAGCATGGTGAACTCCGGCGCATGACGCGGGCTGGCTTCGCCGTTGCGCCATACTCGCGCAAGCTCGAATACCGCTCCGGCGCCGGCCACCAGCAGGCGCTTCAGCGCAAGCTCGGGCGAGGTCCGCAACCATAGGCGGCGCGCCTGTCCGGCGCCGAGATGCGGTACGTAGTCGGTGCCGAAGCCGCGCAGATGCACCTCCGCCCCAGGCACCGGCACAAGGCATGGCGTCTCCACCTCGGTGTAGCCGCGGGCGGCGAAGAACTGCCGCGTCGCGGCCGTGAGTGCGGCGCGGCGGTGAAGGAAGGGGAGCCGGGCTGCTAACCGCTCAGGATGCCAGGGAGGGGGCGGGGAAGAGGCTTCGGGCATTGCGATCCGGGGCTCATACGGGCTAGGCCGCTCCACCATGCCCGATGCTAAGCTATCCCGCACGCTTCGCACCGGCCACGACCTTCGCGCCGCCGGCCTGATTACGTCAGACCAGATCGCACAGGCCGAGGCGGTAGGCGCACGCTATGCCATCGCCGTAACGCCCGATGTCGCCGCGTTGATGGTCCAGGGCGATGCTGCCGACCCGATCGCCAGGCAGTATCTCCCGGATCCAGCCGAGTTGCTGACGGCGCCACATGAGTTGGCGGACCCCACCGCCGACGCGCCCTTCACCCCGGTCAAGGGTGTTGTGCACCGCTATCCGGACCGGGCCCTGTTGAAGCCCTTGCTGGCCTGCCCGGTCTATTGCCGCTTCTGTTTCAGGCGCGAAGCAGTCGGCCCTGATGGCGGGCTCCTGACCGAAGCGGATCTGGAAGCGGCGCTCGCCTGGTTCGAGAGAACTTCAGCGGTTCGAGAGGCGATCCTGACCGGCGGCGATCCGCTTATGCTGAGCCCGCGACGACTAGGCATGCTGCTTCGGCGCCTCGCCGCCATGTCGCATATTGAACTACTCCGCGTTCACAGCCGCGTGCCAGTCGCGGCCCCGAGTCTGGTGACGGAGGAGATGGCCGATGCGGTCACGCTCGGAATGCCAGTCTACCTCTGCGTCCATGCGAATCATGCGCGGGAGTTCTCCCCGGCGGCAGCCGAGGCTTTGGCTCGGTTACACCAGGCCGGCGTCGTCCTGCTCGGCCAGAGCGTATTGCTGCGCGGGGTCAACGACAGCGTGGAGGCGCTAGAATGGCTATTTCGGACGATGCTTCGGCACCGCATCAAGCCCTATTACCTGCACCAACTTGACCCCGCGCCTGGCACGGCGCGTTTCCAAGTGCCGGAGGCGGAGGGGCTGAGAATGCTCCGACAATTGCGCGGGCGCATCACCGGGCTGGCCTGGCCCACCTATGTGACGGAGACGCCGGGAGGCGGCGGAAAGGTTCCTGTGGCTGCAGCCAAGGCGCGGGCCCTTCCCTCCGTCGCCGCTTCCGCCTAGAACCCGGCGGCGAAGCAACTGCTCTCGCGGTCGCGCACAACCGCTCCTTTAGCCACCGGAATCAGGCAGCCCACCCATGGCAAAGATGCAGGCCAATCAGATGCGTGCCGGCATGGTCATCGAATTCGAAGGCCAGCGTTACACCATCTTGAAGCAGAACATCATGATCCCTGGTAAAGGGGCTGCGGTCATCCAGGTTGAAATGCGCAACGTTAAGACGGGCGCCAAGAAGGATCAGCGCTGGCGCACTGCAGATACCGTCGAACGGCTAGAGACGGCGGATGAGGAGTTCACCTTTTCCTACGCCGATGGCGATACTCTTGTGCTGATGCACCCCGAGACTTTCGAACAGACCATCGTTTCCCAGGCCATCCTCGGCGACCGTTTGCCCTTCCTGACCGAGGGCATGACCGTACAGGTCCGCCTGATCGAAGGCGAGCCGGTGGCGATGTCGCTGCCCGAGCAGGTGACGCTCGAGGTCATCGAGGCAGATCCCGTGGTTAAAGGCCAGACCGCCTCGTCGTCCTACAAACCGGCCATTCTGTCGAATGGCGTGAAAACCATGGTTCCGCCCTTCGTCACCGCCGGCGAACGGGTTGTCGTGAAGACCGAGGACGCCAGCTACGTGGAACGCGCGAAGGGTTGAGCGCGTCTTCCCAGCATGGCCTCCGCCCGGCTCTCACCCGCCCTCAATGTTGTCATCTCCGCCGTGCAGAAGGCCGGACGCCGACTTCTGCGCGACTTCGCGGAAGTCGAGCAACTCCAGGTTCAGCAGAAGGCACATGGCGATTTCGTCAGCCAAGCCGACCTGCGGGCCGAGGACACGCTGCGGGCCGAGCTCTCGCGCGCCCGACCGAACTTCGCTTTTCTGATGGAGGAAAGCGGCAGCTCCGGCGACGCCAACTGGGAGTGGCGCTGGGTCGTGGACCCGCTTGACGGTACGACCAATTTCCTGCACGGCATCCCGCACTGGTGCATCAGCGTCGGCATCGAGAAGCGCATAGATGCGAGCAATAGTGAGTTGATGGCCGGCGTCATTTATAATCCGGCCTCGGACGAAATGTTCTGGACTGAGAAAGGAAATGGCGCGTTCTTGAACGACCGGCGGCTGCGCGTCTCGGGCCGACGCGACTTGCAGCAAGCACTTTTCGCCACCGGCATCCCGTTCGCCGCTGTGCCGAAGAAGGCCGAGTTCACTGCCACGCTCGCGCGCCTGATGCCGCATGTTGCAGGCATCCGGCGCTTCGGCTCGGCTGCCCTTGACCTCGCCTGGACCGCTGCGGGCCGTTACGACGGTTACTGGGAGCTCGGCATCAAGAAGTGGGACATGGCGGCGGGCCTTGTCATGGTCCGGGAAGCAGGCGGCTACGTGACGGATCCAGAGGGCGGCGATCCCTACGCCGATGGCAATGTCGTCGCCGGCAACACCAACCTGCAGCCCAGGTTGCGGGAATGGGTCGCGGACGGGATCGCGGCAGCAGCTGCGGCCCGCGCTGCGCACCAGGGCTGAGCCGGGCCTGATTTCCGTCCCGCACAGCGATGCGGTAGCGTACCCGGGTGATCCGCCCGCTCGCCCTGTCCCTGTTGCTGCCGGTCCTGCTGGTATCGCCCACCTTCGGTCAGCGCGGGTCAGCCCCCTCGCAACCCGCTGCCGAACCACCGGCGCCAAGCGGACCACCGGCACAACCGCCGTCGCCGGCGGCCCTGCCCCGCGGGCCCGCTGAGGCGGCTAGACGGCCACCGCTCCCGCCTGTCCCGCCGAGGTACCAGAGCACCGGTATCGACGGCATGCTTGGCGGCTTTTGGCGCGTCCGTTTCATCGAAGGTTCGGAAGATCCGCCGGCTGAGGCAATGCCAAGCTTGGCACTCCTGGGGCGACGCCTGGCGGAGATACCGGAAGGGCGCATCACCCTGATCGCGCAGGCCAGCGGTCCAGCCAACGACCTCTCCGCAACTCGCCGCCTTTCGCTCGCAAGGGGGCTCGCGGTGAAACAGGCGCTTGTCGCCGGCGGCTTGGCCGCCACGCGGATAGATGTGCGCCCGCTTGGGCGCATTGCCGAAGGTGCCGATGCAGTCGACATTCAGTCGCAAGCGCGGTCGTCGGGGGCGACCAGCCCATGACCCCGCCCCGCCGATATCTGCTTCGGATGGTACTTTTCACCGCGGCCGTGCTGGCCGTTTGTGCCGTCCTGCACGAGCAGTTGGTTCCGGCGCTACTGACCAACCCTGTGCTCAACGCGCTGATCCTGCTGGTTGCGGTCATTGGCGTGATCTGGAACATGCGGCTAGTCCTGCTGCTGCAGCCCGAGGTTGCTTGGTTGGATCACTTTCGAGCGCCGCGCGAAGGAGCTCCGGCCCAGCCGCTGCCTCGATTGCTCAGTCCGATGGCGAGCATGTTGGCCAGCCGTCGGTCGGGACGCCTCAGCCTGTCCGCGCCCGCAATGCGGAGCGTGTTGGACGGCATTGCAACACGTCTGGATGAGGGGCGGGAGATTTCCCGCTACCTGACCGGGCTGCTGATCTTCCTCGGCCTGCTCGGCACCTTTTGGGGCCTGCTGTTGACCATTGGATCGGTCTCCGATGTCATCAATAGCATGTCGGTCGGCACCGGCGACCTTGGCCAGCTCTTCGGTCAGCTGAAGTCAGGGCTGGCGCAGCCGCTGAAGGGCATGGGCACGGCCTTCTCATCCTCCATGCTCGGCCTGGGTGGCGCGCTGGCGCTCGGTTTCCTCGACCTGACCGCTGGGCAGGCGCAGAACCGCTTCTATGCCGAGCTCGAGGAGTGGCTGGCCGGGATCACCCGTCTCTCTTCGGGCATGCTCGGCGATGGCGACGGTGAGGCTGGCAGCGTGCCCAACTATGTGCAGGCGCTACTCGAGCAGACCGCCGAGAATCTCGATAGCCTTCAGCGCATCCTGGTGCGTGGCGAGGAGGACCGGGCGGTGACGAACCAGGCGCTCGGCAACCTTGTCGACAGATTGTCGGTGCTTACCGAACAGACTCGCGCGAACCAGACGCTGATGCTGCGCATTGCCGAGCAGCAGGCGCAACTCGGGCCGGTCCTGCAGGCCCTGGCCGAGGCACAATCGCGACCTGCCATCGACGATGCGACCCGCCAGCACCTGCGCAGCGCCGACCAGACCCTGACACGCCTGCTGGACGAGGCACGCAAGGGCCGCATCCAGCTGATCGACGAGCTGCGGAGCGAGATCAAGCTGGTCGCCCGCACCATAGCGGGCCGAGCCGAGGACCCGGCCCGCTGATGGCGCTCGGCCGCTCCCGCACCGGGCGTGGTCATGGCGGGCTGGATGCCTGGCCCGGCTACGTGGATGCGCTGTCCACGCTACTGATGGTAATCATCTTCGTCCTGCTGGTGTTCGTACTGGCGCAGGGTTTTCTCTCGTTCTCACTGTCCTCGCGCGACCAGGCGCTGGCGCGCTTGAACCAGCAGGTTACCGAACTTGCCGAAATACTTGCCCTGGAACGAGGGCAAGGCGCCGACTTGCAGCAGCGCTTCGGGCGCGCGGCGGAAGAGCTGCGTGTCGCCGTAGGGGGGCGGGACCGACTGGCCGGTGAGCTTCGTGAGGCGCGAGAGGAGGTCGATCGACTACGGACCGAGCGTGATCAGGTCCGTGCTGAGCAATCCCGCATAGCTGCCAGGATGGCAGATATTGGATTGCTCGAACGCGGAGCCGGAGCTCGTATCGCCGGGCTTGAAACTCAGATAGCCGAGGCGCAACGGCGGGCCGAAGCCGCCGCCGCCGATGCCGCCCGGAACGCTGCCCAGGTCACCGATTCGGCGCGTCAGGCCGCGGCTGAACGCGTGGCCCGACAACAGGCCGAAGCGCGTATGGGCGCCGCCGAACAGGCCGCTACGGCGGCGCGGACCGCAGAGGCCGCGCTGCGCCAGGAGACGGCCGCTCTCGCGCGCCAGGTGCTGACCGCGCGTGCCTCGTTGGACTCCGAGACGTCGCGGCGGGCGCAGGCCGAGCAGCGTGCGGCAAGCATAGACCAGAGCCGGCAACGGGCTAATGCTCAGGCCGAGGAGGCGACCGCGAAGATAGTCTTTTTCGAGCGCCAGGTTGCCGAGGTGCGGGCACAGCTCAACCGAATCGTCGCGGCTTTGGATGCTGCCGAAGCCTCGTCTAGGGACAAGGACACGCAGATTGCGGCCCTGGGCAACCGGCTGAACGCCGCGCTCGCAGCGAAGGTAGAAGAGCTGCAACGCTATCGCAGCGACTTCTTCGGCCGGCTACGGGATGTGCTGGGTGAGCGCCCTGATGTCCGGATAGCTGGCGATCGCTTCGTGCTGCAGTCCGAAGTGCTATTCCCGCCTGGGAGCTCCGAAATGTCGGATCGCGGTCTGCAGCAGATCCGCACTGTAGCTAAACTCGTTCAGGAGATCGGTGCGCAGATTCCCCCAGGGATCGACTGGATGCTTCGTGTCGATGGACATGCCGATCGCACCCCCATCCGCACCGCGCGCTTTGGCAGCAATTGGGAGTTGTCCGCAGCGCGCGCGATCGCCGTGGCGCAGAGACTGGTGGCCGAAGGCGTGCCAGCGGCGCGCGTGGCGGCAACCGCCTTCGGCGACAATCAACCGCTGGACCCAGGCGATTCGCTGGAGGCGCTGGCACGAAATCGGCGGATTGAGTTGCGGCTGACCGATCGTTAGCAGACTGCGGAATTTAAGCTTCTCAGATCGGGTTTGATTTGATGCCCTTGCGCTGTGCATTGGTGGTGTGCCGATGTCGCGGCGCGTCGCCCGCGCGATGCGGCGGGAGGAGAAGATGCCGTTGGCGTAGCTGAAGATCAGCAGCGCCAGCATCAGCCGGGGATGATACTGCGCCTTGCCACCGGACACTGGGCGCACTGCGAAGGCGCCGAGCGGCACACGCTCCACCGCCGCCACCACAAAATGCGCTACGTCGTCCGACGGAAGCCACTCCTTCGCATCCAGCGGCAGCAGGAACGCCTGGTCCCGGCTGTAGGGAATGAACGTCGTCATGCACGTCAGCTTCGCCGATTTCAGCGCGCCTGGGAATCCGACAGACTGCTA
>Ga0114976_10001487_pt1 | contig 14730 bp, 10 predicted proteins | sample S_130805_EF_Meta_FD_87319 | JGI IMG/M metagenome (GOLD analysis project Ga0114976, IMG submission 87319) | Freshwater microbial communities from Lake Simoncouche, Canada to study carbon cycling - S_130805_EF_MetaG | ecosystem: Environmental > Aquatic > Freshwater > Lake | place: Lake...
CGTCGCCGGACGCTCGCGCCTCAGGAAGCCCAATCGCGTAAGCGATGGGGACAGGCTGGCTGCACCGCTCGGGGCTGCCCGCGTCCCGTCGCCGGACGCTCGCTGCGGGCATCCTGCCCTGCGCTCGCTCGGTGTTTCCTCCGCTTCGCCATCCTGGCTGCGCGGAGGAAACACACGCCGGCTCTCGGAACACGGGCAGCCCCGAGCTCCGTTCCCGAAGTGGCCGCAGGTTTTCAACCTGCGGAACCCAGCGCCGGGCCAAGGCTGCCGGGGCCAGGGATGGGCTCGTGTCGCGCCGGCGAATCCCTGCGGGACTTCGGCGGCTTACGCAACGGCCGGCGGGATGCCGGCCGCTGCCCGGCATGGTGAACCTCGGCTTCACCAGCGCCGGGCCAAGGCTGCCGGGGCCAGGGATGGCCCGGCAGCCGTGAACTTAGATCGCTTCACCGCCCCGCTCGCCGGTGCGGATGCGGACGCACTCATCCATCGGGAGCACGAAGATCTTGCCGTCGCCGATCTCCCCATGTTCTCCCGAGCGGCCCCCCTTCACGATCGCCGCGATCGTCAGTTCGACGAAGTCGTCATTGACGGCGATCTGCAGCTGGACCTTGCGGATCAGGTTCACGGAGATCTCGTGGCCGCGATAGGTCTCGGCATGCCCGCGCTGCCGGCCAAAGCCCTGCACGTCGAGCACGGTGAGCCGAAAGACCTCCACCTCGGAGAGTGCCTGCTTCACCGCCTCGAGTTTGGCCGGCTGGATGATGGCGATGATCAGCTTCACGGCAGGACTTCCGCGGGCGATGGAACCCAGAATCGTTGAGGCTACTCCCGCGGGCACCGGCCCCACAAGGATCGTGGCGAGCGCGGGCGCGACGCGATCTCGGCGCATGCCCCGGCGAGGATGAGTGTAGGCGGAGTACCCACCCAAGCCGTGTTGGGGCATCCTTCCGGACGCTGAGCCGGGACGGTGCAGGCCGTCTCCATGGCGGCCGCACGAGGTCGGGCCGCCCGGCAGATGAACGATGTCGTGCAAGCAGTGCAAAGCCCGTGCCGCGCGACGCACCCCCGCGCCGCTGCAGCTCCCAATCTGGGTTTTTCCCGGCGAAACCTCCGATCTCGGCCCCGCCGGCTCAGCCGCCGCGGCGGGTCTGCCGGGCCGCGAGCGCGATTTCCCGGCACCGGACTGCCCAGCGGGTCGGCAGCGGCTACGGTGCTGCGGAGGCGATCGCGCTCCTGCTTGGCGGTTCCCATGACGTCTCTGACTCACCTGCTCGGGCGGTCGCGGCACGACCTCGCCGCCGAACTCGCCGTGCTCTTCCCCGACGCGGCGGCCGGCCCCGGCCGCGGTGGTGTGCAAGACGGCATCCACGTGGGAGGCCGCGGTCCGGCGGTCCGGCAGCTGGCGGAGATCGATCCCGTTGCCTACGGCCAGACCCGCAACCATGTCGCGGGCGCCGTCACCGGGCTGTCGCCGTGGATCCGCCACGGCGTGCTCTCGCTCGCCGAGGTCCGCGACGCCGCGCTCGCGCGGGTCGCGGAGCCGGAGCAGGCAGCCAAGCTCGTCTCCGAACTTGGCTGGCGCGACTACTGGCGGCAGGTGCATCTGGCCATCGGCGACGGCATCCGGCACGACCTGCAGCCCGCCGCGGCCCGCTGGCGACACCCGCTGCTCGACGCCGTGCCCGCGGACGTCCGCGAAGCGCGGACCGGGATGGCCTGCATCGATGCCTTCGTCCGCAGGCTGCACGACACGGGCTGGCTCCACAACCACGAGCGGATGTGGCTCGCCTCGTGGCTGGTGCATGTCCGGGGCGTCCGCTGGCGAGCCGGGGCCGACTGGTTTCTCGAGCATCTGCTCGACGGCGATCCCGCGAGCAATCATCTCTCCTGGCAGTGGGTCGCGGGCACGTTCTCCGCGAAGCCGTATCTCTTCAACCGCGAGAACCTCGAGTCCTTCACGTCGGGCACGCACTGCCGCGCGTGCCCCGTGTTCGGCCACTGCGACGTGGAAGGAGGATACGACGACCTCGCGGCGCGGCTGTTCACCGATCTCGGGCGGCCCGACGAACGGCCGCCACTGCGGATTCCGCCGGCCCCACCGGCGCCCCCCTCCCGTGCCCTGCAGCGGCCGCTCGTCTGGCTCACGCTCGACTCGGCCTCGGCCACGAGTCCGGCCGCCGCGGCTTTCCCCGAGGCGCCGCGGCTGTTCGTGCTCGATCCGGCCTGGCTCGCCTCCGAGCGGCCGTCTCTCAAGCGGCTCGTGTTCCTCTGCGAATGCCTCGCCGACGTCCCGCGCATCGAGCTGCTCGTCGGAGATCCAGCTGCCATGGTGCCGGCCCGCGCCGCGGCGCTCGGCTGCGATGGCGTCGCGGTCGCCGAGACACCCTGCCCGCGGATCCTGCGCGGGATCGGGCTGTTCCGGGCCGTGCTGTCCGTCGCCCTGCTGCCCTGGCCGCCGTTCTGCGACCGCTCACGGGTCCGCGACCTGGGCCGCTTCTCCCGCTCCTGGCAGCAGGTCTCGGCCTCGGCCCTCAGGCCCACCGGCTCGTGAGGGCGGGCAGCGCGAGGATCCGCCACGGCGGCATGTCGGGGGGCGGGGTGGCCCAGGATCGTCGGCTGCCGTCGCGGGGATGCGGCAGCGTGAGGGCGGCCGCGTGCAGCGCCAGGCACGTTTCGGGTCGTGCCGTCGGGCCGTAGAGACGGTCGCCAACGATCGGGCAGCCGAGCCAGGCAAGGTGCACGCGAAGCTGGTGCGAGCGGCCGGTGAGCGGCTGGAGTTCCAGAAGCGTCACCGCGGCCCCTTCCCACGTGCCGACCTGGAGCGTCCGCCAGAGGGTCGCCGCCCGGCGGCCCATGATCGGATCGACCCGCTTTCGCGGCGGATTCGCGACGTCGTCGGCGAGCGGCAGATGGATCGCGCCGGTCTGGTCGCGGAGCCGGCCGTGCACGATCGCGAGATACCGCTTCTCGACGAGCCCCTCCTCGAACGCCCGACCGAGCCGCGCCCGCGCCTCCCGCGAGCGGGCCAAGACGAGAAGCCCGGAGGTGTCGCGATCGAGCCGATGCACTGCCTCCAGCGGGCCATGCGTCACCGCGAGCACCGTCGCCACATCGGGTGGATCGAGTGGCGTCCGCGCCGGCACGCTGGGCATGCCCGGGGGCTTGTCGACCACCACGAGGTCGGCGTCCGCCATCACGACCCGCAGCGCCGCGGCCACGTCACCGCAACCCGAGCAGCGCCGCCCAGCGGCAGAGGGTCGCCGCCGGCGGCCCGCCGCCATCGGGCTCCGGCAGGGTGCCCACCGCGTGGCCTGCGTGCCTCAGCCGGTCGCGGTCGGCCCCGAGCCTCCGCGCGGCGGCGGCATCGCCCGCACCGCCGAGCAGCATCCACTTCGCGGTCCCGGGCTCGGCGGCGGGGATCACGACCCGCGAGGGCAGCGGTGCGTCGAGGACGGCGACGCCGCGGCAGGCGTCTCCCAGCCGTTCCGCCACGAGCCAGGCGAACACGCCCCCCGGCCCGCGGCCCGCAACGGCCACCCGCGCGGCATCGACCGGCCGCAGCGGCTGGAGCGACTCGAGCGCCCGCACGACGCCGCCAAGGTCGTCGCCACTCCATTCGCGGCGCTCCTGCGACCCCGGCAGGATCACGGCCACCCCCGTGGCCGCGGCCGCTCCCTGCCACGCGGTCGCCTCCGCCTCGTCGACGTCGCCGTGCGGCAGTCCGAACCAGATCAGCACCGGCACCGGACCCCGGCCAGCCGGGATGACGGCGAGCGGCGGCTGGGCAACGTCTGCGCCACCGAGTCGCACCACCCGCACGCCGTCGGCGCCGGCGGCCGGCAAGCCTGATGACAGCGGGGCCGGCGCCTCGGCGGGCACGTCGCAGATCATCTCGCCGAGCGCGAGGTCGATGGTTGTGACGTCGGCGCCCTGGAGCACCCCGAGCCGCACCTGCTGCTCGGGCTCGAGGCCGGCAAGCAGGCCCGCGAGCGTCGCCGCCGACGGTGCCTCGACGACCTCCGCACCGCCGGCCGCGTCGCCCAGCGGCACGATCGAGGCCACACGCCCCCCGGCGGCGATGCCCGCCCGGTCGGCCGGCCCGCCGGGAAGCACCCACTCGATCCGCGCCGGCTCATCCTCCACCCCAGCGGCCCCGTCCGCGACGACCAGCCCGAGAATGGCCCGCCGCCAGGGCGGCAGCGTGGCCACGAGCGCGGGTCGCGCCGTGACGCGGCTGGTCGCCCCGCCCGCGCGGCGGTCAACCTCCACGGCGATCACGTCGCCGGCATGCCGCGGCGCGACCGCATGCCGCGCATCGGCGATGCGCTGCACCGCGCGGCCCTCGATCGCGACGATCCGGTCGCCAGGCCGCAGGCCGGCGCGGGCCGCCGGCGAGCCCTGCCGCACCGACGCGATCACCGGATCGCCGTTGATCGTATCCCGCGACCGATACGCGATGCCGAGGACGCCACCGGCGAGCGACTCCCCCGCCGCGAGCCGCGGCAGCTCCGCGAGCAGATCCTCGAGCGGCACCGCGAAGCCGATGCCGGCGTCGTAGAGTTCCGTGCCCCGCATCATCTGCGCGGGCTCGGCGGGAAGCGGAGCGACGATCCCGATCACGCGGCCTGCGATGTCGAGGAGCGGGCCGCCGTAGTTCATCGGCGACACCGCCGCATCGGTCTGCACCGCGAGGCCCCAGCCGCGGTCCACGGCGGACAGGATCCCCACCGACACGCCCGGCTCGGCAGCCGACCAGCCGCGGCCGACGGCGATCGTCCACTGCCCCGGCTCGAGGCTCCGCCGGGGCACGGGCTCCACCAGCGGCGCGGTCGGTAGCGGTTCGGTCTTCAAAAGCACGATCCCCCGGGGCACGTCACGGCCGAGCGGTGTGGCCGCCACGCGGCGGCCATCCGGCAGCACGACGACCGCCTCGCGAGCCGTCTCGGGGACGGCAAACGACGTGGCGAACACCAGCCCCGCCGGATCGACCACGAGCCCCGTCGATGGTGCGGAGGCCACGGCGGCCTCCGCGCCGGCGGCCCCCGTCGCCGCGGCGCCGGCCACCGGCTCGATCCGCACGACCGCGTCAGCCACCTGGCCGACGGCCGCGCGAAAGGCACGCTCCTCGGCCAGCGTCGGCTCGGTGGCGTTGCCCCGCGCCGCCCCCAGCATCGTCGCCACCACGAGCATCATCAGCGGGCGTGGCCAGGTCATGGCGCGGTCTCCGGCGGCAGAGCCGCGTCCGCCACCGCGGGCCTCGGGCCGAGATCGATATCCACGACGGTTCCCGCGCGGATCACCGACAGCCGCACCGGATCGCCCGCCGCGATCGCCCCCACCGCCCGTTCGGCAGCGGCCCGCGACCCCACCGCACGCCCCCCCACGGCGATCACGAGGTCGTCGGCGGCGAGCCCGGCCCGCGCGGCCGCTGACTCCGGCAGGAGCGTCTCCACGAACGGCGGCGTGCGGTCGAGCAGGTCGGGCACGAGCACGATCCCGAGGAGCCCGAGATCGAACGGTGGCGCGGCGGCGGCGGTGGTCATGCCGGCGCGGCCCTCCACGACCGCCGCGCAGCCGGCGAGCACCTCGTCAACGGGCAGGGCGTAGTTGAGCCAGATGCCGGAGGCCGACGCCCGCAGTTCCTTGCCGATCATGCCGAGCAGGCGGCCGCGGGCATCGACCAGCGCGCCGCCGGGCGACCCGGGATTGTTGGTCGTGAAGTCGAGCACGTAGACCGTGCCCGTGTAGGGCGCGTCGGCGGCGCCCCGCCGGGCCTCGAGCGGCGCCACGGCCGCGATCACGCCGCGCTGCACGCTGGCCCGTTCATCGCCGACGGCGACGCCGAACAGGTTCGACACCGCGAGCACCCGCGTGCCCGCCGCGGCGCGGCCCGCCGCCGGCACGGCCGCCGGCAGGTCGGTGGCGTCGATCGAGAGCACCGCCAGCTCCCGCCGCGGATCGACGCCAACCAGCGTGGCCTCGAAGCGGCGGCCGTCGTCGAGCACACAGTCGATGCCCTCCGCGTCGAGCACCGTGCTGAGCGCCGTGGCGATCCGGCCATCGGGTGAGAGGATGATCCCCGACTGATAGGCCTCGAGCCCACGCAGCCCGCCCGCCCCATAGATCTTCACCACGCTCTTGGCCGCGATCACCGCCACCAGCTGAGGCGTGGGGTCGGCCGCGGCCCCCGCTCGCGCGGCGAGGACGACGGCAACCACCAGGAAGCAGCGGGGGATCATCGCGACGCCTCCCCGGCGGCCGGGGCATCGAGCAGGAGCGTGGCGAAGGGCTCGCCGCCATAGCGGGCATCGATGGCAGCCGGCATGCCGCCCGCGGCGTCACCGTCCGGCCAGCGCAGCCTGACCTCGCAGGGATCGCCATCGGCAGCCGCCCAGAGATCGATCCAAACCACGCGGCCGGCGGCATCGACGCCGAACCGCGCCACCACGCCGGCCACCGCCGACTCCAGCACGTCGACGAGCTCGCCCGTCGCGCCGGCCGTGAACGTGGCCGGATCCCGCGGCGCGGTGCCCCAGAAGATGGTCTGCCCCACCGCCGCCGGCCCCGCGACGACGAGCCGTCGCCAGAGCACGAGGGCCGGAAGCAGGCCGCCGCTGCCCGGCGGCAGCGGCTGACGATCGAAGGCGTCGTCGTCCGCCAGCGTCGAGGTGCCGGTGGGCAAGTCGATCAACGCCGTGGCATCGGCGAGCTCGATGCGAAACTCGCCACCGGCGGCGATCTGGCCCGCCAGTATCCAGGGGCCGTCGGGCAGGCTGTCGCGCAGGGCCGCGAGCCCGGCCGCCACCCGATCCCGCTCGACGACGTTGAAGTGGTGGTTCGCGAAGCCGGCACGCCGCTCGTAGACCGCGCGGACCGCGGCCGGCACCTCCGGCTCGCCGCCGCCGGACCGAGGCTCCGCGGGCGCACCGCCCGCGAGCGCCGCCAGCTTCGCCGGCGTGTGCACCGCCTGCAGCCGCACGAGCAGATCCCGTCGCCGGCCATCGCGGCGGATCACCAGCGGCACCTGCCAGCCCGCGGGCAGGATGCCGAGCACGTTCTTGAACGCGTTGACGGTGCGCACCGGCCGACCCGCGAGCGAGACCAGTTCGTCGTCGTACCGCAGCCCGCGCCGCCAGGCGTCGGACGACTCGAGGATGTCCGACACGACCACGCGGCCGTCCACGGCCGTCGCGACCGTCGCCCCGAGCGTGGCGTGGTCGCAGAGTCGGCCGGCGCGGAGCGGGCCGAGAAAGTTCCGCACCTGGTTGGCCGAGATCGCGTAGCCCGCGCCCACGTTCACCCGCCCCCGCTTCTCGAACGAGGCGCGGCCGTTGATGCCGATCAGGCGACCGGCGGCGTCGAACAGCCCGCCGCCGGAGTTGCCCGGATTGATCGCCGCATCGACCTGAATGCAGTCGGTGTATTCGAGGATCGTGCCGGCGGGAAACTGGTAGCGATGCACCCCCGAGACGATCCCCGCGCTCACCGAGGGCCGGAGGTCGGTGCCCAGCAGAAAGGGATTGCCGATCGTGAAGCACTCGTCCCCCACCTGCACGCGATCGCTGTCGGCCAGTTCGGCCACCGGAAAGTCGTCGCGGCCGAGCAGGCGGATCACCGCCAGATCGCCGGTCGGATCGACGCCCACGACCACGGCGTCGTAGAGGCCGCCGTCGGCGAGCCCACACGTGACCGCCGGTCCCGCCGACTGGACGACGTGGAAGTTGGTGGCCGCGTAGCCGTCGGGGGTGAGCAGCACGCCCGAGCCGCCCCCCGACTCGCCGGCGAAGATGGAGACGGCCGCCGGCGTGGCCCGGCGGATCGCCTCGATCCGCGCCTGCTGGGCGGCCAGGACGTCGGGATCGACGTCGACCCCGGTGGCCCGTGCGGTCGCCACGATCACGACCGCGGCCAGCAGCCCGCCGAGGCCGCTCCGCCACCCGAGATGCGCCACGTCGCGGTTCACTTCTCGAACCCCGCGTCGTCGAAGCGCACGGGGACGCCCACGCCCCCTTCGGCAAACTCGACGCCGAGCGTCAGCCGCCGCGCGTCGGCGACGGTGATCTCGAGCGGCGCCGGAGCGTCCCCTTCGAGACGCTGCCGCCACTCCGCCCCGTCGTCGGCCCGGGCCGTTACCACCACCGCCGGGATCGGCGAGGCCGCCATCCGCACCAGGCGGGCGCGAAACCGCCGGCTGCCCTCCGGCACCCGCCACGTGGCCGTCGACCGCGGACGCATCAGCCACACGGGCCGGCCGCCATCGGGCGTCACGACCCGCGGCGCGAAGAAGGCCGCCAGGCCGTCGATCGCGGCGAGGCCGCCGAAGAACGGCTCGCTCGCCGACCGCTCGGGTTCGACCGCGGCGAGCGCGACCGTCCGCCCGGCGGCGAAGTCGATCGAGCGGAGCAGTTCGCCCGGCACGCGAATCTCCCCGTCGAGCACCAGCACCCCGTCCCGCCACTCCACCGTCGCGGCGCCAAGCCCGCCGCCGGCGATCACAACCTGCGTCATGCCCGACGCGGCGGTCTCGGCCGCGGGTGGCCGCACCCAGACGAGACCAAGCACCTTGCCACGGTTCACGGGAATGCTCTCGCCGTCGAGCGTCACCGTGACCGCCTTGGTCGCGATCGCGGTGATCGCACACTCGACGAGTTCAACCCCCTCCGGCCGCACGACGGCGACCAGGTCGGACGCCGGCTCGGCGGGAACCGACGCCAGCCACGCGGCGGCCTCGGCCGCGTCGCCAGCGGCTGCCGGCGGCGACCACGCTGCCCGCCGGATCCGCACGATCGGCAGTTCGATCGCTGCGGCTCCGCGGAGGATCGTGGCCCGGCCATCCTCCCAGCGGAGGTCGTCGCCGCGAATCGCGAGCCCCCGATCCCCCACCACCTCGACGCCCGCGAGCGGCCCCGGGCCAGCCGCGGGCTCGGCCATCGTGGTCAGCATCCGCACGTCCTCCAGCGGCAGCCGCTGCGGCTCCCCGTCCACGAGCAGTTCGACCGTCTCGCGATCGATCGACCGCAGCACGCCCACGACCGGTCCGCTGGCGCTCTCCACGCGCACCGGTATCTCGCCGCCGGCCGTGACCGCGGCATTCGCCACGACGGCCCAGCACCACGCAGCGAGCAGCGCGTGAGCACGCCGCACGGGGCTCGACGAACGCCAGTGGCGACAGGACGTCACGTCAACGGTCCTCCGCGCCGGTCGCCAGCCGCCGGAAATACTGCTCGATCGCCTCGCGGTAGTGCGGCGGAAACTCCCGGCCGATCTGCTGGAGTGCCCGCTCGCGATCGTGGGGCGGCAGGTTGCCCCACGACTCCCCCGGCGCGAGGTCCCGCTTCCGCACGGCACCGGTGCCGCGGCCCCGGGCGATCCGGCTGTCGTCCATGGGACGGCCTCCGCCCCCCTGCCCCGAACCGCTCCCGGCTCCCGCTGCGGCCTCGCCTCCCTGGTCCTGCCGCTGCTGGTCCTCGAGCCGCTCGATGAGCTTGTCGAGCGACGCGATCACGCCGTCCTGCACCTCGCGGGTGGTCGGGCCGGCCCGGCCGAGGTCGAGCCGCCGGGTCACGTCCCGCATCCGCCGGGCGATGTGATCGAGCGAGTCGTTCTCCACGGCAGCGATGTCGGCCCGCAGCAGACGGCCCACGCGGGCGTAGCGCACCGGGATCTCCTCCTCACGCTCCAGGAGGCGATCGAGCGACGCGACCGCCTCGTCCACCCGGAGCAGCCAGTGCTCGCAGGCCGCGCGGTGAAAGAGCACGGTCGCGGGATCGACCGAATCGCCCACGTCGAGCCTGGCCAGGAACGGCAGCGCCTCGTCGAACCGGTCGCGCCGCACGAGTTCGCGGCCCCACCACAGCGACACCGCGTCCCGCACGAACGCGTCGGTCGCGGGATCGTCGAGCCAGTCGACAGCCGGATCCGCGCCCCGGGCCGCCGCGGCCACGACGGCGGCAGCCCGCGGTTCGTGGGCCCCGATCGCCGCCACAACCGTGTCGAGGAGATCGCGCCGGCCGGCCGCGACGTCGTCCCAGGCCGCCTCGATCGCGGACGCTCGCGCCCCATCGAGCTCTCGCGACGCAGAGCCCGCCGGCCATTGCTCCACCTTCGTCCGGACCTCGCTCGGGGTCGGGATCGACCACGTCGGCTCGCGGGCCAGCGTCGCCTCCGACGCCGCGAAAACGCACCGCGGCGCCGGCGCGGCCACGGCCCAGGCGGCCGCCAGGAGCAGGCCCCGCGGCAGCGTGCGGCAGATCGACGGCGACGGCATGCGCGGCTCCGGGGCTTGGGAACGAAGCACCGTGTTCGAGTGTAGTCTTCGCGAGGCGGCGCGGGGAAACGCTCGGCGGCCGCGCTATTCCGTCAGGCCTTCGACGATGTCGCGGGCCGCCCGTTCGATCTCCCGCTGCCGGCCGGCGAGCCGCATCAGGGCGGCCCGCAGCGCCGCGTGATCGACCGCCGCGTCACCCTCGTCGAGCAGCCGCGCGAGCCGCTGCGTCCGCCCGTTCACGCGGGCCTGCAACGACCGCAGCATCTTGAGTTCGGCGAGTTTGTCCACGAGCGGCTGCTCCCCCGCCTCGCCCGACCGTCCGCCCCCCGGCTTGGCGGCGGCATCCTGCTGGTCGGCCCGCGCCCGCTCGACGGCGGCAAGCATCTCCTCCAGTCCGGTGACGATCTCACCGAGCAGGCCGACCGTGTCGCGGCCGGTGTCGCCGCGGGCGAGCCGTCCGGCCGCCTGGCCGGAATCCTCGTGCACCTGCTCGAGGGCCTGCGGGATCGCCACGGCGGAGCCGTCGTCGCGGAGCAGCACGAGTGCCTTGCCCGCCTCGGCGGTGATCGCCGCCTGCTCGCGGCCGAGCCGCGCCGCCTCCAGCTGCCGCTCGCGATCCGACGGCGCCGCGGCGGCGGCCAACCGCTCGGCATCCGTCAGCACGCCCCGTTCGGCCTTGAGCATGCCGCGGAGCCGCGCCTCGAGCTGGACCAGCAGCCGCGTCACCTCCTCCTCCCGCAGCTGCCGGAGAATCTCCTCGAGTTCAGCCCGCGCCGTCTCGAGCTCCTCGACGGCCCGCTCCTGCGCCCCCCTGGCGGCGCCGGGGTCGGTGTTCTCCAGCCGCTCCTGGGCCTCGCGCATCCGCTGCTCGGCGGCCCGCAGCCGCTGCGCCGTCCGCCGACCGCGGGCAGCGTCGTCGTTGCCCTCTGCCGGTGCTTCGTTGCCGGACTGATCCTTGCCGGGCTGCTGATCGCCGGGCTGCTCCTTTCCGGGCTGCGGATTGCCCGGCTGTTCTTGACCCGGAGCCTCCTGCGCACGCTCATCGTTCCGCTCGGCGAACCGCTGCACCTCCTCGCCGAGGGTGCGGGTCTCGTCGGCGGCGGCCCGCTGCCGCTCGGCCAGGCCGCGGTCGCCCCCCCCCGCCTCCGTGACCCCCTCGATGTCACGCTGCTGCGCGATCTGCTTCGTGATCCTGGCCATGAAGGCCTTGAGCTGCTTCGCGGTGTCGGCGGCCCGCTGGTCGGAGGCGCCCGCCTCGAGGAGATCGAGCAGCGCGCGAAACTGGCCGAGCGCATCCTGCTGGCTGGAGCCGGCCTTGAGGAACTGCCCCCGCTCGAGCATCGCGACGATCGCGGCCACGCGATCCGCCACCTCCTCCTCGCGGGCTCGGTCGAACGCGGCCCGCAGCGCCGCGGCCCGGCGGGGGTCGGTCGCCTGGAGCACGTCGGCGAGGCGGAGGAACGACCGCTCGAGATCCTGGTAGCGGGCCAGGAGCTCCGCCTCGCGGGCGGCGAGCGTCGCGGCCTCAGCCTGCGGCGGCTCGACGGCCACCGCCGGGCCCCACGCGGTGGCCCATGCCACCGCGACGACCAGCACTGCCGCGCAGCGTCTCATGGCGACTCCAGAGCCTCTCGGCTCCGCCTCCGCTGCCGCTCGAGCGTGTCGTCGCGGATCTGTTCCTGCACGCGAATCACGCCGCGGAGCCGCTCGATCACCTCGTTGATCGACTCGAGTTCCAGCATCCGTTCGAGCACCGCGCGGAGCCTGGCGACCGCGGCATCGACCGCCGGAACCACCTCCGCACCGGCACCGGCACCGGCACCGGCACCGGCGGTGGCGCCAGGCTGCCGGCAGAGTCGGATCACGGCCGCGAGCTCCTCCGCCACCACCGCGTCGAGCGGCGCGGCGATCTGGCCGAGCAGCCGCGACTCGACCTCGGGCGTCGCCAGGCCGTTGTTGACGAGCTCGCGATGGATGCCACGAAACTCGCCGGCGATCTCCGTGGTCTCGCCCGCAGCCCGGGCGGCCGCCTCGCCGCAGCGCCGGGCGACCCCGGCGCGATCGGCGTCGCTCCCGGCGGCCACGCGGCCGCGGACATTCGTCAGATCGTCGATCACGGCCTCGAGCCGGCGCCGCAGGAGCACCTCGCGCGCCTCCAGCAGCGCCCGCAGCGCTTCGGCGGACACCACGTCGAGCACCCACGTCTCGCCGACCGTCTCGTGCGGGCCGCCGGCCAGCGTGCAGCGATCCCGGGCCGCGACCGCGATCTCGAGCCGCGTGCCGATCGCGAGGTTCGCCTGATCCAGCCGCACGAGCTCGGGGCGGTCTGCCGGCAGCTCGACCGTCGCCGCGCCGACGGCCACGCGGGCGAGCGGCGCGACCCGCCGGCTCTCGCCGGCCGTGATCCGCACCTCCGCCGCGTCCAGGCCGTGGTCATCGGTGATCTGTCCCTCGAGCGGTAGGATCGCCTGCGGCGTCACGGCCGACGAGATGCCCGCGAGCCGCACGGCCACCCGCGGCGGCTCGTCGGGGACGGCCGCGAGCACCACCGCGACGGGCTCGCGATTGACGAGACCCTCGGCATCGACGAGCCGGACAAGCACGGCCGTGTCGGCATCGATGGAGGGCGTGGTGCCGGTGATCGTCGTCGCTCCCGCCGCGGCGTCGAGCCGGGCGATCGGCTGCTCCACCGCCTCCGCTGCCCCGTCGCCCGCGGCCGTGCGGATTGCGATGCTCGCGGCTGCCAGCGGCTTGCTCGACGTGCAGGCCAGGCTCACCGTCGAGCCGCGGGGCACGGGCACCACGCGGCTCGCCACGGCCGCCCGCGGGCCGCCGCCGAGATAGGCGGGCGGCGTGACGCTGATCTCGAGCGCCGCCACGGCGGGAGGATCCTCGACCGCGATGCGCAGGCCGCGGAGCCGGGCATCGCCCCCGCGGATCTCCAGGTCGAGATCCCGATCGACTCCCTTGAGCACGTGCCCGAAGGCCTGCCCGGTGGCCGTCAGGCCGCCGCGGGCCCCCATGCGATCGGACCGCGTGGTCGCCCCGCTCCGCGTCCGCAGTTCGACCATCTCGGGCGGACCGCCCCAGGCCGCGGTCGCCCGCACGACCACATCCACGTCGTCGCCGCGGGCGACCACGCGTCGTCCTGCCACGAAGCCCTCCGGCTCGAGCCTCACCCGGCGGGGCCAGGGTGTGTCGGACACGCCGAGCATCCGTCGCGCCCAGAGCGCGGCGTCCGTCGGCCGGGCCGCAGCCATGGCTCCACTGATGGCGACGGCCGCGGCCGCCGCGAGTACCAGGCTCACCAGCCGCCGCCAGCGGAAGATCGTGCCGCACCGCACGGCCGCCGCCCGCGCCGCGGCGGACGCCGCCGTCGTCGCGAGCATCTCGCGATCGATGGCAGCGTCGGCCTCACCAAACCCGCAGGACACCGCGGTGGAGAGGGCAGCGCCGAACTCGGGGTGCGTCCGCTCGACGAGCAGGGCCAGCGACTCGTCGGAGAGCGGCACCGCCAGCCGGATCACCAGCCGCGTGACGAGCACCCAGGCCACCGCCGCGGCGACCGCCGCCAGCATCGCCACCCGCACCCAGGCCGGCGGCTCGATGAGCCGGTCGAGCGCCACCGTGAGCCAGCCGCCGCTGACCGCCACGCCGACGGCCATCGCGAGCGACTCGGCCCAGATCCAGTGTCGCGTGCGGCGGCGGACCTCGGCGAGCAGGCCACGGATCGCGGCGAGCGACTCGTCGGACACGGCGGACGGTTGGGCGGCGACCATGCGTCAGGCGAGCCTCGCGAGCCGGCGGACGATCCATTCGAGGCACAGGCAGCCGGTGCCGATCGCGAGCAGCACGGCGTTGAGGCGGCGCTTGAACGCCACGTCCGCCGCCCCGCTCTCATACTCCCGCCGCGAGCGGTCCGGCAGCGCGGCGGCGATCGCCTCCGCGGACGCGCGGGTGAAGCCGCCGTCGGCGAGGCAGCGAACGCTGCCTCCCGTCGCGGTGGCGAGCTGCGAGAGCACGCCGCGATCGAGCCGCGGATGCGCCAGTTCGCGGTCGGGCAGCTGCACCTGGATGCGCCGCGAGAGCCGCTCCTCACCGGCGGCGACCGGCTCCACCTCCACGAGCCAGCCGCCCTCGCGGGTGGCGACGAAGCCGCCGGCGAGCGTGCCGGGCCGGGCGGGCTCGTCCACGAGCGGCACCACCACATGGCTTCCATCGGGCGCCACGGCGCGGCACTCGGGTCGCTGTCCCGGGCCGGGCGTGACGACCCTGATCCTCACCGTGCCGCCGACCGCGACCCGGTCCTGCTCCACGATCAGCCTTCCGCGACGACTGCCTCGCATCAGCCGGCCCTGGGCCACGTGCCGCACCAGCTGGGCGACGAGCCGCTCGTAGGCCTCGTCGCCGAGGGAACGCAGCCGCCAGAACTCGCCGCTGCCGACCGTGAGCACGCTGCCCGA
>Ga0114976_10001488_pt1 | contig 14729 bp, 11 predicted proteins | sample S_130805_EF_Meta_FD_87319 | JGI IMG/M metagenome (GOLD analysis project Ga0114976, IMG submission 87319) | Freshwater microbial communities from Lake Simoncouche, Canada to study carbon cycling - S_130805_EF_MetaG | ecosystem: Environmental > Aquatic > Freshwater > Lake | place: Lake...
AGGCCATTGACCACCACGCTCAGCAGGCTGAACCCCACGCCGAGCACCAGCCAGAGCCAGCCCTGGGGATCCAGACCCAGCTGCAGCAACGGACGGGCGTTGCCGAGCAGGGCCGCCATCACGAAGCCGAGGCTGGCCAGGGTGATCCAGGGCCGCAGTCCTCCGGGCAAGGGGGGCAGCCTGCCGAGGCGGGTCCGAAGCGCCGCCAGCACCGAAGCGAAGGAGCGGGCCATGGCGGGCGCCGCGCCGGAGCCCCTCCCCGCGGGCGCCTTTGGCGCTGCCGCAGGCGGTGCCCCGGCGGGGTCTGGCGGGCCAGACAGGGAGCCGGTGGGTTGAGCGATTCCCGGCCGGGAACGCCACGATCCCGGGCGCCACGGCATTCCGGCGATGAGAGCCCGCAGGCGCTCCAGCTGGGGACGGAGGGGAAGGGTCATGGCAGGGATCCTCGCGCCCCGGCCTGGGGGGCAGCGGAGCCGCCCGGCTCCGATCGGTCAGGATCCGGCTGCCCCGGCTCGGGCTGACCCGGTTCCTGCTGGCCCCGCAACCGTTTGCCCGGCTGAGGCTCGCTCAGCTCCGGATGCTCGCGATCCGGCTCGCCCGGCAGCGGCTCCTGGGAAGCGACCGCCCCGGCCAGGGCCTGCTCCACCAGGGCCCGGATCTGGCCCAGAGCCATCCCATGGCGATGGGCCAGCGCGGCCAGGTCGTCGGCCTCGGCCTTGGCCCGCCAGCGGCCCTCCGGCAGCCGGGCCCACTTGATCCGCACCGGCCCCAGCGGTGTGCTGAGGGTGGCGGGCCGGCGGGGCAGGACCCAGCGCTGCTGAAGGGTTTCCCGGACCCCCAGACTGCCGCTGTGGCGCCACCACACCTGGCGCAGGGTCGGGGCCAGGGGTGGGGGCAGCAGCGCCGTGACCAAGGTGCCGAGCCGGCCCTTCTTCATGGTGACGGGCTGGCTGAACACCTCCACGGCGCCGGACTGCCGCAGGGCCTCCCCGAGAAAGGCCAGATCCTCGGCCGAAGCGTCATCAATCTGAGCCTGCTGCACCAGCAGGGGCTCGCGGATCTCCCCCGGGGCCGCGCCGGGGCTCTCCGGCAGGGGCTCCGCCAGGGTGAGCCGCAGCAGGTTGGCCCGATCCAGCTGGCGCGTGCCCAGGCCCACCCCGATCCGCCGGGGCACGGCAGCAGGATGGACCCCGAAGCCGCTGGCCCAGCAGGCCACCAGGGCCGCGCCGGTGGGGGTGGTGAGTTCACCGGCCGCAAATCCCTCGCTGGAGGCCAGGGGCATGCCACGCACGCGAGCGATCTCGAGCACCGCCGGCGCCGGCAGGGGAAGCGGGCCATGGGCGGTGGCCACGCTGCCGTGGCCAGCCGGCGGCGGGGTGCACAGGAGTGGCTCCACCTCCAGGTGCAGCAGGCCTGCACACACCCCCACCACGTCCACCAGGGCATCGAGGGCCCCCACCTCATGGAAATGCACCCGCTCCAGCGGCTGGCCATGCACCACCGCCTCGGCTTCAGCCAGCAGGGTGAACACGGCCAGCACCCGTTCGCGCAGGGCAGGATCGAGGGGAGCTGCGGCGATCTGCCGCCGCAGCTCCCCCCAGAGCCGATGGGGTGGATCCGGCTCCAGGCTGTCCACCGCCAGGTGGAGACCCCGCAGGCCACCGCTGCGGCGCTCCTCCACCACCAGGCGATAGCGGCCGGCCAGGCCGAGGGCCGCCAGGGGTTGGTGCACAACAGCCTCGGGCACCCCCAGGTCCAGCAGGGCGGCCAGCAGCATGTTGCCCGCCAGACCGGTGGGGCAGTCGAGCAGGGCGAGGGTCATGGGTGGGAGCCCAAGGAAGGATCGGCGGCCGGCGGGCTGCCGGGATGGGCTGGAAGGCCGGGGTGGGCGGTGGCGGCCGGCTCGGAGCCATCGGTGGTGAGATCCAAGGGCCGGGGCCAACCCAGCCGAGGCGCCACCTGGGCCAGGCGGTCGGCCTCGGCCTCCAGCCGCTGGCGCTCGCTGCGCAGCCACTGCTCCACCTCGCGGCGGGCCCGCCGCTGCTCCATCTGGGCCGTGGCCACGTCATGGCCGGAGACCCCCCAGAGCCTGCCCAGCAGGGAGCGGTCATCGGCGCCCCCCTCACTGCCTCCATAGACAAGGGTTTCGGCCGCCATGCCGGCCAGCAGCACCCGGCTCCAGCGGCGCAGCTCCTCAAGCGGAAGGCGGGCGCTGTCGGGGGGCGTGAGCACGGTGGTGCCGCCGGCGGCGAGGCCTGCCCGCAGGCAGGCGAGGCTGCCCACGTGGATGGCGGCGACCGCCACCCCCTCCCGCTCGGCCACCAGGGCATGGCCAGCCTCATGGAGCGCGATCCGGCGCAGGCGCAGCAGTCCCCCCGGCAGGGCTTCGGCCAGCAGGTGGCCGCCACGGCCCCCGAAGCGGGCGGCATCCACGGTGAGCCCGCTGAGGGAAACCGCCACCAGAGCGGTGGTGATCCAGGGGGAGAGACCCAGCAGCGGGCCCAGCAGCGCCAGCAGGCTCACCACCAGCACCGCCACACCCGCAGCCGTGGCCCCGTTCATCGCCAGCCCTCGGCGGTCAACGGGAGGGGCGGCCCACGGCCTGCCCATGGCTCCTCACCGGTCCAGCGGCGCGGTCCTTGTCGGCCTCGGCGGGCCGGCGGTCCGTGCCCCGGCGCTCACCGCGTTCCCCGCCACCGCCACCGCCACCGCTGCCGCCACCACCCCGGCGGCCCTTGCCACCACGGGTTCCCCGCTGGGCCAGGGGAGCCACCACCTCACAGGATTCAAGACACAAGTGCTGGCCCTGACGGCGGAGGTCCAGGGCCACGAAATGGCGCAGGTGCTCCAGGGGGACCTCGCCCCGGAGCTGCAGCTTGAAGGGAATCGGCCGGCTGCCGTCCGGCCGGGGCTGCTGGCGCACCTTCACCACCAGATCGCCGGTTTCGGGCCGGGTGTAGATCAATTCACCGCGCACCGAGAAGTAATCGTCCCCCTCCGCCAGGGCATCGGAGGGGGCCGGAGCGTCCTCCGCCGCCGGCTCGTCCGCCTCGGATGCGGCCAGGGTGCTCGGCTCCCACACGCCCACCATCTGAAGGTGGAGCTGGTTTTCGTCGCGGCTGCGGGGATACACCACCCAGAGATGGGGCAGGGCCAGGTCGAGGTGGCGGCGCATCAGGGTGAGCAGCCGTCCCAGCACCACCGCCTCCAGTTCGGTTCCGTCCTCCGTGCGAATCATCCCGCGGGTGGGCTGGGCAGGATCGCTCGGCACATACAGGCCCCGCACCACACCGATGGCCCGGTACTGCATCGGCTCGGTGACCGGGGAAATGGGGTGGGCGCGCATGGTGAGGGGGAAAACACCCCGAAGGGGACAGTCGCTGCCGGGCCAATGTAGCCAGCGCGGCAGGTAGCCTCCGCATGGAGCTGCATCGTCCTCCCCGCCTGGATGCCAACCCCGACCCGCAGCAGCGCCACCCTCCTCTGGTCCGGGGCCGGAGCCCTCACGCTCTGCCTGCTCGCCCTCAGCGCCGGCTGGTGGCTGGGTCGTCACCAGGCCGGCGCCATCCCGGAGGACAGCCGTCGCGCCGCCCTGATGCAGGAAAGCAGCCTGCTGCGCAACAAGGTGATCCGGGGGGAAGCGAGCGACGCCGACCGCCAGCGCTACCTGGAGCTGCTGGTGGGCCTCGACCGCCGCGGTGAGGCGATCGCGGTGCTCGAACCCATGGCCGACCGCGAACCCGACCGCTGGTCGCTGCGGCTGATGCTGGCCGAACTGCGCCGCGATCAGGGCGATGCCGCGGGCGCAGAACGGGAGCTGCGCCAGATCCTCAACCGCTCACCCAGCCAGGTCGATGCCCTGCAGCTGCTCACCCTGATCCGCCTGGAGCGGGGCGAGGGAGCGGCAGCCGAAACCCAGGTGAAGGGGGTGTACGGGGGCCTGATCCGGCCCGAAGCCAAACCGGAGGCCCTCGGGGTGGGCCTGCTGCTGGCCGAACTGCAGCAGAAGCGGGGGGAGGCCGCCGCCGCCGAGCTCACCTATCAGGAACTGGCGCTGGCCTTTCCAGCCGACCAGCGGCCGCTGATCGGGCTGGCCCTGCTGCGCCACTCCCGGGGCAATGCCGCCGGGGCCCTCGAGGCCCTGCAGCTGGCCCGCCGGCGCAGCCCGGACCCGGAGAAGAGCGATCCCAGGCTTGATGCCCTGGCGGCCAGCTGGGGTCTGGAGAAACTCAGGGGGAGCCCGGCAGGGTCGGGCGCGAAGCCGCCGGGCGGGGCCCTGCAGCCGGAGCGGACGGCGCCGGGCTCCCTGCCGGCGGCGCAACCCGTGCCGGCACCGACTGCGCCTCCAGCGCCTTGATTGCCTGATCCACCGCGGAGGCGGGGGGCGTGGCGTCATCGAGGGCCGTGCTGCGCCGGAGCCGGTTGATCAGGTCGATCGGGTTGTTGAGATCGATGCCGGAACTACTGCCGCCCGGACCCACGCCACTGCCGGAACCGCCGCCATTGCCGAAGATCTGACGGTCCTGGGCACTCACCCCGAGGGGCGGACCAAAGCCGCTGGAGGCCTGGGCCATCACCGGAGCAGCCTGGGCGAGGAGCAGCAGGGAGCCCAGCAGCGAAGCGGCCGGCGCCCGATCGCGCAGCAGCCGGGCCACTACGCGGATCCCCGCAGGGAGAGCGGGCTTTGTGCACGCCACCACGGCCGCGGGGCGTGCACAGGAGGCGCTGGGGCGAGACAGGCTGCCGCCTGCGTGGGATCGGGTGGCGAGGTCCGCCATAGCCTGCGCGCCGATGGCTCGTGGTTGGGCCACTTTAGAAGCGCCCGTTGGGAGACCACTGCATGCGGATCGCCACCTGGAACGTGAACTCGGTGCGTACGCGCCTCGACCAGGTGCGGGCCTGGCTGGAGCGCGCCCAGCCGGATGTGCTCTGCCTGCAGGAAACCAAGGTGGCCGATGCGCTCTTTCCCCTCGAAGCCTTCCGGGCCCTGGGCTACACAGCAGCCATCAGCGGCCAGAAGGCCTACAACGGCGTGGCGATTCTCAGCCGGCTGCCGCTCGAGGATGTGCAGGTGGGCTTCGCGGCGCTGCTGCCCGGCGATCCGGAGGCGCCGGCCCTGGGGGAGCAGAAACGGGTGATCAGTGCCCGGATCGAGGGCCTGCGGGTGCTCAACCTCTATGTGCCCAACGGCTCGGCGCTGCGCTCGGAGAAATACGCCTACAAGCTGGAATGGCTGGCCTGCCTGAAGCGCTACCTGGCGGCCCAGGAAGCCGAGGGGGATCCTCTGGTGATGGTGGGCGACTTCAACATCGCCCTCGAGGCCCGCGACATCCACGACCCGGCGCGGCTGACCGGCGGAATCATGGCCAGCGAGGCGGAACGGCTGGCCCTGCGCGAGGCGCTGGGGGAGCGGCTGGAGGATGGCTTCCGGCTCTTCGAGGCCGAAGCGGGCCACTGGAGCTGGTGGGATTACCGCAGCGCCGGCTGGGAGACGGGCCGGGGCTGGCGCATCGACCACATCTATCTCGATAGCGAGCTGCGCGAGCACGCCCTGGGCTGCAGCATCGATTCCCAGGTGCGCGGCAACACCCAACCGAGCGACCACGCGCCGGTGACGATCACCCTGGCCTGGCCCCCGCCGGAGGAGGACCAGGAGGAGGAGCCAGACGAGGACGACCGGCTCTTCTGAGGAAGCAAGCGGAAGCCGGTAGCCCGAATCCGTTGTCTGATCGGGGTCTGATCGGGGTCTGATCGGGCGTTCGGCTATGGGGCCCCGGGGGCGGCCCCTTCCACCGCAAGACCATCCACACGCGCATCCAGCGAGCTTGCAGCTGGGGCATGCCGCCGCAGCGCCCCTGCCAGCACCTCCTGCTTGCTCCGGCGACGGATCTCCAGAACCTCGGCCAGGTCGGCGGCAAGCCTTGGTGCCTCCAGCAGCAGATCCTGGAGCCGCTCCGTGGGAATCACCAGCACCTGCAGATCCGTCGCCGCCTGCACGACCGTGTCGGCGATGCGGCCATGGAGCAGCGAACTCTTTTCGCCGAAGAACTCGCCCTTTTGCAGGATGCCCAGGCTGCAAAAGGTGCCGCCGGCATCGGGCAGCAGCAATTCAGCCTCTCCCTCCAGGATCAGGTAGAGGCCATCGAGGTGCATCTGGTGATGCAGAACCACCTCATCGGCCGCGTAGGTGCGCACAGGGCAATGCAGCAAAAGCCTCTCGAGGCGATCGCTGGGAAGGCCGGCGAATCCGGGAGTGCCCTTGAGAAACTGAAGCGAAGCCGCCAGGCGCTGCTCCGGACCGGCCAGGGATGGCGTGTAAGGAATCTCGTGGCGAATCGGATAGGGAATCGTGAGGCCATGGCGCTGGGAGAGATACCAGATGCGCAGATTCATTTCGTCTCGGATATCTTGCTCACCCAGGCTGTAGCTAGGTGCAAAAATCTCAACCATATAGTTAATCGCAAAATCGCCATAGCTTTCGATCACAACATCCACGGGTGGTTTACTGAGTACGCCAGGGATTTCCTGGGCCGCAGCGATCAGCAGTTGCCGCACCCGGTTGGGGGGATCGTCGTAGGAGAAGGAGATCGGGATTTCAACCCGATGCAAGGGTGTAGGGCGGCTGAAGTTGGTGAATTGACCCTTGGAAAGTTCAGAATTCGGAATCACCAGCAGATCTTCAGACTCGGTCTTGAGGTGCACCGAGCGCCAGTTCACCTCCACCACCTGGCCAAGACTGTCGCCGATCTGCACCCAGTCGCCCATGCTGATCGGCTGCTCAAATAGCAGCGCCACGCCGGAGAAGATATTGCCGAGGCTGTCCTGCAGGGCAAGACCCAGCACCAGCGATCCCACTCCCAGGGCGGTGAGGAAGCCGCCCAGATCGGCCCCCCAGACGGTGGAGAGCACGATGGCCGAACCGATCAGCACCAGCAGGAAGCTGCCGAGATCTCGGAACAGCTTGGGCACCTTGGCCTGCCAGCTGCCCTGGGGCGCCCCCTCGAACAGCACCACCTTGAACAGGGTGAGCGCGGCCACGATCAGGGTGATCCACACCAGGGTCTCGCTGACCCGCACCCCCACCGCGGATCGGGGACGGGCGAGCAGATCCACCAGCAGCAGGTAGAGGGCCAGGGCCGGCAGGGTCCAGTTGCGCAGAATCGCCAGCGGGGCCACCAGGGCCGGCTGATGGCGCTGCAGCCAGCGAAGCGCCTCGCCCAGCAGCAGCATCAACGCGGGGAAGCCCAGCATCAGGACCATCACCCAGCCGGGATTCACCATCGCGATGGTGGCCCCGGTGGCCAGGCTGTTCGCCACCGTGGTGGCGAGAGATTGGAGGGAGTTCATGCCGGGGAATCCGCAGCAGCTGAGCCCGCCAGGGCCCTCTCCAGGGGGCTGAGCTCCCAGATCGCGATCGCCCCCTCTCCCTTCACCTGGATGGCAGGGAGGGGATCGAAGCGGTAGAGGCCATCGAGAGCGCGGGCCACCGGCTCGGTCACCTGGATCACGTTCTGCTTGGGGGAGGCATGGATCGCGCGGGCGATGGTCATGGTTTCGCCCCACACGTCGTAATAGAACTTGCTGCGCCCCACCACCCCAGCTGCCAGAGCACCGGTGTGAATGCCGATGTCGAGGGTGAGGTGCACGCCATGCTTGGCGCTGAGGCGCTCCACCACCTGCAGCATCTGCAGGGCCAGTTCCACGGTGCGCTTCTCATCATCCACCCGTGGCACCGAGAGCCCACAAACGGCCACATAGTTGGAGCCGGTGCTGCGCAGTTTCTCCACGCCGCAGTGTTCGGCAGCATCATCGAAGGCACCGATCAGTTCATTGAGCACCTCGATCGCCTGGTCGGGAGCCAGTTCGGCCGAGAGATCCTGGAAGCCCTCAAGATCGGCATAGAGCACCGAAACGCTGGGGTATTGCTCGGTGATTGAGCGTTCGCCCTGCTTGAGCCGTTCGGCCGTGCGGGCGGGCAGGATGTTGAGCAGAAGACGGTCGTTTTCCTGGAGCTGGGAGCGGATCGCCTCCTCCCGTTCCTTGAGGGTGGAAGCCATGCTGTTGAAGGAGCGCGAGAGCTCACCGAATTCATCCTCGGAGTCCACCTTCACCTGCACGGCCGTATCCCCGGAGATGATCTGCTTGGTGGCGCCCATCAGCCTCTGGATCGGCTGAATGAAACTGCGGGCCAAGGCAAGGGAAAGCATCGTGAGCAGGGGAATCAGGATGGCCCCGAGCAGCAGCAGGGCATTGCGCAGGCGCTGCACCCCCTGCAGGGCTTCGGCTTTATCGATCTTGGCCACCAGCCCCCACTCAAACTGACCCAGCCGAATCGGCTGATAAGAGGCCAGCGCTTTCTTGCCCCGGTAATCGAGATACTCCACCTCACCGCTCTGCCCGGACAAGGCGCGCTTGACCGCCTCGCTGCGCACGCTCTGAATCAGAATCGGACTATTCGTACGCTTGATCCAATCGATTTTCTCTTTGGACACCCCCTGCCTGGCGAGAAGGCTGAAATACTCTTTAGGGTGCTGCAGAAACTCGCGGGGAGAAGAGCGGAATTTATAATCTTGAGCCACAAGGAAGGATTCACCCGTTTCACCGAGGCCCTGCTGCTCCCACTTCTTGTTGTCTGTCATCACGCGGTCGAGCTGGTCAGGATTAATCTGATAGATGAGGGCGCCGATGAAGTTATCACCGTCGAACACGGTGGTACCAATGAAGAAGGCGGGTTCTCCGAAGCTCGCCTTGTAATGCTCAATATCCGAAACATAAACGAAATTGGGATCACGGGATTTACGGATCTCTTCAAAAGTCTTGGCTAGGGCCGAGTCGGCGTATACGCCGGTTTTGAGGTTGGAGCCCATGTCCGCCTCCTTGCTGACGGTGTACAACACATCGGCGGTGTCGATATCCACCAGAAAAATATCGCGGTAGCCAAATACTTCAGCCAAGCGGCGAAAGCGAGGATTGAATTTCTTGTGCACGGCGCTGAATTCGCTGCCATCCCCGGGATCATCCAGCTTGCCCATCTCCTGTGGGTGGGGATTGTTGGCGGTGTAGTGATAAGTGATGAAGCGATCCTCCGGGGTTCGCGGCAGATAGGTGGCCAGGGCAGGATCACCATCCACGTTCTGTTTGAGTTTGGGGATGAATTTGTCGGTGTAATAAGCCACCAGCTTTTTCTGTTGCTCAGGCGTGATCGTGGCACCCTTCAGCTTCGGATAGGCAGCCTTGAAGGCCTTGAGGCCATCAATCACGATGAAGCTCTCCCCCGTGGTGAGCACATGATCAGTGAGGAAGCTGAAATAATCCTTGATCGCCTCCGCGCGGCTGTTACGCAGGGCCAGCAGTTGATTGCTGGCGGCCTTGGTGAGCACATGGCTGCCGATGGTGTAGCTCACCAGGCCGGTGAGCAGCAGGCTGAGCAGGCTGGCCAGCAGCACCATGGCCAACACCTTGGATTGAACGCCGAGCCCGCGGAAGAGCTTGAGCATCATCGAATCACGGGAGTGAGGGATGGGAGCGGGAAGTGGAAAAGGGGGAAGCAGGGGGATCAGGCTTGGGCTCAGGAGGAGCCAATCGAATGGGAGAGCAGCCGCTCACGGCAGCGGTGCAGGGGCAAGAGATCCACATCAACGCAGGAGCTACCGTCGTACTGAAAGGGGTTGTCAAGGTCTCGAATCAACAGCAGCAGATAGGTGAAGGAGGTGAACAGAAAGCAGGAAACCACCAAGGTTTCACTGAAGCGATCGGCACCAATCAGCAGCAAGGCCAGCACGGCACCCACCAGAAAAATCTCCAACATCGCATAGGCAGGACCCAGAAAATCACTATCGCGGTTGATTGCCATCCGCTGAATCATGATCCGTATTCGGGCGAGCTCCGGCAGGGCACGATCCACCACGGAGTCGCCGCTTTGCTCGCGCAGATCGGCAAGAGAGGCATTGATCTGGGCCAAGCGGGCTTCGATCTGATCAAAACTCAAGGTGTTGGCCAGCCAGCCTGCGAGCTGTTGCAGCAGATCGGCGAGGTGCGCGTTCAGGCCCGAGGTATCCAGATCAGGCCGCATTCCGCCAAGATATTGGTTGACATCATCGATGGATTCAACCGCATTCACAAACTGAACCACCATATCTTCACTGGCGTTGTAATTCGCCAGGGTTCCGCTCAACACAAAGGCCAGCACGAAAGTGGAAGCCCCGAACAGCGATCCGGTGAGTGAATCAAATTGCCAGGGTTCAAGGCCCAGGGCATGAACCCCGGCCTTGGCCAAAGCGAAGAGTGCCGTGAGGGGCAGAACCTTCAGGAAGAGCTTCCACTTGGTGGGCACGGATGGTCCGGATGCCCCCGATGACCTGGATACGCCATCAACGGCGGTGGCCGGTGCTGCATCCACGCCGATGACTGCCGATCAGCGCCAAGACTAGGCCGGGCCACGGTTGGAGACTTGAAAAAAATCCTGTGCGACCAGGAGGCTGGCCGTTCAGGCCACGGGCTGCTGGGCGTCGGCCGGATCGGCCGCGAAGAACTCCTCGAGCCGCAGCTCCGGGCGGCGCACCAGGGCAAAGAGGGTGCCGGCGTTGCCGCGGCACACCCGCAGATCGTCGTCCAGCACGGTGATATCGAGCCAGGCCGGAAAGCTCTGGTTCACCTCCCGCAGCAGCTGCAGACGCCGCTCGCCGATCCGGGGTCCGAGCCAGCCGCCCCGCACGAAGCGCACCCCCACCCGCTGGGTGCCCTCCACCGAGATCCGGGCCTGCACGGCCACCCCGGCCAACGGCGCAACCGGTCCGGCCAGGCGCAGCAGGTTCATGGCCCGGCCCCGGCGCGGATCGAGCAGCTGAAGATTCTCCAGCCAGGGCGCCACCGTGAGATAGGCCTGACGGCCACTGCTCCAGCGCAGCTCCCACACGCCGGTGAGGCGGTCGCTCTCGGCAGCCAGGTTGGCGGGCTGCAGCCGCTCCAGCCGTTGCAGCAGCTCCCGCACGCGCGGCACCTCGGCCGCTGAGCTGGGGTGTCCTCGATCGCGCAGCAGGTGCAGCAATTCGGTGCGGCACTCCGCGGCAGAGCCCGTCGGAACGTCCTTGTTGGCAACGCCCGAGGCCATGGCGGCAAACGCAATCCTGAATGCGCATCATGGTGGATGGCGCTGGACGCCGGGGAGCTCCAGGCCGCGGGCAACGCCCCTTCGCTGAGGCAATCAGGGGGCCAGAACCCGGGCCAGCAGGCCAGGCTCCCGGCCCCGTTGCTCCATCAGCCCCCAGCGCACGCTCCAGGGGGCCGTGGCGAACAGCCGCACCATGGCCCCCACCAGCTGGGGCAAGGGAAGGGTGTTGGTGAGGAAGCCAGTCCACTCCCGGCGCGGCAGGGCGAAGAAGGTGGTGAAGAAGGCCCGCAGCTGCTCCTCCGGATAACGCATCAGCTTCTCGAGGCCGAAGCGGAACAGGGCGTGGCGGCGGCGCAGCTCCAGGGGCCAGAGGCCCTCCCAGGCCCGACGGGCCACGGCCGCGCCATCGAGGGCCGGATCGGCCAGGGCCGCGGCGATGGCGTCCGCCAGGTACGGCGCCCGCCGCAGCAGGGAGCCCACCAGATAGCCGGAGGCGGGGTGCACCATCGAGGCGGCGCCACCGAAACCCACCACCCGCTGGGTGAGGTCGGGCAGGGCCAGATTCATGGGGAACAGGCAGAACTCCTCGTGTTCGATCGCCTCCACGGCGATGCCGGCATGGGCCAGGCGGCGCTGCAGCCGCTCCTGCAGCAGCGGAAAGGGCACAGGTGGGGCGAGGGCCAGGGAGGTCTCCTCCACGAAGAAGCGGCCCTCGCCGAGGTCCATGGCATAGAGAAAGGTGGGAGGCTCTCCCAGCCGCTCAGCCTCGCTGAGGTGGTGGGCGCGGAAATCCATCAGCACGAACTGATCAGGATCCACCGGAGGCGCTGAGAAGCGGCCCACGATCCCATAGGCGGCCTGCCCCGCGATCGGCTCCCCCTCAGGGCGCCGCACGAACACCGGCTCATGGCCGCTGGCATCGACCACCAGCCGGGCCTTCAGGCGATCGCCGCCGGCGGTGCTCACCTGGGAGCTGGAGGTGGAGTGGACGATCGCCGCCGCCCGGCCCCGGTGCCACACCACCCCGGCGGCCGCGAGATGGTCCAGCCAGTGCCGCTGGAGAGCCGTTTTGTCGAATAGGCCGTAATCGAGGCCGTGGCGGGTGGGCTCCGGAGCGAACCAGCTCACGGTGTCGCTCCAGCGGTGCTCCAGCAGGTGGCCCAGGCCGGCCCCATCGGCCTCCGGCCCCCAGATGCCATAGGTGTTGGGCCAGGGTGCCGCCGGATCCTCCAGGGCCAGGGCCTCCACCCGCAGCCCCCGCTCCACCAGAGCCGCGGCAATCGCCAAGGCGGCGGGACCGGAGCCGATCACCAGCACATCGGCCAGCGCATCGGGGGCGGGCGGAGCTTCGGCAGGGCGGGCGGAAGGGGAGGCCAGGGGATGGAGCCGCGCGTGCTTCGGGAGGCTAGGGCGCAGCCCCGGCTCTTCGGGCGAGGGCACCGAGCCGGCCGAAGGGGCCGCGGCCCAGCCCCAGGCGACAGCCCAGGAGAAGCTAGGCGATTCGAAATGCAGCCCAGCGGGCCCGCATCTGGCCAGCCGCACAAGACCCGCGAATCCCGGTCAAACAGCCGCCCCAGCCTGGCGCCCCCCGCCAGCCAACACCGCCCGGGGGTCTCCCCCTGGTGGCGCTGGCGGCAGGTGCATCAGTCCGGGATTTCCCCTTCGGATATCTCCCCTTCGGAGAGGTTGGGCGTTTCGGCGGGGGCTTCCCCAGCGGGGAGCTCAAGAGCGGCGCTGCCGCCCTGCTCGCTCTCCTCCTCCTCGGGCGCGGGGGGCACCAGCACCACCTCAGCGAGCCGGTCGCCGGCATCGAGCCGCTGCAAGCGCACCCCGGTGGCCGCCCGCGACTGCTGGGGGATGGCATCGGCGGGCATCCGCACGATCACACCGCGTTCGCTCACCAGCAGCAGCTCCTCGCCGGCGCCGAGCACCTTGAGGCCCACCAGCACATCGCCCTCGCGGCGGAACTTCATGCAGCGCAGCCCCATGCCGGCGCGCTTCTGGAGCCGGAACTGATCCACCGGCACCCGCTTGCCCAGACCGCTGGCGCTGGCCACGAGCACCCAGGGGCCCTCGCTGGCCGCCACCTCGTCGTCCTCCTCATCCTCCACAGCGACGCCGGCGGCCTCACTGCTGGCCACCCGGTCAGCGAGTTCGGCGGGAAGCACATCCATGCTCACCAGCCGGTCGCCCTCACGCAGGTTCATGGCCCGCACGCCGCGAGCCGTGCGCCCCAGGGGCCGGAGCTCCTCATCGCTGAGCCGGAAGTGAATCGTCATGCCCTTGAGGGAGCCGATCAGCACGCTGTCGCCCGGCAGCGCCAGCCGCACCCAGCGCAGGTCGTCCCCCTCCTCAAGGGAGATGGCAATCAGACCGTTGGCGCGGATGTTGGCGAAGGCCGAAAGGCGGGTGCGCTTGATGAAGCCGCCGCTGGTGAGCATCACCAGCTGCACGTCATCGTCGAAGGCCGCCACCGACACCAGGGAGGTGATCGCCTCCTCGCGGGGGATGGGGAGCAGCTGCACGATCGGTGTGCCCTTGGCGGTGCGGCTGCAGATGGGCACCCGGTAGGCCGGCACGGAGTACACCACCCCCCGGTCGCTGAACAGCAGCAGGGCATCGTGGTCGTTGCAGCTGATAAACAGCTTCACCGCCTCCTCGCCCTGACTGCGGGTGCCGGCCTTGCCGCGGGTGCCGCGGCTGGTGGCCTCGAATTCGCTCACCGGCATCCGCTTGAGGTAGCCGTTCTCGGTGAGCAGCACCACCGAGCGCTCGTTGGCGATCAGGTCGATGTCGTCGAGGCCGCCTTCGAGATCGAGGATCTCGGTGCGACGCGGAGAGTCGTAGCGGCTGCGGATCGCCTGCAACTCCTCGGTGATCAGAGCAAACACCCGATCGCGGCGGGCCAGGATGTCTTGGTAATCGGTGATCTTGGCGAGCAGATCCTCGTGCTCCAGCCGGATCTTGTCCGCCTCGAGGGCGGTGAGGCGCCGCAGCTGCATCTGCAGGATGGCATCGGCCTGCACCTCGCTCAGCCCGAACTGATCCATCAGGCCCTGGCGGGCCGTGGCGGTGTCCGCGGCGGAGCGGATCAGGGCAATGATCGCGTCGAGGTTGTCGAGGGCGATCAGCAGGCCGAGCAGGATGTGGTCGCGCTCCTCGGCCTTGCGCAGCAGATAGCGGGTGCGCCGCTCGATCGTCTCAACCCGGAAGTCGAGGAAGACCTCGAGCAGCTTGCGCAGGGTGAGCAGGATCGGCTCGCCCTTCACCAGCGCCAGCATGTAGGCGTTGAAGTTGCTCTGCAGCGGTGTGAGCTTGAAGAGGTTGTTGAGCACCACCTGGGGGTAGGCATCGCGCCGCAGCTCGATCACGATCCGCATGCCGTCGCGGTCGCTCTCGTCGCGGATGTCGGCGATGCCCTCGAGCTTCTTGTCGTTGACCAGCTCGGCGATGCGCTCGATCAGAGCCGCCTTGTTGGTCTGGTAAGGAAGTTCGGTGATGATCACCGCGTCGCGGTCGGGCCGGCCCTTGGCCTCGATCGTTTCGATGTTGGCCACGCCCCGCATCGTCACCGAGCCCCGGCCGGTGGTGTAGGTCTCGCGGATGCCGCGGCGGCCGA
>Ga0114976_10001490_pt1 | contig 14726 bp, 22 predicted proteins | sample S_130805_EF_Meta_FD_87319 | JGI IMG/M metagenome (GOLD analysis project Ga0114976, IMG submission 87319) | Freshwater microbial communities from Lake Simoncouche, Canada to study carbon cycling - S_130805_EF_MetaG | ecosystem: Environmental > Aquatic > Freshwater > Lake | place: Lake...
ACATAGCTTGTGCCGGATGAGACTGGGCCGCCCATTGCTTTACCGCCGCCAAATGCCGCGTCAAATGCACCGCCGATGAATTGCGTGACAGGATTATTCTTGATGAAGTTCACGATTGCTTTGATCGCGTTGTAGGCCTTATTGATAAGATCGACCAGCGTTGCAAAGAAGTCAATGACGCCGCCGATGGCTGCTCCTAGTATCTCGAAAGCGCCGCCCAAGATTTTGCCAAGTACCGGAGCCAATGTATCGCGGACAAAGACGGCCAAAGCCTTGAGAAATGTTACAAATGGCTTGAGCTTTTCTGAGTTTTCTTGGATTTTGCCTGCAACCTGCTCAAATGCAGATCGCAGCCCATTGATGATTGGCGTCAAGAAATCGCGCAAGGCTGGAATAACAAAATCAGTGATGAATCCCCAAATTGCTTTGAATGTTGGGATGACATTGTCTTTGATGTATCCAGTCAATGTCTGAAAAATTGGTGTGAGCTTTGGCCCAAGCTCTTCGGACAATTTCTGAATAGCAGGGATGACTGTATTGACAAAGCCGCTGACCATCGGTGTGATGGCATCAAGTACAAATGCACCGACGGTCTCTTTACCTTCGGAGAATGCAACCTTGAGTCGATCCATCTTGCCAGCAAATGTGTTGGCCTTTTCTGCCGCTTGGCCGCCAAATGTTGTCGCCAGCTGCGCCGTAATCTCTTCCATGGACATGGTCTTGAGCTGCGCAGCTGTAAGACCGATGCCCAATTTTGCCAGCGATCCGGCATTGCCTTCGGCAGCTTTGGCCATTGCATTGGTAACAGCTTCCAGAGATTTACCCGATCCAGCGGCGACATCGATGGCCGTGGCCTGCAATTTGAGAGCTGCATCTGAGTCGCCAGTGGCACGCACAAGTCGCTCAAAGCTTGGCCGCAATTCATCATCAGTCAGACCAGTCAGCAAGGATGTCTTTGTGATCTGAGATTCGACGGCTGCAATTTGCTTGGCTGTGGCTCCGGTGACATTGGTCAAAGTCGTCGCGAGCTTGGCCTGTGCAGCTTCATCCTCGATTGCAGATTTGACGCCATCGATGAGCAATTTGCCAGCATAAGCGGCTGCAGCTACGCCAGCGGCAGCAAATGCCGCCCCTGCCATCTTGCCAAATTTGCCGACCTTGGCTCCAAAGCCTTCGACTTCATCCGATGCACCATTGACGCCTTTGCGTAAGCCATCGAGATCGGCATCAAATGTGATCTTGACCTTTGGAATTGCCATCAGTCCATCCCTGCCTTCTTCACGACATCCTGCACCATCTGTGCATATTCTCTTGCAATTATGGGCAAATAATAATCCATTGCCGGATTGATCCAATATCCGCTTTTGTTATATGGAGCCTTGAATCTGTCAGAGTAAGCTCGACCTGCTCGATCGACGCCGCGATGTGATCCATATTCAGAACCCCAAAGCAATGCTCCTGCAGCTGCTTGACCTTGCTTGACGACCTTGCCACCTTTGCGCTTTTCGCCGCCATATTTGCGGCCGACCTTCTTTGGGCCACCAACATCCACGCGGATCAATCGATCGCGCTTTGGAGCTAGTGATTCAGCGACTTTGTTAGCAACTGGCGTGCGAGACGCATTTGCGAACATAAGCAATTGTCCGGCAAATCTTTGTGACAGTGGAAGAGCTCGATCTCGAATCTCTTGCTGAGATTCAGCTGGCAAAGATCCAAGCAAGCGGAGAAGATTCTTGAATTCGACAGGCTCGACAGTTATGGCGAGTGTGCCTTTACCTGCCTTGGCCGCCATGTTTCTTCTCCAGTATCTCGATCGCTGTCATGATCTGCTCCGCTGTCTGCCATTCACTCATCGGGATTTGCGTGGCAATTGCCAGCTCCACGATTGTGCGATTTAGGCTTCCAGCGGCGTAGCTTTTGGGTTGTCTGCCACCTCAGTCGTAATGTCCGAGACTGTCTCGATCCATGCTTCATAAGGTTTGACGGCCTTGCCAGCGGCTTCTCGCTTCATGGCGTGATATGCCAAGAAAAGTAGATCAGAGATCCCGATCTTTTCTGCCGCTTGTGTAATTGTGTGGCCTGTCTTGTTCTCCCATTTGCACCACTCGGGCGGAGCTGCCACATAAGTGGCAACCTCGCCCGATGTGTATTCGATTGTGATATTTGTCTTCATGCTCCCGATCTCCTTCTTAGCTAAAAGTCTCGGTAGGTGTACCGACAACTTGGAATGATAGTGACACAGTCTGCGCATCCGGTGCTGAACCGCCGACTGATGGGTATGTTGGCAAAATGTTGCAAGCAAATACCGCTCCAGTGGCAGCTGTTAGTGAAGCCGCCAAAGTCGTATTTGGTGCGGATTCTGTTGCAGTCCAAAGTGATTCGCACAGTGATCCTGATGCGCCCCAATCTGCAAGCATTTCGACTTCAAGCATCCAGCTATCGTCAATCGCTTTGTAGGCGCGGCCGTCAAGTGTCTGGAATGTCTCGATGACATGCTCGGCTGTGAGTGTGACTGATGTTGCTTGTGCGTCGTAAGTTACGGTCGCGATCGTCAAAGCGAGATCGCGTCCAGTGATGACGGTCGTTGGCATAATTACTCCTAGTTAGTTTGTGTGTATTGGGTGGATATTTCAATCTCGCACGCGAGAATGTCGGACGCTCCGATTGAGATTGGCGTTGGATTAGACACAGAGCCGACTGTGTAACCTGACGGAATAACCGCCAGAATGCTGAGCACTAGCTTTTCGATGTTGTCGAGTGCAGCTGCATTTGAGTACATCGCTACGCCGACAGTGATGACAAGATTTACTTTGACACGCGTTGATGTGCCGATGAGATTGGCTTCAAGATATGGCGATGCTGGGACCAGTGCGGCAAATGGCACGATCGGAGCCTCTGGGACAAAGTCGTATGTGTTAGCCGCTACGCCTGCAATGGCTGTCTTGACGGCTCCTCGGACATTGACGGCGATCGATGATGCTGGCATCAGCTGACCATGCTTCGAGTATCGACCAAATCGCCTAAGAGCCCTATGCACCTATTTGTGAGGCTGCGGCCCATCCTGAACGGCGTCGGGCTAAAATCGACGCCTTCGATCTGACCGCCTGCAGCTGTGCGGCTTTGGAATACTTCGACCGAGACAGCCAAGATTGCGCTCTCGACATTTGAATTGCCTATGTAATAAGTGGCCGCGCCATAGCCGGATAGGGTTGCGATGCCATTCGGAATGATCTGACGGATCGTGACATCTGCATTTGTGAGCGCGGCCGTAAAATATAAATCTTCAACTTTGGTGACTGTGTGTGTAGCTGTAAACGGTGCAGGCATCTTTGTCACGACAACCGATTGGCCTACCGCAAAAGTGTGTGGCTCCCGTGTGTAGAAATAAGCGACATTGGAGACAAGTTTGTACTCACAGATGGCTGTCGTGTTCTGCACAAGAATTGGCAAAATCACGCCTTCAGCCGTGTCAATGATGTCGTCCAGATATGCGTCAGAGTAAAGGGATGAACTCACGCCAAGAATTGATCGCAGCTGTGACGCTGTAACGATTGCTGACATGAGCCCATCCCTTCATCTGCTCGACCGCCTCGGGAGCGAAGCGGCCGATGTCTAATTGGTGGCGATTACGCCTTGTTATTCTTAAACGCGCCAGCACCGATCTTGGTCGCGATTGCGCCATATCCGTACATTGCGATATTGATCTGGCCTGTGTTCACCACATCAGCGCGGAGCTGATAAGTAGGAGACTCATACCATGTGTAGGCATCTGGATTGACAATTAAGATCGATCCATCTGTGTCTGTTGTTGAAGCTGTATTTGCTGTCACATAGAGATCAAGTCCGGCGACAGTGCCGCGGATTGATGTCGGTGTTGAGACACCGCCTGTGAAGTTATTTGTGCCAGCGGCGACATTGTAAAGAGGTGCGCCGTTGTTGTTGAGTGTCATCAAATTTGACCACTGTGAAGTGTTCGCGATGATGTTGCGAGCGAATCCTTGTGTGCCTGCATAGACTGATGCTGCACCGCGGCCGATAATTCCAAGAAGCTCTGCAGCTGTTGGATATGTTGCAACGGTTGTTGCATCAAGTGATGCTCCAGCAATGATTGCAGCATTTACAGCTGTGTCAGTAACCTTTGCATATTGTGCAGCCATGTTGCGCATCAATTCATCAATGAAGAGTGGTGATGAGCGATCGAAAAGTTCGACTGAGAATGTCTGTTGTCCAGCGTATTTCTTGACATCTACTGAAAGAAATGCAGCTGTCTGATCAACATCTTCAATTGTGCCTGCTTCGGCTTCGACTGTGACTCCTGGGAGCTGTGTGATCTTTGGAATCTCAAATGTCATGCCTGCATCCGGTAGGACGCCGCGTGAAATTGCATCGATGTTGCTGCGTGTTGCATTTGCAAGCCCGTTGATGACAGTGGTGAGCTGACGAGTAGGTACGAGACCAGCATTGTCGGTGGTATCAGCTGCAGCGCGAACATAGGCGCGAGCTTCATCTGATCCGAGTGCTGCCTTGATTGTCATTTCCAATTGCTTTGGTGCTGAGAAATCCAAGCGTGGCTTTGCTGTAAAGCCACCGAAATTTGCTGCAGCTGTGACTGACTGTGCGGCTTCGACCGTCTCTGTAACGGCTGCCGCGTCTGTGACGGTGTTTTCCACTTCGTCTCCTTCTGTTGTTGGTGTTGGTGTTGCATCCGGATCCGGTGTGGATTCGGAATCTTCTTCGCCTTCTGTCGCTGCTACTTCGGCAACGCGTGCTGATCGCACAGCTGGCTCAGAGACAAGCGCGACGCCTGTGAGCTCGGCCTTGAGCACTTTCATATATCCCTTTTCTTGCACATAATCATCCACAGTGAGCTCGACGGAAAATCCATCGCGCAATCCGTCCATCGCTTCGATTAGCGCATCATTGCCAGCTTGTGTTGAGCTGATTTTAAATGTCGCGTTTATTGCTGAATCGCCATCAAGTGACATCTCCATGCTGCGCCCAATTCTGCGTGTGCGATCGTGCTCAAGGTTAAGGAAAACTTGCTGAGGCTCGATCGATCCTTTTGCAAAGACGACTTTGCCAGTGCTGGCATTTGCAGGCTCATCGAATGCGACGATGCGACCGGATATCGTGCGCGCTTCCGAATCGGCTGCCGTGATTGTGATTGGTGTTGTCAGTTTCATCCGATGATGTCCTCTTCTTCTCTGATTTCTTCAACACTCATCGCACCAATGCGATTGAGGATTTCGTACACTTGAGCTCTTTCATAAGGATTGCCACGCAAGAAATCATCAAGATCAAAGCGCACATATTGCGATGATGGTGTGAAATCTGTGAGCGATAAACGCTGCTCGATGATGGTGAGCACCGGACGAATCGAAAAGTCCACAAGATCGCGACGCTGATTGACAGCGTTGGAGTAGGTCGTGCTCGATGGATCAGCTGATGCGAACCATGCAGGCATCCCAATGGCGCGACACAATTCGAGTGCGAGATATTGACGCGCTTCATTCATTTGCAATTGCTTTGGATCAAATCCGACAGTCTCAAGTGATACATCTGCATTGAGAACTGTGACCGACTTTGATGTGCGATTCAAGAATGTTTCTTTCAATGCCTGGAGTCGCTCTTTTGGCAAATTGGTGCCATTTGTTTTGACGACCATTTGCGGCGCAGGATTCAAAGCGAAGTCGTAAGCTGCGCGCTCCAAAGCATGTGCAGCTCTTACTGTGCGGCCTGCGCGATTGAGCAATCCTTCTTGCATGTTGCCAAAGACCACAAGTTGATCGGCTGCGATCGGTACGCCATCGACTGTGTAGCTTTCGATCTGTGTGCCATTTGCATTTGTGAAGACGCCGACGCGCTCTGGCGTGATGCGCTCCATCGCTGAGATTCTTCCGGTGTCTGCATATCGTGACATGACGATTGCATACGCGGCCGGACGGAAAAGTAAATCCTCGGCAATCCATGCCCAAAATTCTGCGCCAGTGATTCGTGGATCTGGCTGATAGATAACCCGTGGTGATGGCACGCGCTCATTTGTTTCTTTGACTTTTGTCTCAAGTGGCAAGGCTGCGACAGTCGAGCAAATGATTCCGCGAGCGCGAGCGATTACCGGCACGCCCATCGCTTCGGATCGTGATGCACTTTGTACGCCGCCGAAATATGGCGCACCTATTGAATCGAGTGAATTGACCGGAGCCAAAGACGCATCGACGATGTTATCAATCGGCTTTGCAGCTGTAAAGCGATCGAATAATCCCATGCCCTAATTTTATTTGATCGCTACAATCAAAAGACCATGATGTCAAGATCCGTCTCTTGGCGTGTCGCGAAATGAGTGACCAGCGCACATGCAACCGTCGCGCAGACAGTGCTCTGAGAAGCTCTCCGGCCAATCGTCCATCCACCATCGCCAAAGCGCAGCTTGGCCGCCGACAAGACTTGCTTTGTCAGCTCCGGTTGATTGATGTGCCTCAGTCTCTTCGATGTCACAGCTCCCAAGAATTCATCGCACGCTTGCCCGTAAAGCGCGCCATCGATGTCCATGATAGGGATTCCGGCTGGCACAAGTCGAGAAGCCACGGCGGAGCTTGTGCGCTTGCTGAAAGCGACGACCTCGACTGGAAGTGATTGATAGTAATCGGCGACATCATTTGCAATTGCCTTGTCATCGAGTGAGATTGGATTGTGCCAAGTGTGCAGCAATTTGACCAAGAATTGATCGTCATCGATGCGCTGGGCTGCGACCAAAGCTGCATCGCGTCTGTCAGGCGAGCAATCCAAGCCCAGCCAGACAGTTTTCTCCAAGTCTAAATCTAAACCATCACTTGCACACTCAGCCCATTCACCGGATGGAATCGCCGAATCGATTGTCTGTACCCAACGGCACAGCACCTCGGTACGCACGACATCCGGCGGATCATTCATCACGGCTCGCATATTGTCGATGTGAACTGTGTGGCCGAGTGCTGGATTTGCCATCGCAGCCCCAGCCCAGAATCTTGGCGAATCATCGATCAAGTCGTAATCGCTCGACCATTCAAAGTAGCCGATGTCATCAGCTGCACCGGACGCCGCTGCCAAGCCGCGCTCGCGCAATTGATTGAGCACAATCGAATGCTGATCTCCGGCATTTGAGTAGCTGAAAAGCTGGGGATTTTCCGCACTCATCATCGTGTACCGGAGCGACGCCCATGTGGATTCATCTTTGAGCTCACGCGTCTCATCGATGTGGACGGCGGCTGGCTTTGAAATTCCACGCGCAGCTGCAGCCCCAGCCTTGACCATATAGCGATTGCCTGTCAGCGTCTCGATTTCTTCGGAGCCATGAGCCCATCTGATGCGCTTGACTTGCTTTGCCAGCCCTTCATTGCTCTCAATTGTCTGCACAAGATCGCGAAAAGTCTCCAGCGATGTCGTCAATCGATGAGCTGTGCCGATCTGCAGACCGTGATCCCATTCAAATAAGCCCATCAAAATCCGTTGCTTCATGAAAGTTGTCTTGCCTTGCTGGCGTGCGACCACAAGCTGCACAAGCGGATACCGCCATCTCCCGTCAGGCTTGACACGATGCGACTCAAGTGCGAGCCACTCTTGCCACGGCAAAAGCGGAAATCCGATTGAATTTGAGAAGTCGATGAGCTCTTGACCCCTACTTGGGAGCTCTGGATGCAGCTTTGAGTGGATTCTAGGGGTCGGAATGCCATAGAGCGTCTCTGGGATGGTGTCCTCAGCCGATGTGAGCCGATCTGAGCCACTTTGAACCAGTCTGAGCCTTCTTGTGCCTTCTTGATCCATTTCAATGCCTTCTTGAGTCGGTTGGTGGTGAAATTAAACCTCGGGAGGAAGGTTGGGTGGAATCAGTGTGCGAAAAAAGAGAACCCCTGCGTAATTTTTCCAATATGAATTCATCCGGCAACTTATCTTGCTTACTAAAGTTACATTTGCGACAAGCTGCCACAAGGTTGTCATCGATGTCCAGTCCACCCTTTGCCACTGGGATGATGTGATCGACTGTGTCTGCATCCATGCCGCACCAATAGCATTCACGCCCATCACGATTGAGTATCCTCAAGCGTATCTTCTTCCACTGTGCGCTGTTGCTCTTACGCTGTGAGTGTAGGCTCATTAGAACCAGCCCTTACGCTCATGGAATGCCCATGCCTTGCATGGCGTTTGGTAACGAATTGTGATGTATTTGATTGTCTGATCAATCTGACGATATGGATCAAGATTGCGATACCACTGTGATCGCATCTGACCAAGCCCGAAGTGTGAACCATTGCGAGCTTTGGGATCCCATCGAGACTCTTTGTAAATGATCTTGACAAAGCAATGATATTGCTTCCAATCAATGATCCTTGAGTGTGCATATAGCTTCAAATAGTCAGCTTGTGTTGCAGCTTGTACGGGTTGCATCTGTAAGACAACCGAGCCTATAAATAGGCAAAGAGCTCCCCGAACCGCCAGTCTCCTTAGCGAGCTACACGGCTTCAGCCGCTCGCTTGCAGAGCTGGACGGTAGCGGCACTGTCAAGGATGAGTCAAGAATGTGGACAACTTGAGCGCGTCTCCTGCGTGTCGTCCACAGGTTATCCACAGGCATCAATTCGATCCATGACGCCCATGACGCCACAGCCAAGACATTGCACAAGCACCATATTGTCGCCAAGCTTGACTTGATCCAGCATCACGCCATGATTTGTGACCTTCTTTTCGACCCTACATTGGAAGCGCAGCATCTCCATGAGAGCTCCTTTTCAGATTCTCGATCGGATGTAAATTGTACTGCTCGACCCAAAAGGATGGCTTCTCGCGTCTTTTCCAGCGTTGATCTTTGGCGATCGATACCGGAATCCATCCCTTTATTTCATAGACTGGCGATCTGCCTGTGACCAGCACAGCGATGTCAGTATTGCGATCGCTCTCACTGATAATCAATGCGCCCGAGTCGTATTTTGTCCACTTGACTTCAAGCCTTGATCCGACATCAGCTTGTCTTTTGAATGTGTTGATAGTCGGCTCAAAATTGTCATTCCCAAAGTATCGAGCCACGACCATCTCGGCGCAGATTGATTCCGCTATTTGGCAGACATATTCATGAAATGACAAGCTTTTGTCATACCTTGATGAATGATCTGGACGACCATCAATGGCCTTGATTCGCTCAATTGCCACATATAGCGATTTTAGCATTTCGTCATACGAGACTTTCATCTTCACTTGCACAGCTCGCAGTACCAAAGCTCCGGTGATCCCATAACAAAGTCATATCGACCGCCATCAGATCGCTTGAATGTCTCACATCGATCGCACCATTCGATCTTTGGTGGATTGACTTCATCTTTGACGACTGAGCCATCAGCCATGAATCGTGTGCGCTCGCCAGTAGCGATCCGGATCATCTCCATGTCAGCCATTAGCTTTGCACCTTCCATTTGCCATCTGCGCCCGTCACATACCAGATAGGCAGGCATTGATTGGCCTTGACCTTTTCGATGCAGACATGTCCTCGATACGGCTTGCCCGTCTTTGGGCTTGTGCCTTCTTTAAGTAGGCGATGGCCATGCTTGCACTGTGGAGCTTCTTGGATGAGCTCACCGCCAAGCTGTGATGCTATCTCCTCAATCGTGCTGCCAGCTGTGGCAAATCCATCCTCAGCGAATGGCTTGCTCCATGGATCATCTTCAATCTTGTCCACAAATGGCTTTGGCAGCGTCTCAATCTGCTCCATGTTTTGCTTTGTCGGCCTTGTCTCTGATCCGAGCAATAGCCCTGCACAGCGTCCGATTGCCGATGTGACTGTATCTTCGACGAACCATCGTTTCATGCTGGGATTGTAAGATTCAACCCGTCCAAATGCGTAGTCGATGGCCGATGGCTTTTCATCTTCATATTCACGGAAGATCCGGCATTCGATGAGGATATATCCGGCCTGCGCATTGAAATCGACGATCGATGTCTCGACGCGATTTGACGGGAATGTCGCGTGCAGCCTTTTGATGCGAGCTGCGACATCTTCATATCCATCCAAGAATCCGGCCATCACTTTGCCGCCTTTGTCTTGCCTATTGCCATGCCGACAGATCGGCCGTGATGATATCCGACCGACTTGCCATCCCTGTATCCCATGGAATACAAAAGTGTTGCGATTGCCAGCTGTGCGAGTATCGCAAAGCCGATGATTTGCTCAATTGCCATTTGTTGCTCCCGATCCGAAAGCTACTGGACTTCGCTCCCTGCGATAAGGATGTGGCCAATCACTGACATCGTCAAGAATCCTGCGTGCTCTTCGGCGTGTCATCGGCCGATTTGGCCTTGTCTTTCAATCCATTTGATGCCAAGACTGATCCAAGTGCGCCAGTTAAGAAGATCGTCAGAGTCGAAAGAAGCTCGATGAAAGCTCGATCATTGGGAGCTTGATCCCCAAGCGGCTGAGTGACAAAGATAAGCGCGTACAGCATCCCAGCGACAGAGAATGCAAAAGTGAGTGCGAGACATACTCCGATGAATACGATGAGCCTAGCTTTAAGCTGCTCATTTGTCAGTCTTCGATGAGGTGAAGCCACTGGGATCCTCTCCAAATATGTCTTCAGTACATGTTCCCTGAGCCTTACATTGCGGCGGATTGCATTCAGGCTTCTCCCAGTTTTCAAATTTTTGGCATTCATACCGCGTCCAACCTTGATAACCACATGCCGACAGCCCTAACAGCACTCCTGAAATTAGGGCTGCCGACAGTAGTTTCCGAGTCACTTCCCCAATAACCCGAAAGCCTGATCCTTTGGATTGAGCCAGCGCAAGATCACCGGTGCGACGGCGGCTGCGCCAGCCATTGCAAGTGTCTTTGGATCTGTCTCGCCTGCCATGTATAGCGCAAGAGCTGCAGCCATAAATGACCGAGCCCAGCTTGCTGCCATTGCTTTCATTTGCTCCATTTTTTCTCCTTCTTTGGCTTTTCTGCCTTTGTCGGTGTTGCCACTTCAACCTTTGGATATTCTCCCTTGAAAGGCTTGTACTTTGGACGACCAAAGCCGACGACTTCTTTTCCGATTGTGCGCTTCTTGACCATGACCATGCCGCCATTGCGTTGATCGCCTGTGCCGGATGTGTTGCCTTCAATTGTCGTCACTGTGTTGCCATCGATGCCGACCACGATTCCGATGTGACTGATGCGATCGACGCCGTCATGTGGAAAGTCCATGAATGCCAAATCACCGAGTCCAGGCATTTCGTGCCAGCGGCCGATCTCTTTGAATTTATGAGCTCCGACAGCTGTGCTGACAACCGAGTGAACCTTCACGCCAGCTTGTGCCAGCACCCAATTGCAGAATGATCCGCACCACGGCAGACCATTGGCTTTTGTAAATTCACCAAATTTGGTGATGTTGTTCGGTGTCTCAACATAGCCAATCTCGGCCATTGCAATTTCAATTGCGTGTGGAGCTGTGCAATCAGGATATGACATCGTGCTCTCCATTCGTACATGACCATCGCTTCAATTCATCCAATGCAATCTCATCATGACCGCATTCAGGCATGGGAGCAATGAATGCGTCATCGATTGGATCGTATGTATATCCAATGCCTGCATAATTAAATCGAATTTTGGAATTGTAGGATGTGCGCAGACAAGTCTGGCCACGAAAATTCCCGTACCAAATCTCAGGATCTAATCCTTCAATCAATTCTGTTTCATCAATGCCGACAATGACTTCGGTGACAATGTTTTCTTCATTTATGAATGCGTAGTGTGCCATTATGCAAAGCTCACATTTCCGGTGCCAGCTGTGATTGTCGTGACTTTGAATCCGCCTGACGGCGAAGCTGTTGATCCTGTTAAACCTGCGCCAATTGTAATTGTTCGAGTGTCTGGATATTTAAGAATGACCACGCCAGAGCCACCGCTTCCGGCATTTGTGTACACGGTGCCAGCGTTTTGGCCAGAGCCACCGCCGCCAGAGCCAGTGTTGACTGTGCCATTTCCTGCAGCTGTCGTGCTTGCACTTCCAGCTCCACCACCGCCAGAGCCGCCGCCGCCCGGGCTCCATCCGGGGCCTGAGTTCGCACCAGCTCCACCACCGCCAGCATAAGTGACTGATGATCCACTGATCGATGTTGCTACGCCGTTTCCGCCGTTTCCGCCGTTGCCTGGCCCTGCGTTTGATCCGGCGGTGTTTGCTCCGCCGCCACCACCGCCACCGCCTGTTGAGGTATCGCCATTTCCGCCGCTTCTTCCTTGATTCGCAGTTCCTGTTCCCGGTGTGTTGACATTAATGGATCCGCCGCCGCCTGATCCGCCGTTTAATCCAGCATAATTATTTGAGCCACCACCACCGCCACCAGTTGATGTGACAGTCGAAAAGACAGAATTTGCACCACTTGATGCAGCTGCACCGCCGCTTGTACGGCCTGCACCGCCAGCACCGATTGTCACTGTGTAATTAATGCCACCATTGAGAGTCAATGCGCTCTCTAATGAGCCACCGCCGCCTGTGGCTGTCACTGTCGATCTAAATCCGCCAGCTCCACCACCACCGCCTTGCTGATAACCACCACCACCACCGCCTGCGATGACAAGATAATTACAAGAAAATTGTCTTGGATAATTTTGTGAAGCTACAATTCCCAAAATTTTCATTAAGATATATCACCAATCACTGTGAATGTATTTGATCCGGTGCAAATTATTGAAGCCGCTGAATATTGTGATCTTAATTTTGGAGCCGAAGCTGTGGCTCCCGTTGATGTAATTGTCACCGCTGCACCTTGTGCCAAAGTGACTTGGCCTGCACCAATTTGCTGAATGTTGATGATGTTGCCCGTTGAGAAAACTGATGGCGGCACTGTCAATGTGATGCCGCTTGCATTTGAGAGCGTGACAATTTTTCCAAGATCGGCAGCGACCAGTGTGTAGGTCGTGCCTGTCTGCGCATTAAAGCTGATCGTGGTGTCATCTTGCTCAATCCATGTGAAATCCATGTCTGTATTCGATGCCTTGGACAAGACTTGACCAGTCGTGCCGCCTTCAAGATCCATCATTGATGTGTCAATTGATTGCCCAAGTGTCCGGATCGCGGCTGCGCCATCTTTGACAAGGCTAGTGTCATCCGGTGTTACCCAACCAAAATTCGTCGTCGTTGCCATTTCGTCTCCTTATGCCACAATCGTGGCTTGATTCCATGTAAGTGTATTTGATAGGGAATTCCAAGTCTCGGCAACACTCACAGTGTTCCATCGAGCTGCTTGCAAGCTGTAAGCCGTAGGCGAGACAGTCAGAGTGATTGCAAGTCCATTGTACGACGCGCTAAATGTCCAGCCTTCGACAAAGCCTTGGAATCGGCCGTCTCCGATATTGGCAGGCAAGTCTGTGATGTCGATTGGCAAGCCCATGAATGCATTGAGCAAGGCATCTCGATCGCTGTCATCGATCTCTGGATTGCCAAGCGGAAAAGTAATTGACCTAAATTGTGCTTCGGGAAATGCTCGAATGCCCAAGTAAAAGCTGGCCTGAGATGTGGCATCCGCTGTGTGCTCCAAGGTGGTCGAAATTGCCTGTGCTTGATAGCCATATACTGCGATTGATGATGCACTTTCGGCAGATACTTTCTGATTGTTCTTGTATTCGATCGTCACCGCATTGCGGATGTCGCCAGACTTGAGCGATGTCTTGATGCCGCTCGCGAGTGCTGTATTGCCCGAGACGCTTGTGTATCCATAAGTCGAAAAATAAGTATTGCGATGTGTGCTGTCCGCGTAGCAAATTCGGCCTTGATTGTCTTCATATATATACCCGAGCCCTGAATTGGCCAAAGCTGCCACCAGCGAATACACATCGGTCACACTCGATGATCGAGCTGTAAGCTCATAATCACCTGGGCGATCAATTTCGCCAAGTCCTGAATTTTCAGCATTTGCCCATGTAATTGTCGGATCGTATCCAGCCCATGTTTCGGCCGCTGGCACTTCATTCCATGTGTTAAATAACAAATCGGAGAGAATTGTGTATATCTGATCCCCATCAAAATCTTTTGCAAGCACGCCATTGGTCAGCGATTTGGGCAGCTTTGACAGAGCACCGAGAGCGATGATTCTCATATTCTGCACAAGGCCGCCAGTGCCGGATGATCTGACCTCAAGATCAAGATCGGTAACATAGCCGCCAAAGACATTGACATACGCCCCAGTAGAATCTTTGACCCTAATTGATACCTGATCGTTAAGATTGATCGTGACAGGCGAATCATCAAAATTGAGGATTGTGAAGCTTGCATAGCCTGCCGTAGCTTGGCTGTAAATGTCTGTGCGCCCAGATGTGATTGCTACATCGGCAAGCGTAAGGCTCGCGTAATCAGTCGAGCCATTGACTGTAAGTGACCAATCGGGCGTCCAAATTGTCATGTCTGAAAGTTTAACGATCCAAGTGTGCCGCGGCTGAAAGATCGATTGAGCACATCAACAATTGTGCGAGCTGTACCTTCGGGATCAATCGCCCCATTGACTGTCAGATTTAGTGTTGCACCGCCGCCGCCTGAGCCGCCATTTGGGATGATTGTGCCAGCTGTATTTGGCACAAAGAGCTCAGGGCCGCGCTCACCGACAACATAGCTTGTGCCGGATGAGACTGGGCCGCCCATTGCTTTACCGCCGCCAAATGCCGCGTCAAATGCACCGCCGATGAATTGCGTGACAGGATTATTCTTGATGAAGTTCACGATTGCTTTG
>Ga0114976_10001491_pt1 | contig 14721 bp, 12 predicted proteins | sample S_130805_EF_Meta_FD_87319 | JGI IMG/M metagenome (GOLD analysis project Ga0114976, IMG submission 87319) | Freshwater microbial communities from Lake Simoncouche, Canada to study carbon cycling - S_130805_EF_MetaG | ecosystem: Environmental > Aquatic > Freshwater > Lake | place: Lake...
AATCCACACTTTACTGGCTTTTTGAAATGTGCCAATGATGTTTTTCTTCCCTCCTAAATTAATGCCAGTTTTGCCACCCTCAGCGCTGTCTACCATTGATAGCAATGTAGTTGGAACATATATTACATCAATGCCACGCATAAACGTGGAAGCGCAAAAGCCAGTTAAATCTAGCAAAGTACCCCCTCCAACAGCAATGATCAGTGATTTTCGGGTACAACCCAAGTTTAAAAATTTCTCCCACAGTGAAGCGGCTCCATTTAAGTTTTTACCAGATTCACCATCGTTGATTTTTACGACGTTGGCGTTTTCGGGGATTTCGATGTGAGGTCCACAGTGGTGGAATGAATTCTCAGAAAATATAAAAACGATTTTATCGGGGGTGTTTTCCGAAATTAAAGTTTGAATATTCTGGTTTAGGTGTTCGTAGGATAAAATCATCCCCTTATTTTTTCGTAGCGTTGTCCATTTGTAGCATCTAGCTCATTCAACAATTTAATTGCCGTAGTTTTATCAGGAACTGAGGCGCCTTTATATATTTCAACCAATTCAGGCCATTTGGTGAAAAAGAATACTTTTTGTAATAAACTATTTTGATTTCCTTTGATTGATTCTTGGAACGTTTTAATTGCTTCAGTTACATTTTTACGCGCCATTTCAGGGTCTTGATGGAATTTATCCATTCCTTTTCTGTGGTAATTGTAATTAAGTATTCTAAAGTCCTTAAATCGAGAGTTGTTTAAATTCTCAGCCAAGTAAAATCTATTTCTAAAACCTTTTCCATCGGTTTGATTCCAACCTGTTTTATTTGTCATCAAGTTCACAATGGTTTGTGCTTTCACAAAGAACGGGGTTCCAGCAAGTTCTCCAAAGCTATCGTAATCTAATCCCAAAGAAATGTAAACGTAATAGGCTAGGAGGGACGTTAAATCGTTCAAATTTTGATTTTCCTGAAACTCTAAATTTTCAAACTCACGGTAAGAAAACGTTACATCTTCATCGTTGAACTGAATAATTGTTGTTTTGTAAGTGCTGTTTAAAACAGGACGAATCACTTGCAATTGCATTGTTCCTTGAAATTCGTTGTTGTCGGAAATTGCAGTGATATCAAAAAATAACGAAATTTCGATTTTTTCGTTGGTTTCAATTTTTTCTTCTGTCCATCTTCTTGTAGTGATGAACTGTTGAATGCTGTTTTGTAATGTTGTAAGAATTTGTTTGTCAGATATTTGAACCCTTGGTGCCACACATTGAACTGTGGCTTTTATTTCTTGAGACTTTGCATTTTGAATGCAAAATAAAAAAGCGAAAACAAAAAGAAGTTTCTTCATCTTATTCAAATATCCACGAATTTAATGTATCTAATATGATAACGGCAATTTCTTCTTTCGATTGTATGTCAGTTTCCATAGTTTGGTTATTTTTTCCAAATATTTTCACTTGGTTGGTATTCGATTGAAATCCCGTTTCCTTGCTCACCGTATTCAATACAATGGCATCTAAATTTTTCTCAATTAATTTTTTCTGCGCGTATGCTTCAATATTATTGGTTTCCAAAGCAAAACCCACGCAAAATTGATTTTGCTTTTTGCTGAGCGATAAAGTTTTTAGAATGTCTGGGTTTTTAACCAATTCAATCGACATGTCATTGTCGTTCTTTTTTATTTTGGAGGATTGATATTCCTTAGGTTTATAATCGGCAACGGCTGCCGTCATAATCAGTCCATCCATATTTGGAAAAACTGAAGCGCAAGCATCCATCATTTCTTGGGCAGAAGTAACCCGCCTTAATGTGCAGTTTTGAGGGACATCAACATGTGATGGACCCAAAACCAAGGTTACGTTTGCTCCTAAATAAATCAATTGTTCAACTAAGGTTATTCCCATTTTACCAGTACTGTGATTGCCAATAAACCTTACTGGATCAATGGCTTCAAAGGTTGGGCCTGCAGTTACCAAAATATTTTTCCCTTTAAAATGGGTATTTGGCGGGGCAAAGAAGTTTTCTAAAGTTGAAAATAATGTTTCTGGTTCTGCCATTCTTCCTTTTCCAACTAGTCCACTTGCCAATTGTCCTTCTTCAGCATCAATAATGGTAACACCACGCATTGCCAATGTTGATAGGTTTTCTGTCACTGCCGGTTGCTGATACATGTCTAAATCCATTGCTGGAGCAATAAAAACTGGACATCGTGCAGAAAGGTAAGTTGTTAGCAAAAGGTTGTCGCATTCTCCATGTACCATTTTAGCGAGGGTATTTGATCCACAAGGGGCAATGATCAAAGCATCGGCCCATAGACCAAGCTCAACATGGTGATTCCACATTCCGGTTTTTTCATCAAAAAAATGAACGAGGGTAGGATTTTCTGAAACGACGGAGAGGGTTTCGGCTGTTACAAATTGCAAGGCCGATTGTGTGCAAATGACTTGCACTTGCGCGCCAGATTTTTTTAAAAGGCGAACAAAATGAGGAAGTTTATAGGCGGCGATGCCGCCTGTAACTCCTACTAATATTTTTTTACCCGTTAACATTCTCGGGAGCACCTGGTACTCTCCAATAGGTTTTATGGTCAATAAATTCTTGTGTTGCCAACAAAGTTGGTTTTGGCATACGCTCGTACATCAAAGAGATTTCGATTTGCTCACGATTTTCTTGAATTTCTTCAAGATTGTCGCCATCATTTGCAAATGGTTCTAATCTACTACGCAACTCTTCTTTTTGTTTTTCAGCAATTTGATCAGCTCTTCTTGAAATTACAACAGCACTTAAGTAGATGTTGTCAGTTTCACGATCCATATTACGTAAATCGCGTGTTTCAGCATTTCGAGATGTTTTATTTATACTCATAATAGTTCTTTTAATGATTTAATTTCTTTTTCTGCTTTAATTTTATAATCTAGTACCTCGTTATAGTGGGCACTATTTTTATCGTTGTTGTACTTGTAATCTTCAAAGTTAACCAATACTTCTTCAAAACGTTCTTTTCTTTTTCTTTCAATGCTATTTTGAGCATAAATGAATTGAGCTTTAACAGTTAAGTATTCTAATTCTTCGCGTTGTTTGATATCAGGATAAAGCTTTATAGCAATTTTAGCAGATGTTACAGCGGCTTTGTATTCACCCATTTTGAAGTACTGCAGAACATGATCATATTCCTTCTGTTGTAATTTTGCACGCAACACATCGAGATGATCATTACAAAGTTGCGTATATTCCGAATTTGGGTAATAGTTGGTGAACGTTTGTAATGCTTCCATTACATGTTTTGTTTCAGATTGATCGAGCTCATAGGAGCCAATTGTCAGAAAATCACAATACAATGCCATGTAAGAGCATTCAATAAAGCGGTGACTTTTATCGAAATTATCTGTATAGTCTTTGAAAAACATGGATGCATATTGAAAATCCTTTAATTGATAATAACTCATTGCAGAATAATAATATACAGTTTCCATGCTGTCGGAATTTTTATACAAATCGCGCAGTTGGTCATACAATCCAACGGCCCGTAGGTAATCTTTTTTACCGTACAACTCCATGGCTTTTTTATATTTCACTTGTGGATTTTTTGATTTTAGGACTTTATTATAGTCGCTACAAGCAAATAGCACAGGAATTAAAGCAAGAATTATATACTTTGCGATTTTTTGCATTTTACCTTGCAAATATACCTAAAATAAAGGTTTTTTCATAATTTAAAAGAGTATGCATAAATTGTTTATTGTTTGACATAATGAAATACTACTTTTGTGACTTTATGAGAACTGTTAACGAGTTACAAACCATCGCAACCCAAGTGCGCCGTGATATTTTAAGAATGGTGTACGCTGTAAAAAGTGGCCATCCAGGAGGATCTTTAGGTTGTACAGATTTTTTAACGGCTTTGTATTTTAAATACATGAAGCACAATCCTTCAACATTTGAGTTAACCGGAAATCATGAAGATGTGTTTTTTCTAAGTAATGGGCATATATCACCAGTTTTTTATAGCGTTTTGGCGCGTAGCGGTTATTTTCCAGTTCCTGAAATGGCTACCTTTCGTAAATTAAATACCCGTTTGCAAGGTCATCCAACCACACATGAAGGTTTGCCTGGTGTGAGGGTTGCTTCTGGCTCTTTAGGACAAGGAATTAGTGTTGCAGCTGGTTTGGCGCTAGAAAAGAAGTTAAATAACGACAACAGCACCGTTTGGGTACTCACTGGCGACGGTGAACTTCAAGAAGGTCAAATTTGGGAAGCGGTCATGTTCTCTAAACATTATAAAATTGACAACATGATTGTTACGGTTGATTTTAATCAAAAACAAATTGACGGTAGTACCGGCGATGTAATGGGAATTACAGAGCTTTCGAGTAAATTCTTGGCTTTTGGCTGGGAAGTTCTTGAAATGGATGGAAATGATTGGAACAGTATGGATATAGTTATTCCCCAAGCACAAGCAAAACTTGGTCAAGGAAAACCTATCGTAATTATCATGAAAACGGAAATGGGTAAAGGTGTCGACTTCATGATGGGCACCCATGCTTGGCATGGTAAAGCACCGAGCGAAGAGCAGATGAATAGCGCCATGGCGCAATTGCCAGTAACTGAATTAGGCGATTATTAATCCCTCAAAATAATGAAAAAAGGAACCCTCTTTCTCTGTCTTCTTTGCCTATTTAATTTGGCCCAAAGCCAAATGATCAATGGCTTTAAAGGTAAAAAAACGAGGATTCTCTTTTTATTGGATGGCAGCGGAAGTATGCTTGCCGAAATGGATCAATCGAATCGTTGGTCTGTTGCGGTGACACTCATGTCGCAAATTGTAGATACACTTAGAACCATTCCCGATGTAGAAGTTGGATTGCGCGTGTTTGGACACAACCAACCCAACGACAGACGCGATTGTTATGATACAAAATTAGAAGTGCCATTTTCACCTTATAACCACAAACAGTTTGTGGGTAGACTAAGGCAAATTAAACCACTCGGTTTTACTTCTATCACACAGTCTTTGTTAGCATCAGCCAAAGATTTCCCTGAAGATAAAAATGCAAGAAATGTAATTATTATCATTACAGACGGTGTTGAAGAGTGCGGTGGAGATCCTTGTAAGGTGAGTGAACAATTGCAAAAGAAAGGAATTATTTTACGTCCTTTTATCATAGGCTTGGGCACCGATGCTGAAGTTTTCAGAAAAGCATACAGCTGCGCAGGTCGTTACTACAATGCAGAAAACGCAGGCGAATTTCAAAAAATTATTGGGGTTATTATTAACCAAGCATTAAACAATACCACTGTTCAGATTAATTTGTTGGATGCACAAGGAATGCCAAGAGAAACGGATGTGCCAATTACCTTGTATGATGCAGATAATGGAGCATTGTTAGAGAATTTTGTGCATACCATGAATGGCAAAGGAATCCCTGATACCTTGTATTTGGATCCAATTCGCAGATACCGCGTTGTGGCTCATACCTTGCCACCGGTTACGCTTAATAATTTTGAGGTTGTGCCGGGTAAACACAATACCATTCCATTAAATACTCCACAAGGAAATCTGTATTTTAAAATTGGAGGGACAACAGGTTATGGCCGATTATTGGCCATTGTTAGAAAAGGAGGTGAAATGGAAACCATCAATGCACAAGATTTTAATACAGTGAAGAGATATTTGACAGGTGGCTATGACATTGAAGTGTTGTCGATTCCACGCATAAAATTTTCAAATATTTCTATTAGACAAAATCAAACCACTACAGTTGAAATACCAGCTCCAGGGATGGTGCAACTAAGTATAAACAGAGATGTTACTGCCGCAGTTTTTCAAAAAGTAGATAATAAAATGGTTTGGGTTATGGATTTTAATAGTTCTCAGCCTAAGCAAGTTCATGTTTTACAACCTGGCGATTACACTATTGTGTATAGGTCCAAAAGTGAAACAAGGACACTTTATACCAAGAAAAAAGAAATTAAAGTACAATCAGGAATAAATACCCAAGTATCGTTATAAAATGAGAAAATTTGAAATATTAGGTAGCAAAGACACACGAAGTGGTTTCGGTGCTGGATTATTAGAAGCTGGACAAGCCGACGAAAATGTTGTTGCACTTTGTGCCGACTTAACAGGGTCTTTAATGATGGATGCATTCAAAGATGCTTTTCCAACAAGATTTTTCCAGGCAGGTATTGCCGAAGCAAACATGATGGGCGTAGCTGCAGGTTTGGCTATTGGTGGAAAGGTTCCATTTACCGGAACGTTTGCCAACTTTTCAACGGGTCGGGTGTACGATCAAATTCGTCAGAGTATTGCTTATAGCCATACCAACGTGAAGATTGCTGCATCGCATGCGGGTTTGACATTGGGTGAAGATGGTGCTACTCACCAAATTTTGGAAGATATTGGGTTGATGAAAATGTTGCCAGGCATGACGGTTATCAATCCTTGCGATTACAATCAAACAAAGGCGGCAACAATTGCCATTGCGAAAATGCATGGTCCTGTTTATTTGCGTTTTGGTAGACCAAAATGGCCTGTATTTATTTCAGAAAATACCCCATTCGTAATTGGAAAAGCCTTAATGCTAAATGAAGGAACTGACGTAAGTATTTTTGCCACAGGCCATTTGGTATGGAAAGCAATTGAAGCTGGTCATATTTTGGCTGAAAAGGGCATTAGTGCAGAAATTATCAATATACATACTATCAAACCGTTGGATGTTGAAGCGGTAATTGCATCTGCGAAGAAAACAGGTTGCGTTGTAACGGCAGAAGAACATCAAATGAACGGTGGATTGGGCGATAGTATTGCCCAATTATTGGCCTTGAAAATGCCTACGCCATTAGAAATGGTTGCAGTGAATGATAGCTTTGGTGAAAGTGGTACTCCAGATGAATTGTTGGTGAAGTACCACCTCGATAGCCAAGACGTTGCTGATGCAGCAATCAGGGCTATTGCTAGAAAAGTATAACTTATTACAAAACTATGCAGTTTTTTGAATGGCATCAATAATGGCCATTTTTTTCGCACGAGAGATTTTAATTCTAGTATCATTGTTCATGACCACTTCGTCTGTACTATAAGACTTAACATGGTCAAGGTTTACCGCGTACGAACGGTGAACCCGAACAAATGTCTCTGGAAAGTTATGAATGATTGATTTTATTGTCTTAGAAATGGTATAGAATTTATTGTTGGTATATAAGTTTGAATATGAGCCATATGCTTCAATAAAAACGATATTGTTATATTGAAGTTTCGTAATTGATTTATGATCTTTAATAACGATGTGATTTTTACTATTCAATTTGTCATCACCCAACATTTGCTGTTGAATGCGGGTTGAAGCAAGTTTAAAATCATTTTCAAGGTTATTTATTAATAGGTAATCATAAAATCCTTTTTGTAAACATTCAATTGCGTTGTCTCCGTTTTCAGCAACCATAATTAAAAAAATATTTTTTCTCTTAATCTGATTGAATATTTTGTTCGTTGAAATAATATTGATATTATTTTTATCTACGAAAACGTAAATTTTGTCGGTCAAGGAAAATTGTTGATCCGTGTTGTTTTCTTCATTAGACTGAATTTGGGCATTTGGAAAATGAGTAAAAACCAAATCACTGATTTTCTTGGTGTAAGATAGATTTTCGATTTGTATAAAAAACGTCATGGTATGTAGATTTTATTTTTTCAGAAAGACTAATGACAAATTGAATCATTAGATTTTAGTCTACAAAACTAATTTAAACGCCCACTACAAATTTTACAAAAATGTTATATAATTGTAATTCGTACAAACTTGAATATATGTAATTGATTTCTAGTTTTTTGTAAGTTGTATGCTTTTATGATTTAATATTTTGGTACATTTAATTTTACAAATCCGAACTATTTTAGGATAGTTTAAGATTCTGAAGGTATACATTGGGGCTGATTCCAGTAATTTTCTTAAAACTAACATAATATGTAGTTCGTGAATTAAATCCTGAAATGTTACCAATTGCTTCCATTGTGTATTTTTTATTGCTATTGTCTTTTAATAATTCAATGGAATGATCAATCCGCATTTCGCAAATGATATCAGGAAACGACTTGTTTATGTGGTTGTTTAGAATAAATGAAATATGATGACTTGGAATTGAAAAATGTTCTGATGCAAGAGCTATTGAAAAGTCGGGATTTAAATACAATTTTTTTTCTTTTATTTCTGAAATGATTGTTTGTGCTAAGTTGTACTCCTTGTTATCCACTTCATCAATATCATTTTTTAATGATTTAAAATTGGGGAGTGATTTTTTATTGTCGGCTATCGTTTTGTAGTTGATTTTTGGCAAACCATAAAGAAGTAAAGGATTCAATAAAATATATGTTGCTAATGTAATTATGGCCAATCCGGTTACGAATATTGGAATTTTCAAGAATAAATTCGAATTATCAATAAAAGATGAAATAAAAATAGCATTATAAACGGATGAAAAAGCAACGGAAACAACAAAAATTGAAATGACAATTAAAAATAACTTTAACCATTTTAAAACAAATTGTGATTTGATTTCTCTATTTAATTGAATGTTTTTTATGTAATATCGCCATGCAAACAATGTATAAGATACATAAAGTAGAACCCGTAAAATAAAATTGTATTTTGCTTTCATTAATGTACCTTGATAATTGGCTATTTTGCTATAATCATCTGATATTTCTCTTGCCCAATATTGCCAATGTTGTGGACCGCCGGAATAATAATCAAAATTATCAATAATTGCATAAACAGCCGGAATCAAATGAAGCAAATCGATTTTCGAAAAGCTATAATTTTCATCAAGATTTACTACAACATAGAAATAGATTGCAGGTTGAACTACATAATAGAAAGGGGCAAAACCTCTCAATAAAAATGGTACTTTATCAATTAATCCTGTGAATACAAAAACATGTATTATATGGTAATGAATAATACCCCACAACATCGCAAACATTAACCCTTTAAGTTTTGGGTTTCCATTTTTTTCCATTAAAATTGTTCCGCACGCAAAAAATGTTGTAAACACTGCAGCAATTAGCAATGCAACAACAGAAACGCTCAGTTTGATATAGCAAAACATATAAATTAAAATCTTAAGAAAATTAAATCAAACAAAATCATGAATTCTGATTTATTTCAGACTCAAATTTAAATAAATTTAATATGTGTTATACCATTTTCTTGGTATATAATTTAAATTGTGAATATATTTAACTGGATTTTATGTTTTGCAGGTATTCATTGGGTGTAATCCCGGTTATTTTTTTAAAACTCACATAAAAGGTAGTTCGTGAATTAAATCCTGAAATATATCCAATTGCCTCCATTGTGTATTTTTTATGACTATTGTTTTTTAATAGCTCCACAGCATGCTCAATTCGCATTTCGCAAATGATATCGGGAAACGACTTTTTTAAATGATTATTAAGAATAAATGAAATATGATGACGGGGCAATGTAAAATGTATCGATGCATTGTCAAGTGAAAAATCTACTTTTTTATAAAGTTTTTTTTCTGTGATTTCGGAAATAATACTTTGGGCCAACTTATATTCTTTTTTGTCAATATTATATGGCTCATTTTTGAATAATTGAAAATTAGATAACGAATTTGAATTATCTGTAATTGTTTTGTAATTGATTCTGGGTAAACCGTAGAGTAAAATCGGATTAAATAAAATATAACCTGATAATGCCAAAATAGATAAGCCAATAAAACTTACGGTAATCAAAACGGAGACATTGGAATTATCCATTATTGAATCAAGATAATTAAAATTGCTTACTGAACTTAAAGCAACTGTAGTAACAAAAAATGACATAATTATTAAGAATAATCGTAACCATTTCAAAACGAATTGATCTTTAATTTCTTTATTGTTTTTAAGGTAGTGGAAATAGTAACGCCAAGCGAATAGGGTATAAGAAATTTTCAATAAATCAAGGGATATAAAATGGAATTTCGATAAGATTAATTTACCTTGATATTTTGTCAAAAAAGCAAAATTATTAGAAATAGTATTTGCCCAAAATTCCCAATGTTGTGGTCCTCCGGAATAAAATCCCCAATTGTCTATCAGCGCCAAGATGAGTGGGATTAAATGCAGTAAATCTTTTTTGGTGAATTTATAGTTTTCATTGAGGTTTACTACCACATAAAAATAAATTGCAGGTTGAATAATATAATAATAAGGGTATAATCCCCTACTGAAAAATGGGAAATCCTTAATTAGGCCTATGGATATGAAAAGAATTACTGTAAAATGTAAACCAATTTCTGAAAATATGATAAACAGTAGCCACTTTAGTTTCGGATTGCCATTCTTTTCATATAAAATTGTTCCACAGGCCAGAAAGGTAACCAATACAGCTAGAATAAGTAATGATTGAACAATGTAACTTGGTTCAATAAATAAAATCATTTAATAAAACTTAACTGCAAATGTAAATTCATACGCCCTGTTTATATTCTGGAATATTCCCATTAAATTTTCTTCTAGTTTTTTAATCAAAATCAAAACTAAAGTAAAACAGTAGATCATAATCTATTTTATTTGAAAAATGTGGTTGAATAAATGTACGGATTCGCAAAAAAAAATGTCCTATAATCCTATAATGTTATCTATAATAATTTGTATGATATTGTTATTCAGGGCTTTGTTTTTTTTGTTGTTGCAGAATAATAAATGATACAATTTGCAAAAAATGCGGATTCAATTAAGATTTAATTTTGTAAAAATGAAAACGCTAGGTGAAATAATTACAGAAGATATTTACCTTTTAGAGGCAGATACCTCCAATGGTAATAACTCTTGGGAGGAAGATTATCGCATTCATTTGCTTGAGAATGAATTCAGATCTTTTAAAATTGGAATTCCTTTCACTAGTAAACATATTTATATAGAATCAGTGATTCAGTTTATTGAATCAAGCAAATTGGATGGTAGTTATTTTGTGTATTTCAATATTACAAACGAAGAAAATTTATTGACAATTGTAAATGATTATCAATCAGAAATAACCAATAAAACTTTCTTTATTTTGCCTGAAAAAAATGTTAGGTACTCAAAGTTGTCTGCTTTTTTTTGGGACATACAATTATTGGGGTATGAGATTCACATTTTAAAATGTGACAATATGAAAGAGTGCAGATTATCGCCAGCTATCATGAATAAATATTGGCGAAAAGGTGCTAAAATTGGAATTACCGGATTCTCAAAGCATCCAATAGGCTTTGTGCGAAAAAAACAATTACAAGAGTTGATAAGGCAAAAAACTTTTGATTATTGGATAACCGAAACAATCAATCCGAAAGATCTGACTTATTTTGATCATATAAAATTGAGATTAGAATTGTTATAATTCAAGTCAATTAAATAAAAAAAGCTTAGATCAATAATGGTTTAAGATTTTTTTAGGTTTTGGTAGTATTCATTTGGTGTTATTCCAGTTATTTTTTTGAAACTCGAATAAAATGTAGATCTAGATTTAAATCCGGATAAATTACCAAGCGCTTCCATTGTGTATTTTTTATTGAAATTATCTTTTAATAAATGAATAGCATGTTCAATTCTCATTTCACAAATAACATCTGGTACAGATTTTTTGATGTATTTATTGATAATATAAGAAATATGATGACTGGGTATTGAAAAATACTGAGAAGCCAGTGCCAATGAAAATGCTACATCTGTATAAAGTTGTTTTTCTTTAATTTCATCAATTAATGTAACAGCAAGGTTATGCTCATTCATGTCAGTTTTATTATCATAAATCTGCATTGATTTGAAGTTCGATAGTGATTTGTCGTTATCACTGATTGTATTAAAATTAATCTTAGGCAATCCGTACAACAATATAGGATTAAATAATATATAGCTTGCCAAAATAATAATAGTTAATACGTTGATATATAATGTCAAATCAAAAATGTAGTTTGATGGACTATTTTTTAATATAATAAAATTAAAGTTAAAAACCGAAGCCAATGTATTGGTAAATACATAGATCGAAATGATAATCAAAAAAAGCTTTAACCATTTTAAAACGAATTGATTTTTAATTTCTTTATTCAGCTGTATGTTTTTAATATAGATTCTCCATGCAAACATGACGTACGAAATATATAATAATACGCGCAATAAAAAATTGAATTTAGCTTTCATTAAAAATCCTGGGTAGTTGGCTATATTGCCGTAATCACTTACAATTAAATTTGACCAATGTTGCCAATATTGAGGGCCACCAGCATAAAAAGTATAATTGTCAACTATTGAATAAACTGCAGGAATTAAATGTAATAAGTCTTTTTTTGAAAATGTGTAATTTTCATCCAAATTAATCAATACATAGAAATATATCGAAGGTTGAATTAGATAGTAAATGGGTACAAAACCTCTTAATAGAAATGGGAAATCTGTAATTAAACCTGTGAGTGCAAATAAATGTCGTAAATAGTATAAACTAATTCCGAAGAATATGGTAAACATTAACCATTGAAGTTTCCTGTTTCCATTTTTTTCGATTAAAATAGAGGTGCATGCAATCAACGGAAACAGTACCGATAATATGAGTAAAACTATAAAAAAAGTATCGGATGAAATAAAGTTAATCATATTTTATTATTCCTTTGCAAAGATAAAGGCATATTCACCTTGGAATAAACAGAAACGCAAAAAAAGGAATTTATTTCTGTTGTACCTTTGCTTGGTTAAATGAATACAAGGGAAATCTTAAGTGAGTATTTAAAAATAGAGCCAGTTCGAGAACTGGTTGAAAATTGCCAAACTGCAGATCAAACTATTTTTTTACAAGGCTTGTGTGGATCAGGTGGCGCAATGGTTGTGGCATCTGTTTATGCATCTCTTCAACGTCCACTATTATTGGTAATGCCGAACAAAGAGGAGGCAACCTATTTGAAATCGGATTTAGAGAATTTACTAATAGGAGAGCCCATTTATTTTTTGCCAGAATCTTTTCTTAAGCCTTTTCAATCATCGCGCGAAAGTGCAATGTCGGTTCAAGAGAGAATAGAAACATTGAGTAGTTTTCGTAAAAACAACAAACGCATTTTGGTTACATATGGTCGTGCTTTGGCGGAATTTGTCATTGATAAAGTGCAACTTACCCAAAATTCATTTGAAATAGCAAAAGGCCAAACATTAGACGTTGATTTTTTAATGGAGTTTTTAGAAATCAACGAATTTGAACGTGTAGATTTCGTGTTTGAACCTGGTCAGTTTAGTTTGCGTGGAGGGATATTTGATTTGTTTTCATTTGCCCATGAATATCCATTCCGAATAGAATTGGATGGCGATATCATTGAAAGTATTCGTGCATTTGATGTAAATAATCAATTGTCAATCAAAGAAATGGCCCAGTTTTCGTTGGTGCCAAAAATCAATGCCACCCATGATGTAAAGAAGTCGACAATTTTTGATTACCTCGATGAAAACACCTTGGTGATTTCATTGGATTCATTTTTGCAAGTTGAGGATTTGGCGAAAGGGTGGGAAACGTCTCTTCAAAATTATCAAGCTGCGATTGATTTAAAAAGTGAGAATATTCCAACCCATCCAAAGGAAATTTGGATGAGTCCCAAACAATGGGTTCAATCGATATCAAAATTCAGGCAGATTTATTTGGGGGGAGAAAAACCGTTAGAAAAATTTACCACCATTGGTTTTCAACAAGAACCTCAGCCTATATTTAAGAGGAACTTTGATATGTTAAAGACTTGGTTAGCTGAAAATCAGCAAAAGCAATATCAAACTTTGGTTTTTAGCGACAATAGCCGACAAATAGAACGTTTACAAACGATTTTAAAGGACACTTCCATTGAACATGAATTTACCCCTGTTTATGTAGGTTTATCGGGTGGTTTTTTAGATGCGGAAGCAAAAATAGCCTTTGTTACGGAGCACCAATTGTTTGATAAGTATTATAGGCCGAAATCACGTCAACAGTATTCCAATCAAACGTCCCTTACGTTAAGAGAATTAAAAAATTTAAAACCAGGTGACTTTGTAACGCATATTGACCATGGAATTGGCCGATTTGCTGGGCTTGAAAAAATGCAAATGAATGGAGTGACACAGGAAGTTGTTCGGTTGGTTTACCGCGATAATGATCTGTTGTATTTGTCGGTGAATAGTTTGCATAAAATTAGCAAATATTCGGGGAAAGATGGAACAGCACCCGCAATGCATAAGTTGGGTAGTGGGGCTTGGGAAAAGCAAAAACGTACCACCAAGAAAAAAGTTAAAGACATTGCCAGAGAACTTATTGCATTATATGCAAAAAGGAAAAAAGAGAAAGGCTTTGCTTTTGCTCCTGATAATTACTTGCAATTGGAACTAGAAGCTTCATTTTTTTATGAAGATACCCCAGACCAAGCAAAAGCCACAGACGATATAAAGCGCGACATGGAAAATGAACAACCCATGGACAGATTGATTTGTGGGGATGTGGGTTTTGGTAAGACAGAAGTAGCAATGCGCGCAGCGTTTAAAGCCGTTTGCGACAGCAAACAAGTAGCTATTTTGGTGCCTACCACCATTTTGGCACAACAGCATTACAGAACATTCAAAAAACGTTTTGCAGGTTTCCCTGTAGAAGTGGATTACTTAAACCGGTTTAAATCATCTAAAGAACAGAAAGAAACTTTGGAAAAATTGAAATCTGGGAAGGTAGATGTAATTATTGGAACGCACC
>Ga0114976_10001493_pt1 | contig 14716 bp, 7 predicted proteins | sample S_130805_EF_Meta_FD_87319 | JGI IMG/M metagenome (GOLD analysis project Ga0114976, IMG submission 87319) | Freshwater microbial communities from Lake Simoncouche, Canada to study carbon cycling - S_130805_EF_MetaG | ecosystem: Environmental > Aquatic > Freshwater > Lake | place: Lake...
CGGAGAGGTCGATGGCGGTGGAGGTGGTTTTGCCGAAGACCACGTAGGAGCGGCCGGCGTCGGTGCCGGCGGCCGGATCGCTTCGGAAAGCGCCAACAAAGAGATCGGCGAGGCCATCACCGTTCACATCGCCTGCACTGGCGACGCTGATTCCGCTCCTGTCGGAGCCGCCTTGGCCATTGATGACGAAGCCGCCGGTGCCGTCAACGATGGCGGAGAGGTCGATGGCGGTGGAGGTGGTTTTGCCGAAGACCACATAGGAGCGGCCGGCGTCAGTGCCAGCGGCCGGATCGCTTAGGCGGGCGCCAACGATGAGATCGGCGAGGCCATCGCCGTTGACATCGCCGGCACTGGCAAGGTTGCGGCCGCTCTGGTCGTCGGCACATTGTCCATTGATGACAAAGCCACCGATGCCGGTGGCGATGGCGGAGAGATCGATGGCGGTGGAGGTGGTTTTGCCGAAGACCACGTAGGAGCGGCCGGCGCCGGTGCCGGCGGCCGGATCGCTCAAGACGGCGCCAACGATGAGATCAGTGAGACCATCACCATTGACGTCGCCGGCACTGGCGACGCTGAAGCCACTGAAGTCAATGGCAGATTGGCCATTGATGACGAAGCCTCCGGTGCCGCCAGCGATGGCCGAGAGATCGATGGCCCCGGTGGTGGTTTTGCCAAAGACCACGTAGGAGCGGCCGGCGTCGCTGCGTGCGGCCAGATCGCTTCCGAACGCGCCAACAATGAGATCGGCGAGGCCATCGCCGTTCACATCGCCGGCACTGGCCACGCTGTACCCGCTTCGGTCGAATGCGGATTGACCATTGATGACAAAGCCACCGGTGCCGCCAGCGATGGCGGAGAGATCGATGGCGGTGGAGGTGGTTTTGCCGAAGATCACATAGGAGCGGCCGGCATCTGTGCCAGAGCTCAGATCGCTCTTGGAAGCGCCAACAAAGAGATCGGCGAGGCCATCACCGTTGACATCGCCGGCACTGGCCACGCTGTATCCGCTGTAATCAGATGCGGCTTGGCCATTGATCACAAACCCTCCGGTCCCACCTGCGATGGCCGAGAGGTTGATCGCGCCCTGGCTGGGGGCGTCGTCGTTGCTGATCCGCGCTTCGACCCTGGTGGTGGTGCCCAGCACGTAGCCATTGCCGGGAGCCAGTGTGAGCGCCACCGTTTCATCTGCTTCCGCCAGTGCATCCGCCGCTGGATCCACCACCACGGAGGCGCTGGAGGCTCCCGCGGCCAACGTGATCGTCTTGAGATCGGCCGTGCTGGTGATGCCGCTGAAATCGCTGCCGCTGCGGGCCGTGCCGCCCACCCTGTAGTTCACGGTGAGCGCTACAGCCGTGGAGCCGCTGCGGCTGACGGTGAACACCAGGTTGTTAGTGCCGTCTTCCGGAACGGCTGCGGCCGATACCGAGAGGTTCACCACATTGGTGGTGAGCACCGTGATCGCGCCGGGCTGCACCGTGCTGCCTGCGGTGCCGGCCGTCAGCTCGGTGCTGGCCAGGCCCTGACGTTGCCAGGTGCCAGCGGCGGCGGCGTACAGAAACACACTGCCATCCAGCACCAGTTCCTGTTTGCCATCGCCGTTGAGATCGAGCCACTCGACCGCGGCATCGGCCCGCACATTCGGCAGCGCCACCGGCGTGGCGGGCAGGAACCCCTGCGTGATGCTGCTCCATTCGTGCACCGCCACCACCAGCTGGCCGCTCAGCGGGCCGCTGACCGCCACGCCCACCTGCACCAGATCCCGCCCGCCATCGCCGCGCACATCCACCAGCCGCGCGCTCACCTGGCGGAGCTCCAGCAGGCCGTTGTCGAATAGACCGGTGCTGCGGTTCAGCGTGCCTTTCGGCTCGATCGCCGCCTGGCTGTAGATGCCGGCGGTGGCATCGGTGATCCCGAGCACCTCCACCCACTGCTGCTCACTGCCGCCACTGGTCCACGTGTCCTGCCGGTACAGGCGTGTCACGAACACCGGCTCGAGTTGCTTCAGATCTGCAGGCGATGTTCCGCTCGTGTTGGTTGCACGCTGGGCCGTGGATGCGCCACTCACCAGCAGCAGCCGCTGCAGCTGGCCGTTGACGCTGATCGTTTCCAGCTGGGCCTCGCCCTGCACGACGCCCGTGAGGCCCAGGTCGATCCAGTCGCGCCAGGGCTGTGTTGTGCTTGTGCCATTCAGCCCAGCCGTTTGGCGCAGCGACATCTGCAGCGATTCCATGTCGGCGGCGCCGTTGGGATCGCGCACCAGGCCATCAACGATGCGCACCACATCGTTTTGGGCGTAGACCGGCCTGTCGGTGGCAATGCGCAGCCGATCCGGCTCCACATTCTGCTCGTCGATGTTGTTGCGCCCCAGTTGCTCTTTCTTCACATCCACCAACTGGGCCAGCACCTGATTGGTGTCGTTGTCGATCAGGCGGGTGATGTAATGCCAGCGGTCGATCCTGAATTCGCCGTAGCTGGCTGGGCCTACCGGCTCATCGATAATCGTGAGGAAGCTGAAGCTCAGGCCGTTGGTGAGTTGGATGACGTCGCTGATCGCTGGCTTTGAGTCCTTGTTTGCACGCGGGGTTCCGCTCTGTGTCTTGTCGCTCTGGAAGAAGAGAATTGTGTCGGTGCCGCTTCCCGGCGCCAGCAGGAAGACCGTGCCCTTGGATGCCTCAGTATTGAACTTGGCTGAAGCTCCGTCAGGGCCTTCGCTGAGGTTGTAGTAGCGCCGGCCAACGAGCAGATCGTTGCCATAGCCGCCCACCAGCCGATCGAAGCCATCGGCAGCAGAAGGAGCGGCATTCGGGTTGACATCCGTTTCGCCATCGGCATAGAGGCTGTCGTCGCCGAGGCCGCCGAACAGGGTGTCGCTGCCCACGCCACCGCGCAGCACATCCGCTGAGGCTTTCAGCCTGTTCTGGGCCGGATCGTTGGTGTCATCCCCCAGGAGCAGGTCGTTGCCTTCTCCGCCCCAGAGGGAATCGAGGCCATCGCCGCCCCAGAGCTCGTCGTTGCCCTTTTCGCCACGCAGTTCGTCGTTGCCATCCCCGCTCGGCAGCTCCGGCGTGTCGGCACTGGATCCGCCGCGGAGCAGATCGTTGTCGTCGCCGCCGTGCAGGGTGTCATTGCCCAGGCCTCCCTCGAGCTCGTCTTTGCCGGCGTCGCCCTTGAGGATGTCGTTGTCGGCCCCACCGAAGAGGCGGTCGGCTTCGCTGCCGCCCTCCAGGCTGTCGTGACCGGCCTCGCCAAAGAGAACATCGCTGCCGGCATCGCCCTTGAGGCTGTCGTCCTGGGTGCCGCCCTCCAGCCGATCGTTGCCCATCCCTCCCTGCAGGGTGTCGTTGTCGGCGCCGCCGCTGAGGCTGTCGTCGCCGGCTCCGCCATCGAGCACATCCAGGCCGCTCTCACCAGCGAGGCTGTCGTTGTGATCACCGCCCAGCAGCGTGTCGGCTTCGCCGCCGCCGCTGAGCTTGTCGTCGCCCACGCCGCCCTCGAGCAGGTCGTCGCCGCCACGGCCCAGGAGGGTGTCGTTGCCTTCCTCTCCCTGAATCCAATCCGCCCCATCGCCGGGCACCTCAGCCGTGGCGCCATCACCCACCAGCCAATCGTTGCCGCCACCACCAACGATCAGGTCATTCCCGGCCTGACCCTCGATCGTGTCCGTGCCCATGCCGCCCAGCAGGCTGTCATCCGCTGCGGCACCGAACAGCGTGTCGTCGCCGTCCTGGCCGAAGAGAGCCCCCCCGTCGGCTCCAGCCTTCAGCTGATCGTCATCGTCGTTGCCCTCGATCTGATCCCAGAAGGCACCGCCCGTGATCGTGTCGTTGCCGCTGCCGCCCAGCAGTGTTTCCAGGCCACCAAACCGATCGGTGAGGGTGTCGTTGCCCGCGTTCCCTTCGAGACGGTCATTCCCGGCCCCGCCCTCCAGCGCGTCGTCGCCTTCACCACCCTCGAGCAGATCGTCGTCATCACCGCCCTGCAGCACATCGCTGCCCGCCATGCCCTGCAGCGTGTCGGCACCGCCGTCGCCGAACAGTTGGTCGTCGCCAGCCTGGCCGTCGTGCTCGTCGCCGATCAGCCGATCGTTGCCCATCCCTCCCTGCAGGGTGTCGTTGTCGGCGCCGCCCTGCAGCTGGTCGTCTCCGGTGCCTCCGGACAGGATGTCGTGGCCTCCATCTCCCGCGAGCGAATCCTGCCCCTCGCCGCCGATGAGGCTGTCGCCACCCTCTCCACCGCTGAGGCTGTCATCGCCGATCCCGCCGTCGAGGCTGTCAACGGCCCCGCCTCCGGAGAGGGTGTCGTCGCCTTCGTCGCCGAACAGATTGTCTGCACCGTCGGTGGCGGCCGTGCCGGCGGCGCCATCTCCTTGCAGCAGGTCGTTACCCGTTCCGCCCCACAGCGAATCGGCCTCGCTGCCGCCCAGCAACACATCGCTGCCGCTGTTGCCGATCAGGCTGTCCTGGCCAAGGTCGCCGCTAAGGGTGTCGTTGCCGCTGCCGCCATCGAGCGTGTCGTTGTCGGCTCCGCCCTCCAGACGGTCATCACCGCTCTCACCTCGGAGCACATCCTCGCCGGCTGCGCCGATCAGCTGGTCGTTGCCGCTGCCGCCCCACAACTGATCGCGACCACTCTGGTTTGTGTCATCGCCTCGGAGCAGGTCGTCGTCGGCGCCACCCCGGAGCGTGTCGTCTCCCTGGCCGCCCTCAAGGCGATCGTTCCCCTGGCCGCCCTCCAGCAGGTCGCGCTGCTCACCGCCTTCGAGAACGTCGCTGCCGTCACCGCCATGAAGGGTGTCGGCACCGGCCTGCCCACGCAACAGATCATTCCCATCCTCACCCTGAAGTAGGTCATCACCAGCCCCACCCTCCAGCGTGTCGCTGCCGCTGCCGCCGATGAGGGTGTCACCCAGGTTGCTCCCGCCCAGGTGGTCGCCACCCACACCACCCTCCGCCCTCACGGCTACACCCGAGCCGGAGGCATCGAGGCGATCGTCGCCCTGGCCGAAGTCGGCCTGGATGCGGGAGGCGCTGCCGAAGCTCTGGCTGCCAGTGCCGATCAGCTCCACGCCGAATCCGGCGGAGAGCCGGATCGTCTCCGACGTATCGAACGCGTCCCGGCTTCGGTTGTTGGCAAACGCGCCCACGTTCAGGCGCAGATCGCTGCCATCCAGCTGGGCCAGATTCAGAGGCAAGGGAGCACGCCCACCCGGGCGGGAGAGATCGAGCAGCTTGATCGGGCCAACCGAGAGCAGGTCTTTGCGTTGGGTGCTGAAGCCTTGCCAGGTGATCGTGAAGTATTCGGCATACACACTGGCTCCGGCCGAAACGCTGCCATTGGTGTCGAACACATTGCCAATGCCGCCGAAGCTGTAGTTATCGGCTATTTCGGAGCTGCGGATCTTGCCGTCGTTGTTGGGATCATTAAGTTGTAGCCTGAGTTCACCGCGCAGATATGCTTCGATTCCGGCAGCCAGCACCTTGGGAATGCCAACCTCTCCCTTGACATAGAGTTTTGAGTAGAGATCAAGGCCGGGGCGATCTCCTCGCATGCCGTCGATAAAAAAGCCATCGGAGAGGTCGCTGAAACTGCCGCCATTCGCCAGTTTCAGCAGGCCGGTGGCGTCGTAGCCAAAGTGAAGTTCTGGGATGGTGGCACCGATGCTGCCGCCGAAGTATGCCGTGATCGGAGGTACGGGCCACACCGGTGTGAGCACCTCACCGGTGACGTTCACATCCAGGCCCGGTAGGCCAAAGCGGAACAGATCCACGCTCGGGTCGCCCAGCAGCAGGCCGAAAGCCGCCTCTGGCTGATCCAGGATGCTGAACTCGAAGTAAGGCTGGCCGCGCAGCGAGGCACTGGCGTTGAACGACGCTCTGGCCTCTCTGGGTAGCGATTCAAGACCCTTGCTGAGGCGAGCCTGAAGCTCGGCAACCGTGTTCTCAAACTGTTGAATGCCCCCTTTCAGCAGGCTCTGGAAGTTTGGGGAACTGGGGTTGAGGCCGCTGAGGGCTGAGCCATCCAGCATGAGGGAACCGATCGGCATGGCGCCGGCGCTGATCAGATCCAGCGAACGCGACAGGGACTGGATTTGCTGAATGGCGTCCAGGAAGCCCGTGTTGATCGGTGGCGCGCCGGTAATGGCCGAGAACAGTGGGTTCTTGGCCAGATCGAGGATCGAGTACCTCAGCCCGGCCTTGTCGAGACCAGGTAAGGGGCTGGTGAGAAAATCCACCAACGGTTTGAACTGATCCACCACACCTTTCACCCGATCAAGCATCGGCTTGGCGCTGCGCACCAGATTGGAGAAGTCGACCTGGGTGTTGGAAAGAGTGAGATTGGTCTGCTTGAGTTCGCCCGTGAGGGCGTTGTAATTCAGGGCGTAGCCGAGATCCGTGCTGAAACTCGGCAGATGGTTGCCGATCGCACCGGTGGCGCTGAGCGAGAGCTGGGGCCTGAGCTCGAGATTGGCCTGGACGGTGGGCTTCACCTCCAGCGTGTCGGTGATATCAAGACCAAGGTTGAGATTGGCTACCGCAAATGTATCGGCGGCGTACTTACTTCCATCCGGCTTTGCAATTAATGTATTTGGTGCACTCGCCTGGGCTTTGAAAATACCGAGCTCGACATTCCAATTGCCATTATTGAGAAGGGTGATGTCGTAGTTAAATTCCCTGGCTCCAATCGAGCAAGGACGCTGCCCGCGATCGGCATCAAAGCGGATCACCTCCGCAGCACTGCGGGCATTGGAATCCAGAAGGAACGAAATCCGACCTTCCAACGTGCTGGTCAAAGTCATGCCAGCGTTGACCTTGAAACCAATGGCAGAAAGGCCAAGGTCGGTGTTGATGTTGATCGGTAGCGAGAGGTTGATTGCTCCCAAATTGGCGAGATTGAGCGCCAACTCAAAACGCAACGGCCCGTTGGCAAGATTCTGATTCGACCAATCCGCGTTCAGAATGAATGGCGTATTTGCGAAAACCTCAAGATTTAGAGCGTCAATCACCTTCCGCGGATTCCACAACGCCAGCAACGCGTCTGGATCAATCAGATAATCCCGCCATGCCTGCAATTTGTCGATCGGGCTGCGCAGAGCTTCCGTGCCCTTCGCAATCTCATTGACAACAGCGTCATACTCGCTGCCCAGCAACTCCTTCAGGAGTGGGTTCTTAATCGCCTGGGTAATCTTTTCGCTGAAGCGATTGATCTGAACTTCAAGCGTGTCGATCAGTCTGAAGATGCTCTCAATGCCCCAGCTTGAGAGGGTGCTGTCGCTGAACTGGAGGGCTTGGCTTAGTCCACTGAGTTGATCAACCTCTCCCTGAATACCAGCCCAGGTGGTATCAGCCCACTCGCTGAAGCTCTCGATGCGCTTGTCAAACTCTGTGAGTTGGAATGCATTTTTGTAGGTGACGAGGTTGAGAATGAGAGTGGCAAACTGGCTGCGGCCGCTCTTGGTGAAATCATCGATCTCAGCGATCAACCGCGTGCTGCTCGCCTTTTGGATCAGGCTTTCGTACCAGCTTGCCTCTCTCGTACCGCTTACAAGGTCACGTTCTCCGCTCTTGATTTCCATCAGAGAAATCGTCTGCGCAGCTTTGTCTACCGTTAGTTTGTAGGCTGAACCTAGGGACTTCCCAATTGTAGCTGCCAGCAAAGCTTCGATGCCTTCAACAGGGAGAGCGCTTTCTTGTTCCGCAAGGAAGGCATAAAGATCTGAGACAGCTTGAATAGCGGCCTCTTGAAGCGTTGGATTTGCCTGAAGCAGGCTTGATCTTGTGAAATCAATCGATCCCACCAGCCTGCGAAACGCTGCTATGCTGTAATTCTGGAATGAAGACCAACCAGCATCGTTTAAAACGAAGTCAGTCAGCTCCGCCCCATCACCCGACGTTCCATCGAGAACACTCAGCAAGGACCATCGATCAACGGGGGCAACCAGAATCCTGTCGATGAATTTGATGACTTGAGTGGATTGAAGAACAAGGAACTTGTTGCAACTTACGTCTGACCACGAAGCAACCCAGGTTGACAGACTCCGCGCGGCACCTGCTCGAGGGCCGTTGGCGTACAATGCTTCAATTTTTGCAACAACTTCTCGTTGAAGCGGAGTCAGTGTTGGCTCAAACGGCTCGCTGTCTCCGCTCGAAATCATCGGGGAGAGGATCTGGAGGAGACGGATAAATCCGAAGATATTGCCTCGTTGCAGTTGAAACTTTATTCCTCCAGCAATCGCAAGCACTATAATAATGCGACTTGCTGTGGCCCTGATTGATTCAATCTCCGACCTGGTTAATCTGTCATCAGCTAAGGCATTCTTGAGCCCAGTAACGAGTTGGAATGTCTTGTTTCCGAAGCTGGGCTCGGATCCCAATGTTGTGGAGATTGTTGTTCGGATCTGCTTCCATTCGGCGACAGCTTTTCCGAATGGATCGCCAGGTAAACTGGCGGCCAACCCCTCATAACTAAAGTTTGCTTCGCCTACCTTGGGGATGCTTCCTGGGCCATGCACGCGAACATATGCAACACCCTGGTCGCCGTACATTGTTTTTTTACTCGCAGCCTCCCATGCCGTTTTGAAGTTCGGCAGGGTGAGACGCGTGGTTAGATCGTTTGGGGGTATAGCGGATGGGATAAATTTATAGATTAGCTCATTAACGCTTTTAATCTCTTCCGGCCCCTTGTTCGCTGTGGCTTTCTGGTAGCCAGCCCAGTACGCTCCTAGATACGTGTCTTTATAGCTGGGGGCTGGAACGGGGTCAAACCAGCGATTTGACAACGTATGCTTGGATAGGAAAGAGTATGTCAAGTCCTTTGTCATTTCTGGCGACGCCAGATTGATGTAGTTAAATTCGTCCCAGCCGGTTATGGCTTCCAGCGTTCTGGATGCGGGGAGATACGTTTCGCCAGCCAGCCCAACAATGTCGCCAAAGGATCCCAGGATGTTGAGCTGCCGGATCATCCGCGGATTGACCAGCGTGGATCTGCTGTCATTCAGTCGGTCACCCCGCATCGTGATGCCTGGGCTGTTGATCAGTGTCAGTTCATCAACTTGTATTGAACGACTCGATAGGTAGCCCGCGACAAGCTGCGCGATGGCCCCACCTAGGCTGTGGCCAGTCATATAAAGTTTGCTTTTGCCTGTTCGATTGGTATTGATCCATCCCTCAATGCTCTCCCTAAGTGCAGCAGCGTAGGCAGCTCCCACGGATGCGGGATTGGCATCAGCGCCAATGTCCCGCGGTCCGCCAGACACCATGTCTGTGCCTCGAAAGACAATGACTAAATTTCCGTCGACATCCTTTAGGCAAGCCGCAAACGCATTTAAATCTAGAGACTTGGCATAAAATATGCGGCCTAGCTTGTACTGGCGATTGCGTACTCCGAAAAAGTCCTGTAGGAAATATTCGCCTGTGCCGCTAAGGCTGAAGGGTGCCGTGGGAGACGTTGCTTCGACGGTGCTGAGGGTCCAGTTCCAGTCGAAATTGAATTTCCCGCTATTCTCGTTGTTGCGTAGCAGCGTCGGGTCGTTGCTCAGCGCATTGATGTAGGAGGCAATATCGGTAAGATTACTCGGCCCATTGCCGCCGTTCCAGTAAAGATCGATCAGGGTTCTGTCTTTGATTGTGCTTAGCTTATTGATGGTCGCCCTAAAGCCCGAGTCCGGAAAGCCCGAGTCCGGATTGTTTGGAAGGCCTGCAAGGTGTGGGCTGAAAAGGGGAGCCTTGAACAGGGGAAGTGTGCTGTTGAGATAAGTTTGTATCTCATGGGGCGACTGAAAGAGAAAAAGATAATTCTTTAGGCTTGAGCTCTCGCTACCGAATGCTGCCGACGATCGCATTTGATAGCCGATGCTTCTTGCAAGGGCCTCCATCTCTCGCAGCCTGTTGTAATCCTGCAGGGCTGTGCGCGTATTCAGGTTTGCGAAGTGGTCTTCAAGCGTTGTGATGCCGTCGGTTTTGTATTTCGTCAGGCTGCTGACGCCTGAATAGGAGGCGGAGGCTAGTTCCGCAACCATTGGCAGGCCATCGTCCATGGTCAGGGTTGCCGTTTCAGGGCCTCCGCCCAGCCTTGAGATCACCATGGCGGGCTGCACCGCCGCCACGGCCCGAGCGAAGGCCAAGCCCTCATCGCCGGGCGTGTCGGCGCCGGGGCTATCGGGTCGTAGGCGCCGGTCAAGCCAGTGGCCGATCTCCTCGATGGCGATTCCGGCCTGGAAGGCGAGGTGTTGATCCTGGAGTCGGTCCGAGTTGAGCAGGATCGTGTCGCCCGTTTCAGGTAGGGCGCCCCAGGCGTTGGGCAGGGATTGCTCGCCCACCCAGGCGATGTCGAAGCCCCAGTGGCCCTGCTGCCAGTCGACGCGGATGCGCTCGGCCTGCTCGGCGCTCCACCCGTCCGCGAACACGCCGCTCAACAGCTGCTGCCAGCTTGCGGTAGACCCTGTCAGCAGCAGAAGCAGCTCATTGAGCTGGGTCTTGAGCGAGGTCATTGGCGAAACAGCTGGTAGCTGGGGACACAGGACTGTTACACCAACTCTACATCAAGCTCACCCTGGGCTTCAGTCGCTGTTTTAACTGCTGAGTGCCTCCATTCCGTTTTCATTGGCTCGACGCCGTCCCTCGCCGCCCCCGGGCATTCGCCTGCTCCGCAGGGGCTCTGGCGGTTTTCGCGGGTTATTTCTCTTTTGTGGTGGGAGCTTATCAGGTGTGAATCATCTTTAAACATGTTTCAAGTATGGCTGTAGCGTCTTGTGTGCGGTGATGGGTATTTGGTGTTCGTCTTCTCGTGCAAAGCATCCATCCGCTGCTTCGAGCTGCCACGCCAGTAGCTCCGGGTTCAGCGCTCGGCGGGCAGCAACCGGCCGGGATCACCGCTGCAGTGCTGCCGCCAGATGCGTTAGAGCAGCTGCTGAAAGTGTGCGGCGTAGCGATCCAGATCGGAGAGCCCCGCGCTGGCCATCTGCTGGCGCAGGCTGGTGCGGCCTTGGCGAATGGCGGGCAGATCAGCGGCGAGTCCACGGGCGATGGCGCGGTAGTGGGCGTCGTCTGCGGCGATCCACTGGGTTTGCCAAGGGCGGTGAGGAAGCTGGCGTCCATCCGTGACACGAAATGTCCACCGGCCAGGCTGATCACGGGCACGCCCATCCAAAGGGCCTGCAGGGTGGTGCCGCCGCCGTTGTAGGGCGTGGGATCCAGGGCGATGTCGATGACGCCGTAGCGCTGCATCATGGCTTCGAGCCCTTCTGGCCCCTCAAGGCGGAGGCGTCCCGCTGGGATCCCCTGTTCGGCGAGCAGTGTGCGGAAGCGCTCGATCACCGAGGCATCGCCCAGGGATGGTGCCTTGAGCAGCAGCAGGGCCTCAGGAAGCTCGTGCAGCACCGAGACCCAGAGGGCGATGGTGCGGGGCGAGAGCTTCATGATGTTCTTGAACGAACCCACCAGCAGCGGTGCATCCGCCGGGCGCGGCGGTGGCAGCGGGTAGGCGTCGACGGGACTCCAGCAGAAGACGCTGCCCGGGAGCTGGGCGATGCCCTCGGAGAACAGGTGGTCGTGTTCGGCGGGCGGCACCACCGGATCGCCGATCAGGCAGTCGATGCGGGAGAGGCCCGTGGAATGGGGATAGCCGAGGAAGGTGGCCTGCACCGGCGCGGCCCGCATGGCCATGACGCCGAGGCGGTGGCTGCTGGTGTGACCGGCCAGGTCAATCAGCAGATCGATCCGCTCCTCCAGGATGGGCTGCCGCAGGGCCTGAACGTCGAGGCTGCCGGCCTCGATCCAGCGCTAGGCAGCCGCTGGGCCCGGGCCGTGTCGTCATCGTGCATAGAACCGGTGGAAACACCGTCACGGTGAACGGCTCCGGCTGCAGCCTCTCCAGAAGCGGCAGCATGAACAGGTTCACCGGGTGCTGGCCCTGGAAGTCGCCCGACACCAGGCCGAGTTGCACGGGCCGCTCCGGTTCCAGGCTGTTGGCGAAGGCTTCTGCTGGATGGGGGCTGACAGCGGATTCGATCGGGGCGCACAGCTCGCGATGCCGCTCGGTGTCCGGTGTCAACTACGTAGGCGGGCGCGTTGACTCATGCGAATTGTGACCCACCTAGTTGACACCGGGCAATTGGCGCAAAGATCTAAACGACCCTGGGCTGGCCCCTCTGCCTCCCGAGCCCAACAAGCTGCGGCCAGCTGCCGTCGCACAGGACTGCGAGCTGTTTGACCCTGACTATCCAACAGTTCTGGTGGTGCCGATGACTGGCGACCCCTCGCTGGCTATGGCCAATCTGACTGTCGTGCTCCAACCAAACAGCCCCAACGGCTGCAGGAAGGTGAGCTATCTGCTGCCACAGAACCTGACCTGTGTGGGCGAGACTCGCATCACAGACGCCACCGATTGATGCGTGACTCCCACTGAGCTGCAGCAACTCCGCCAGCTGGTTGAGTTGATGATCGGTGCCTTTTCTTGACGAGCGGCCATGAGCTCAACCGAGGAGCTGCTCACACCTCCTCTGGGCTGCCCAAAGGAATAAGTTTGATCTGCTTGCGGCCGAACTTGATCTCGAACTCATCACCGGGCTTGAGGTTGAGCTCGGCGGTATAGGCCTTGCCCACCAGCAGATTGCCGTTGCCCTGAACAGTTGCGACATAGCCAAGACTGCTGCCACCCTTGCCCGTGACCCGGCCAGCGCTATCGGTGCCGAGGTTCTCACCCCTAGCGCCCAGCAGGGCCTCATAGAACGCCGTGAAGTTAAGCCGCTCCGTGCCATCTTTTTTGGTGCTCACATAGACGCATTCGCGCACGAGCTCGGACCTGGAGATATCGCCTAGCTCCTTAGCTTTGACGAGCAGTTCTGATCCGGTAATCAAGAAGATAGTTGCCTGATCTTGAGAATATACCAAACTTATATGCTGCGTCAATCTACTACACCAACAGGCAAGCTTTTGCTTCCACTAGTTTCTGCAAAAAACAAAAAAATGCGGCTACGCGATACAGGAAAAGGCGACTGTCAGCGCAGGAAATCGCAGGCTTCTCAGTCCCCGTTTCCATCGAGATAGCTGTGCCCTTGGCGTAGCAGCTCTTGCGCACGGGCATAGGAGCTGATCTTGCTGCAGCGGTAACGGCGGCCGCCCGGTGTTGTGCCATCAGGGATGACCTCTGAGCGGCGATCTCGCCTGAAGTCCCAAGGCCGGGTGATGCCGCCCGGCACCTGCCATATCCCTAGGCGGACATGACTGGCCCGCTCTTCCGCTTCTAGATAGGCCTTGGCATAACAGCCGCTCAGGTACTGGCGATAGTCAAAGACCTGGCCATCTTCCACCATCACCAGGTTGAATTCAAGCCACTAAACACCTCTGCGACGCTGCGTCGGTAGCGATCGGTGGCCTTGATGGCGAGGGTGACCTCACGACCAATCGGCAGCCGCTGCTGCAGGTAGGCGCTCGTCGCCTGTTGGCCCCATGGGGACTGGACTGTCTGTGGGGCATCGATGCAGGCTAGGGGGGTGGTGATTAACCGGCCGTCGGCCTGAACCCGCAGGGTGACGCCGTCTCCGACCGAGAGCACCGTGGCTCGATAGCCGGCTGCAGGAGCAGCGCGTGCGGGTTGGCCAACCGGACCCCCGCGCGTAAACCGAAACCGCCATTGCGAATAGGACCAGCGAAGGCTGGAGCAGAGGCGTCAAGGGGCTAAACCGGCAAAAGCACAGATTGGCAACCTGTCGACTCGATCCCCACAAAAAACGGATCTGGGCTGATCATGGATTGGCATGCTCACCAGGTGCCGGTTCCAAACAGTCCAGTGGGGTTGGAATTCAAGGGCACGGCACCGCAGGTACTACCGAAGCCGCAAGGCTGGGCACGGGGGGGCGTCGTTCCTGAACCCGCGCCATGCGGGGACGATGCTGGCCCCTTGCGCAAACGGATCCGATCCGACCCAACCACCTCATCCCAGTAGCTGCTGTAGCCGATGTAGGTGATCAGCCATCGGCCTGGGCCGATGACCTTCCTTACCAAGGCCGGGTACCAACGTCCATTCCAGAGAACATCGACAGGTGTTCCAACGCTGTTTGCGATCAGTCGGCTTGACCCAGCTGCATTTTGGTGAATGAAGGGTCGGGAGTAAGGCTGTGGGGGCGTGCCACCAGGGTACGGCGCCGAGCTGTCCGTCGTAGGCATCGGCGCCGTCTCGGCAGGAGTGGACCACGGGTTCACTGTTGCTTCCTGAACCTGGACGTTGGCGCGCACAGATCGGTAACTGAAGATAGTAAAAAAAGCTGTGAGCCCAAGAGATGCGGTTACGAGAATTCGCACGAATAGCCCGTTCATTGGCTAATTGATAACCAGGCTACGGTAGGCAGGCCTCTGGTCAGGCTTCTGTGTTGGCGTATACAGAGTCTGTCCCAATAACCAGCTGATCGCCAGCCTCAACCATGACCTTTCACTCGCCGTGCATCTGGTGCAGGGCGCTGAGATTGAGGAGGAGGCCTTCATGGAGACCCTGCGCGGCAGCGCTCTGCATGCCCCCGCGTTTGCCAAGAAACTGGCGAAGGAACTGGCTGACGACTACAGCAACCCCAATTTCCCCAATGCGCACCTGCGCAAGGATCTCGCCCTCTTCCTTGAGACGGCACGGGCACAGGGGCTCGACATCCAGGCTCTTGAGGGTCTGCACCGTCTGCTCCAGGGCGCCACAGCTGCGGGTCTGGACACGCTCGACTACAGCGTTCTGC
>Ga0114976_10001497_pt1 | contig 14686 bp, 15 predicted proteins | sample S_130805_EF_Meta_FD_87319 | JGI IMG/M metagenome (GOLD analysis project Ga0114976, IMG submission 87319) | Freshwater microbial communities from Lake Simoncouche, Canada to study carbon cycling - S_130805_EF_MetaG | ecosystem: Environmental > Aquatic > Freshwater > Lake | place: Lake...
CCTTATCCAAGTACCACCTGATTTTTGCATGACGCATCCATCAATCATTTGATTTTGATAGTAGGGTTCTACCTTTGGGTAGTTCATTAAAAGGTCATGGATAAATACTGCCATACCAATAATGATCGCCATAAGAAATATATTCAAATAAAGCATTAGACAAACCGAATAGTAAACGCAAAGGTTGCAGGGTAGTTAGCGATAAACTCCTTGTTATTGGGATCATTGATAAATGCTGGGTCAACTAAAGCACGGATATTGTGTCCAAAGTTCAAGCAGATCATCTTTCCAAACAGCTTATGGTAGGAGTTGTATTGCCACAATCCTTGACCTTCAACACGGATAGTGCCTTCAGTCTGTTCGTTGCAGTTGATATTGCCTTGGTAGGTCATGCCTTCTGTACCGTGGCAGTATTTGACTGCAAAACCATAGAACGGGTTACGCCACAGCCACTGGACTTTTGACCACCAGCAAGGGTTGTGGCTAGCCCTAAAGGTTTGATCACCGTCTAGGCTGTTATCTGGGGTTTGCCACCATGATAGGAATGAGAACAAGCGTGGACCTGACTCCCAAACCGTGCCGTTATTGCACCAGCCAATTTGAGTGGAATACAGGATGCCAATAATGAATGCTAACGGGAATGTAAGCACTACCCCGATTAGATTGATGACTACTTGAATTGCATAGATAATGTATTTCATTTGTCGTCCAAGGGTAATTTAGTTAAAAATCTTAGGATTCCACATATGACGCCAATGGTCATGAAGATGGGACCGTAGTATTGTGGCTGGATGTTATCTCTTAAATAGGGAAAATACATCTCTACAGCGCCAAATACCATCATTGCCAACGAAAACCACATGGTTCTAGAGTGCATAGCTCCACGCATGTAGCGTTTCATTTTTGTCATTTCTCTGCCTTAGCGTCTAGCTTTTTAAAAACCACGCCAATCAAATCTTTAACCTCTTTGAAGCCTTCTCGCATATCCATTTTCATGTCGATCATGGCGTCTTTGAAGTCTTCACGGCGTACAAAGTCTTCATGCATCTCACGATTCATGTCTTTTACATCCTTCTTTAGCTCACTAATGGCGTCCCAGATCACTTTTAGCACCCAACCGCCTAATGTGCCACATAAGCCAATAATCCAATTGAATACAATTTGGGAATCCATTAAACATCCTATTTAAGCTACCGCTTCCTCAGGCTTTGCTTCCTCTACTATAGTAGGTGGTTGCTGTGCTTGTATCTGAGGCATCGCTTGTTGATGAATCTCTTGGATATACTGTGCGCTTTCTACAAAGGGAACTTTTCCAAGAGCTGATAACAATCCATTTAAACGATCTAAGTCATACTTCAGAGTGATTTCCATTACTCTTTCCTTTCGGTTGTTAAAAAATTTATTTTGGTGCTACTTCTTGCGGAACCTCAACAGGCGCCTCTACTACTTCCTCAACGACTGAAGCCTCTACAGGAGCTACAGCCTCAACAGGTGCTTCAACCACTTCAGCAGGAGCTTCTATAGGGGCTTCAACTAGAGTCTCTTCAACCACTGGAGCTTCTACAACTACCCTGACTGGCTTTACTGCCTCTGGGTCGGTTGGGTTCCACCAAGTCCATGTATCGGTGTCAAGGATGTGGTCAGCAGATGGCTGTGGCGCCACGAAGACATCGTTTGTGGGGTCGTATGTGTAGCCAATACCAGCGTAGTTACCACGCAATGGGCGACCTTCTGGGTGCTGGTTTGCATGAGTGTTATATGAAGTTTGAATCCAAGCGGCTGGATCTCCTAAAGCGCCAGTGGCAATGAAGTCTGACTCGGCAACAATCACCTGAGTGACAATACCGTTTTCAATCTTAGCGTAGTGACTCAATTTAATTCTCCTAATTTAACTTGTTTAAATGTTGGGTTTTCTAAGTATTCTAAAGCTCTTTTTAAGCCTTGAATATCATCCCCCAAATGCCCTAATCCAGTATTACAGCCAGAACACAACAAACCTCTTACCTGACCTGTTTTGTGGTCGTGGTCTATGTTCATGCGCCTACTCAGTTTTGTAATAGGTTTATTGCAAATAGCACAACCATATTTTTGAAACTCTAATAGCTTATCAAATTGCTGCATAGATATGCCGTATTGTCTACGGATAATGGCATCTTCTCTTTCAAAACCAGACCAGTTGTACGGTTTAAAAAATTTACAATCTTGTGACTTCATGCTTCTTTGTAATTGTCTAGAGTCTCTTAAATGTATTTCATCGCAATCGGAACACTTAAGTTTGTACCAAATATGACCAGCGGAATCCCTACCGTCTATACCAACAACAACACCCAAAACACCTTGGTATTGATTGTATTTTTGCCGATGCGGTCTTTCCGCAAATTGTCTTTTAGCGGTCATCTGGCGTTGGAAAACTTCGTTGGATTCTCGGCAAAAGCCATGTAAATGTAATTTTCACCAGAACGATTTAGATCAGAAAAAGATCTTCTTATCTTAATTCCGTTAGATAATAAATCCAATAAATCACCATCGTTTCCTTCTGCACCACTAGTATTTGGTCTTAAATACTTTTGAGAAGCATTGTAAGTATCTCTGGAAGTATCAACAATATTCCAGTCCGTGGGAGAATAAGATGTTGATTTATACAAGAAAAATTTAGGTCTAAATCCTGTATAAATAAATGGTCCATCAGAAGAACCATTGCCTGTATAGCTACCAAATGCAGAGAAGCCAGCTATAGGAGTCCAGCAATAAGCTACATATGTGTATCCATTCCCGTTTGTATAGCCACCGCTGCCAGGGTTATATACGTTAATAACAGTTGAAGTTGGCGCTAGTGAATTCCAGTTTGGCGAACTAGTTTGTACAGCAATCGTGTCATTTAAAATCAATGTGTTAGTCGCTGGGTTAGGGCAGCCAATATGGTATACAAGCCAGCTATCTGCTTGATTTCTAGCTTTTACAATCATCATGCTTGGAACTGCGCCTAGCCCATGACCAACAGTCTGGTTAGATGCTCCATTACCAGTGTAAGTAACAATGCTAAACCCAGCAGTAGTATTTACTGACACTTGACTTGAAATAGATCCTGCGTTATTGGTTGTAGTTGTGCCTTGTCCAGCTTGCCATTGCCAACCAACCAAAGTGATTCCACTACCATAACCAGCTGATCCATAACTATATCCAGTGGAGGTAATGCCAGTGATAAAGTTTGCGTTTGATGCTTCTGCAGCAGTGCTGTTTGAAATAATATAATTAGATGTTCCACGAACAGAATCAACTAAATAATTATTATCAACAGCACTTCTAGTTTTTGTCCAAATTAGATCTGGTTTAAAACCAACAGTTCCTAAATCAGAGTTGTTCACAGTTTGAACGCCACCAGTAACACCGCTTACTAAAGTAGCATCAAATACTGTCCGACCATTAGGGATTGCGTATGTAGTTGGCATAGTCTTATAGGTTGTAAGTGTTTAAACCAACATATCCTGTTGGCACGGTGTAGGTGAATGGCTGTTGACCAAAGTTAAAAGTTGCTGTTGTAGAGTTAGCCGAATAAATCAGCGGAATCCAAGAAATTCCAGCTACACCAGAACTAAATGCCACGCCTTGGCTTACACCATTTTTATAGAAAGTTATTGTTCCTGCAGTCATATCTAAAGCTGCAGATAAAATATCTCCAGTAGTCCAAGATGCGCCATAAGAAGTATCTGTTCCATTATTCTTAACACCAGAGCCCCTATATGTAAGCCCTTGAGATCCAGTCCAGTTTGCACTTGTTGATGGTGAAAGAACAGTAGTAGAGTTTAATACACCAAACCACATATCAGTACCAGCAGATGCAATAGTACATTCAAAGTATATTTTTCCAGAAACAATTGGTATAGTACCAAAAGAAGAATTATTAATCGTTACGGTTTTTAAATTGCCATCAGTCAACGTGCCACCAGACATCAATGGGTTTAAAGTGCAATAATTAGCCGCAGTAGCGCTAGTCAGCGTGGGGACATCGGTCATGTAATCAAGCGTAGAGCCTGTAGCACCAGAGATGTTGTTAGGTGTCCAGTTGTTGCCCTGTGGTGACTGATCTAAGAACACTGCAGTTGAAAGTGCTTTTGACGTGGCTGTTGTTACTGAACCCGTGTTTGTAATAGTAAATGCGTTAGTTGAGTTATCAACAATAGTTGCATTTTGAAGTGTTAATAACTGAGTGCCAGTGATTGCAGTTAACGGGCTTGTTGATGGAATAAAGTTAGCTGAAGTGTAAACAGGGCTTCCTGTAACTATACGGGTATTAGAAAGATAACCGTTAGCGTAGTTACCGTTAGAGTCGCCACCAATTCTCCATGCTTCTGCGTTGTTAAATATTGCACTGGAGTTTGAACCCATTGACGTCACAATACCGTTGACAGATCCATACCAGTTATTACCACTTCTGTAAACTGCAAAGTGATTCCATTGATTAAGAACCACCGTTCCAAAACTTGTTCCTGAGTAGAAGTAAGTAGAACCGTCAGAGCTTGCATAAAATGTTAATGTACCACCGCCAGAACCAGCGTAGATAATAAAAGAACCTACTGAAGTTGAGTTTGCTCTCTTGCTGTACAAAGCTAAGTTGTTAGTAAACGATGTTGGGTTATACCATCCCTCTACACAGAAATCAGCACTACCTAGCTCTAACGCAGCGTTATCTGCAACAGATAAGACTTGGCTTGAGGCATAAGTAAATGAACCAGCAAAAGTCTGTGAGCCACTGTTAAACGGCAAATAGAAGCCATTAGTACCGTAGCTACCACCGTAGTTAATTGGTTGCCATACACCATATGAGTTAAAGGTACCGAAGCTGTTTGGTGTTAATTGCTGACCATCAACAAAATTGACATTGGTCATGTAGCCATCTGTTGGAGATACAGTTGCTGAAATTGCGCCTAAGAAAAGAGGGTTTGCGCTTAGATTTACACCTAAGTTTACGTTTTGAGTAATAGCTGTTGCTCTATTGTCTGTTGCCCATGAAGTTATTTCTGATCCATTAACATAAATACGCATTCTGTTAGATGCAGTTGCTTGAGTGGTATCAAGATTAACAACAAAATGATACCAAGCTGCGGGGTCACGAAATACTTGGGTGGATAACAAAACATATGTTGTTTCAAGACCTAGTTGTAAGGTATTATCATTTTGCCAACCAAACTGCAAAGTATTTGCATCAGTTCTTGATGTTGCTGGTCCAGCGCTAAACCAACCTTGTCTTGTTCCAAAAGATCCACGCTTAACCCAGCCACTCCATGTCCATTTTTGTCTATCTCCAGAAGTTTGAGTTCTATTTAAATAACCGTTAGCCGATAGACGGAAACGCAAGCTGTTGCTGTAGTAAGTCAGCGGAGTTAAGTATCCACTTGAAGTAAATGTATGGATTACATTGCCACCAGTGATTGTCACTGAACCGCCAGCCATCTGTTGAGTAGCGCCAGCGTAGCTAATGATTACGATGCCTGATCCGCCTGAACCACCTGCTGCACCACTACCTAATCCACCGCCACCGCCACCAGTATTTGCGGTTCCCGAAACTCCAGTACCTGCACCACCGCCACCTAAACCACCAGTTCCCGGTGTGCCTGAAGAAATTTGACCACCGCCACCGCCAGCGTAATATGTAGATGTTCCAGAAATGCTAGAAGTTAATCCAACACCGCCGTTACCACCAACGGTTGTAGTTCCGTTTGCACCTACAGCTCCTGCACCGCCACCACCTCCAGATCCAAAATTTGGGTTTACAGTTGCAGTTCCGCCATTATTACCTTGACCAGAAGTTCCAGTACCTGCAGTTCCGTTATAGTGTGCTCCACCACCAGATCCACCGTTGTTTCCGTTTGCTTGACCTGTACCGTCATTTGCACCGCCACCACCGCCACCAACAGATGCAGTTGAAACCATGCTGAACGTAGAATTTGTTCCATTACCACCATGTCCACCAGCGCCAGTAGTTCCATCTCCAGCAGTACCACCAGCACCAACTGTGACTAAATATGTTGAGCTTGTGTCAATGGTTACGCCAGAACCAGTAAGCATACCGCCAGCACCGCCACCGCCTCCACGACCACCTGTACTTGCACCACCACCACCGCCACCAGCTACGATTAAATAGCTTGCAGATAAAGAACTAAGAGGAACAAGCGTTCCTGATGTATTGAATGTGTGGATCGTGTTACCGCCCACGGATGTGACGATACCGCCACCAAATTGCTGAGCGCCAGCGTAAGAGATGATGACAATGCCTGAGCCACCGTTACCGCCAGTACCTGCTGATGCTGTATAGCCAGATCCACCACCACCACCGCCTGTGTTGGCAGATCCAGATGTTGCGTTGTTATCGCCATTTGACCCAGCGCCACCACCACCTGCGCCTCCAGCTCCACCAGAATATGTAGTATTTCTATTTCCACCGCCACCACCACCAGCGTATGTTACTGATGTGCCAGTAATAGAAGAAGCTGATCCAGCGCCACCAGCGCCAGCGCCAGTACCAGTACCTGCTGCGCCTACTGCACTTGCGCCACCGCCACCACCGCCAGCTTGATTAACACCAGCAGAATAAAAACCGTTTCCACCGTTATTACCTTGACCAGCAGTACCAGCACCGCCTGTTCCTGCAGCCGTAGAATCTGAACCACCGCCACCGCCAGAACCACCAGAGCCACCATTTTTTAAAGAAACGCCAGTTGCACCAAAACCACCGCCAGTAGAGGTTATAGTAAATGCAGAGCTATTTGAACCAGATGCGCCAACATTAAATCCAGCGCCTGCACCGCCTGCACCGCCAGCGCCCACCACAATGGTATATGAAAGCGTTGCATTTAAAGATGTTGTGCTGGTTAACAAACCACCAGCGCCGCCACCACCAGCTACTCCTGATCCGCCACCTGCGCCGCCAGCGACAATTAGGTAACTAGCAGTAACGGCTGCAGCGCCTCCTCCAGTAAAGCCAAAGGCTCCTAGGGCTGCTGCACCAATTTTAGATAAACGTGGCATCTATAAGACCTTAAGCAAATTTAGTTTGAGCTGCTAATACTGTAAATGTTGCACTTGCCGTTTTAATAATGACGTAGGTGTAGCTGTCTATTGAACTAGCATTGCCTGTAGTCGGTGCTGTTCCGCCTTGCCATTTTGGTGTTACGGAAGAACCATCAACCTGAACGGCTGAGTTGTAATAGGCTGTAGCACCGTTAGTTACCAAGAAGGTAAGAGACAAAGACTCACCTGTAGACATAATGGTGTTTAAAGATGTACCACTAGAACCTCTAAAGTTAACAGTAAAGTTACCAGAGGCATTAGTTGTGTAATACAAGACTGACTGAGTGGTAACGTCATAGTTGATCGTACCAGTAGCCGCTGTAGCAGATACAGTAGCAACTTCAAGGATATTAGAAGTCTTTAAGTCTGCATTAGATGATGTACCAGCAAATGTTTGAAGCGCTGTAAAAGTAGTTGCGGTACCCGGTGCGACATAATCAGTTCCAGCAGTAGCTGCGGTAAATGCAGAAGTACCGTTACCTTTTAAGATACCAGTGAGAGTCACTGCGCCAGAACCACCTGAAGCGACTGGCAAAGTTCCAGTAGTTAAAACTGAAGTGGATGTTGCGTAGACTGCACCGCCAGAAGTAAAGGAAGTTAGCGCTGTACCGCCGTTAGTCGTCGCCAATGTTCCAGCTAAGGTAACAGCCCCAGAAGTTGCTGAACTAGGAGTAAACCCTGTAGTTCCTGCACTAAACGTAGTCACTGGAGCTACGGTAGCGCTAGAAGCTAAAAGGGTAACGACTCCAGAGCTATTCTTAAAGTACAGCTTGCCATCAGCATAGTTAAGGGCAATTTCCGCACCGTTAGCTGAGCTCGTTAGATTAGCAGCCAAAGGTACGTTAGTAGCTGTGCCACTAGCGTAGATAAGTATTGGAGAGAAGCCTGTTTGAGCCATATTAAATCCTTTGAGCCATTATATATTTAGACATTAAAAAGCACCACCTGAAATGCCACCTGTAATTGCATTGTTGGTAGCGTTATAAGTTAAGCCTGTACTTGTAAATTCTGGAACACTTCCTGTAGGAGTAGAAGCATATACAAGATAGTTTGTTGTTCCTGATCCTGCGCTTAATGTGACGTTAGCAGCGTTTGTTGCATTGGTAACTGCAGTAGATCCGATTACCGCAACAACTTCAGCACCAGTAGCCGCTGTAAAGGCAGACGTACCGTTTCCGTATGCCAATCCTGTCAGGGTAGCAACGCCTGTACCGCCATTACCTACTAGTAACGTGCCTGTCACGCCTGTTGTTAGCGGTAAACCAGTGCATGATGTCAAAGTTCCAGAGGATGGTGTTCCTAATGCGCCACCATTGACTACAAAAGCGCCTGAAGAGCCTGTATTGACCGCTAAAGCAGTTGCTACGCCAGTACCTAGACCTGTAATTGAGCCAACTGCAGGGGTTACTGTAGTGTTTCCAGCTAAAGTCAATTGCCCTTGAGCGTTAACGGTAAATGTACCAGTTTGAGTAGCAGAACCATACGAAGCCGCAGTGACCGCCGTATTCGTAATACTGAACTGCGTACCCGTAAGGGTCAGTCCTGTACCTGCGGTGTATGAGCCTACACCAGCAAATTGAGCCCAAGTGATGGGAGTTGTACCCAAAGTACCGCCTGCATTGGAAGTACAAACCCAACCAGTGTCAGCGTATAGGGTTCCTTGTTCAATAAAGGTAAATGCCCCCGGCACTTCCAGCCAATTGTCCATATCCGTTGCACGAGTCCATGCACCCGACGCAACCAAATAAATTCCGTTGTCTTGGCTCAATGTCTGGTCTTTAACCAAACACCTATCTCCAGCAATCAACGCCACACCATCAATGGTTTGCGTTCCAGACAGCGTAATGTTTGCCGTTGTTGCCGCCACGCAAGAAGCCTTAGGGTCTAACCCCTGAGCTAATGCATCAACGTATTGTTTGGTAGCTAATTCCAACGCCGAAACGGGGTTTTGGGTAACAGCAACCGAAGTCAAACCACCCAAGGTAATACTTGATGCACCTAAAGCAATTGCCGTTGTACCAACAGTAATAGACGAATTAGTCAGGCTTGCGTTAGCAATGTTGGTCAGTGTGTTGCTTGACCCAGAAATTGTTTTATTGGTTAAAGTCTGAGAGCCAGTCAAGGTGGCTACTGTTGAGTCAATTGCAATAGTGACCGCAGCCGAGCCGTTATAGCTTGTACCAGACAAGCCTGTACCGATGGTTAAGGCATTCGTAGCTGTGGCTGTAACCGTAATACTGCCACCCAAACTGACAGAACTTCCATTAATTGTAATAGCACTATTTGTTAAAGAGCCATTACCAATATTGGTTAACGTATTGGTAGAGCCAGAAATCGTCTTGTTGGTAAGGGTTTGAGTACCAGTTAATGTGGCAACCACAGTAGTATCGATGTCAATCGTACCTGTTGAGGTGATTGGACCACCGAGCAGACCTACGCCAGTACCTACTGAGGTAACGCCTGTACCAGTAACAATAGCTCCCCAAGCACCGTTTGCATAACCTTCAAAGGTAGCAGTTTGGCTGTTATAACGTAGTTGACCGTTTACTCCAGTAGCTGGACGAGAAGCTGTATTTCCAGCAGGTATTTGGATTGATGCGCTTCCCGGTATCACTGGATTGTCAGCTATTCCAATCACTGGGGAGGTATTGCCATTGGTTACAGAAATCTCATTAGCATCACCTGTAATCGTTACAGGGGTTAAAGTTGTGCCACCAGCAGTAGCCAATAAGCCAGTGCCAACAGTACCAGCCAATAAAGTCAAAAGACCTGTAGTGCTAATCGTTGGATTGCCAGATACGCCATCACCGTTAGAAACGCTTAAACCGCTAGTTCCTGCTGTGATTGTCCGTGCGCTAATGGTGTTAGTGCCACTCTTGGCTAACATGCCATTGCCAACGCTTTCTAAGCTTGCAGAAGAGCCATTTAGAAATACTTGATAAGCTCCTTGGGCGCCACTATCTGAGTTTCCTAAACCTAAACCTGTTGTAATCCTACGGCTATTAGGAAGGCTTGGCTGATTACCAACGGTTAAAAAAGTTTGAGTCTGAACAGGGCTATTAACAATAGCGCCAACTGTTGTCTGTACGGTTTGCCCATTTTGGACAATAGGAACTAGCTCTGAGCCTGTAATGGCTGAGGGAGCTGTTGGTAATTGCGAAATTCTTATGTTTGCCATATTAGGGACTCAAATTATCAAGGTTGCCGTCAAGATCGTCTTCCGAAGTCTCAGGTGCGATACCCAATTCGCCTTCAGTAACAGGCGTTGGAGGGCTGACGTTAGGTGCTTGGTTAGGATTATTACCAGTGTATGGGTCAGTAGTAATGGCATCTTGTTGCTCAGCAACATCAGCGTCTGGACGTGGGAAACGAATCGTAATCTTCTCAGGTTGTCTTGCTGGTAAACGCCAAGGATCACGTTCATCATTGCAACCTTCATTGCAGACACGCAATCCCGGTAAATTCCTATCTTGACCAATATTGGAATAAGCTCTCTTCATCTTGCATCGATCACAAATAGCAATCGACAAGACTGAATTACCAATGGTATCTAGCCACATGCTCATCTGGTGTAAACGCTTATGTTTGGAGCAAAGTAAATTGGAGACTTATCACGCTCTTCTTGTTCAGCTTGTGACCAGTACTTTTCAGCCTGAGCTTCGCAATAATTAATACGTTCTTGGGTGACGCTAGGCAATTCCATTGCCATCTGGTGCGCCAACATGTTCTGAATCGCTAGATACCAGCGCTGTGGGATCTCAATCTCACCAGAAAGAGCGCCTACATCTTGAATCTGACGGTGACACCACGCTACGATCTGTGGAAAGAAGGTATTAGGCGTGGGCCAAAGGTACATTGAAGGCTGTGGAATTGTTCTATCAAACCAATATTGCAAAGGACGGTTAGATAAAAAGTTCTTATTCGGTAAATTGACGTAATCGTCACGATTTAGACGTGCTAATGGGATCTCATAGGGCGCTGTACCAAAAACGACTTGAAAAACACCCATATTTGCGCCAGCAGTTTGTTGAATACGCCAAAATGGTGTGCTTGCAGACGGGTCGATGTCGTAATAGATCCATGTTCCAGACGTCCAAGTCACCAAACCGGGAGCATATTCAGTCACCCATGTAGTGCCATCAGTAGATGACTGGATTACGATGTTCACACTGCCTGTAATGGCAGGCAAAATGCCTACTGTAGCGATATAGACGTCGTTTCCAGAGCCATTATTGATACCAATAGAACTTGTATTGTTGGTAGTTTGGCAAATATTGGTACATTGACCGTCAAAAGCATACGATCCGTTACCAGTTGTGCTGTAACCACCAGAAGTAACTTGGGTTACGGTACGATAATTTGAATTTAAAACGTCAACCGTGCCTACTGGTAGGGTATAGATGTACTTGTCTGGGTTTAATCCGTAGACAACTTTGTCGATACACCAGTATTGGATACCACGATTGGCTAAATTTGATAAAAGATAGTAAAGACTATCCTTAGCCGCCTGAACTTGTTCGTTAGTCAGCTCTTCAGCAAGCTTACCAGCACGACGTGCGCCGTGATCGATAAGATTCTGTACTGTAATTACGGTTTGTCCTACAGTTCCTGATGTGCTCATAAGTTACCAGCCGGGGCATTTCCATCTCTTTAACGACGCCTTAGCTCTAGGCGCATCTCCACTTGATTTATGAACTACTCCTGCCATCCGAGCACAGAAAGACTTTTTACGTCCTTCATCCTTTTTTGTTTTAGGACTCGGAGCAGGCGCCTTTAAATGACTGCCTGTTTCTCTATTGTATTTTGCCCTACCTTTAGCGGTCAGTCCAGCACCAGCCTTGGTAGATAATTTCTCACCACGACCAACTGCTAATGATACGTCACCGCCATCTTTCATCTTGGCAGTTTTAGCTGATTGGATAAACGCCTCTTTAGTAGGCGCACCTTCAGAGCCAACTTTACGCATTCTCTCACCAGAGCCAGACGCAATACGTTCTTGCTTTTTATGAATATTTTCATAAAGTCCACCAGAAGCCATTTTTTTAGATGAGAATAATTTCTCAACCATTGCTATTCGTTGGGGTTTGGTTGTTACTTTGCTAACAATCTTTTCTCTCTCTGACTTCGTTTTACCTGCTTCATAAAACCCAGACTTTTTCAAAGATTTAACAACGCCACCATCATTCATATTTTTGTCAGCTTTGACAAATTCTTTGCCAACTTTTTGCGGAACGCCACCAAACCCACCCTTAGTGTGAGCTGCGGCTTGCATCAAGTTGTGCTGAGCCTTAGACTTGCTTGGCATATTAACCGCAGAAAATTGTTACAGCAGCGCTTGTTGGCAATGTCACATGAATATTCGTTGAAAAACGAATACCATTTCCCGGTATCAAAGTTGAAAATGGATTGGTTGGCGTAGCAGCAATATTAACCTTTAAGCGAACAGTACCAGATGAACCACCATCACGAAATACAATTTCACCAGCAGTACCGCCAGTCAATAGTTGATACCCAGCAAGGTTTGTAGCACCAGCGTAAATTGTGCCAGTAGCATCAGCATGCGCCGAAAATACATTAGTTAATGTACTCATAAAATCTCCGAAGTAAGAGAAGGGTGAGGTTTCCCCCACCCAACCAGTTTTAGCACTTAGCCATCTTTTTCATGGTAGCAAAGCCACCAGTACTCTTACATGTCATAGCAACGTGACCACCATCTTTGTATCCAGCAGGAGCTTGTTTAATGCCTTTAGTTCCGCCTTTTACAGTTGGCATTGGATTGCCAGTGTTGGTTTTAGTCATGTACTTCTTAGCAATTGCCATACCTTTAGAAGCGATTGAACCACCACGCTTGTAGCCTGCAGCGCCACCATTAGCGGTAGTATTCTTTACGCCACCAGTTTTGGTATTAAAACTCTTGGTTTGCTTCATGCCAACCACTTTGTCATTAATATCAATCTTTGGTTTCAAGGTAGTTTTTGTTGCAAATGCATCCATCTTAGCGCCTAAAGAGCCACCAGATTTATAACCGGGAGCTCTTACACCACCAGTAGTCTTTTTGCTATTAGCACGAGTAGCCTCCAAACCGCCAGCTAAACCACCAATTACATTAGGACCAGCCTTAGGTGCGCCACCAGACTTCATGCCTTTATGAGCCTTACTAGCTCTCATAGATTCATGATGCATCAGCTCTTTTTCAACACGTTTGATTTCATCTTTCTCGTTGTCAATGCTTCCACCATTCTTACGCATTGGCATACGAGCTGTAGGCATTGCCATAGGAGCACGACGACCCATAGGACGTACAGCAGGAGCCATAGCAGGACGATCAATAGGAGGAACCATTACTCCTCCATACTGCATCTTCTTAGCTTTACCACCCTTTTTCATACCCTTACCGACTTCATCAACTGAAGGCTCGGTGGTGAACATCTTGGGCTCACGCATAAATTTTGTAGCCATTATGTTCTCCTATTAGGCTTGTGTAACGCCAAGGGCGCCAACACGGGTTGCATTTGGACCTACGGCAATTGCTGGCAACAAGATTCCTACTACTGTGCGTACGGTGCCATTTGATGCGGTAGCAGGGGTGTATGTACCACGAACGTCACCAGTGGTGGTCGTAGCAGTTGCAGTATCAGCGGCAATAAAAGTACCGCCATCTTGCGCCAAAGCGTTGTTGCTCTTAACGCTTGCCACATAAGCAATGTTAGGAACACGAACTGGACAACCCAACACGTTGGTTGTGCCAACAGTCAGAGCAGTACCAGTAGCACCACTTACCGTCACAGAAGTAACAAGGTAGAAGGCTTTCAAACCACTTACAGCAGTGCTAACAGAGGCGCTAGAAGTGATTGCTTCGCTCATCGCTTGACCATAAATGTCAAAACCAGACACGGTAACCGTCACAGGAGCAACACCCAAGGTGTAAGTCAAACCTGTTGGTGTACCTGCAGTGGTTACGACTGCTGCGCCTGCTGTAGTAGTCAAAGTTGCAGAAGTTGCTGTCACAGCGGTCAGGATGTAGGTCGTTGGGTTGGTGTAGCCAGTAATGGTACCTGTGCCACCCAAAGTGCCAGAGATAGTCAAACGCTGACCAGTTACCAAACCTGATTGCGAGGTAAAGGTGATTTGACCACCAGTGCCTGCAATTACAACGCTAGACAATGTTGAAGCTGCGGCAGTTGCGGTTGTCACGCTAACGCCACGAGGAACATCAAGCGAGAAAGCGGTAGTACCTGCGATTGTGATAATTGACTTCACGCTGGTTCCAGCCGTTAAGGTCAATGAACCAGCGGCTACAGGAGTTTGCGACGTAGCAATATTGTTTGCCACGGCAGCTTGAGGAACAACATCCCACACATAGATGCGACCCAATGGGCCAACACCAATGCTCATTGGTGATGGATTATCAAAAGCCTCTAAGTCATGTAATGTCAACGCAACAGTGTTTGCGATATTGATTGCTTGATTGAGGGTGTATGTACCAGCGCCACCAGTACCAGTGCCAAAGGCAGTGATATAAGTACCGTCAGTAACGCCAGCACCATCAACAAACATACCAACAACGATTGGAGCGCCAAAGCCCACAGAAGTGATTGTCAGTGTTGTGGAAGACACG
>Ga0114976_10001499_pt1 | contig 14683 bp, 12 predicted proteins | sample S_130805_EF_Meta_FD_87319 | JGI IMG/M metagenome (GOLD analysis project Ga0114976, IMG submission 87319) | Freshwater microbial communities from Lake Simoncouche, Canada to study carbon cycling - S_130805_EF_MetaG | ecosystem: Environmental > Aquatic > Freshwater > Lake | place: Lake...
GCAGCCAGCTCTGGAGAAGCGCCCGCATCTGGGTCTCGTCCGGTTCGGCGGCGGTGAGGGGCGCTCCAGCGGCCACCGCTGGGGCGGGCTTGGTGGCCGTGGTCGGGGTCGCCGGTGCCGCTGGCGTTGGAGCTGGCGCCGTGGGAGCGGTGGCTGAAGGGGGAACGATCGCCGACGGTGTGGCCGCTGGCGCCGGTGCCTGGGGCGGCGATGGCCGCGCTGCCGGCGCCGCTGGTGGGGCGGCGATCGGAGCGGGCAGGGTGGCCTTCGATGGGGGTTGGGTTGTTCGCCCGTGCAACAGCCAGCTCCCGGCCATCAGCGCCATGCCCAGGGCGGCGATCGTCGGAATCGGGCTCAGGCGGGCGAGAGGCCCGGTCGCCAGGTTCTGGCGCAGGCCTTCCAGGCCCCAACCCAGGGGCACCTCACCATCGCCATCACCATCGCCCTGCCGGGGCCGGGGCCGCCGCCGGCTCCGTTCAGCGCTGCGTTCCCCAGAAACCCGCACGGGCCGCACCCATCCTTCGCTGGATTCGTCCGGCCCGGCATCCAGGGGGAGGCCGAACGGGTCGTCGCCCGTGGCGGCCGGCCGCGGCATCAGCCATTCTTCCGCCGCCCCACCCTCGCCGCGCAGCAGGCTGGTAGGCGCGTCCTGAACGGGGCTGGGACCCTGGCTGCGGCCGCGGCGCCGGTCTTCCCGCTCGACCCAGGCCACCACGTCCCGGTCGGCGAAGTAAGCCTCGAGATCCGGATCGGCATCCAGGTCGCGGTAGCCCGGCAGCACGTCCCGGCCCAGCCAGTCCCGGCACCAGGCGCAGAGCCGTCCCAGGGGGTCGTCACTCTGACGGGCCGCCCAGGCGGCGAGTTCTCCATCGGCGCCGCGCTCGAAGCGGTTCAGGGCCCCATCCACATCGCCCAGCAGCAGGTCGAGATTGGCCAGCAGCGGCTCGACGCCCGGCCGCCCGCTGGCGACGAGGCGCTCCCGGGCGGTCGCAATCCGTTCAGGCTTGCGTTGGGCGAATCCAGAAGCTGTGAGGGCGATCGTGGCCAGGAAATCGGCGGCGCCGGATCCCTGCTTCGCCCAGCGGTCGAACAGATCCACCTGCTCCTGGACGGTGAGAAAGGTGCGGATCTGCTTGAAGAAGGTCTGGAAGTCCTCGGGAGCAAAGCCGTCATCGGCGCTTCCCTCCAGGCCCCCGCGGCGCTGCACCAGCTGCTCAAGCAGGGTGAGTCCCTCCTGGCGTTCCGGGCCTGCCGAGGGATCACGGCTGAGCAGATCGAGCACCCGGAAGGGGGCCAGGGTTTCCAGTTCGGTCTGGATCCGGTCCCGCACCTCCGGTTGCTGTCCCATGCGCTGCAGGAGTTGCAGACCCTGCTGGAGTGTCCGGGCGGCCACCTCGTAATGGCGTTCCCGGCGGTAGTCCTGGGCGGCGGCCAGAGCAGCCTCGCCTGCCAGGAGCGTGAGGTCGGCCTCGCGGCCGCTGCCGAGGGCCGGGGCCTGGGGTGGCTGGAGGCAGCGGTTGGCGAGGGCCAGGGCGTCCGCGGGCTGGCCTGCCTCCAGCAGGAGCAGCAGGCCGGCCACCTCCCGGCTGGAGGGAATCTCCAGGGCGGGCATCAGGGCCTCCGGGGCGTCCGCCAGGGCGGTGAGATCAGCCTCGTAGCCCGCCCGTCGCTCCGTGTCGCTCAGGAGATCGGCACTGGCCCGCAGCAGATCAGCCCGCGCCCGCAAGGTCTCGTCGGTGTAGCCCTGGTCCGGGGCCCGGTCGAGGCGAAGCTGGAGGGTGCGGAGCACGGTCTGGGCATCGGTGGCCGGGCTCACACCCAGCAGCCTGAAGTGGTCGAGAGGCAGATCCAACCCCAACGTGTCACTGGGCTCAGGACTGTAGTCAGAGGCAGCGGTTTTGACCGTCCTGCGGTGATGGACCCCGTACAGTCGGCTTCACGACCCGTACCGCCGACGGCCATGACCCAGGAACTCACGGCTGCCCTGGCCGCCCAGGCCGACGCCTCGACCCCGGGCAACGCCATGGCTGTTGCCGCCGAAGCCGGTAGCCATGCCGAACGGCACCAGGCGCTCTATCGGGCCGAGCGGGCTGTGGTGAACGCCCAGGAGGGGCTGCTGCTCTACCGGGACATGACCCTCGGACGGCGCTTTGAAGACAAGTGCGCCGAGATGTATTACCGGGGCAAGATGTTTGGCTTTGTGCATCTCTACAACGGCCAGGAGGCCGTGAGCACTGGTGTGATCAAGGCGATGCGCCTTCAGCACGACTGGTTCTGCAGCACCTACCGCGATCACGTGCATGCCCTCAGCTGCGGCGTGCCGGCCCGGGAGGTGATGAGCGAGCTGTTCGGGAAAGAGACCGGCTGCAGCAAGGGACGGGGCGGCTCCATGCACCTGTTTTCCCGCGAGCACCATCTTCTTGGGGGCTATGCCTTCATCGGTGAGGGCATCCCCGTGGCCCTCGGGGCCGCCTTCACCAGCCGCTACAAGCGCGATGCCCTCGGCGACGCCAGCAGCGATGCCGTGACCGCCGCCTTCTTCGGCGATGGCACCTGCAACATCGGCCAGTTCTACGAATGCCTCAACATGGCTTCCCTGTGGAAGCTGCCGATCCTGTTCGTGGTCGAGAACAATCGCTGGGCCATCGGCATGGATCACAACCGCGCCACCAGCGATCCGGAGATCTGGCGCAAGGCGGCAGCCTTCGGCATGGCCGGCGAGGAGGTGGATGGCATGGATGTGCTCGCGGTACGAGCCGCCGCCCAAAGGGCGATCGAGCGGGCCCGGGCCGGTGAGGGCCCCACCCTTCTGGAATGCCTCACCTATCGCTTCCGGGGCCATTCCCTGGCCGATCCCGATGAGCTGCGGGCCGCCGCCGAGAAGGAGTTCTGGGCCCAGCGCGATCCGATCAAGCGCCTGGCCGTGGATCTGATCAGCACCGGTCTGGCCAGCGAAGGCGAGCTCAAGGCGATCGAAAAGGAGGTGGAGGCCGAGATCAACGACTGCGTGGACTACGCCTTGGCCGCCCCCGAGCCCGATGGCTCGGAACTCACCCGCTACATCTGGGCTGAAGACTGATCTTTTGGCTCTCAGAGCCCTGATGGCAGGCGGCGGGTGAGGTTGCGCAGCTTGCGCAGGGCCTTGAGTTCAACCTGACGCACCCGCTCCCGGGAAACCTCAAGCTGGCGGCCGATCTCGGCCAGCGTGTGGCGCTCCAGGCCATCGAGGCCGAACCGCAGGGCCAGCACCTCGCGCTCCTGTTCGTTGAGATGGCCCAACCAGCGGCCGAGCTGCTCGTGGTGGATGCCGCGCTCCACCTGGTCGAGAGGTTCTTCGCCGCTGCCGTCGGCGATCAGATCTCCGAGGTAGCTGCGGCCATCATCAGCGTTGATCGGTGCATCCAGGCTGGAGGTGGTGAGGGACTGGCGCAGCAGCGAATCCAGTTCTTCGAGGGGCATGGCGATCGCTTCGGCGATTTCCTGGCGGCTGGGCATGGCCCCGAGCTTGTGGGCCAGTTCCAGACTCACTTTGCGAATGGTGGTGAGCCGCTCGCTCAGGTGCACGGGCAGGCGGATCGTGCGGGACTGGCAGGCGATCGCCCTGGTCATGCTCTGGCGGATCCACCAGAAGGCATAGGTGGAAAACTTGTAGCCCCGGGTGGGATCAAACTTCTCCACGGCCCTTTCCAGGCCGAGGGAGCCTTCCTGGATCAGGTCAAGCAGTTCAAGTCCTTTCCCCTGGTATTTCTTAGCCACACTCACCACCAGCCTGAGGTTGGCGCGCATCATCCGCTCCTTCGAGCGCCGACCAATTTTGATGATTTTGCGTTCGCGGATGGAATAGTCGTCTCGCTGCTCTTCCACCAGTCGCATCATGGCCTGAACCTGATTGCCGAGTTCGATTTCCTCGGCAGGTGTCAAAAGGGGTTCCCGACCAATGGAGGTCAGGTACCAGGTCATCGAGTCGGTACCCCTTCGGCCATAGCCTTCGTTGCCGCTGACGGTAGAGGCGATCATGGATTACGTGGTAGTCGAATGACTATCAGGCTCAACCAAAGCTAACAGGCGCTTATTAAGCATCTCTTCAGCATTGGTTTGCGATTCAACACTTTAATCAGATCTTATCGCAAGATTCTGTTTTTCTGTTCGCTTCGATTGTCTATTGCCAAGAATCAGCCGGGAAGTCTGAGGTGTAGCCCGGTTGCCGGTGCAGCACCCGGCCCGGATCGTTTCTCGCGCCAGCCCGCGCCAGGGCCGTGGCCACCGCCTGGGGCGTGACCCCGCCTGGCCCCAGAAGCCCGCCGCAGCGGCAGCCGGCCAGGGCATGGTCCAGTCCGGCCACGGCCAGCAGTGCGTCATCAAGGCCACCACAGGCCGCGGCCAGGGCCCCCAGGCCGGCCGCGTAGCCGGCCAGCACATCCCCGAGTCCGGCGCGGGCCGCCCCTGGGCAGGCCCGGAGCACCTGCCAGCGACGGCCATCGGCGGCGGCGATCACGCTGCGGGCTCCCTTGAGCAGCACGGTCGCCCCGGTGCGGCGAGCGGCTTCCGCGGCCGCCTCCAGGGGGGGCGATCCGGCCAGATCCGGAAAGAGGCGGCCAAATTCGCCGCCGTGGGGCGTGATCCAGGTGGGTCCCATGCGCTGGCTCAGCCAGGCGGGGGTGATCCGGTTCAGTCCGTCCGCGTCCAGCACCAGCAGGCCGGGGAAGCGCTGCAGGGGCTGCCACCAGGGCTCGGCGGCCGGGGGATCGCTGCACGGTTGTTGTCCAGGATCCGCCCCGGGGCCCAGTCCGGGCCCCACCAGCACCGCGTCGAGGCGCTCGAAACTGGTGGGGCCCAGGGGCGCCTCCTCCAGCACCACATGGGGGAGCACCATCCACAGGGTCTCGCCCATGGCCGGCGGCAGTGCCGCCCGCAGACTGCCGCAGCCCGAGGCGCTGGCTCCCGCCAGGGCCAGGTGGCCCGCCCCCCGGTAGCGGGCGCTGCCGGCGATCACCAGCAGGCGGCCACGCTCATATTTGGACGCCGCTGGTTCCGGAGCGGGCCGGGGGGCATCGCGTTCATCCCTGTGGGCCTGTCCCGGCCGATCAGCGGTTGGTCCCCCCAGGCCCAGGGGTTGGTCCGCCGCAAGGCGCTCGAGCAATCTCCCGGGCAGGGCCAGATCCACCCGTTCCAGGCGTCCGACCCAGCGCAACGCCCGGTCCTGCACCAGTCCACGCTTCCAGAGGCCCAGGCAGAGGGTGAGGTCGGCCCGGGCGGCGCTCCCTCCCAGCAGGGCGCCGGTGTCGCCACAGAGGCCGGTGGGCACGTCAATCGCCACCAGGCCCCCGGCGGTGCGATTGCGCGCCTCCAGCAGGGCTTCGATCTCCGCCTCCGGTGCCCGCTTCTGGCCGTTGCCGAACAGGGCATCGATCCAGAGTTCGCCTCCCACCACCGCGGGGGGATCCGCCAGGAGCGGAATGCCCAGCCAGCGGGCATGCTGCCAATGCCGCTCGGTGAGGGGCTTGCGCCGCTCGAAGGGGCTCCACAGCCGCACCGGAATCCCCGCCTGGTGCAGCTCGCGCGCCACCACAAGCCCATCACCGCCGTTGTGGCCCGGCCCCACCAGCACCACCACCCCCTCGGCGGGAATCCTGCCGGGGGCGCCTGGCTGCTGGGCCGCCAGCAGCCTTCGGCTCAGGGCCAGGGCGGCCTTTTCCATCAGGGCCTCCACCGGCAGCCCGCTGGCGAAAAGCTCGGCTTCCAGATCAGCCATCTGCTGGCCGCTCACCAGAAGATGGTCCGCGTCGCGGGGGGGCCAGCAGCAGGCGCGATCGGGCCTGGGATCCACGGCAGCCCGGAGCAACAGGCTTCCATGATGGGGAGGGAATGGCCTGGCCACCAGCCGCTGTTCTGGTCGTTCCCTCTGCCGCCGGTGAGCTTCGCCGTTTCCGATCCCCAGTCCCGCTCGCACTTCGGCCCGCCGACTCCTGGCGGGGCCGCCACCGCCGCCGGGGCGGCCAGCCTTGAGCAGCTGTGCCATTGGCCCGGGGAGCACCGGGTGGTGGTGGGCCTCTCGGGCGGGGTCGACAGTTCGTTGACGGCGGCCCTGCTGGTGGAGGCCGGCTGGCAGGTGGAGGGCCTCACCCTGTGGCTGATGAGCGGCAAGGGGGCGTGCTGCGCCGAAGGCCTGGTGGATGCCGCCGCCATATGTGAGCAGTTGGCCATTCCTCACCATGTGGTGGACTTTCGTGAGCACTTCCAACGGCAGATCGTGGATTTCCTGGTGGAGGGCTATGGCCGTGGGGTCACCCCTTTGCCCTGTTCCCGCTGCAACCGGGAGGTCAAGTTCGGCCCGATGCTGGCCTGGTCCCGCTCCGAGCGTCAGATCGGCCGGCTCGCCACCGGCCACTACGCCAGGGTGCGTCATGCGGAAGGAGGGGCTTCATTGCCGGTGCCCGGCGATGGTCGCGGCCGGCACCAGTTGCTGCGGGGGCGGGACGGCGGCAAGGACCAGAGCTATTTCCTCTACGACCTGCCCCAGGAGGTGCTGGGCGAGCTGGTGTTTCCCCTCGGGGAGATGTGCAAGAGCGAAACGCGCCTGGAGGCAGAGCGTTTCGGACTGCGCACCGCCGCCAAGCCCGAGAGCCAGGATCTCTGCCTGGCCGATCACCATGGATCGATGAAGGCCTTCCTGGATGCCTATCTGCCGCCCCGCCAGGGCGAGATCGTCCTGCAGGACGGCACGGTGGTCGGCCAGCACGATGGCATCGAGCACTTCACGATCGGCCAGCGGCGGGGGTTGGGGGTGGCCTGGCGGGAACCCCTGCACGTGGTGCGCCTTGATCCGGCCTTCAATCGGGTGGTGGTTGCTCCCCGGCAGGAGGCGGCCCGCAGCGATTGTCAGGTCCATGCGGTCAACTGGGTGTCGATGGCGCCACCGGAGCAGCCCCTGGAGGTGCAGGTGCAGGTGCGCTATCGCAGCGGGCCCGAGCGGGCCTGGCTGGTCCCTCTGCCGGGGAGCTCCGGTGATCCGGCGGGCACCGTGGCCCGGAGGGTTGAGCTGCAGTTCGCCACTCCCCAGTTTTCGATCACCCCTGGGCAGGCCGCCGTCTTTTATGCCGGTGATGTGGTGCTGGGCGGTGGCTTGATCGGGGGTTGAGGGCTTGATCGACGGTTGACCGGAGCACACGCCTCTGGCGCCTTAGCGATCTCGCCTCAATGAGGGGTCCCCGTCATGACGCTGCAGTCACCAGGGCCGGCTGTTTGCATTCGGTGCGAAAGCGATTCATGGCCGCTTCGATCACCACGTGCATGTCCATGTATTTGTATTCGGACAACCGACCGCCAAAAATGTGCGAGGGCATGGATGCGGCTCTTTCTTTGTAAAGATTGTAGGTTTTTTGATTCCGTTCGTTGTTGACTGGGTAGTAGGGTATTCGGCCTGAAGTGCAATCTTTGGGGTATTCTCGGGTTACAACAGTTACATCGGACTGGCTGTTTTCAAAGTGTTTATGTTCAATCGTGCGCGTGTAGGAAACGCTGTCATCGCAGTAGTTGACCACAGCGTTGCCTTGGTGATTCTCGTGGTCGTGAACGTCGTGTTCAAACTCTAGGGAGCGATATTCCAGTTGGCCGTGGCAATGGCCAAAGAATTCATCGATGCAGCCCGTGTAGACCACTCTGCGGGCCAGGCTGTCAAAAAGCCCACGATTCTCAAAGTAGTCGGTATGCAGGCGTACTTCGATGCCCTCCAGAATGCGCTCAAACATTGCGGTGTAGCCGCCGATCGGGATGCCTTGATAGCGATCGTTGAAATAGTTGTTATTGAACGTGAAGCGCAGCGGCAGGCGTTTGATGATGAAGGCAGGCAACTCCCTGGGGTGGCGACCCCATTGCTTCTTGGTGTAATCGCGAATCAGGGTGTTGTAGATGTCCGAACCAACCAGGGATAGGGCCTGTTCCTCCAGGTTGGAAGGTTCGCCGCGGAAGCGTTGCTCCTCAATGCGAGCTCTGGCTTGTTCCGGGGTGCGAACCTGCCAGAGTTCATGAAAGGTGTTCATGTTGAACGGCAGTGAATAGAGGCGGCCGCTCGAGAGGGCTTTGGGCGAGTTGATGTAGGAATTAAACTCTGCAAAACGATGAACAAAATCCCACACGGCCCTGTTGCTGGTGTGGAAGATATGGGCGCCGTAGGTGTGAACATTGATGCCGTGTCGGTTTTCCGTGTGGCAGTTTCCCCCCAGATGGGGGCGTTTATCGATCACCACACAGCGGAGTCCGGCATCCGTGGCCAACCGTGCAAAGGTGGCCCCATACAGCCCGCAGCCAACGATCAAATAGTCGTAGGAACGCTCGCTGGTGGCCGTCTCACCGGGATTGCACGGGTCATCCACGGAGGCTTGCCAATCACCTGCCGGCAAGGTAACACGAAGATCGCTCAGGATGCGGCTGGATCCCTTGCCGCACCCGCGGAGGGGGTCTGGGCGCGCCCCTAAGCCAGGGGATCCGGGCGAGTCGGCAGGGTTGTTCAGGTCGCTCCAGCCGGATGATCCCCCAGCTTCCACGCGTCCCCAATGGCTTTGGCCGGGCAGGGGAGCCTGATTGCGCTTCCCTATGCTGCTCCGAGCAAGGCAGCAGGATCAGGGATGGGAAGGCCGATCTGCCGCATCGTTTCCAGTGATTATCTGGATCGGGATGTGTATCTCAATATCAGGGCTTTTTACAGGGCGGCGGGTTTTCAGATCATCCCTCCAACCTCCCGCGACCCAGCCCCTGTTGATCGTCCGGTTGATCTGCTTGTTGTCTTGCGTGGTGATCTCGGATCGGATCTGAGCGATTTCAGCGGTCCGGTGCATATTTACGACTACGTCAAGGAGTATGCCGTCGATTGGGAACGCCGTTATCCAGCCGCCTCCCACATCACCGTGGTGGCTCTGGCCGCCTCGGCCTGCCAGCCACCCGCTGCCTCCCAGGCCGACACCGGTTCAACGCGGCTCAGCCGGGTGGATGGCTATTTGCCCGTGATTCCGGCCCTCTGGATGTGCTCCTGGCATACCAAGCGGCCGCAGCCGGTTCACATCTCCAATTACAAGCGGATGGGCGAGGACGCCTATCAGCGCGATCTGCTCGCCCTGATCCGCGCCGGGAGCGTCCGTGCTTTCGGCGCCAACTGGCAGCTCGCCGGTGTGCGGGCCCACCCCCTCAGCTATCGCCAGGCCAATCGCCTGCTGGCGGAATCCGCTTCGTGCTTCGGCCTGATGTGGCCCTACCAGCGGGGCCGCACCCTCTCCGGTCGCATGTGGCAGGCCCCCCTCAACGGTTGCTTCGTGCTCAGCGAGAAGGGCACCGATCTCCTCGGCTGCCCGGGGGTACTCGAGCGGGAGGTCTTCGATGGCGACGCCGCAACCCTGGTGCCTTCCGCCCAGGCCTGCCGTGCGCTGGCTGCTGAGGCATCAGCCTTCTGGGAAGCCCATAGCCGCTCCCTGGCCGCGGACCTGGGTTTCGACTCTGGCCTTTCCCTCACCCCCGCCGACCTGCGCTCCGAACGGGCTCTGCTGGTGCTTTGGGATCTGGAGTTCCGTTGGAACCGGCTGCGCCTGCGGCTCCAGGCGGTCGTGGGGCCTCCCCTCCAGCGCATCCGCCGGGGACTGGCCCGGTTGGCCCGCCGGTGCGGGGTCCATCCCCGCCAGCGCTCAGGGCCTGAAAGTCGCTCATGAGGGCTGGATCAGCCCATCGGATCACCAGTGGGGATCCTCCACCCGTCGCACCTGGAGCCCCCTTCCCCCCACTGCCGGCACGGTGCTGATGCAGGCGCGCACCACCACTCCATTCACCTCGATCTCACAGGCGCCGCAACTGCCGCTGCAGCAGGCCGTGGGAATCATCTGCCGGCAGCGCCGTGCGGCCTCCAGCCAGGGCTCACCGGCCCTGGCCAAAGCGCGGCAACCGTCCGGCCACTCAATGGGGATCTCGCCATCAGCCATTCGGGCGCAGCAGAGGTGTGAGGTCAACATGGCGCTCGAAGCCATCGGCCAGCCGCTCGAGCAGCCGGTGCCGCTGGGTCGCGTGGTTCTCCTTCAGTTCCGGTAGAGCCTGCAGGCCCCGGCGGTGTCGCAGCTGGTTCAGCCAGCGCCGCCGCCAACCGCCGCTTTCGAAAATGCCATGCAGGTAGGTTCCCGCCACCACGCTCCCTTGGGGTGTGGCACGCCACCAACCCAGATCCCTGGTATCGCTGATCATCGCCCCGGCTTCGTTGTCGTCCAGCCAGCGGCTGCGGCCGTGGTGCAGCTCGAAGCCCTCCAGCGGCACGGGCTGGCCAGGCGGCCAGGCCATCCGCACCTGGCGCTGGGCCAGTTGCTTGCTGCTGCCGAAGCGGGTGTGCAGGGGCAGGAGGTTCAACCCTGGCATCGCTGCGCTGCGGGGCTGCCCGCCTGGCTCACCCCCTTCCAGACCCTCAGGATCCACAAGCTCCCGGCCCAGCATCTGCAAACCGCCGCAGATTCCGAATACCGTGCCGCCCCGGGCCAGGTAGGTGTGCAGCTGCTGATCCAGGCCTGTTTCGCGGAGCCAGGCCAGGTCGCGCAGCGTTTGCTTGCTGCCCGCCAGCACCACCGCGTCAGGATCTCCCAGGGCTTCGCCGGGTCGGAGCCAGCGCAGCCGCACGCTGGGTTCGGCCTCCAGCGGATCGAGGTCGGAGAAGTTGCTCAGGGAGGGCAGGCGAGGCACGGCGATGGTGATCTCGCGGTTCTCCCGGCCGCCCCGCCGTTCGAGCAGATCCAGGGAGTCCTCCGGGGGAAACAGCTCCTCCAGCCAGGGCATCACGCCCAGCACGGGAATGCCTGTTTCCCGCTCCAGCCAGCGGCGGCCCGCTTCGAACAGTTCCGCTCGCCCGCGGAAGCGATTGATCAAAATGCCCCGGATCAGGGGCCGCTCCACCGGCCGCAGCAGCGCCAGGGTGCCCACGATCTGGGCGAAGACCCCGCCCCGTTCAATGTCGGCCACCAGCAGGCAGCGGGCCCGCAGGTATTGGGCGAGCCGCAGATTGGTGAGATCGCGGGGCTGCAGGTTCACTTCCACGGGACTGCCGGCTCCCTCCAGCACCAGACGACCGCCCGGATGGGCCGCCTGCAGTTGGCCCAGCCCAGTGCGGATCGCGGCCCAGCCCGGACGAAACCAATCGCGGTAGTAGATCTCGGCCCTGGCGATCCCCACCGAGCGGCCCAAGTGAATCACCTCGCTGGTGCTGTCGCCCTGTGGTTTGAGGAGCACAGGATTCATGGCCGCCACCGGCTCGAGCTCCGCTGCCCAGGCCTGCAGAGCCTGGGAGTAGGCCAGCTCCCCGCCATCGGCATCCACCCAGGCGTTGAGGCTCATGTTCTGTCCCTTGAAGGGCAGGGGGCTCTCGCCCTGGCGGCGCAGCACCCGGCAGAGGGCTGCGCTCATCAGCGACTTCCCGGCCCCGCTGCTGGTGCCCAGAACCATCAGGGGCGTTGGCGCGCCGGGGGCTGGTCGGGTCAAGGGCGTGGCTCAGAACCGGGGCCGGTGGCGCCGGAAATTCTCCTGGATCCTCTCGCGCAGACCGGCCCGGGGAATCTCTCCAGGCCAGCGTTCCAGCACCTGGCGGCCGAGCGGCGTCAGTCGCACCCGTTCGGTGAGCCCCTGGCCGTCCACCTCACGGCGCAGAACTCCCAACCGGATCAGCCAGTTGAAATGGGCCTCAGCCCGCTCCACGCCAAAGGGGGCAAACACCAGGGTCTGCCAGTCCTGCCTGCCACAAAGCTCCTGGCTGCTGATCGCGCCGGTCTTCAGTTCTTCGAAGAAGGTCCGCCGGAAGGGCAGGCATCGCAAGGACACGGCCGCACGATCGAGGGCCTGATGGTCCTCGACCGTGGCGATGGTCTGGGGCGATTCCATGGGCTGGCTGGGAAGGCGCGCTGGAGTTGGGTTTAGGGGAAGAGGTTGTCGAGCAGATTCTGGCTGGCTTCTCCGGTGGATCGGGGCGTCGGGGTGGGGGGAACGGCGCCCTCCGGAGCTCCACCGCGGGGCTGCATCGGGCGGCTCACCTCGAGCAGCAAGTTCGCCCAGCGGAACTGAACGGCGTTCCCCCGGTCGCTGAGGAACACGGGCCAGGTTCCTGTGCCGTCGCTGAGCACCAGCAGGTTGGCGCGGCGCTGGAAGCGATACAGCCGGCCGTTCTCCATCTGGACGACGTAGTACTGCCAGACGGTCTCGTTCTGGCGGTACAGCCTGCAGCTGCCGCTGAACACGGACACACCGCGTTGAACAAGTTGACACATCCTTTCCCCGGCAGGCGGCGGCTGGGGGGCAGGAACCGAGCCATAGCCGGGGCCCGACGTGGAGGATGGCCCGAAGAGCTGGCGGCTCATCAGTGGGTTCACGATCCTTCGGCGCCAGCCGTCATCCCAGCAAAGCTGCTGGCTCAGATCGCAGAGCTGACCGCCGCTCAGCCTGAACTCTCGCTGGGGGGGGCTGCCCGAGAGCTGGGCCAGCAGCTGGTTGGCGGCTCCTGGTCCGTAGTACTGACGGGTGAGCCCGATGGAGGCCCCCTGGCGGTCGAAGCACACCTGGCTTGGGGCGTCGCAGATCACCCCGGCCCGTGGGAACTCCAAGGCGCGGGCCGCCGTGGGGATGGCGGCCCCACCGATGAGGCCCAGGGCAAGCAGGAATGGCCTGGTACACCGCCGGTGCAGGAAGGGGCCTGGAGATTGCTTCATGGTCGGGGCAGGTTGGCCTTGCTGGGAACTTAGCGACTTCAAACGCCTACGCCCTCGGAAGGAGACCTGTGGCAGGTTTGGGTTGTGCCCAAGCCTTGATCCCCCGTGCTCCTGCTGGCTTCCGCCTCTCCAGCCCGCCGCCGTTTGCTGGAGCAGGCCGCCCTTCCCCATCGGATCTGGGCCAGTGGGATCGATGAGGACGCCATCACGGATCCCGATCCGACCCAGCTGGTGCAGCGCTTGGCGGAGGCCAAGGCGAACACGGTGGCCCAGATGGCTGGAGATCGCTGTCTTGCCGCGGATGGAACCCCCTGTGGCGCGGTGCTGGCCTGTGATTCCGTTCTGTGTTTCGAGGGCGAGGTCTTCGGCAAACCCCGCGATGGCCAACAGGCGATCGAGCGCTGGCAGAGGATGGCTGGCCGCTGGGCCGAACTCCACACGGGTCATTGCCTGCTGCGGTGGCAGCCGGAAGGATCGGTCGGTGGTGCTTCAGCTCCGCTGTTGGCCACGGTGACCACCCGCGTCCAGCTCGCTGATCTCGATCTCGCGGCCATCACCACCTATGTGGCCACCGGCGAGCCCCTGGGCTGCGCCGGTGGATTTGCCCTCGAGGGCCGGGGCGGTTTAGTGGTGGAGCGAATCGATGGCTGTTACAGCAATGTGATCGGACTTAGCCTTCCCTTGTTGCGACGTTGGTTGGCTGCGATTTGATCTTGGCCAGCCAGTAGCCCATCGAGAGTTTTCGCAAGGTTTCCTGCCGCAGAACAGGGTTGTTGAAGTGGTGCTGGTGTCTTTCCAGCCATTGCATCAAGGTATGGCGATCAAGCCTGAGCGATTGCCACGAATCAATATAAATGACTGGCAGATCCCTGTAGGCCTCTGTTGTAGCGTTTGTTTCAATGACTGGGATGGCTCCAGCCATCAATGCAGTCCAGGCCTTTGGGGAAGGATCCAGGCCCCCTCCGCCAACGCACATCACGAATGGATAGCGGCTGATGGTGGCGAAGAAGCTGGCGTCCGGAACGTTGTCGTAATAATCGACATATTCTTTCCACTCGTTCAAGGCCATCTTGGTCACCTGGCTTCGCTTTTCCCATTGGGCACCAGGTCTAAGCCTGTGGGCACAAAAAATTTTTAACTGCCTGTTTTCTATTGGCGTCGTTTTGGGATTTTTCAAGAGGGTGCGGAACAGGCTTGTCCCCCCATGCTCCCAGTATCCAAGAGGAATAGCATGGAGTCTCTCCCATTTCAAGTCAATATTCTGTGAGAACCACTGGGTCAACCGAGGGTCGTCATGGAGTCGACGTAACAGATGGAGCTGTGCTTGGTTGTTGGCGGGAAAGCGTAGATCTGTTTGCAGAGGGATTGTTTCATCGCTGTCGCCGCTGATAAGGATAAAGCGTGTTTGGGGATGAATGTGTGGAAGGTATTTGGTGTAGAACTCTGCGAGATATCTGAATTCACTTTTTACGAAAACGATCTTGGGTTGTTTCGATAGATTTCCGTTGAAGCCCTGCCTGTGAAGAGACCAGTCTGCCCAGTGGGCCAAAGTGGCCTGAATCGGGGATAATGAACAAGTGTTCTGGATGATTGTCTCAAGGGCCTGCTCGGGCAGGGATTTTAAATAAAGAGATGCCAGGGCAAAGCTTGCATTTGCTATTTTATCGCGACCTTCATTGAGAAGTGGGAGCTTGCTGTCGCTGTGGCCTTCAAAAAACAGGCGACCTTGCGTGGTTAGCTTCTCGCATGTTCTGAGCAAGCTTCTCATGGTCGTGCTGCGAACTCCAAGAAAAAACCCCCTGTCGTGATCAGGGGGTTATGAAATCTGATCTCAGAAGGATGGATTCGCTATCAATCCAGATCGGGCATGGCAAGAGTGGGCTCGGCCTTGCGGTCGATTCCTTTCTCAAAGCCTGCTGCCGCTGCGCGGGCGCGGCCTGCGTGCCAGAGGTGACCCACCAGGAAGAAGA
>Ga0114976_10001502_pt1 | contig 14663 bp, 17 predicted proteins | sample S_130805_EF_Meta_FD_87319 | JGI IMG/M metagenome (GOLD analysis project Ga0114976, IMG submission 87319) | Freshwater microbial communities from Lake Simoncouche, Canada to study carbon cycling - S_130805_EF_MetaG | ecosystem: Environmental > Aquatic > Freshwater > Lake | place: Lake...
CGGGATAGCTGCACCGGATCGAAATCGCGGCTGCAGGCTGATGCGTAACAGTCTGGCCATAATATGCGTTCCACTCTTTCCGACGGGGCGATCGAGTCCCCTGGAAGGAGCGACCATGACCCTACTGTTCAGCGCCGCCACCACCCGCCCGGGCCTGTTCCGGGTCGAGGCCCTCTCTGAGGCCTGGCGCTCTGCCGCCGAGCCGGCGCCCGGCCGCACCGGCGGCAGCGAGCCGCCGCATGTCGATTCCGGTGAGGCAAACGCGATCCGCTGGCCCTGGGATGCCCGGCTCGTCGGCTTCCTGGCGAGCGCCGCGGCGCTCGCCTGGGGTCTGCTGATCGCGGCGACTGTCGGGCTGCTAGACTGGCTGGCCTAGCCCGCCAGCCACCAGGCGCGGCGTTCAGTCGTTGATCGCCTCGTCCGGCGCCACGCCCCAGATCTCGCTGCGCCTGAGGTAGCCGCGGTATTCGCCGACCCGCGCCTCGCACCAGGCATTGCCGGCGGCGCAACTGCGCAGCGTGCCGACGACGCCGGGCTTCAGCCTGGCCACCGCGTCGGCGCCGTCATCCGGCCTACGCCGCAGGGCGCGCTCGTCGCCCTGCACCAAGAAAGTCCGCTTCGAGCTCAGCAGGGGCCGCTGCACCCAACCCTCGGTGCCCTCGGGGTCGCGGATGCGCCGCCAGATCTGGTGCTCGTCGATGATCTGCACTGGCAGGTCGCGGCGCTGATAGGTCCACTCGATCCGGTAGCGCAGGTCGGGCCCGATCCTGAGGTTCACCTGATTGGAGCCGAGTGCCGCATAGCGCGGCAGCGGCAGGTTGGTCGCGCTCCCGACCCTCTGCGCGGGCGGCGCCGGCGGCTCGGGCGGCCGTGCGGCGGTGGTCGCGGCCGCCCCGGCAGCGGCCCCAGCGGCGCCGGCGGCCGCACCTGCCCCGGCGGCCGCGGCCGGAGGCGGCCGGCGCGGCGGCTGAGCGGGCTTCGCCTGCTGCGCGCCCGTCTGCCCAGGCTTCGGCGCGCCGGCGGTCGCGGGCTTCGGCTGCGCCGTTGCCCCCGGCTTTGGCTGCACGACCGGCGTCGGCTTGGCTGCGGCCGGCTGCGCAGGCTTTGCCGCCTGCGGCTGCGCCGCCCTCGCGACGGCCGGTTGGCTAGGCTTCGCGGCCGGGGCGGTCGCCTGTGGCGCAGGGCCAGGCGCGGGCGCCGTCGCTCCGGGCGGGCGCGGCGGCGGCAGGTTGTTCTGCTGGCCGAGGCTACTCTGAGCCGCGGCGGGGCCGGCGAGCAGCAGGAGACCAGGCAGGACTCGGAGGATGCGTGTCACCTCCCCGCCATGCCAAGCGCCGGGCCGTGCGGTCAAGCACGTCACAGCGTGACGACCTGGCCCGCGCCTACCGCCTCGAGGAACGAGACGATCCCGCCGCGCGCCACTCCGGGCGCGAGCGGCGCTTCGGCCAAGCCCTCGGCACGCAGCCCGGCCTCGCAGGCGATCTGCCGCAGGCCGAGATCGCGCGCCGCCTCCAGCAGCGTGGCGAGGTCGGCGACGCCGCGGCCGCGCAGCAGCGCCTCGCGCGGGTCGGCGAGCAGCGGCGAGGGCTCGAGCAGCAGCGCGCAGCCGGCATTGGTGGCGAACAGCGTGACGTCGCGGCCGATCGCCGCGGCGGCGGTGGCGACGACCAGCGCGTAATGCGCGCGTTCATGGCCGCCCGAGATCAGCAGTATTCCCAAGGTGTCAGCCATGCGCGGAAAGATCGGTGATGCGCGGCGCCGGTCCGCACAGCGCGCAATCCGGGTCGCGCCGCAGCTTTACCGTCCGGAACCGCGCATCGAGCGCATCCCACAGCAGCAGCCGCCCGGCCATGGTCTCACCGATCCCGAGGATCTCCTTCAGCACCTCGGTCGCCTGCAGCGTGCCCATCACGCCGGTCACGGCGCCGAGCACCCCGGCCTCCGAGCAGGTCGGCACCAGCCCCTCAGGCGGCGGCTCGGGATGCAGGCAGCGCTGGCAGGGGAACGGCGCGCCGCGATGCGAGGCATAGGTCGTCAGCTGCCCCTCGAAGCGCAGCACCGCCGCGCTCACCAGCGTGCGGCCGAGCAGGTGGCAGGCATCGCCGAGCAGGAAGCGCGTCGCAAAATTGTCGGTGCCGTCGCAGACGATGTCGTAGCGCGGAATCAACTCGCGTGCTGCCGCGGCATCCATCCGCAGCGCATGCGGCTCGACCTGCACCTCGGGGTTCAGCCCGGCCAGCGTCTCGGCAGCACTCTCGGCCTTGTTTCGCCCGATCCGGTCGGTCGCATGCACAACCTGGCGCTGCAGGTTCGAGAGCTCGAGCCGGTCATGGTCGACCAGCCCGATCGTGCCGACGCCGGCGGCCGCCAGATAGAGCGCGAGCGGCGCGCCCAGCCCGCCGGCGCCCACCACCAGCACCCGCGCCGCGCGCAGCTTCGCCTGGCCCACCGCGCCGACCTCGGCCAGCAGGATGTGGCGCGAATAGCGATGCAGCTCGGCATCGGTGAAGTCGAGATCCATCGCCCGGATATGGGCGCGCCGGGCGCCGCGGTGCAACCTGTGCCCCGCGGCGCCCACCGGGGCGATCAGCCGCCCTGCACCACCCGGTACTCGATCCGGCGATTCCGGAACCGCCCTTCCGCCCTCTCGTTCGAGGCGATCGGATCGGCGCTGCCGTAGCCGCGCGCCGTAATCGCCGCAGCCGGCACGCCGGCGGCCAGCAGCCGCGTCCGCACCGCATCGGCCCGCTCCTGCGACAGCCGGAGATTGGCCGCCGCATCGCCGGTGCTGTCGGTGTAGCCGGCGACCTCGATCACCGCGCCCGACAGCGCCTTCAGCTTTGCCGCCGCCGCGTCGAGCAGCGTCGCGGCACCCGCCGGCAGCACTGCGCTGTTGGTGTCGAAGTTGATGATGCCGTGGTTCAGCGCCGCGGCGATATCGCGCACGCCATAGCCGGCACCGAGCCCGGCGAGCGAGGCGCTCGCCTGCCGCAGCGAACCGGCGGCGAGGTCGTTCACCCGGTCGGCCAGGCTGTGGAACTCGACGCCCGGGCCGGCGAGGCCGCGCAGCCCGGCGACCAGGCTGTCACGGTCGGCACTGCCGAGGCCGCCGATGCTGATGCTGTTGCCCTCGAACAGCGCGTTCACGCCGCGCGCCTTCAGCCGGTCGATCAGCCCGCCGATATTGCCGAGCCAGGGCGCGGCGGCGGCGTTCGGGTCGACCGCGATGTCGGCGCGCAGCCGGTCGGCGCCGAAGGTCGTGCGCAGCGCATCGAGGATGCTGGTGCGGGTCGCGGCGTCGCGCACCGTGCCGCTCGCCGTCACCCGGGCGTCGTCGTTGCTGATCCAGAGCCGCGACGGGATCGCCTGCGCCACCGGCGCGGCCATGGGGGCAACCGCCGGCGCGGGCGTCGCGACCACGGTGGGGGCGGGCGCCAGCCGTGGCGCCGCGACCGGCGGCGGCGTGGGCAGGGCGGCCGGCAGCGCGACCACCTTCTCGCGCGGCGCGAGCAGGCCCCAGAGCGCCGCACCGACGCCGAGCGCGATCGCCGCCGGCAAGGCCCAGCGGAAGGGGTTCTGCTCGATCGGGCCGGTGATGCCGCGGCTGCGCGCCGCCGGCTCGACGAAGCGCTGCGCAGGGGCCGGCGGCACCGGCCGCGGCGGCGGCGCGCTCACGCTCGCGACCGGCCGCGGCGCGACCGGCGGCGCCACGACGACCCGCTCGGGCGCCGGCGCCGGCGCCACCACGACCCGGTCCGGCTCGGGCGTGATGACGTCGTGGATCGGCGGCAGCAGCGCCTCGGCGACCGCGGTGGCGGAGACGACACCGCCAGGCGCCAGCTTGGGCAGGATGCGCGGCAGGATCTCGCCGATCGCGGTCTCGGTCGTGTCGCGGGTGATGCCGATGCGCGAGGCGACGCCGCCGAGCGCGGTCGCGCCGAACAGCGCCTCGACGCCCTGCCGCGGCACCGGCTCCTGGTGGCGGCCGGCCAGCCAGTCGCGCAGCATGCTGCCGAAGCCGCTGGCTTCGAGCTTGTCGAGGAAGCCGGCGAGTCCGCCCGGCCCGCCATTCATCAGCGTCACCACCTCGTGCACGAAGCGCCCGGCCGCGCCGCCGAGCCCGAGCCGCTCGGCCGCATGGGCCACGATGTCGTCGATCAGTGCCATGAGTTCCGTCCCTGGAAACCTTGCGCCCTGGAGCGCGAAAATGGGGCGCCCCGGCCCCAGCCGCGCAGGGCGCGCGGCCGGTGACCGGGGCGAAGGCCGGGGGGGAAACCCCCCAGCGACGCAACCGCTACTCCTCGAGCGCGGCGTAGACGAGGATCCGCAGCGACACGCCCGGCGCATTCGGTCGGAAGGTCACCTCGATCTCGTTGTTGGCGACGACCACCGCATTGATCCGCTGGAAGCTGGTCAGATCATGCAGGTTGTCAATCGGCACGTACCAGGCCGTCTCCACCCGCGCATGCGGGTCGATCCGGAAGGACCCGGTCGTGGCAACCGCCGCCGAGTGATCGACGCCGACCACGTCGACGCCGCCAATCACCGTATTGGCGACCACCCGGATGCGCGAGCCGACGCCGCGCGCGCCCGCGGGACCCGCCGGGCCGACCGCGCCGACATGGCCAGCCGGGCCGGGCATGCCCATCGGGCCGGGCGCGCCCATCGGGCCAGCCGGACCACGCTCGCCAGCCGGGCCAACCGGGCCTGGCTCACCCTTGGCGCCGTCGCGGCCGGCGGGACCGGCCGGACCACGCTCGCCCTGCGGGCCGGCGGGGCCTGCGGGGCCGACATGGCCGATGGCACCGTCATGGCCGGCGGGACCCGCCGGACCACGCTCGCCCGCCGGGCCGGGCGGGCCCATCGGGCCGGCAGGGCCGACATGGCCGATGGCGCCGTCCTTGCCGGCGGGACCGGCGAGGCCGGCATCGCCCTTCGGGCCGGCGGGGCCAGCGGGGCCGGCCGGGCCGACCGCGCCGACCAGGCCATGCGGGCCGGCCGGGCCGGCGGGACCGGCGGGGCCGGTCGCGCCGTCATGCCCGTCCTTGCCGGCGGGGCCGGCGGGACCGACCGGGCCACGCTCGCCCTGCGGACCGGGCGGGCCGGCGGGGCCGACATGGCCGGCGGGGCCGTCATGGCCGTCCTTGCCGGCGGGGCCGGCGAGACCAGCGGGACCGCGCTCGCCTTGCGGGCCAGCGGGGCCAGCCTCGCCCTTGGCGCCGTCGAGGCCGGGCTTGCCGGCAACGCCGGGCGGGCCCATCGGGCCGGGCGGGCCGGCGGGACCGGCCGGGCCGACTGCACCAACGGCACCGTCATGGCCGGAAGGACCAGCCAGGCCCATCGGGCCGGGCGGGCCGGCGGGACCGGCCGGGCCGACCGCGCCGACATGGCCCTGCGGACCCTGGTCCCCAGCCTTGCCGGGCGCACCGGCGGGGCCGGCCGGACCCATCGGGCCGGGCTCGCCACGCTCGCCCTTCGGGCCGTCATGGCCGTCCTTGCCGGCAGACCCCATCGGGCCGGCCGGGCCGATCTCGCCACGATCGCCCTTCGGCCCAACATGGCCCATGGCGCCATCCGCGCCGGGCTTGCCGGGCGCGCCGTCATGGCCGTCCTTGCCGGGCGGGCCCATCGGGCCAACCGGGCCGATCTCGCCGCGATCGCCCTTCGCACCGACCGGACCCACGGCGCCATCGGCGCCGGGCTTGCCGGGCGCACCGTCATGGCCGTCCTTGCCGGGCGGGCCCATCAGGCCAACCGGGCCGATCTCGCCGCGATCGCCCTTCGCACCGACCGGACCCACGGCGCCGTCGGCGCCGGGCTTGCCGGGCGCGCCGGCGGGACCGGCAGGGCCCATCGCGCCAGGCTCGCCGCGCTCGCCCTTTGGGCCGTCATGGCCAGGCGCGCCGGCCGGGCCGACCATACCGGCGGGACCCTGTTCGCCGCGGTCGCCCTTCGGGCCGACATGACCCATGGCGCCATCGGCGCCGGGCTTGCCGGGCAGGCCCATCGGGCCAGCGGGGCCGACAGGACCGGCGGGACCCGCCGGGCCGTGCTCGCCCTTGGCGCCATCATGGCCGTCCTTCCCGGCCGGGCCGGACGGGCCCATCGGGCCGATCTCGCCGCGGTCGCCCTTCAGGCCGACATGGCCAGCCGGGCCTTCCGTGCCGGGCTTGCCGGGCGGGCCCATCGGGCCGGCGGGGCCGGCGGGGCCGGCCGGGCCGATCGGGCCGGCGGGGCCGACATGGCCGACCGGGCCATCGGCGCCGGGCTTGCCGGGCAGGCCGGCGGGGCCGCGCTCGCCGACCGGGCCAGGCGGGCCCATCGGGCCGGGCGGGCCGTGCGGACCGGCAGGGCCGATCGGGCCCATGGCACCCTCGGTGCCGTCCTTGCCGGGCGGACCGGCGAGGCCGGTGGCGCCGGCCGGGCCGACCGGGCCGGCGGGGCCGGCAGCGCCGGGCGGGCCGGCGGGACCGGCCGGACCGGCGGCGCCGTCATGGCCGGCCTTGCCGGCGGGGCCGGCGACACCCATCGGGCCGGCGGGGCCGGCGGGGCCGGCCGGGCCGGGCGCGCCATCATGGCCGGCGGGGCCGGCCGGGCCGACCGGACCCTGCGGGCCGGCGGGGCCGGCGGAGCCGCCAGGGCCATCGGCGCCGGCCGGGCCGACCGGGCCGGGCGGGCCGGCATGACCAGCCGGGCCAGCCGGGCCGGCGGGGCCACCCGGGCCCATGGGGCCGGGCGGGCCGGCGGGGCCACGCGGGCCGGCCGGGCCTTGCGGGCCGACGCGGGCCTCGACCAGCACATCCTCGCGCACCACGCCGGTGGCGGTTGTCACCGCGCCGCTGATGGTGCGGGCAATGGCCTCCTCGCGTACGCCGATCGGCTTTTCCGCCGGCTTATCATCCTGACGACCTGACATCGTGATCCCCCAGTACTAACGCCCGGGCCGCCGACGGCGTGGGCCGTCGGGCGCGGGGCGGGGTCACGTTACAAGGACTGGATAACCGCGATATGTGACTATTGCTCGACGCTGCAACGCAATATGACTGGAGTATGGGACGGCATTGAAGAGTATACCCAGGCGAGGCCGGCACCCGTTTGTTGACAAACGGGATTCGGATTCTGTCAGACGAAGCGCCAAAAGTTTTCCGAGTCAGGCAAATGAATGGAATGGCATGATTTTCGCCGGATGATACTGGCGAGGTGGACCAAATCTGTGGTCGCCGAAGCGGGTCGCCCGCAGGGCAAGAACGCGCCGCCCTCTCGCTGAGGCCACGATGGCGCAGACTCACCCTCCCCAGAAACCGCTGAGCACGCCGAGCGCGGTGCGGTCAGCCGCCAGAACAAGCGGCTCGCGCTGCTTATCGCGGTGCTGGCGCTGCCGCTGGCGATTTCCGGGAGGTTCGGCAAGGGCGCCCAGACCCACGCGATCTCGAGTAGTGTCGAGGCGGCCAACCTCCGGTCCTTCTTCCAGGCCGAGACGATCCGCCAGACCACGCTCCGCACCGCGGTCGAGGAGGCGACGTTCCGGCTGCCGGCGACGGATGGCGCGGCGCTCAGGGCGCTCAATCGGCAGGTCGAGGCCTCGAACGTTACCGTCGCGCGCCGGGAGAGCGAGCCCGCGACCGGCGGGGGGCCGCCAGGAGCTCACGGGCCGGGCGCGCCATGCCGAAGCCGAGCGTGACCGCAGCCTCGCAGCCTATCATGCCTATGATTTGGCCTCGACGGCGCTGTGGGGGGCGATCGTCGTCGCCTCGGCCTCGAGCATCACCGGCGTGCCGCTGCGGGCGACCGAGACGGCAGCGCTCGGCGCGGTCGGCGTCGTGATCTGCGGCGTCGGCTGTTTCGCGCCGGAACTGATGCACGCTGTGCATCACGCGGCGCCGCGTTGAGGCGGGGCGCTAACCTCGCCCGGTCGAGCCGAAGCCGCCGGCGCCGCGCGCGGTCTCGGGCAGCGCGGCTACCTCGGCCCAGACTGCGCGGGTGACCGGCGCCACGACGGCCTGCGCGATCCGCATCCCCCGCTCGACCGTGAAGGGCTGATCGCCGCCGTTCAGCACGATCACGCCCAACTCGCCGCGATAATCCTCGTCGATCGTGCCCGGGCTGTTCGGCAGCATGATGCCGTTCTTGAGCGCCAGGCCGCTGCGCGGCCGCACCTGCAGTTCGAAGCCCTCCGGCAGCGCGATCCTGAGCCCGGTCGGCACCAGCGCCCGCCCGCCCGGCGGGATCACCAGCGGCGCCGTCACGGCCGCCAGCAGGTCCATGCCCGCCGCACCCGCGGTCGCATAGGCCGGCAGCGGCAAGTCCGCGGCATGCGGCAGCCGCACCACCTGGATGGCGACCTGGCTCATCCCTGGGCGAGCCAGTCCTCGATCAGCCGCCGCGCGATGGAATCCGCCCGCGGCAGCTGGAAGCCGTGGTCCTTGCAGTTGCGGCACTCATCCTTGGTGAACCAGCGCGCGTCGCGCAACTCGTCGGCCTGGATGGTGATGGCCTCGCTTAAGCCCTCGGCATGGAAGCCGAGCATGATCGAGGAGGGGAAGGGCCAGGGCTGCGAGGAATGGTAGCGCACCGTGCCGACCTCGACCGCGGTCTCCTCGAGCACCTCGCGCCGCACCGCTTCCTCCAGGCTCTCGCCCGGCTCCACGAAGCCCGCGAGCGTCGAGTACATCGTCGTGTTCGGGAAGCGCTGCGAATGCGCGAGCAGGCATTTCCCGCCGCGCACCACCAGCATGATCACGGCGGGGTCGGTGCGCGGGAAGTGCTGCGTCTTGCAGCCCGTGCAGACCATGGCGTGGCCGGCCGAGCGCGGCTCGCACAACGAGCCGCAGACGCCGCAGAAGCGGTGCTTGGTCCGCCAGTGCATCATGCCGCGGGCATGCGCGAGCACGCTGGCCTCGCCCGCCGGCAGCAGCCCCGCGACCTGCCGGAGATCGGTGAAGCCGCCCATCGACTCCGGGAGCAGCGGCAGCGGGTCCTCGGCGCCCGAGCAATCCACCGCGAAGACCGGCCGGCCTTCCCAGAGCCCGAGGAAGGACCAGGGGCCGCCGGCCATCCGCACCTTCTCGGCCGCGGCGCCGGTCAGCAGCAGCGCCTCCGGGCTGCCGGCCTCGACGCCCTTCATCAGGCTGCGGCTGCGCCAGACCGGGGCGAAGAGCGTCTCCGGGTCGGCCAGCGCGGCCGCGATCCAGTCGGCGTCGTCGCGCTTCTCCGCGGCGCGGTCGAGCGGGCTGCCGGTATAGGCGTTCGGGCGGCTGGCGGGGATCGAGAGCATGGCGGGGACGGTGCCACGCTCCCCCGACCCCGGCAACCTCACTCCAGCTTCGCCCTCGAGGCGTGGATACTGGCTTCCGCGATGCCATCACCGCGCTCGGGCTTCCTCACGTCGTCGGCATCCAATCCGCCGCCAGCCTCTGGCCGCCAGGCCAGGCGCCCCTGCCGGTCAAACCCCGCGGCGAGCGCGGCCGACCCTCGATCCGCGTCAGGCGCAGCGCAGACCACAAGCCTGTCTCCGTGAAGGAGCTTGATGCAGCACTGCCTGACACCGCCTGGCGTCGAGTGACCTGGCGCCAGGGCACGAATGCGCCGCTCGCGTCCCGCCTTGCCGCCGTTCGCGTCCGCCCCGCCCACCGTGGCTACAAGGCCGCCACGCCGCGCGCCGAGGCATGGTGCCTGATCGAATGGCCGCCCGGTGCAGCCGAGCCCAGCAAGTTCTGACTCTCCACGCTGCCAGCCACCACCAGTCGCACGAAGCTCGTCCGCCACGCCATGCTGCGCGGGCGGATCGAGCGCGACTATCAGGAGTTGAAACAAGAAATCGGCCTCGGCCACTACGAGGGCCGCGGCTGGCGGGGCTTCCATCACCACGCCACCCTCTGCATCGCAGCCTACGGATTCCTGGTCGCCGAACGGGCGACGATTCCCCCCTCAGCCGAACACTCCAGGCCATGCTTCGAGGCGCCTGCCATTCCCGCAACCTGGCGACCGCGGGGAGCCCCCAATCCGGCCTGAGCGGCACGTCGCCGCCTTCATCGCCACCATGCGGGCCGTCATCGAGACCGCATTGGCGCGCCGATTACCGCGATGCCCCTGCTGTAAACGATCGAACCAGTACTGCAATATTATGACATGGTAGTATTAACTTGGCCCGTTGTCCGGCGGTGGCGCGTGCCGCTCGATCAGCCCGGACAGCCAGCGCATGATGCCGTGCGCCAGGAACACCAGCACCGTGAGTGTCACCGCGAGGCCGTATTCGAAAAGTCCGGCCGCGGCGCCGATCGCCGCCACCGCCCAGAAGGTCGCCGCCGTCGACAGGCCGCGCACCGCCATGCCGCGATGGAGGATAACGCCGGCGCCGATGAAGCCGATCCCCGTGGCGATCGCGCCGAAGGCTGGCGCCGGATTGCCCCCGCCATGGGTCACGGCGATGCGCGCGAAGACGCAGGCTGCGCCGGCGACCAGCGCGCAGGAGCGCAGGCCCCCGGGGTGGCGCCGCCATTCGCGCTCCGCCCCGATCGCCGCGCCCAGCAGGAAGGCGATGATGACCGCGATGACGTCGTCGGTGAAATACGCCATGCCAGCAGACTGCCACCCGTCGGCTCAGCCTTCCAGCGCCGCATCCTCCTCGGAGGGCTTCGCCGGCCGCTTGCGTCGGATGAAGCGCTGTAGCAGTTGCAGCACCAGGTTGACCGCCAGCACCAGCACGGTCGGCCAGATCGCGCCGACGCTCTCCTGCGCGCCGGCCTGCGCGCCAATCACGGCGACGCACCAGATGGTGGCCGCGGTCGAGAGCCCGGTCACCGAGGCGCCCTCGCGCAGGATGGCGCCCCCGCCGAAGAAGCCCACGCCGGTTGCGATCACGCCGAAGGCCGCCGATGCCAGGCTGATCAGCACCGATGCGCGCAAGGAGGCCGGGCTGCGCCGCCATTCCCGCTCGGCGCCCACCGCCGCGTCGTGCAGCAAGGCGAGCGACAATCCTGCCAGGGTCGTGGCGCCCTCGAGGACGCTCTCGACCCACTCGATTATACGTTGAAGCGGAACAGCAGCACGTCGCCATCCTTCACGACGTACTCCTTGCCTTCGATCCGCAGCTTGCCGGCTTCCTTGGCGCCCTGCTCGCCGCTGAGCGCGACGTAGTCGTCATAGGCCGTGCATTCGCAGGCGATGAAGCCGCGCTCGAAATCGCCATGGATGACGCCCGCTGCCTGCGGCGCGCGCGTCCCCGCGGTGATCGTCCAGGCCCGCGTCTCCTTCGGGCCCACGGTGAAGTAGGTGAGCAGGCCGAGGAGCGCATAGCCCGCGCGGATCACCCGATCGAGGCCGCCCTCGTGCAGCCCGAGGCTCTCGAGGAAATCGCCGCGGTCCTCCTGCGCCATCTGGCTGATCTCCGCCTCGATCGCCGCCGAGACCACCACCGCACGCGCGCCGGCCTTCTCGGCCATCTCGAAGACCCGCTTCGAATGCGCGTTGCCGGTCGCGGCCGAGCTCTCCTCGACGTTGCAGACATAGAGCACGGGCTTGGTCGTCAGCAGCTGCAGGCGCTTGGCCGCTTCCTCCTCGCCCTTCGGCACTGCGGTCCGCGCGGGCTTGCCGTCCTGCAGCGCCTTCACGATCGGGTCGATCAGCGTGAGCTGCTGGATCGCCTCCTTGTCGCCGTTCTTCGCGCGCTTCTGCAGGCCGACCTGGCGCTTCTCGAGCCCGTCGAGGTCGGCGAGCATCAGCTCGGTCTCGACCGTCTCGGCATCGCGCACCGGGTCGACGCTGCCTTCCACATGCGTGACGTCGCCATCCTCGAAGCAGCGTAGCACGTGGATGATGGCGTCGACCTCGCGGATATTGGCCAGGAACTGGTTGCCGAGGCCCTCGCCCTTCGAGGCGCCGCGCACCAGGCCGGCGATGTCGACGAACTCCAGGCTCGTCGGGATGATCTTCTGGCTCTTGCCGATCTTCGCCAGGACATCGAGGCGCGGGTCGGGCACGCCGACCCGGCCGACATTCGGCTCGATGGTGCAGAAGGGGTAGTTCGCCGCCTGCGCCGCCGCGGTCTCGGTCAGCGCATTGAACAGCGTGGACTTGCCGACGTTCGGCAAGCCGACGATGCCGCAATTGAAGCCCACGTCTCGTTCTCCTCAGGCGTTCAGCGCGGTGGCGAGCGCGTCGGCAATACTCGCCGCGGCAATGCGCGCCGCGCCGTCGTCGGTGGCAAGGCTGAGCGCGGCGGCGCGCAGCGGCGGCACCAGCAGCGCAGGTGTCGTGCCGGCGCGCTGCGCGGCCTTGGTGATACGCTCGGCAACCGCGGCCGTCGCGCCGCCTGGCCCGATCGCCTCGGCCGCCTCGAGCAGAAGTGCGGCCTTCAGCGCCGCATCGCCGACGGCGGCCAGCACGCCACGCTGGCGCCGCACATCCGAGAGCGGTCCGCCGCTGTGGTCGCCGAGTTGCCCCGCGGCCACCGCGCGGAGCGACGCGGCGGTCGCCGCCAGCGCCTGCGCCTCGCGCACCAGCGCGGCTGCGAGCGCCGCCGCGCCATTGGCGAAATCCTCGGGCCCCGGGCCGCCGAAGGCGCCGGCGAGATCCTCGGCTTCCATCAGGGGGTCTCCTGCGTCAGCAGCGCGACGCGCGTCATGAACGCCTCGGGCTGGTTCGTCGCCAGCAGCGGCGCGGCATCGGCGACGGCGTCCAGCAGCTGCGCCAGCCAGGCCTCGTCGACCTTGGCGAAGTTCCCCAGCACATGGCCCGTCACACGGTCCTTGTGCCCGGGATGCCCGATGCCGAGCCGGACGCGCCAATAGTCCGGCGTGCCGAGCGCCCGCTGGATGTCCCGCAGCCCGTTATGCCCCGCGGCCCCGCCGCCCTGCTTGACCCGCACCTTGCCCGGCGCGAGGTCGAGCTCGTCATGGAAGGCGGTGATGTCGCTGGCAGGGATCTTGTGGAAGGCCGCCGCTGGCTGCACCGCCTCGCCCGAGCCGTTCATGTAGGTGAGCGGCTTCAAGGCGAGGACCTTCTGCCGCCCGACCATGCCCTCGGCAACCAGCCCCTTGAAGCGCTGCCGCCAGGGCGAGAAGCCATGGCGCCGGGCGATCTCGTCCAGCGCCATGAAGCCGATGTTGTGGCGATGCCGCGCCTGGGAGGGCTCGGGATTGCCCAGGCCGACCCAGAGCAGCATCGCCGCCTCTCAGGACTACTTCTTCTTCGGCGCGGCTGCGGGCTTGCCGCCCTTGGCGGGCGCGGCCACCGCGGCTGGCGGCGGCGCTGCCACCACCACCTCGGCCTCGACCGTCGGCGGGGCGATGGTCGCCACGACGAAGTCGCGGTCGATCACGGCCTTGGTGCCGTGGTTGTCCTTCACCGCCGACCAGCGCAGCGAGTCGCCGATGGTCGCCTCGCCGAGGTCGATCTCGAAGGCCTCCGGCACCTGGTCGGGATCGGCTAGCACCTCGACCTCGCGACGCACGACGTTCAGCACGCCGCCGGCCTTCAGGCCCGGGCTGGTCGCCTCGTTGAGGAAGTGCACGGCGACCTTCACGCGGATCTTCTGGCCCGCGGCCAGCCGCTGGAAGTCGACATGCAGGGGGCGGTCTGTCACGGGGTGGAACTGCACGTCGCGCATCAGCGTGCGCTCGGTGCCACCACCCTTCACGGCGACCTCGTAGAGGTGGCCCTGCCAGCCGCCCTTGTGCATTTCCTTCATCACGTCGCGCGGGTCGAGGGCGATCAAGGTCGCCTCCTGTTTCGCGCCATAGATGACGGCGGGGACAAGCCCCTCTCTCCGGGTCGCGCGTGCCGCCCCCTTACCGGCCCGCCCGCGCGCCTCGGCCTCGATCCGGATGGTCTGGACCATGGTCGGTACCTCGCTTGGGAATGGGATGTGCCGCAACAAACGGCAACGCCGGCCTCCAGGGGTGCCTGCGCGGCGCGGGCTTTACGGCCCGCCGGGCGGAAAGGCAAGCGGAATGCCGGTCAGGCCCCAGGTCAGCCCTCTGGCGCGAGCGCCGCCGGCACCACCGACCAGACCTTCGCCCCACCCTCGGGCGGCGCGCAGCGGATCGGCAGCGCGTTCGGCGTGCGGACATTGGGCTCGTGGCCGAAGGCCAGGCGCAGCGCGCGGAAGAGGGCACCATGGGCCACGATCAGCACCGGGCCGGGCAGGGCGGTCGCGCGGTTCACCGCGGCCACCGCGCGGTCGTAGAGCCCGGCGAAGGTCTCGGCACCCTCGGGCGTGTACTCGCCGGCGATCCAGCTGTCGTACCAGTCGCCCATCGGCTTGCCTTCCTGCTCGCCGAAGCGGACCTCCTGCAGGCCGGCATCGAACTGCACGGGCAGCCCCAGCGCCTTGGCGGCGATCTCGGCGGTGACGCGGGCGCGCACCAGCGGCGAGGCCACTACCGTCTCGATCGGGCCGAGGCCGGTGAGCGTCCGCGCCGCCCGCCGCGCCTGGGAGAGCCCGACCTGGTTCAGCGGGATGTCGGTCGAGCCCTGCGACAGGCCTTGCGCGTTCCAGTCGGTCTCGCCGTGGCGGAGAAACCAGAAGGGGATCGGGTTCAGCGCCACGGCGAAGGCCATCTCAGGCGAGCCCCTCGGCCTTCAGCGTGCGCTGCACCGCCGGGCGCGCCTGCATCCGGGCGTAATGCGCGGCGACGTTCTTCGGCAGCGGCTTGTTGAGGCGC
>Ga0114976_10001503_pt1 | contig 14660 bp, 15 predicted proteins | sample S_130805_EF_Meta_FD_87319 | JGI IMG/M metagenome (GOLD analysis project Ga0114976, IMG submission 87319) | Freshwater microbial communities from Lake Simoncouche, Canada to study carbon cycling - S_130805_EF_MetaG | ecosystem: Environmental > Aquatic > Freshwater > Lake | place: Lake...
ATCATTACAATTCCTGTGTCTGGTATCAAGAAGAACTATAGTTAGACTTTAAAGAAGCTTTAAGAGCTCTTGGGTGGATCGGTATAATCATTCGAATTAGGGTCGGGACTCCAATCAGTCCAACGATTACCGTAATTTGGGTGATTTTTTTCGTCCCCTGTAAATTTATTATCTTTTTTGACCTTTTTCGCTATTTTGGATAATTGTTTCGGATCCAATATACCGGCGTTCATTAAATTCATTAATGCTTCTGGGGGGAGCATCATTGAGATATAAATCATTGGTCTTTTTATAAAATCTATCTCTTCTTCGTCTTCGGGAAATGGCATATGTGGATCCATTGGTTCTTCAATGCTTTGTAATTTATTATATGCATCAGAACCCATCTCTTCCATTTCATGAAACAAATCACCAAATATTTGATTTAATATCTCTTCATCAGTAATTGGTTTTTTGTTTTTGTTTAATTTCTTAAGCAAGCCATTTGCTTCTTCTTCTGTTATTTGTTTTCTATCTTCTGAGAGAACATCTAATCTTTTCATTTCCATATCATATAATCTAAAAGTGTCATCTGTTGGATCTAACATAGAAGCAATATGCGTTTTAGGAATTTCTATTTGCTGAGAGGTTGTGTGTATTAACCAATCTTTCAACAAAGTCATATCATAGGGTCTTCCTATTTTATCCATTAATGTGGTTGTACGAAATACCATAGGTCTGGTAAGAACAATAGTTCTTTTATTTTTCTCGGTAACATGAGAAATCAATTCTTCGCCACTTTTTAATTTCAGAATTTTGTAACTCATTTTAATTCCTCCAGGCGTATCTTTGTAAGATTATATAAGAACTTCTCATTAGTATATATGTCTATGCGTTCATCCATGTGACGGAGCGCATGGTTTCTGTATTTTTTATATCGGAGATCATCACCAATATCGTATATTGTCACTTTATCTTTGGTGTCGCTTTTTCTCAATCCTCTTCCGATAGATTGTAACACTCTTACTACTGATTTAGATGGCGAAACAAATACAATGTTGTGTATGTTCTTAATATTTATACCCGTCGAACATGTTCCGTATGAAGCAACCAAGATGCTATCGGTTTGATTATTTACTATTTGTCTTATATCTTCTCGTTCAGACGCTTCTGTGCCACCATATATGAAGAAACAGGACTTGTTGCAATTCTTTTTAATTTCTTCGTATAACGGTTTTCCGTGCTTATCAACATAATTAAATAGTACTAAAGTATTTCCTTTAAGATGGCAGCATAAGTTTACTATAAATTTATTTCTACTTTCATTTGCAACCAACCATTGAATCTCATCAATGTATTTTGCTTTTTTAATTTCATCTATTTCTTCTTTTGCGTATTCAAGCAATAAGCATTTGATCTTTAGATTAGAAAGAAGATTTTTGTCTATAAGAGATTTGGTTGAAGTTACATTATAGACTGGCCCAAATAAACCTTCTACAACTAGTTTATGAACATGAGTTCCATCTAATGTACCTGTTGTTCCAATTCTATATGGACAGTCTTTCATTTTAGACATGAGCGTGGTCAATGATTTTGCTTTAAATAAATGACACTCATCACCAAACACACAATATATGTTCTTAAAAAAGTCTTCTTTCATTTTGTAAATACTTTGCCACGTTGAAATGATTACTTTTTTATTTGTTTGTTTGTCTTGTCCAGAATATACCACATGACATTTTTTGATAAATCCGTCTTTGTTAGAATAATCTTTAAAGTCGTTGAACATCTGAGCAACAAGACCAGTAGTTGGAACCACTACTAGTATTTGTTTATTCTCTGGTATTATTTTTTCTAAACATCTAATTAGCATGTAGATAATCAAAGACTTACCACTACCAGTTGGCGATATCAGAAGAGTTCTTTGTTTATTCAGTGCATGTTTTACTGCTTCTATTTGGTGTTCATGTGGAGTAATGACACTTCCGCCTGAATAACATGTTGTTGTTTTTATAAAAGAATCTATATCTTCTTGTTTTATTATTTGTTTTGGTTTTGGATTAAATTCTACTTTGTAATTTCGTTCTTCTGCAAATTTAAAAATATAATCTAATAGTCCTGCATATATGGTGTGTGTTAAACTATTAAATAATCTAATTTTTCCGTCCCATACTTTATTTCTATATGCAGGGGTAAATTTAAAATTAGGAACAGTAAAAGTAAAAAACGAACTTAATTCTTTTGCAACCGAACGGTCGCAATCAATTTTAACATTGACAGAATCTAGTTCGTTAATTGTAATCATTGTCCCTGCGTGAACTTAACCCAATCTATGGCAGCACGAATATTCCATATACGATTGCTTATGGATTTGACTGTACTTTCTAGATAATTTATTTTTTCTCTTTGTAGATCGACTTTATTGCATAAAGGGATAACATCAGAATCGCTTTCGATGAATTTGTCTAGATCTACTCGAAGTATTGAAAGATCAAACGCTTCCCATCCCAATTTAGTTAATTGCTCTTCTGACATTTTACCAGAATAATATAACCATTTGTTTTTCTTAAGAACTGCAAGATCCGATTCAAACTTTTTTAATATCAGTTTTTCGTCCATCAATATACACAAGTATTTGTTGTGTAGTTGAGGTACATTCAAACTTTCTCTATCAAGAGAAGTTGAATCAATCTTCATATCCTGTTCAATCATTATTTTAATATCGCTAAGTTTTATGCTCATACTTTAATTATACCACAAATATCAATATAAGTCTTCTTTTACTACTTCATAATGTGTATATGAAAATGTAGCAGTTGCCATTAAATTATCTACATCTTGAATAGAAACATCAAAATCTAAACCAGAAAGACTAGTAGGATAAATATCATAAAATTTAAAAGTCACTATTGGTTTATATGCACTATTTAAAACATATAACCCTGCCAATGCTGTTTTTTGTTTTTCGATCAGTCGATCTACCATTCCATCGTATGTGCTTAAATCAATTAACCAATTGTGTATTTCTCTCCAGTTCGTCATTTCCTCATCAACAGAAAACCCAATCTGTAAATCTTCATATACCAACTGAGTACCAGGCCTGTTGATATTAATTGATGTTGGATTCGATTGTACTGATTGACCAAAACCAATTGACGGTATATTTGCTCTTTGACAAAAGAACATCATAGAAGGCAATCGATTCATAACAAATATAAACTTATTCCCTGTGAGAAAGTTTCTATTTGTTGGCTGAAACTCATTTTCTATGAGTAGATCGCCTGGAAGTTTTTCACGAAAGGAGGCAGGTAATTGATTTAAGTAGTCTACGAATCCCATACAAGTATTTATAAAAGAAAACCGGGAGCATTTCTGCTCCCGGTCTTCGTGAACTCAGTTGTTCAGATCAATCAGGGATTACCACCGAAGTAACCACCAGTTTGACCGTGCAGGTTCTTGACGCTAAACAGTCTGTAGTAGACGTTTGATGCGGCATCTAGACCATCGCTGTTACCAGTGATTGGGGTTCTGCCCTTAGCGAATGGATTTGCAACCATTCCGTAACGGGTCTTGAAACCAATCTTTGGTTGGAACGTATCTTGCGATACTGCACGAACCATTTGGAGCGGAACATATGGGCAGTAGAACATACCAGCGTCATATGGGGAAACTCCCTTATAACCAACGAGGCAGAAGTCAACACCTTCGGCAACGAATGGGTCAATGTAAACCTTGAACTTACCATTCAATACACCGGCAAAGACGTTTCCTGTATCGTCAACATTCAAATTGGTGTTGAGAGCAGGAGAGAGGTTCAAGAATCCACCCATTGCGAGAGCAGATGCGACATCGGCGCTGCAAAGGATGAAATTACCCTTTCCTCTACGAGTTTGCTTGGCGATCAAGTTTGCTTCGCGTTCGATTTGGAACATCAAACCACGGTAGCGTTCTGCACTCCAACGACCATCGGAGTCGTTGAGAATGTCGTATACACCGTTTCCACCACCAGAGAGGTCGGTGTTTGCTGCACCCTTCTTCGCAATGAAGTAAACTGCGCGGATGATTTCGCGGTTGATTTCATTGAGAATTTCTGTGCTGAGGATGTTTGCCAACTCAGATTCAGCATCAAGTCCGTGAACGGCCTTGAGGTCTTGTGCCAATTCTGTGGTGTATTCTGCCTTGAGGGCGCGTGTTCTTGCTTCGACGGCAACGCGCTCAATGCTGAATGCCATTTCACGGAATTGGTAGGTATCGCTAGATCCACCAAGATTTTCTGCTTGAGATGTCAAAATTCCACGGAACTTGGCAAAATCAGACAATTGTGTTCCAGAAGAATTGATTGGGGTAACACCTAATGTATGACCTGCTAACATGTTTGGAAGAGTATAACCACCAGATGCACCAGATGCACCGGAGAACTGAGCCCATGGCTCATCAAACATTGCTTCTTGGCCATCTTGTGTTTGATATCTTGATCTCATTGCGAAGATCAAACCTGTTGGTGCAGTCATTGGTTGAACGCCAGCGATGTCGTAAGCAACGACGTTTGGCATGGCGCGACGAACCAACGAAATGAGGATTGGGTCGTAACCGGCGAGATTACCAGCAGAAGAGGTAGCAGCAGAAACGCTGAATCCACCACCCATTGCGTTGGCGGGTGCTTCTGTGAGCATTTGCTCTTGGAGAGCCTTCTTTTGGTTCTCTAAGAGAACTGCGGTTACTCTACGCTTGTGTACATCTCCGATATTTGGAAGATCCGAATGATTTATAATTGGATCCCATTTTTCTACTAATGTGTCATACGGTGTTGTTGAATTAAAGTCCATCTTTTTCTCCTTGTATACTATGTATTAATTTGTATTTTTCTAAATTACTTTTTAGAATTTGTTAATTTTAACTGATTGCTAAGTGTTCTTGCATACGCTTCCATAATTGGATCAGAACCTGTTGGTTTTGTATTTGGTGTGGTTGTTTCCTCCGTAATAGAACCATAATTTGGTGCTAATGTGTTGTTGACACGATTATTCTTGCCAAAATAAGATTCTTTCAGAATTTTTACCTTGTCTGCATACTGTTTGACACTGTTAAATTCTAAATTTTCTGAAAGTTTTGCAAGTTTTTCTACTTCTGTGTCGGCCAAACCATTGCTGATTTCAATGAATGATTCAGCACATAGATGTGCGAGTAGTTGATTCTTGAGTTCCATGTTTTCTGCCAATGCTGAATTTGCGGCATTCTCCAATTCAGCATTTGCGGCAAACAGATCGTCTAATACATCATACTTCTCTTGGGGAACATCAATGAAACTGTTTTCAAACAATTCCTTTAATCCCAGAATGAAGTTTTCAGCGATCTCTGTGCGGAAACCGTTTTCGATGGCCAACTTGTTTTCATTTGACCATTCTTCTACAACATAGGTCAGATATTGATCAACATGTTCAACTATAGAAGAAATGTTATTTTGTAACTTCTCTTCGATAATTTCTTTTGTTGCTTCCAACATCGATTGCTCAATGATTGAAACTTTCTCGTTGAGTGCAGCAGTAAAGATTGTTTTAATCTTTTGTACAAACTCAGGAGAAGCATTTGCGCCCTCAAAGATTGCATTGAGTGCATCATTGATGTTTACTTCTAATTGTTCGTTCTGAGTCATTGCTTCCTCATCATCTACTTCACCTACTTGTGAATTTCCTTGCATTTGAGCTGCTGCAGCTGCAACACTACCATTTGGTCTGAGTGTTGCCTTGTTTGCTTCTGCGTTATTATTTGCTTGCAGTGTACCGAGTACTGCGCCTCTTCCGTTTGCATCGCTGTATAAACCTGGCGATGAGTAACCCATATTTGTTTGTTGTGTGTTATCTTGCACGATATATTTCCTCCACTTTTTGGCAATTATATTTAGTATAAACTAAATTTTCACAATACGATTGTGTACTTATTTTGTTAATCTTTTTAAAATATGTGAACCGAGCGGCGCATTTAAATTATGTTTTCTGTTGTCAGCAGTAGTTTTACCGGGATCATAGGTATGAATTGTACTTACCATTTTATCCACGACTCCATTTGCAATGGCACTTGTTATTTTGCCTAACGTACTCTTTTGACTAGAATCTTTGGGAAACAGAGTAGTTCCGGTAGGTGGAGTCGAAGGGTTTGCATTCATCATCTTAACACCGCGCACTCCTGCTCTTATTGCATTTTGTGCTCCCTTTAATGCTTTTATTGCAGATAATTTTATGTTAGATCTACCAGCGGCTCCAGTTTGCAATACTCTCTGACCTTCCATTGATGCATAGTCACTATGCTTAATGAATTGTCCCTTTACTCTGGGTGGAGGAGAAGTTCTATTTGAAACATTAATAACATTTTGATTTGCATCTGCCGCTACTTGTGCTGTTTTGCCTATGGTATTTACTGCTGCACGACCTGCACCCAGAGCACCACCTAAAAGTCTTGCGCCTGCTCTGCCAATTGCAGCTGCGGCAAACCCAGGCCGTGAAGCACGAAAGGTTATTTCATTAAGTTCATGGTGTCTCTTCCATTCGTTGAACTTTTTGATTTCTAATAAGTTTTCTTTACTGGTATTCATTAAAGTCTTCTCAAGAAATCTTCAAATAATGAAATTGCTTTCTTTTCTAAATTTCTTTTAGATGTTTTGGTCAATTCTTTATGATATCCGTCAATTATTTTCTCTTTGAGAAGACCATTATCCCAGACCCATTCTCTTCCTTCCATTATGCCATTTACAAACGCATTTGGTGCAGATGGGTCTGCAACGATATCAATAGCAGAAAGAGAGAAATCGGGTTGAACTTCGTTTACTTCATTGACTTTCTTAAGAGAACCCATGCCTCTTGAAGAAACTCCCAACAAAGCACCTTCGTCAATTAGATTCTTTACAATGTTTCCCATCGGAGTTTCTGTAAGAATCTTTGCACGACCAACGAAATCATTTCCATTTTTGCTTAAATTGGTGATCATGTGAGAAACACGATCAAGATTTACTGTTGGGCCTTGTGGATGGTTTAGTTCACCAAGTGCTCTCTTCTTTACTATAAAGTTTTGATGATATCTACCTATTTCGTTTTCTAAAATAGGCAGTGGATATTTTCTTCCATTACGATTTACGGTTTCTGCCTGAAGCATAACACCTTCGAGGAAGTAATTTTTCTTTCCATCCTCACGAGACTCAACTATTGGTTTTACTGTTTCTATTGTCTCAGTTATTAGCTTCATTTGTTTACCTTAAATGTTTTGGTTCATAAAACTTTCAACTACTTGTTGAATTTCTTCTTGTGTTAATTCATAACCAGATTCTTTTTCAATTTGTTCGATGATTTGGTTGAGGGTTTCTTGAAGTTCTTCTTCTGTCAAAGACTCATAGACTTTTTTCTTTCCTTCTTCTCCTTCTTCATCTTCTTCTTCATTTTCATCTTCGTTTTCTTTATAATTTTCATCATCTTCAGTCTCCTCTTCGTCCTCGTCTTCTTCCTCTTCGTCCTCGTCCTTTTCTTCCTTTATGTTTCCAGAAATCTTTTCTCTACGATTCTTTAAATACTCATCAGATTCATCGGAATCGCCATCGTTGTCAACGTCTTCGTCCTCGTCGCCAACTGGATCCATTTTTTCATTGAACACAGACGGAGCAAATTCAACTAATTGTTGCTCTAAGAGCTTTCCCATCTTTTCGTAAAGACTAGATTGAATGAGTTTTTTGCCCTCTATTAAATTGTTATTTAAAATGCTGTTTACTGCTTTTTGTATATTTGACATGGTTTTCTCCTATTTCTATATATTATTTATATTTGCTCAGATTGATTTTCGCCTTCAGGATTCATCTGCTGTTGTAACATTTGTTGCTGCATAATTTTTGCCTGTTCTTCTTCAATTTCCTGATTCATTTCGTTGATTTCCTCGTCGGTTTGTTTCAGGATATGTTTACGAACCCATTTTGCAGAGAAGAATTGATTTGTGTAATTTGCCATTACATTTAACATATCAACCTTTTCTCTCATTATTTCATTTTCCTTCAGTTCGTTGAAATGTGAATCTTTATTCCAATCAAACCGAATGTCTTGTGACAAATTATTCCAATCATTTTCGGTCAATATACCCTTTAATAGGCATTGTTTTTTCAAAAGATCTAGGAATAAGAATGAGAATCTTTTTCTGAGTTTTTCTATAAACTTAAAGAACTGGACTTCATCTCTGGTAATTTCACCTTGTCTTCCCATATTAAACCCGGTAGAGGTTTCAAGTCTGCTTATAGGAACATTCAATGCTCTATAAACTTTCTTGAGAAGATAATCAACATCGTCCATTTGGCCCAGATTTTGTCCACCATCTAGTAATGATATCTCTGTTCCACGATTTCCATCTCTTCGGGGAATCCAGAAGTCCTCAAGCATGGACATATGATTTCTTTCATCTTTAATCTCTCCTGATTTTGAATCATATGTTATTTTATTTCTATACTTGTTCATCAAACTAGAAATGTATTGCTCTGCTTTTTGTTTAGGCAGATTACCAACATCGACATAAAATACTCTACGCTCTGGTGCTCTTGAAATTCTGTAAATAACAACGGCATCTTCTATTTGCCGTAACATATTTACTGGTCTTACTGCTTTTTGCAGATATCCAATTACTCTTTTACTTCCGCTATCAACTACGCCCGAGTGGACATAGCAGATAGAATCTACTGATATTTTAATACCAGCAGTTGTTGTTGGTGTTAGCGAGTCTTTATCCAGATCAGTATAAACATAAAATTCTTCAATGTTTTTAACCAATGCTAAATTAACATGATTTACGTTTTTAACTTCTTTTTCAACTTTTCTGACCTTTTGAATCTTTGTAGGATCTATGGATCTGAGTTGTTGTATGCCCTTTTCTGGATTTTTTGTGTCAATGATAATATGATAAAATACTTTAGAATCGATATACCATCGTCTAAAAATATCATCTGCTTTATTGCTAAAATCTAAAAGTCTTTGGACATTTTTAAATTCTTGATGTATTTTTGTTTTGATATTATCGGATATATTGTCGATATTATCCAAATCTAATTTTACACAATCATATTTGTCATCGAATACGATTGAGTCATTTACTATGTCTTGAATTGCTCTATCAACTTCTGGATATAAAGCCAATGATCGATATTGCTGTATTTGGGTGTTCTCTTGTATGAGAGCACCGCCGAAGTCAAAATACTGACTGAAAAAACCACCACCCTCTACGACATAGGTTCCATCGTAGTCTTCGGGTGCAACGAAGGAGGGCTGGGACTTAGGTGGTTCCAGCCCTCCAAATTCGTTGTCTTTCTGTTCAGATTCTTGCTTATCTTTTTTAAATGAAAAGCCAAATATATCTTTGAAAGCCATAATATAAAATTCTCCTTGTAAGTTACTCTAGTATTTATGTTACAGCGCGATTAATGGTGGAGGAGCTGGTGGTGCGCCCTGACTGCTAGGATTTGATCCACCACCCGGTTCCCAGAAATCATATGCCATTGTTACTGTGAATTCAGCAAAGGTATCCGTCATATCATAAGACATATCAATTGGTGAAATATCAATTGGAAAACAATGTCTCATAATATGAGATTGTGTAAAACCGGATTGAGATGATGTTGCTACGGAGTTTACTACATCTGCGTGATAAACAGTCCAATCCGATGTTAAACTATAATCTAATATATGCTCTTCACGATGATTCATCAAATTTATCCACGATTCAAATGTTTGTTTTAATACTTGACCGGGCGAAGATGAATCATATATTTGAATTGACCAATCCGCATACGTTCTTTCACCGGAAAACTTAACAATTCTACCTTGCCAAGCAACTGGTATTACACCTATGCTAGATCCGGGCAATGATGTTGCTTTGCAGTAAATATCAAATTTTGCGCCACCGGCTGCGGAGGACGCAGACGCTTGATTAAAATTACTATTACCTCCTTCGCCGTTAGTTACTGCTGTCGGAAAGGAACCTATAATTTTAAATCTATTTGGTCTTGTTCCTGAAAATGTTTGTCTAAAGTTTCTTATTCCTGTTGCCATTTTTGTTCTCCCTTATTTTTGTGCTAGATTTTTATAATCAATCATAGTGGACTTGACAAATTCTTGTTCGTGAATGTCAATCTTACATAATTGATTGCGGTTACTGGTTTGACCAAAATATCAGCAACAAATATTCTTTGTTGAATCAAATCGGGGGTGTTATTCGAAGAATCACAAATAATCCTATAATCACTTACTCCTCTTTGACCTCTGATTTGGTTCAATGCACTATCCGCAGCAAGACGGAATCTTGCTCTGGTGTCTTCATCATTTTGCTCAAAGAGTATTGCTCTTGCGACAGGAGACAATAGTTTTCTGAGGAAGATGAATAGTCTAGAAACATTGATTCTAGAAAGAGTAGATGTGTCTGAAGCTCCGGTCTTGTCACCAAACAATATGGTTCCTTCGCCCGGGAATGTAACTACTGGATTAATTCCAGCATCAAACGCTGTATCTTGTGCTGCATCTGTTAGATTTTGTTCTATACGAACAACATTTAGAATTCTACCGCGGATTCTGCCGGCAGGGGAGAACCAAGGATAGAAGTCTCTGTCGGTTCTGGCAATGCATCCTGCAACATCGGCAGATACGTTTGTTCTGATCAAATTTCCGGCGGTATCAAAATGTAACTTATGACCCCATGTGTGGACATATTTGTCTGTTCTATAGTTTGCGTTTGCTCCACCAATTGTGGTGGGAACTGCATCACCCGTTCCGCACAAAACACCAATTGCAGCGAAATCTGTGCTAGATTTTGCATTAATAACAGTTCCAATATCAGTAATGTGAACATCTGAGGTGCCACCGTGGAACATAACATCAAAATCTATTTCATTTGGTTGTAAAGATGTATAAACATCTACTGTATTTGCAGAGGATCCAGTACCACCAACATAGCAAGAAGCGCCATATTGCAAGAAATTATGAACCGCCCACCATTCTTGTTGCCATGAACCAGCAGTAGCATTTGCTGCGGAAATAAACGCAGCAGCAGATGGACCAATGGAACCAGTCAGGGTTGCACCCGTCATGCTAACTGGGGACGCGGCATTTGTATTGTAAGTATATGTTCTTAACCGAGTAAACCAATCATTTATATCGTTTGTAAATAAATAACCTTGTTGCTTTTCTGAAGTTACGCCCATTTTGGTCAAAAGGCCGTTGCGAGAAACTAATGCTCCTACTGCTGGTCCTAAAACCTCTCCAAATGGAGGTGAAAGTGATTCGTCTACTATTCTTACTGTAACATTTGGTCTTGCCATTTTATCTTCTCCTTGATAAAGTAATAATATATGTCAGTGATATGTATTGTTTTTTACATTTTCATGTAAACCAGTGTTTCATATCTATAGGTGCGTCGAATTCCACTTTTTTCAGTGGTTTATCGCTTAAGATCCAATAATCTTCGCCTATTTTTTCTGCTTTTTCTGGATCTTGTCCGCCATCATCAAAAAATCCAAAAGGCATAATTTCTGATTCTATTTTTTCTATTTCGTGTTTATACATGTCCAGACGAATATCCAAATCTGTCAAATTTTTGAAAAAATCTTGTCTGGTTGCCCATGCAAAGAAAACAAGGCACATTACTAAATCGTCATTATGTCCGTCGTCTGCTTCGAAACTTGTTCGTTTGGCAATAAAGGTTGTGAGCTCGTCTATTATATCTATATCTTCAATTATTAATTTATCTTGCTCAATCAGATTCTTTAAAACCGAGCATCCTAGTTTTTTAACAAGAGTAGTGGTTCGAACGCCCATTTGTTGGTTTCGGTTTCCATACTCAGTAATAATTTGACCTTTTCTGCCTAAAACATTAACTTTGATTAAATTTTCATATTCGAGATCAGTATGTAAAATATCTGCGACTTGACCACCTATATCATTAACCTCGACTAAACAATAGGCATCATTATACTTTTTACCAATTGATCGGACTATAGATGGTAACACCAAGGGGGATGTTATATTATTTCGATACTTAGCGACAATTTTATATGGAGTTTGAGTAACATCCAATACTACCACTGCACTATAATCTTTTCCCTGTCCCCGTGATGTATCCACGGTCATGAAATAGACATGATCTTTTTTAACATCCTCTTCGTCGTTTTCTTTTCTTACGGGTTCTTCGTAAATCCAGAAACCGTCTTTATTTCTCACGAGTGGTTGTTTCCAATACATGGAATTCAATTTAGCTGAAGATATCAGCGTATTGCTTGAACCAATAAAATCACATTCGAACTCCTGCTGGAACTGTCTATCCGATGTGTTTTGAATTGTTTTTTGTTTCCATGCTTCATTTCTCAGAGGACCACCCGGATATTCTGGAACCTGACTCCAATGTACATCTATTGCTTTGTATTCGTTTTTATTATTAATAGCACCCTTCCAGAATTGATAAAACATATTCAATCCGTTTGGTGTTGAAATAATAATAACTTGAGTTGTTTGACCAGAGGTTACTGTTGGATATACGGAACTAAAGAATTCTTCGGATACATTTGTAGGAACGTGAGCAAACTCGTCCAATACAAGAATATTATAAGAACCACCACGCACCGCACTTGAACTGGTTGCTGCTGCAATTATTCTTGAACCGTTTTCTAATTGAATAGAGTGTTTATTCCATTCTACTATTCCTTGTTGCAACCATAATGGCAAATATTCATATGCCATTTTAATTCTTGCTAAAACTTCTCTTGCAGCAGATTGTTTATTTGCAAGAATGGCTATATTCATATTTTGGTTGAATAATGCTTTTTGTAGTAAGTATCCAGGACCTACAGTTGTAGTTTTTCCTGACTGTCTTGGTAATTTACAAATGACATGTCTATTCGTCCATAAAGTATTAATTATATTTTCTTGATAATCGTATAAATCAAATGGAACGATACCTGAATCTAGTGACACTACTTTGATATAATTTCTAGCAAAATGTATAGGATCGCTGGCACATTTTAAATATTCCTCTACCTGTTCTTTGGTAAAGTCTATTTTAACACCAACTGGTTTTAAATTGCTATTTCCTAAGTAACCTTTTCTGTTATATTTAACCGGCATCGTCTTCGCTTTCTGCATCAATTAAATTTTCACCTGATTTAAATTGACTTCTTGATTTATTTAACAAATTCTGTAGGTCGGTAGTAGAACCGACATATATTGAATTGTTTGTTGTATTTTTAATAGAAACTTTATCTTTATCTGCCTCATTTGCTTTTGTGTGCAGATCTAGAAGATCCTTGTTCATCTCACTGAGTGTTTTTAGAAGGGTCGCAGCGACCTCATACGCTCTCGGAGAGTCACCTGCGGTCGCAACCCGCATAATTCCATCTACAGCGTCCATACCCGTTCCTATCAATTCCTTGATACCATCTCGGGCAGAATCAAAATCTGTATTAAGTAATTGCTCTCTTCTTTCGCGTTTTAATTGCGACAATTGTTTTTTATCAACTATGGCTTCTTTTGGAGAATCCGTAGGTTCATATTTTATTTCAAGTGCTTTTGATATTTTTTCTTCAGACATAATTTAAACCTCATATTACAGAAGACCCATCTGTCATTGTGACGCTTCCAGTTGCGGCATTTCCTGTCCAACCAAAGTCCGTAATAAAATTGGATGGAGCAGCAGTAGAACCCAACAAAGAATTGAAGAAATTGACTTCGGATGTTTCGATAGAAACTGGCGTTCTTTGTTTGATTTGTCCATACACATATGTTTTTGCTGTAAAATCAAATACAGATGTTATCAATCTTCTTGTGGAAAAATCGCCCTCAAAATCTTCATTTGTTGCGACAGAGTTCAAAACAAAAGGAACATCGACTTTACTGGACAAAGGATTCATATTTAAACTTACCGTAAAATCTGGAGCAAAGTTTGGCAATATTTGCTCTACTATTTGTAAGGTGTCTGTTACATTTCTTGTGAACAGATATAAGTTAAAATTGATGTTGTAGGGAACTTCAGACCACATGGAATACTCTGTTCCATTAATTTGTTTTGCAATGTTTTTTAGTTTATTTACTTTTCTTGTTGGGTCATACAGATATGTTGTTATATCAAATCCCAATCTAGGAAGAGTTATCTGCACATGCTGATTGTCTGTTATTGTGTTATCTTCTCTTAGTTTTCGTAAAAACTTTTCCTTGGGCCCGTAAGTTATTGGAACTCTTACCTTTTCTGTAACATTATTAGATTCATCGAATTTGGAAAGATATATTTCGTTAAATAGCGATCCAAACGCTAAAACTAATTTTCTTACACTTTCGTTATAATAACTTGAGTCAATTCCAAACATTAGTATTTACCTTCCGAGAATGGATCTTTATCTGTAAAGTCGAATAGCGATCCACTTGTATTTTTGTATTGCAGTACATCATTATCTAGATTTGGTGATATGGTATTTTGTGGATCTTTCTGTACTATAATATTTGTTGCAGTAACACCAATTACAGAGAACTCTGCATTTGAATATGCACCCTTTATAGATTGATTTCCGGTGAGGAATGTACCAGAAACATTTCCAAGATAAAGTATGTCATAAGTGACACCATCTTGTTGTTCTATGAGAGTTGCAGTTGCAGTTGCATTTGCAAGTGTCGATCCTGCACCACATA
>Ga0114976_10001508_pt1 | contig 14636 bp, 11 predicted proteins | sample S_130805_EF_Meta_FD_87319 | JGI IMG/M metagenome (GOLD analysis project Ga0114976, IMG submission 87319) | Freshwater microbial communities from Lake Simoncouche, Canada to study carbon cycling - S_130805_EF_MetaG | ecosystem: Environmental > Aquatic > Freshwater > Lake | place: Lake...
AGTTGTTCATGCTTCATATCACTGGATTGAGATTGCACCATTCTTGCTGGGAGTGCATGAATCAAAGCTAGTCTGGTATGGATAGCATTCAGGAGAATTGATCGTGCTTGTTCACCAGATTCTTTATCACGTAAGAAAAACTGTAATTTAAGTTGTAAACCATCCGCATGGATTTTTTCAAAAATAATACGTACCGGTTTTTCTAAAGGAACTCCAGGGATAGTTTTTAAGGTTTCTAACGCGCACTCCATGACGGTTTGATAGATTAAATCAATTGAAACATGGGTATTCGTAAAGAAGGTTGCATCAACTCTACGATTGCCATCGGTAATAGAAGCATTTGAAATGATTTGGGCATAAATTTGCGAGTTTGGAATGACATGTTTTAAATCATCTTTAGAGCGGATGATGACATTTCTCCAACCTAAATCTTCAATCATTCCATCAATCCGTCGATCTTTCGATTGAAAATTGACCCAATGATTGATTTTGAATGTTTGGTCAAAGCTGATCGCAATTCCTGCAACAAAATCAAAAATAACATCTCTAACGGCAAGTCCGACGACGGTAAGAATCACAGAAGATGTTGCCAAGATAGGCAAAATATCTTTTTCCAAAACATTAGTATAGAAAAAGGCTAGTGCAACTATATAGATCAAAAATCGAATAACTTTCATGATGGTACTACTGATGCCATTATAGTTTTTACGTTTTTGGAAAAGTACTTGAACGAATTCAGAGAGAATTGCTGCTATCAACATGTAATTAATAAAATCAAGTATGTTGCGACTGAGTAGCATCCAACTTCTAGGTATTAATTGCGTATATTGATTGGTGAAGAAAAACATTTCCCAAAAAAATAGTAAGACTAATCCAATAATGTATCCAACAATATTTGGAATATGAATATGAGGAAAAATACGTTTACTAAATTTGATTACTAGTAGGGAACTTGCTAAGAGAACACAAATCAAACCCAAAGTGAAGTTAGGCAGTAAATTGACAATTGATGCTTTAGAGATAAGATTAGTGGTTGAATTAAAAGTTAACTTGAGCAAAGCAGTCGAGAAGTTGGCGGTATTACCAATTGTTAACATATTACCAAATGAAGGTATGCTTGCTTCCACAGAGGAAATCATCGAGTTAATAGTACTATATCCGACAGAGGGATCAATTACACCCTCTCGATTCATTTTCCGATGTATAGGGTCAAATTGTGTGTTTATATTAAGTGCATCATAGTCGATTACAAAAAATAGTTTTGTTGAATCCAGTTTTTTATTGAACCAACGAATTTGAAAGTTAATTGTGCTTAGGCCAATATCTTTAGGCTCAATAAAAAATGGGAAGGTACCTTTAAAACGAATTCGTGTATAAATTAAACGATCTTTTTCTTGTGTTTCAATGATTTCTGCTTTTAGGTTTTCTTCCGGGTTTGGGTCAAAGGCAATATCCTCCGGAGTTATAGGAACTTTTGATCTAAACCATAAATCAAAGTCACCTTTAAATTGACCTTTGTTGATTGAGATATCTGAGATTGATCTAATATGAATTGCAGTAAATGCTACTGGGACAATAATATATTTTAAGTGATTAACGATTGCAGAGTTTGGGTCTTGATAATCAATTTTGATGGTACGGTCGTCGTCAGCAACTCTGATTGGTGGAGTATTTGAAAGTTGTAATGAATAAGGTGCAATGAAATTATTGTCAGAAAATTGCAGTAATCTAGGTGGTATATTTCGCTCGTGAAAGATACTAAATTTGACATTACCTGTGAAGTTATTCATTGGCAAGTTTTGATTTTCGAGATTGATGAGCCATTGTTGAAAATCTTTTCTCAATTCCTCAACAGGTAAACGTTTTGGTTGTTTTAAATATATATCTTTATAGTAAGTGCCCAGCAAGACTCCTGTGTCATATCCAGTAACATAAGTAGGTTCAGGACTTTTGTCATGTTCTTCAATATATTTTTGCGCTAAAACTCTTCCAGCATCATTACTTAGGATGTGAGAAAAATTAGAAACTATCTTGACTTGTTTTGTATAAAAGCCTGGATTTTCACGTTCTTTTGGAAGTGATTCAAATTTTTTCACAAAGCTTGATTCAAGGCGGTCATCAAATACAACAATTTGACCTTGATAGTTATGGTCTTTGAGATTTGTGATTACCTCAACAGTAAAGTCCGTATTTAAATCTAAATAAAGCAGGTTATATTGCATGAGAGAGGTTGTTGATTTAGCGTCCTCTAAGCTTTCAAGTTTTACAAGTTCGGTCGATTCAACGTCTGCATTCGAGTCGAGGAGTATTTGGGTGATTCCTGTAAAGTAGGGACTATTACGATCCTCTTCGCGAATGACAACACCAATTCTTTTAGGGGTGAAGTCTTTAATAAGAAGACTTGTCACAAGCCCAGATTTGGTGAACATATTTTGCTGCATCGCAAATGCCCAAGACGGATCTTGGAGTTCTTTTGGGAGGCTTCTTGGAACAATTAATGGGATATTGAGTTGTTCCGCGAGTTCAGGAAAATCTGCAATTGATTTTCTACTTAATGGTCCAACCATAGCAAATGTTGATTTGGAGTCTTCGAGTTTAGATTTAATTTTTTCAAGTGACTCTTTATTTTCACTATCAGACAATCGATTGACGCGAAATCCTTTTTCTGCCCCAATTGATTTGAGACCCTCTAGGAAACCTTTTTCTAATAAATCAGCCTCATGAGCATTTTGCTTTTCAAAGTTTGCAATGAGCGCAACTTCAAGTTGTTGATCAGTACCTTGAAAAAGAGAAGAAAAGTTAAAGCTAAAAATAGCTGAAAGTAAAACTAAGATACCAACTATAGAAAAAATCACATAAATTGGACTAGTTTTGGCCTTTCGAAGCAAATTTTGAGGATTAATATTCAACATATAAAGGCTTTTTTGTAAAATTAGAGTTTAGCAAACAATCATGAAATAGATAATAACGACCTACTTCTATCTAATTGAAAATAAACAAATTAGTAAACTATCTTAATCTGTATGGCTGATATTAAAAAAGTTGTCATTAACCCTGAATGATTTTTGATAAAAACTCTTGGGCTCTGGGAGATCTAGCACTGACATCACTAAAAAAATCCACTTTTGTGCAATCTTCAACAATTCTGCCCAGATCCATAAAAATAACCCGGTTACTCACTTTTTTAGCAAAGCCCATTTCATGGGTGACACACATCATGGTCATTCCCTCGTTAGCCAGTTGCACCATCACATCGAGAACTTCACCAACCATCTCAGGATCTAGTGCTGAAGTAGGTTCATCAAACAGCATAATCTTTGGATCCATGCAAAGGGCTCTCGCAATTGCCACACGTTGTTGTTGACCGCCAGAGAGTTGTCCTGGAAATTTATCTTTTTGCGTAGTTAAGCCGACTCGTTCTAAATACATCAGACCATGTTTTTTTGCTTCAAGAGGCGAGCGTTTTAAGACTTTGATCTGCGCAATGGTTAAATTGTCGGTAACCGACAAATGGGGGAATAACTCGAAGCTTTGAAACACCATCCCAACTTTAGAGCGAAGAAGGGAAAGATTTGTATTCGAGTCTTGAAGTGATAGACCATCGACCACAATCTTTCCAGATTGAATAGGTTCAAGGCCATTGATTGTTTTAATGAGCGTTGATTTACCAGAACCGGAGGGGCCACAAATCACAACTACCTCACCTTTTTCAACCGATAGGGTGCAATCACTCAATACCTGAAACTGGCCATAATATTTGTTGACATGATGTAGTTCAATAAAAGCCATGTAAATAACCCTGATTAATTAACGAATAATTGCCACGTTTTGTTGAATTTTCTTAACGATTGTCGATAGTGAAAAACAAATCACAAAATAAACAACAGCAGCAAGAAGATAGGTTTCAATCGGACGACCATAATTCTTCCCAGCAACTTCAAATCCCTTCAATAGATCATAGGCGCCAATGGCATAGACGAGTGAGGTATCTTGGAACAGGATAATAGTTTGCGTCATTAAAACGGGAATCATATTCCGAAAAGCCTGGGGCAAAATAATCAGACTCATTTTTTGTTGGTAATTCATGCCAAGAGCGTAGGCAGCATGATTTTGTCCTTGCGGAACCGAGTTGATACCCGCCCGGATAATCTCGGAGAAGAATGCCGCTTCAAAAGCAATAAAAGTGATGTAAGCAGAGAGTTCTGCGCCAATGGAGCGACCTATGATTGAAGGCATCAATAAAAAGAACCACAGAATCACCATCACCAGCGGAATCGAGCGCATGATATTGACATACCACGACGCAATAGTAGATAAAACCCTTTGATTGGATAAGCGCATCAGAGCCAACAGTGTGCCAAAAATGATTCCACCAAGTGTCGCGATAATGGTGAGTTGAATACTAAACAATAATCCCTTGAGAATAAATTTCTCAATCAAGTCCCAGGTATAAAAGGAGAGATCTAGTTGCATTAGTGAGAGCCCTGACTAGAGGGTGCGATAAAACCGGGAATACGCGTTTTACGTTCAATCAGGGCCATAACCCGATTTACCGTAAAAGCTGTCACGATATAAAGGGCTGTGACACCAAGATACATTTCAATCCCTTTGGAAGTTTCTTCTTGAGTTTGCATTGCAAAAAGTGTTAATTCAGAGACGGAGACAGCAAAAGCCACAGCAGAGTTTTTGACGATATTCATACACTCTGAGGTCAGTGGTGGAATCACAATCCGCATCGCCATCGGTAAGAGAACATAACGATAGGTTTGCACTTTGGTCATGCCTAAAGACTGAGCAGCCATGCGCTGACCCTTTGGTAATGAAAAAATACCTGCTTTCATTTGTTCCGCGATTCTGGCAGAAGTAAAAAAGCCTAGGGCGATACTGACTAGAAGAAAAGATGGGAAGTTTTTAAGTGCCGGAATCAACATCGGGATGACGTGATACCACAAAAACACCTGAACTAAAACTGGAATATTACGGAAGAGTTCAACCCAAGCATTTGAAAAAAAGATCAGAACTTTACTTAAAACCGTTTCATTCGATATCGTTCGAAGTGTGCCAATCGCAATCCCTATTACAAGAGCAATCAGCAATGCTAAGGTAGACACAGCGATTGTCCAGCCCCATGCAGTTATTAACCAATCAAGATAAGTGGGATCACCAGCACCTTGTCCAAACTGAAAAAACTCCCCAAAGCAACGAGGGGAGTAGGTATCCTCAAAGGTACTTTTACAAAATATCTGAAAATCAAGTGACATGAACTAAAGAGTCACCGATTATTTTTTTATATAATCTTCAGCAGGTTTATCGTTTGGATTAGCCCAAGCATTTTTCGTATTGTCAGATAAATCCAGTCCGACACGATTTCCCTTTGGTGGAATAGGGTCTTGAAACCATTGTTTGTACATTTTGGCAATAGTGCCATCTTTCATCATTGCCTTAATAGAGTTATCTACTTCTGTTTTGAATGTAGCCGGATAGTCCTTACGCATCATAATGGCGATCGGTTCAACACTGAGTACCTCACCAACGATCTTAAAATCCTTTGGATTTTTTGCATTGGCAATATTTCCTGCCAAAATTGAGCCATCCATGACGAAAGCGTCTGCACGACCTGACTCTAGTAATAAGAAACTATCGGCATGATCTTTACCAAAAATCTCTTCAAAATTGACGCCATTTGCACGCTCATGTTTACGGAGTAACTGCACAGAAGTTGTACCAGTCGTTGTTGCTACTTTTTTATTGACTAGTTGAGCAATCGAAGTGATATTGGAGTCTGCTTTGACCGCAATACGAACTTCCTCTACATAGGTCGTGACAGCAAATGAGACATCCTTTTGGCGAGTAGCATTATTAGTTGTTGAGCCACATTCGAGATCAACAGTACCGTTTTGCACAAGTGGGATACGATTTTGGGATGTAACAGGTTGGTATTCAACTTTGAGAGAGGTTTTTAATTTCTTCTCTAAATCAGCAATCACGCGTTTACAAATTTCCACATGAAAGCCAGTATATTTGCCATCACCTAAAGTATAGGAAAGTGCCCCAGAGGAATCACGTACGCCCATAGTGATGGATTTTGTCTCAGTTATTTTTTCCAGTGTACCCGCTTGAGTAGCACAAACGATACCCACGAGGGATGTTGAAAATAAAATAACTTGGACTAACTTGCTAGGTTTCATGGTCTTACCTTTGTATCAAATATGGATGACATCAATTTATCATAAATTCATTAATACTGGAGGTATTAGATTTTAGGAAATTTGCGTGCTGCCCAGTAAATGGTTCCAGCTGGGCCATATTTTTCAGAATGGGGTGTTTCAGGCTCCATGGTGAAAGTATCACCTACTTGAAGGTGTTGCGTTTGATCATTGCGAGTCAGCCACATTTCACCCTGAGCAATCACTGCATGAACGGCAAATTCATGAGTATGAAGCTCACTCACTGAATTTGCTGCCCATTCGCGAGGCGTTACATTGTCATATCCTTTTGCAAGGGAGGCTTTTGTAAATTCTTCGAGATTGAGAGGGTTCATGTTCGGTTCTTTCGTTTAGGTAAATAATTTCTTTACTTTTGGTGGTGAGAGGGGGAGGTCATAAACCCTGCCATTGGTGGCCATTGCAAGTGCATTTGCGATTGCTCCTACAATAGGAGCATTGCCTTCACCCACGCCAATGGATTTTTCATTAGGGCGATTAATCAGTTCAACTTGAATGTTGGGCACATCCTCAAAGCGCAGAATCGGATAGTCGGCCCAAGATGCTGTTTGTATACCAGTTTTATTGAATTTAACTTCCTCAAATAATGTCCAACTAATCGTTTGAATCAAGCCACCTTCAATTTGATTTTTAAAGCCATCTGGGTTGATGATTAAGCCAGCTTCAGCAGCTGCCCAGACATCGGTAACACGGATTTTGCCATTGGCATCAACTTCAATATCAGTAACTACCGCGCAATAGACTTGGAGGTTTTTGTATTGAGAAAATGCCATTCCACGACCGTACAACTTACCATTCTTTTTCACACGCTTTGGATTTGGTTTCCAGTTTGACATTTCAGCGACCTTCAGAATCACATCCTTACCGCGTTGATTTTGGAGATGACGAAGACGGAATTCAACTGGGTCAGCATTCGCTTCTTTAGCGAGTTTATCCATCATCGATTCAATCGCAAAAACATTCGCAAACGCACCCAGAGTTCTAAATGCAGAAACTCGAACCGGCATTTCCTGAACTAAATGATTATTGATTTGCTGATTCGGAAAGCTGTACAAGGGAATGCCATTCCGATGTGACCCACCTGCAGGAAGAGGAATATTGGTTACAGGAGATCTTTTTTGTGGATTCGCCATGTACCAACTACTAATCAGGTTATTACCTTCCTTTTCTCCCGGTCTTGTACTATGGGTATTGCTATAAATATCTTGTGTCCAATCGGTGATCGTGCCGCTGTCATCCAAGCTAGCGCGTATCTTCACAGTCATAGCACTGTTATAGGGCTCCCATTTAAACTCGTCATCGCGCATCCATTGCACACGAATATGTTGATTCGGAAACTCCCTTGCAATCAGAGCCGCATCAAGCGCTACATCATCAGCACCACTTTGCCCATACATTCCAGAGCCTTCACGATGAATACAGACTACTTTTTCAGGAGGTACTTGCAAAGCTTTCACAATATCTCGTTGCAAGGGGTACATACCTTGGGCGTGGTTATAAATAGTTGTCACACCATCTTTCAGTATGCCAATCGCACAAGAAGGACCGATACTTGCATGCGCTATAAAAGGTTTCGTGAAATCACCACCGATGGTTTTTTTACCCTGTTTAGAAGGATCTTTTTTGACACCATGTTCAGTATCTAGATTCGGTGATTCAATCATGGTTTTAAGCCATTCCGCCTGATTATTAGGCAGATCATTCGCCATTTCCCATTTAGATTGTTTTTTTGCTTCATTTAAAGCATTGATGGCTTGTTCCTCGCGCTTGGCAACAACGGCTATGAAACTACCATTTTTGACAATCCCAACTACACCAGGCATCGATTGAATCTTGGATTCATTCATGCTAATGAACTTGGCTCTTGGAGCTGGGGGACGCACAACGCGTGCGTGCAACATACCAGGAAACTTCATATCTTGAACATATGCTACGCCACCAGAAACTTTGGCGGGAATATCAATACGTTGAATAGATTTACCAATATATTGGAAGTTATTGATACCTTTAGGTTTGTATTTGCCATCAGCTTTTTGTTGCAAAAGCTCAGTCGATGTTAGATTCCAGTAATTAGCTGTTCCACCATTTTTTGCAGTAATGACACCATCTTTGATGCTTAAATCACCAACGGGTACATTCATCGATTTGGAAGCTTTTTCTAAGAGAGTGCCTCTTGCTTGAGCACAGGCATATCTTAGCGCTAGACCACCAAACTCGACGGACTGACTACCGGAAGTAACACCTTCATTTGGAGCTATGCCTGTAACACAAGGAAGAATATTAACGCGTTCAATATTGACATCCATTTCATCAGCAACAATTTGTCTAAACGCAGTTGCGATTCCTTGTCCAAATTCTACTTTTCCAGAGTAGACATCAATTTTTCCAGTAGGGTCTACATAAAGCCAGCTATTGATATTTAGATTATTTTTTAAATCGATTGGCAAGTCTGGGGCAGTATTGTCAGCAACTAATTCACTACCGACAGTGAAGCCGATAATTAAACCTGTACTTTGAAATAAAAATTGGCGACGTGAGTTTTTAAATGGGGCGTTCATGCTAACTCCTTGACTGCTAATTTGACAGCTTTGAGGATTCGAGAATAAGTTCCACAACGGCAAAGGTTGCCATTCAGAGCACTTTTAATTTGGGTATCACTAGGATTTTTGTTTTTATCTAGCAAAACTTTAGCGCTCATCATCATTCCTGCAATGCAAAATCCACATTGGGCGGCTTGTTCTGTAATAAACGCTTTATTGAGCGCCTTTAAGACTGGATCATTTTGATAATTTTCTAAAGTCGTCACATTCCCAGAAATAGCGCTTACTGGAGTGATGCATGAACGAACCGGATTACCATTGACAACTACTGTACAAGCTCCGCATTGACCAGCTCCGCAACCATATTTTGCTGAATTGATATCGCAGTCATTACGCAGAGCGTATAAAAGAGGGGTTTGTGCTTCGGTATCCACATTATGTGATTTACCATTGACCTGAAGTTGAATGGCCATTTTTGCTCCTTTTGGTTATATTTGTATTCCTATAATATAACCGAATTTAGCAAATATGAATCTAAGGTTCATCCCTAAGGAAGCGTAATTCGACTAAATCTTAACAACCTGATTACGCGTAACGATTTCACCCCAATTGATGTATTCTTTCTGGAGATATTGATTTGCCTCTTCAGGACTAGAACTCGTTCTAGGAAGACAACCAAGAGCCAATAGTTTTTGCTCTACTTCTGGGGTAGACATCACTTTCATCAGGGCTGCATAGGACATATTAATTTCTGATTTTGGAGTACCTTGGGGATAAATAAACATAATCCAAGTCGCCGCGGTAAAGTCCTTGTAGCCTTGTTCAATAAAAGTCAGGGTGTCTTTATAGACGCCACCAAGTCGCTTTGAGCTTCCTACAGCAATGACACGTAACTTGCCTGATTCCACGTGTGGACGAACTGCGGAAGCAGTTTCAAGTGCCATCGTGAGATTACCAGCAATGACATCGGTTAACCCCGCAACACTACCACTATAAGGGACGTGGAGTGACTGAATACCTGCTCGACGCTTAAATTCCTCAAGAGCTAAGTGAGAAACAGTACCGATACCTGAAGATGAGTTACTAAGTTGGGTTGGATTCGCTTTGGCGTAATCGACTAATTCCTTTAAGTTTTTAATCGGCAAATTAGGGTTAACTGCTAAAACAAACGGTAAATCACCAACAAGTCCAACAGCACTAAAGTCTTTTTGAGAGTTGTAGTTAACGCTTTTATAAATATGTGGGTTGGTGGCAATTGCTGACATGTGGGCTAGCATCATGACATTACCATTATTCGGGGATTGGGCTAATTGACCAAGCGCAATACTACCACCTTGACCGGGACGATTTTCAATGATGTAGTTATCGTTCGTAATGTGTTGCAATTTTTCTGTTAAAAAGCGCGCCACTTGATCAGTAGCTTGTCCAGCTGGAAAACCTACAATCACCTTCACTATTTTTCCAGAACTACTTTGAGCAAAAAGCTGAGGGGCAATGGCTACTGAGCTTAAGCCGACAAGAAGTTGGCGGCGTATAGCTCGAAAATTAGCAGATTTCATAGGTATTTACTTTAGAATTAGTTCAGCAACAATGACAATCCCAGCACCTACTGCAGTAGCGATGATGAGCCAAGATGCAGGAACTTGATGTCCTGCATGAGATGCCTGAACATTCGAGTTAGATGATGTATTTTCGGAACCAGAAGCAACAGGAGCAGGAGGCGTTGATTGTTGTTGGACTGGAGCAGAATTTTCGCCAGTAGGAGCACTTTCGTGGGAAGGTGCTGAAAGTCCACCAAGTTCTTTATTAAAGGCCTTGAAAAAATCATCCGACATTTTTTTAGCAACGCTATCAATCAATCTAGAGCCGATTTGAGCAAGTTTTCCACCAACGTGAGCTTGTGCAGAATAGGTTAATTCTGTTCCAGTATCCACAGGTTTTAAGCTAACAGAAGAAGAACCTTTGCCAAAGCCAACCGCGCCACCTTGACCTTCAAAAATAAGAATACAAGAATGAGGTGCATTGGCTTCTGTTACATTCAGGGTCCCATTAAATTTCGCTTTTAAAGGGCCAATTGCCGCAGTAATTACGACTTTAAAAACGTCAGGACTGACTAACTCCACAGACTCACAGCCAGGCAAGCATTTTTTTAAAACATCGGGACTATTTAATCCATCCCAGACGGCTTGTTGACTTGCAGGAATTATTTGTGATCCTAGAATTTCCATGTGATTCTCTCTTGTAAATAAACCTAATTATTAGTGAGCTTTTTTCTTCATCGCAGCAGAGGTGTTGACCATTGAATGAATACTTCTTGCATAGTCAATGGCACCAGCTTCATCCATTCTAGCTGCATGATGAGTATATTCTTTTAAGCCCAAAATTGCAGGACGCGGTCTTGATAAAAGAACTTGAATAAAGTCTTCAACTTTTTGTTTGAGTTCATTTGCTGGGTAAACCTTGCTTGTAAAACCGAGTTGGTGCGCTTCATGCGCATTAATAAATTCGGCACTGTAGGCCATGTAGAGTACAGCATTTCGATTAACCCTGTCATATAAAGCGGACATGACCATGGTTGGCATAACATTGTGCTCAATCTCAGGAATATTAAATGTTGCGGAATCACTTGCAAAAGATACATCTGCAAGAGCCGTAATTGCTGCACCGAAGCCCATAACACGACCTTCTACCGCAACGATTACAGGAACTTTACAGTCACGAATTGATTTATAACAGCCAAAAATAGAGTCATATTCAGCGCGACGTTCATAAGCCTCAGGAGATGGAGGCGGGGCATCGGCATTGCGTTTTCTGCCAGTGCAAAAATCAGGACCAATACTCGTAATAAGAACCGCATCTGATTGGAGATGGGCTGTATCTATTGCTTGGCTAGCTGCGAGTGCCATTGCATCGCTCACAGCATTATCAGAGGGGCGGTCAAAAGTAATGCGTAATAAGCGACCATCTTGTTGGATTCGAACTTCTGTAGTCATGCTTGTTCCTTATGTTTAATTAGTTGTATCTTGTTGAATGGCATTCCAAATAGCATTTGGTGTCATAGGTAAATAATCAATAGATTTATTGATTGTAGCTAAAGCGTCGTTAATCGCGTTCGCAATTGCTGCGGGACTTCCTAAATAGCCTGCCTCACCAGAGCCTTTTTGACCAAATTCTGTAAGGGGTGAAGGCGTGCAGTGATCAATAATACTGATGCTAGGAACTTCTGAAGAGCTTGGCAGTAAATAATCCATAAATGTTCCTGAAAGAAATTGTCCCTCAGGCGAATAAGCAAATTTTTCCATGAGCGCAGCACCGATGCCATGGGCAATTCCACCATAGGTCATACCATGGACAACATCTGGACTAATCATGACACCACAATCATGACCGCAAACGTAACGATGAATCTTTGCTTTGCCAATTTCAGGATCAATACTAACCAGAACTACATGTGATTCAAAAGAATGGCATGGATACATTTGCACACGTCCTTGCTCATCTGGAAGCTCGCCACCTGTGGGAACTTCCCAGACAAATTTTTCCTGAAGTCCCGGTTCCATATCTTTCGGGAGTTGATGAAATTTACGATGAGCAATTGCGACGAGATCCGCCCACGTGATATTTTTTTCTGGTGCGTTATTAACAAAAACTTGACTCCCAGTAAAAGTCATTTCTTCACAAGAAACCCCAAACTGTTCCGCAGCAATAGCGATGAGCTTAGTTTTTAGTTTCTTGGCAGCTCCCGCAGCTGCACCGCCCAACATAATTGCCATTCGACTTCCGACAGGGCTATTGGATGGTAGGGCGTTTAATGAATCAGCATGTAAAACACGCACAGAGTCTGGATGTTGTAATAAGATCTCACCAACAACGGTTGAAACTAAAGTTTCATGGGCTTGACCTGATGATGAAGTAGCCATCAAAGCGGTTACACGACCACCTAAGTCGATTTTTACGACACAGGATTCCATCCAGGTAGTTGTCTCATTTTTTGGATTAAATAAGGGTTCAAATGACGAGTTGCCACCTGAAGGTTCCAAGCAAGTGGAGATTCCTATACCCGCTAATTTCCCTTCAGCTCTTAAAGCATCTCTTTGCGAAATTAGTTGGTTTAAATTGGCCTCTGCAAGTGCTTTATCCAGAACAGTTGAGTAATCTCCAGAGTCATAACGTGTGCCACTAGGAATGAGGTAAGGGAATTCATCTTTTTGAATCAAATTACGTTTACGCAGTGCTATCGGATCCATCTTTAAAAAACGGGCAACTTTATCAATCCCAGACTCAAGCGCGTAATTTGTTGGAGATTGACCAAAGCCCCTAACAGCCTCTTGCGGTGTTTTATTCGTTAACACAGCTTGCGCTAAATACGCCACGCTCTTCATGCGATAGGGACCACAAATGGCGCCAACCGGTTTCCCAAGTTGCAACGGGGATCGTCCAGCATATGCGCCAATGTCCTCCAGAGCACGCATTTTCATACAGGTGATTTCACCATCTTTTTGAAATCCTAAAGTAACTTCAAAAAGACGATCGGGACCTTGCATATCGCCACCACGCATATTTTCTAAACGATCTTCAATAAAGCGGATGGGCTTACCTAATTTCTTAGCTAAATAACCAACTAAAATCGCATGCTTTAGACCTCTTTTTACGCCATAACTACCACCCACATCCACATCATAGTGAACACGAACAGAATTCGATGGTAGTTGTAGTGCGCTAGCGATTTGTTCTGGATATTTAGGCATTTGTACTGAGGCCCAAATATCTAATATACCAGTAGCATCAGACCATTCGCCCGTTAGGGCAAAGGTTTCAATTGGAACCGTTGAACTACGCGCCCACTTCACACGATAGCTAAGTTGGTGGTCGGTCTTAGAAAAATCTTCTTCAACGGGTCCCCAGATAAATTGACGATTAAAAATCAAGTTAGTTCCTGCATCTGCGTGGACCTGATGGGATCGATCATCAATAGCAAGCTCAGGATCCATCACATAAGATAGTTCTTCATAATCCACTTGAATCAGTTCTGCAGCGTCCTCTGCAATAGCTCGAGACTTTGCGACAACTACGCAGACCCACTCCCCAGAGTATCTCGTGACCTCATGAGCTAGTGGAAAGCGCTTGACTGCTGGAGCATCAACACCAGGTAATACGGGTAAAACTGCTGCATTAATTTCAGCGCCAGTTACTACAGCCTCAACACCTGGAATAGCTAGTGCCGCTGAGGCATCAATTTTTAGAATTTTCGCACTGGCATAAGGGCTAGCAACAATAGCCACATGTAATGTTCCAGATTTGAGAACATCACCAGCATAATTTCCTTTGCCGACGACAAAACGGCGATGCTCGACTGCACGACGGTGCTTACCGATGTAAGTAAATTCATTGTAATGTGGGGATTGGCTCATATCGTTTCCTTTGTGGCAAAGACAACTGCATCCACAATTTGTTGATAGCCTGTGCAACGGCATAAATTACCACTAATAGCATCTCTGATTTCTGCTTCACTAGGGTGCGGATTTTTATTAATCAGGGCTTGACAAGTAATCAACATACCCGGAGTGCAAAAGCCACATTGCAAACCATGTTTTTCGCAAAAGGCATCCTGGATTTTTGAGAGTTGACCCCGTTCTGGAGCTAAGCCTTCTACAGTAGTTACTTCAAGACCATTTGCTTGTACGGCAAACATACAACAAGACCGAACTGGGTCGCCATTCAGAAGCACCGTGCATGCACCGCAAATACCGTGTTCACAACCGACGTGAGTGCCCGTGAGACGAAGATCGTCACGCAAAAAGTCAACTAAGCTTGTACGAGGCTCTACGGTAGAACTTACTTGTTTACCATTGACTTGTAGATTGATAGAAAT
>Ga0114976_10001516_pt1 | contig 14596 bp, 14 predicted proteins | sample S_130805_EF_Meta_FD_87319 | JGI IMG/M metagenome (GOLD analysis project Ga0114976, IMG submission 87319) | Freshwater microbial communities from Lake Simoncouche, Canada to study carbon cycling - S_130805_EF_MetaG | ecosystem: Environmental > Aquatic > Freshwater > Lake | place: Lake...
CGAGCCAGTAGCATATTATGTCCGTGTACTTGACCGGCTGCTGAACGCAATACACCACCACGGAAGGTATCACAACAGTGACCCGCACCAGTCTCCTCTGGTTCCAGTGGTGCTCTGTGTTCTGCGTGTGCTGTGCTAAAATGAAATGGTGCTGACGCGTAGTTCTCACGACCCGGACTCACTAAGTATGCTCCATTGCTGGGGTTAGCAAACTTACGCTGACCCAGCACAGCCTTAGGCATTCTGTAGAAACCGTGTGGTGATTGATTTGCCCTTTTGTTAGACATCTGTGTGGATTGTAGTTTAGCCCCGCTCATATACTGGGCGTCACGTAGTTTCTGATTGTGCCATTGTGCTTGTAAATCATCACCCGCCCACGGGCTATAGTCTAAACCCCCATACTCTGGAAACGCACGTTGAGGCTTTTGTTTCGCTGCGTAGTTACTCTCATACGCTGAGGGGAATCCTAACTGAAGGTCATCGCTTTCGCCTACTACCATTGCTACCGCAGCCATACTGTATATTTAAATGACACATTTAAAATACAGCGTGTTTTAATAAAGTCCCTCAGCCTTCACAATCTTGGAAGCCTCAATCATCTTGACACCACGCTCATTCATCACCTTACGCACAATCTCAGCACGTTTGCGACGACCATCACTTGCTCCAGCGGGGGCTCTACGCTTCTTACCACCACGCCCTAATCCTACAGCCTTAGCACCTTGATTAGCCATCTGGGCTGCTGACAATCCACGGCTTAGCATTGTTCCAGCACCGGGGAGACCTACAGCAGTTCCCGCTACGTCCAGCACGGGGGCTGCGTAGGTCGCATATTTAGCAGCCTCTGGTAGCACCTTTCCACGTAGAATGGAGTTAGGGTCAGTAAATTCGTGACCGGTCTTCTGGGCTGCGTCAGAAACACCACGGCGTAATACACTATCGGGATTCACAAACTCATTCTTAACCTTAGCAAAGGCATCTGTGAACCAGTTTCCACCGTGACAGCCGTGACAATGAGCCATCATTCCACCCATTAGACGACGGTGATTAGCCTTACCCAGAGTCTTCATTAGGTGAGCACTGAGGGCGTGACCGTCACGCATATGCTTTCCACCACGCATACGCCCTTGACCCTCATATGGACCAGTCTGGGCTACATTAGTCATATTCAACAATAGATTCTCATTAGCACCGCCCCTAAACTGACTCACACCCATAGAAGGGGTTGCTCCACCACGACCACGCTTCAAAGGCGGGGCTTGTTTTAGAACAACGCTCTGCTCTGACTGAGGGGTTAGCATACGCTTTCTGGGGCTGGAGGGGCTAGCCATTCTACGGACTTGACTAAGCATATCACTTACTCCTACATTCTGGCTTTCATCAAAACCACGTGTTTTCTGTAGAGAAGCCATCATATCTTTGATAGTCTTAGAACCGCCGACCATATTACGCACACCGTGTCCGTCAGCCCCTAAAAAGCCTCCACCACGATATTCACTCACACCCATTGTAGGTGTTGCTCCAGTTCCGGGGGTTCGGTGACGTTGCTGAATCTCCATAGCACGACGGTCAGCAAGACTGAGGCGGGGGCTACGGCTTGAACTAACACCAGCACCGCCCTTCATAGATACATTTCCATTGCTGGGGCGGATAGGATTATAGCGTTCATCTTCCTCCTCAATCGCACGGGCTCTGGCTCTTGCTAAACCGGGTCTGACACGATTGATTAGCATCTTCTATATTGAGTGTTTCTATTTTAATTAGGGGCTGATTTAAGCATTTAGCGGGTAATAAAGTTTCAAAAGTTAAATATAGATACATCTTTCAAAAAAAGCCGGGGGGTTTGGGGTTTCGGGCTGACATTTTCTCTTAGAGTCGTTTCCGTGGAAAAAGTCCCCCCCATTCCCCTTTCCCCCCGGATTTTTAGATTTCTGATTTTTTCATTTTACAAGGGTACCCCCTTAGCACTCACTGTATTTCTTGTTTTCACGGCGTTCCTCCTCATCGCCCTCCACATCATCACCATCGTCGTCACCATCACCCGCCTCCTCTTCCTCAGCAGACTCCTCACCGGCATCCTCCACATCCAGTTGCTCATCAACCAGAGTCTTGACAATCACAACCCCCGCCTTACCCTTGTGCTTCTCAAACACCTCCTTCATCTCCTTTACACAGCCGGGGCAGTAGCCCTCCTCATCTAAGCACTCTCCACAGCCCTCACCCTCACAGCCTTCAGTCCAGCAACCATAAATCTCCTCTGACTTGTGGTAGTGATTACAGTGCTCACATTGCTCCTTACCCGCCCCCTCTGCTTTGTCGTGGAACTCCAGACTCTCAATCAGCAACCGCTTGTGGTCTTTCTCAATCTGTAGCAACTCATCGTAGCGAACCTTAGGAATCCACACGTTCTCTGGAACCTTACCCTTTGTGCCTAAGTGGTTGGTCTTCACCTTGACCGCGTCAGTAGGCTCATCAATCGTATTCTTCTCTTTCTTTTCTGTCTTAGCCTTGACGGGCTTATCACCGGCGGGTTTCTCAGCCCCCTTAGGAACAAAGGGAGCCTTGTTTTCACGCTTGACCTCCAGCCACAACCACCACGAGTCACGGTTGTCGCCCTTTGTATTTTGAATGATTTCTGTGCCGTTACAGAGCGTGTGCTTGATAGGGCGGTTCTTACCGTCGTCAGCCATCAACTCTGATGAGGCACAATACGTCGTGCCCTTCTTCTCCACAGCCCAAGGGTAGGTTATCTTATCACCGATAGAAGGCATTTTGCTTTATTGGATAACTTTCTTTGAGTTATCTTTGAGACGGCTGGAAGGGGACGAACTCATTTCAATTTTTTGTGATGCGACTCAGACCTTACATACAAATCCATACTATGGAATCATATATATATAACCCGCTGAGGCTTACATTAGTTAATACCGGGGGACAAGGTTAGTTCCCTCACACGGTCTGAGACTTCATCAGCGGTGAATACACAAGGGTCTTCGGTCTTATCAGACTTCTGAAGCAGAGAAACTAATACGCTTCCAGAACAGTCTGTGATTAACGGACAATCCTTGCTACTAATAGGGGGTAAATTATCCTTGGTAGGATTACAGTCCTTACAGACAGCCTCAAACCTCATATGAGGGCAGAACTCAACTGTTTTGATTCCATTTCTAAACATAGTCCAACTTTTAATAGTTTTACCGGGGGGTGGGTTGAATGTTCTTGTAAAGGTAGCAATGTGAGAGGTAGAATCGCTCATATTCTTACATTTACATAATATATTTGTCTTTTTAACTCGTTCAGTTAGGTCGCCCAGTTAGGGTTAAAGCAAATCCACTCAAATGGAGACAAGTCGGCAGTAATTAGAAGGTTGGAGTTAGCGGGGTCACGACTGGAAATGGTAATTGTTGTTGCTGTCTTAGAATCAACACAGAGATTACCCGCTGCGTATGTTCCGGCAGTGTATTTACGCTGAACCATCATTATACACTGAGGGTCAAACGCCATTGACAATGCTGGACCGGTGAGTGTAGTCTGACCGGGGACACCAGCGGGGACACCAGCATCCCAGTGGTAAGTAGAAGCACCGGGTCCAGTAGGAGACCAAGTGTAGTTAGTTCCTATGTTAAAAGTAGTTCCAGCATCAAACGCTGCGTTAGCACTGGAAGCGGGGGAAAGGCTCTGGTCTGTGTTGTGTAAATAAATACCGTCAGCCTGTAGAGTTCCGGCTACATCAAGCAAGGCACCGTTGTTACCACTGGCTGTGGTAATATCAGACTCGGCAATAGTTACACCACGGGGGGAACTACCAGATAAAGAAGCACCACCACCGCCGAAAAAGTTCTTTGTTCCGGGTCTCCCAGCACCGATAATGGTCTGCTCACAGACGATTGAACCATTATTATCTAAAACGGCAGCACCTCCAAAAAAGGCAGCGTCCCTACATAGAATCCAGCCGGAGTTTGGTGTAGGACCGCCGACTGGGTATGGGGCAGCGGTGCTTGTAGGAGGTGTTCCTACAACTGTGGATGCGGGTGGGATAACATAGGATTCAAACAAGTTATTAGCATAGACACCGGGGGGTGATGTATTGACACCATAAACTACAATATAACCTTGAAGATTGTTGTAGTTGAGTAATGGATTCCACTGAGGAGCAACATAATTGGTAACTCCTTGGTTATTGACATATGACTGAACTACATATCTACCACCAGCGGGGTCAAAAAGTTGAACTTGCCCAGACCCGGCATTTGTCGTAAGTTGAACAGCAGCAAGAGACGAAGCGTTATCTACATTAACGGCTGAGGTGGTAACACCGGAAGCACCACCAAGGACGGCGTTGTTGAGCACTACGTTCTGGACGACCTTAGATTTGTCAAGCGTCTGCGACAAACTCATCTTGTATATTTATAACCACTATTTTTTTTTGATGTGTATAAACGCCAAAAACAAATATTAGAAAGATTGTTAAATCTACATTAGCCGGGCTTCAATACCACGGCGACTGCGACCAGCACCGGTTCCCGCCCCGGTTCCGGCACCAGTTCCAGCACCAGTGCCGTAGCCTACTGCTCCAAGAGCACCCTTAATCTTACCCGCCATTCCCTCACCGGGGAGCATTCCTCTTACAGCAGAAACTGCGGGTTTAGTTGCTTGGTAGATGTCCTTCGCCTTAGAAAGGACGTTAGCCATACGGCTCATAAAACCAGCACCGCCGACCATACGCTGTAACTGGTCTGTGGTTCCCATAGGAGCCAAGGGGGCTGAGATGATGTCTTGTTCGGACAGCACACCTTTGATGATTCTGCTTGAGCCCCGGATGGACTCAAAGAAGCCAGAGTTAGCAGTGATTACATACAACTGAGGAGTCTGTGCTACGCGTGAGTTGTTCTTCAACTGTAGAGAGAACTGGAAGGTAAAGTTACCTACAAGGGAGGGGGCTTGTCCGGTCTGTAGGGTGATATCCTGAGAAGGCTTCAACACGAGCAAAGAGCCAGATAGTGCTACGTTACCACCAGTCGCACCAGCAGACACGGGGGCTGCGGAGGCTTGAGACTTACCCAGACCAATCCACTGGTTGTAGTCCAAATCTACACCGTTTTTCACACTCATTGCGTATAACTGCTCCGTGGTCACAGAGGACAAAAGACCGGAGAAGTTATCAAAGTTAATGCTGAGAGGGTTAGAAAAGCCATCAAGGCGGGTAGCAATGGGGAACAACCAATCACCCTCTTGGATAGTCTGTGAGGAAGGCTTAGCGTAGATGATGAAAAGGTCGGGAATCTGAGGTAGGGTGATAGTCTGAGAAACAATCTGTCCTACAGCACCGGGCTGGATTGTGCCGTTCTGATACTGAGTGATGTAACGGGGGAACTCCATATAGGGCACCACGCTCTTGGGTGGTAGAGGCACGTCAAGACTGGGGGTCAAGAACTGGACATTGACTACGCTATTCACAAAGGGGCTGTTGTTCTGACCGGCGTTTAGGAACTGAACTGACGCCGTGGGGATGACACAACCGTTAGCGGGGTTGTTACGGACAAGGCGGGTAGGTAGTTGTAAGTTCATAATCAACTGAATGTTGTTGATACCAAAGAGACCAGTATCCCATTCGTGACAGTCGCTGAAGACAAAGGGGGACAATACGAGTTTCTCAGTGCTTCTGAAGTAAAAATAGATGTTCTGGGCTACACCGGCTACGGTGAGGGCGGACTGAGTAGGGACACCACCCACAGCGTCGTAGGTTGCTCCAACATAAGCCGGGGAGGCGGTTCCAAGGGCATTGCCTAAGGGGTCAGTATAGACTACTTGGCTGAAAGCACCGTTAGGCACCTCAGAGTTATCACAAGCAGATTCATAGCCGTTCATAGGGCTGTTGATGGAGCCGTTGCCGTCAGCGTAGTAGGCGTATTTGTCAAGCATAGTGGGGCAAGTCCTCTGTAGGCGATTCTTCTTGTAGTCAGTCAAGCGTAGCACTTGCTTTAGAACGTCTTGGGAGTTAATAACGGCTGTGGTGTCGTTAATGGTAGCAGTTAGGGTAGAGCAGAGAGAGTTGAGAGGGAAGGCACAAAGAGACCAATCACGACCCGCTACGGCTACAGCCTGACCTAAGTTAATCTGAGCCAGAGTGGCTGTGAATGTCATAGATACAGTGGAAGACCACTCAAGACCCCTATCAACAAAAACGTTCTCAGAAGGAACGTAGATGTTGTAGGTGTGCTGGGAGGATGAGGCAGCAATAGCGTTAAAGGGGGCGTTAGTGAGGGACAAAGCACCTTTCTCAACCGCATACTTGGGGCGGGACTGGACTATGCGTGAGTCAAAGACCGCTAACTTCTCAATGTCGGCACTCATCTTGTATATTTATAACCACTATTTTTTTGTAGGAATGTCAAACCGGGGTGAAGTTCAGCCCGTTTTGAAAATCTATAAAAAATCAGCCCTACTTATCTGAGCCCATCTGCTTTTTTTTAAACATAACCTTGATGGATACGTTTGTGAGGTTAAACATATTAATAGGATACAACTGGTTATCCAGACGATTCTTCCAATAGACTTGTATGTCAATGTTTCTAATGTCTTGGTGACTTGCTGAGAAATCAGTGAGACGGTACTCTGCTGAGGGTGCGTAGTAGATAAACTGGCGGTAGGCAGCAGCCCCTCCAGAGGAGGTATCCAGACTAATGTCTGTGATGATAGGCTGAAAAGCAGACTGAACTGTAGGGGCTGAGAAGCCTAAGTTGCCGTCGCCCAGCACAACCGGGGCACCCGTAGCCTCAGCCTTTACCGGTAGCAGTGTAGATGTGAAAACAATAGACCCTACGGGCGACCACAGCGAGTCATTTGACTGGAAGTCTTGAGTTACAACCCAGTATGGATACTGAGACAACTGAGTGTTATTAACTGTTGTAGCACTCAGAGTTACCACGTTTTTGTAAAACTGATTGACAACAAGAATCTCATTCACGTAGCCGGGTGGTGCTGAAACACCGGGGAATGGGGCTGGAGCAGTTGTTGATGTTGTGTTCCAGTATATATTTTTGAAGTTAGAAAAGAGCCCGAACATATTGCTGTTGAAGAAGGTGCGACACACAGCCCCTACTAAGCCAGAGGCGACGGCTGCGGTAGCACCTACTAAGGGTGGAAAGATAGCAGAGTTAAAGTTAATAGAAAAGAGATTTGTCGGGGCACCACCGTATTGTATATTTGGTGGAACCAGACCAAAATATCCGGCAGCGGGAACGGCTGGTGGAACAGAGCCGGAGAAGGCACCAAGGTTAGGGTAAATAAGCAAGAAGTCTGCTCTGTTAGCAACGTTCAGTGCTTGGTAAATCCCCTCATAAAGGTCTCCCCAGCAACACGTCCAAACAAAACCAGCACCGGCTACACCAGCATTATCAGCCGGGTTGTAGATTGTGCGATTCACGTCACCAAGCCACGCCTCATAAGTATATACCCAGTAGTAACGGCTTGAAAGGTCTTGTGTGTTACCGTTAGCATTATCTACGGGAACCCAATAAGAGCCTAATGTTGCCGGTGATGTGCCTACTGGAGGTCCTACAGTCCATAGTGCTCCGGGTGGGGGTGTTGATTGTGGAACGGCAGCGTTAGCGATATACATAACGTTGTTGAAAAGGACTGCTTGACCGGCTACGTATGTGTTAGTTGGTGAATACGCCGGGGGTGTGATAGGTGTGTAAAATGGACCCAAAAAGGAGTTATAACGCGTATTGTAAAGAGTCTGAGCCGGTGTTGATATTAGTGAAACAATATCGCCTTGAGCGTATTGCCTCACGTTAGACCACAAGCCCTTAAACATTGGATTCGCTAAAGACCGTGGTAATGGTGCTGACTGTAGATTCTGTGTCTCAGTAACATACTGAACGAAGCGTGGAACGGGTAGAACACTGAGGGTTTGATTTCCACCACCTCCACCATTAGGCGTGTATGTAAAAGTAAGTGGATACGCCATAGAATACTCAGTCAGATTTACGTTAGTCTGCCCCGTGTTTTCTTGAATCTGTGGAATAAACAAAGGTAAATCTTTGTTAGCCCCGTCCATAGTAAAACGTATAATACTAAAGTAATACTGTGACGCGTCCTTGATGATAGCAGTATCACGGGTTTCATTAAACCTAATCTGCGGGTCTTTGTTCGCTATGTTATTAGTCTGGTCGTTAGTTGTGTTATTGATAATATCAGCGTTGTAATAGACATAGTCTGGTAGGTCGCCACTGCCTACAGTATCAATTGAACTGCGATACATCTTTCTATAAATACAACTGAGATTATTTATGAAGTTTATCATACGTAAGACCAGTGACAAAATCGTCGGGTGAAATCCCAGATGACTTGACTACATTCAGATACTGCTGTAGTGAGTAGGGGGCGTATAAACACCGGGCGACACAGTGACGACCACACGTGTTGATTGAAGATGAGTCTTTCTGAAAGGCGTGTGTGTTGTAGAAAACGGGGCGACCGGAAGCCTTGAGTAGGGCGGTCAAATAGGGCTGTGTTTCGTCCAGATACTCTAACTGACTCAGTGGAACACCCTCCTTCTGTTTTTCTGGTTTCTCACCGTAGGGGTCAAAAAACTCTATACCTTTCTTCTTGTTAAGCATACAGCACCAGTGTCCCTCAGTTGGTCCAGTAGTGAGAAACAGAATAATACATATCCCTTTATCGTCAAAGCAGTCCTCAATACTACTCATATTTTTTAATTGTGGGTAAGTTATGATACTTGTATTAGCACCTAATATCTTTCGTATATCACCGTCGCTTAATGGATAATCCTTTGACTTGCCTAAGCCGTCCATCTATATTATATACATACAATAAGATGCTATCTGGATCCCCACTAAGTAAAGACTGGAAGACTGCTAAGGCACCCGCTGAAAGGAAAGAAAAGCCCCCTAAAATTCTGGGGCGTGGTGAGGGTAAGCGTCTTACGCTAAGGAACTGTGACAGTGGTCAATGTCAATGGATTGACCGCTGGTTGAAAAACTACATACAGTCCTACTCATTACCGCCTCAGATTGCTGGAACAGAGGCTCACTCAAATGCTGTAAAGTTTATGGGGGCTGATAAGGCTGAGGAACTATTTACAAAATTACGTGCTGATTTTAACCAGACCTATCCTCCTCCCCCGGGACCTTAATACTCATCGTTGGTGGTGAGTCAGTCGGCATATCCCTTACACCGAAACCCATCTCAGCCCTACGCCCACAGCAACGTATCACTATCATATGATTCAAAGCAGTTCCGAAAAACTTATAGATAAGACCCCCTATTAGTAGCACTGACGCTGTAGCACCGCCCGAAGTGTATGCTGAAACGGCGTCCATATATTATTTTGTTAGATATTAATAATAGATGTCGCTATCACAGTGTCTGGATAAATCCACATCTGGTCTTAACATTGTATGTGACAAATTGACGTGTAAAACACTAATCGCCCCTAATATCCCGTCAGCGGGAGTTCAGAGTCTGAATCTTGTTTCTGGTGTAGTCGCCCTTACAAGCCCCGCTGGTTCAATCACTATAGTCCCTAACGGTCAGTCAATCCAGTTAGAAGCCGTGGGTCAAGCCCCCGTTGATGCTGTTGATAGTCTTAATGGACTGATTAACGATGTGGTTCTGACAAGCACTAACAACTCTCTGACAGTAGCAAATGACGGTCAAAATATAAATATAGAGTTAAATCCTTTTCCATATGTTAGTAGTTTTAACTCTGAGTCTGGTGCTATATCTTTATTCAGTGAGACCGGCACAATATCAATATTACAGTCTGGTGGTAGTTGTCAGTTAGATGTTAATCCCTCAAACTTTGTTAGAACCGTTAATGGTGTTGGAAGCACTCTTAGTCTTACAAGCCCTAACGGGTCTTTGTCTATAACACCAGTCGGACAAGACATTCAAATAGAGTCAGTTGCTGTTTCACCGTTTGATGTTGAAGGACTACAGAATAAAATTGGTGTTTTCCCGACACTTCCATTTACATCTAATACGATTCAGTTAGCGTCAAATAATGATTTAACTCCACCAACGGCTATTGTTCCAGATGCGACAGCACCGACTTCTTCTACAACACCTCTTGGTACCTTGTGTTGGTTATACACGAAGCCAAACACGAATGCTGGATTCAACTGGTATATGTATAATCCACGATTTGGTAGTCCCGCAGCCCCGTTGCCTTATACAAAATACAGTTCTAATCCCGCACAAGACAGAATCAAAAGTGTATGGGCTTTAGTTCAACCAGCAGTCAATACGAACATTTATACGGCTGGTGTTATAGCACTCAATCTTTATTCATTTGATGATGCTAATCCACCAACATCTGGTTTTTTTAATACACGCTGGGCGTATTCAAATAGTGCTGGAATAAATAGCGGTCAGTCTGGGACGAATCTCTATGCTGGATATACATATCTGTTGTATGCGTATGATGCTCCACGCACTACAAATCAGACGGGTGTAGGACAACCAGATATACAAGACTGGGGTCTAAGAGACCCTTATGATATCTACACAGACGTTCATCACATTCCTCTTCAGAACTGCGTTCTTGCCTTCAATCCTTGGACGAATGGAACTAACTATCGCACGTGGGATACACTTACTATTTATACAAACGGGCAAACTGTTATATATTCTGGCTTCGGTGGAACACCAAACGGCATCTTTTACACGGCAGTAGGAACCGTTCCAGTAAATACTCCTCCCGTTTCTACTACTGGTGTTCCATCGGCATTCTGGACGGCTATTTCTCCACAACCTTCTTCATATGCTTCTCAACCTATTCTTGCTATGAATCTAACTGGTATCAACGGGACTGCGACTGGTTGGACGGCTGGTCCTCTCTTACGTGTATTATCTATGGGGTATTCAACTGGTAATTCGCCACTTATCCAGACAAGTGGAATTAAATATGAACTTAACTAATTTTGAGGCGGGGGGTTTGGGGTTTAGGGGTAAAAGTGGTCTATAGAGTCGCTTCCGTAGAAAAAGTCCGCCCCAACCCCCTTTCCCCCCGGCTTTATTTTCGCCAGATATCTATATGGCTACCCTCAGACTTCTACACGGCGACTGCTTAGAACTAATGAAGAATCTTCCCGACCGCTCAATAGATTTATTTATCTGTGACCTTCCCTACGGACAACTCAGCACAAAGGGCTTTCAGTTAGACCCTACGAAACAAGCCGACCCAAGTAGAGGTGGAGCAAAGGTTACGGCTTGTCCGTGGGACGTAAAAATAGACCTCAAAAAGTTCTGGACTGAGGTTAAGCGTCTCCGTCGTGATGACAACACACCGTGTATCCATTTCTGTAATACACGATTCGGCTACGAACTGATTAAGTCTAATGAAGAAGAGTTCAGATACGACCTTGTGTGGAACAAGGGGCGTGGTATCTCATTTCTATTAGCAAACAAACAACCTATGAAAAGCCACGAAATGATGTATCTGTTCTCTAAAAAAGCCCCTCAATACCGACGCGTAGATGTCACGGGTGATTTTGATAAGTGGTCCAGAAACCGTAAGGGTGTAGCCAATGTCCAGTATGGTGTCACTTTAAATGACTCTGAAGGCGTTGCTGGTAAGCGTTGTGCCTTGAGTGTTGTCAATAGCCCGTCATTAACAAAGCGTGGCGGACACCCGACAGAAAAGCCAGAAGCCCTTTATAGGTTTCTATTAGAACGCTACTGTCCCGAAAACGGTGTAGTGCTTGACCCTACATTCGGTTCTGGAAACAGTATATTCACGGCTCACAGTATGGGCTACTCAGCAATAGGTATAGAAAAAGACAAAGACTTCTATGATAAGGCTGTAGCAAGACATCCAGAAAAAAACACCATAGAGTAGATGCTTTATTCTTTTATTGGTTTTTATATTGGTGGTAAATTAGGTAATGAAATATTTAGGTATAGAAATCCACAATCACTGTATCAGCCCCCGCCCCTTTTTAGTTTAGACCTTACGGCTCAGATGGGTCAGCACCCGCCACTTTCTCACGCTCAGCCATCGTCCTTACTTCCATCACCTTCTCATACAACTCCATCAAAGACTTAGGAGCACTCAGAAAGGTAAAGCCGTTGTCGTCGTCCTCCTCATCAATCACGCCCATCTTAGTCAAACAGCCGACACCCACAAACCACTTGTAGGAGAACCAGTTCAGAATCTCACTCTCTGCTATGTCTAACTCAGAGTCCTCATACTTCCTTGACTCATTATAGATATCTTTGATGATGACACTCATAGGCTCAGCAAGATACTTTAGGGGGTCATTCTCCATAAGCCGTGAGTAGATGGCGTGGTATTTATCCAGTTCGTGAATCCAGTAGGTTTTTAGCCCCGGTAATGTCTTACCCCTTCGTAAGCAATCCACAATATAATCAGTAGGCATCTGCTTGGTGAGAACCTTAGCCTCTTCCTCACTCACATTCACCTCAAATGAAGCACCCTTATAGAATGCCCTCAGAACAACGACACGTTCTTCTGAAGCCATAGCGGGGTTAAACGCATAAACACTTGACTTACCTTTGACGCTTACAAAACTCATCTTGCTTCCTTTTGATAGAAAAAGAAAGGGGGGTTATCATTTCAATTTTTTGTGGTTTTTGTTAAAGGCTTACATTATTCCTCAGAAAACTCATCAACCACAAGGTTGATATCTGCTAAGCCCTTTTTAATGTCTTTCACTGTATCGCTTAGTTCGCTCACTAACTTAGCAAGAATAGCCTTCTGCTTATTAGCCTCTAATAGTTGTGAGGCACAATACAGCAACTCAGCATACTCAAAGTTATCAATCGTAATCTGACCCTCAGTAATCCTCAACTCAGCCCCGCTGATATCATACCGCCTTACGCGTCGCACTGTCTTCTTAGCAAGAGCCTCAGCACGGGCTGTTGTCTTCAACTCCTCAGCCTTCTGTATAATCTTCTTCTTGTTGTCCTCATATACCTTATCTACACGGGGTAACTCAGATACAATAGTCTTAGTAGTAGGCTCAGCCTTGACCTTCTTAACACGCTTACCCTCATTCTTGTATCCCGCCTCACGGGCTGGTTTCATACTGTCGGACATCTCTATATTCACGTCTGGGGTTTTAGTGAATGGCTCTAAACGCACGTTGTCAATCGTCCAGCAGACTTCGCAGTTATCCTTGTGACAGTTCATTTTCTTTTTTAAACACCGGGAAAGGCGGGGCGTTGTTTCAATTTTAATGTAAATTACACAAAGAGTGAAGATTATTACACTCAAAAAATACAAATGTATAAAAAATACCCCAAAATAATACAAAAAATGCTTACTAAATATGATTACCTCATAAAAAACCCGGGTTTTTTATGAGGTAATAGTAATATTGTATATTTTTAACGTATTTTTGATGATTTTTACTGTATTTTTCTCAATTAAGCAGATTATTACACCGTATATTTCACCAGTAGCCGTGTGGGAATCATCACTACAGTCTGAACTGGGTTGTAGCAGTCAGACCTTTCACCCCTCACGTAGTTATCATTCACCTCAAACGTATCAAACAGAGCCTTGTCATACTTAATGTAATACAGACCATCAACATATGAGAACACAAAGTAGTAATCCACCCCGGGCTTACAGTAGTCAATCTTGTTCTTACCTATGATTGCTGTGTCATACCTATCGTGTGTAATACGCCTTGTCTTCAACTCAGCATATACTGTGTTAGTCTTATTAGAATAATCAAATACACTCATACCACCGTTTATGGTTAGTGAATCACCTACTATCTTCTCAATGTTCTCACGGAGGCTCATTTCACTTTTAATACCGAATCTAAGGTCTTGTGCTTGACTCAACATTTTCTAAAATACCGGGGTAAAATAGTTCAGTAAGAATACCGCACCACTCTGCGTAAAATTGAGATGAAATAAAACCCCCGGGATAATTATAATCAAAATGGATAAGATTACCGCCTCAGACTTTATGATAAACTTAGCCCGGGAACTAACTGCTGAGCGGACGATGGCTGACGGAAAGAAGAAGCCCGGTCTTGCTGAATCCTCAGCGTTATCCTACATAAAGAACCTCTACAACCTTAACGACAAGAAGCCCTTTAAGAGTCTGGCGTTTCTAAAGAACACTGACGCTATTGATGAGAAACTAAAGGGTTACGCTGACAACACAAAGAAGACCATTCTGGGAATCATTGTGGGGACACTGATGGTTAAAAATCTGAGGTCAAAACGGGCTATAGAGCACTACCGTAAGGAACTGGACGGTAATGCTAAAGCCCTACGCGAAGTGGAGAACAAGAATGAGAAGTCTGAGAAGCAAGAGAAGAACTGGATTAACAGTGACGATATCCACAAGTTGAAGGAGGAGCGGTGGAATGCTTTGATTGATAAGATTGGAAGCAAGACTAAGATACTACCCGGCGTTTATGATGAGTTGTTGAACGCCCTACTGGTATCTCTTTACACAGACACTACACCCCGGCGTAACCAAGACTATATGCTGATGGTGATTACGAAGAAGTGGAATGAGAAGATGCCTAATGATGTTAATTATCTGGACGTGACCGGTAATAGGTTTATCTTTAATGTCTATAAA
>Ga0114976_10001519_pt1 | contig 14591 bp, 13 predicted proteins | sample S_130805_EF_Meta_FD_87319 | JGI IMG/M metagenome (GOLD analysis project Ga0114976, IMG submission 87319) | Freshwater microbial communities from Lake Simoncouche, Canada to study carbon cycling - S_130805_EF_MetaG | ecosystem: Environmental > Aquatic > Freshwater > Lake | place: Lake...
AGAGTCCGGTCTTCATGCCGAAGCCGCCGCCGACATCGCCGACCAGGATGCGCACCTTGGAAGGGTCGATGCCGAGCACCTCCTTGGTCATCTGATCGCGCGCGCCCGAGGGCATCTGCGTCGACATCGTCACCGTGAAGCGGTCGGTCGCGGTATCGTACTGGGCATTGACCACGCGCGGCTCCATCGAGACCGGCGCCAGGCGCTGGTTCACGATGTCGAGCTCGACCACATGCGCGGCCGACTTGAACGCCGCGTCGCACTTGGCGGCGTCGCCATACTTGCTCTGCGCGACGATGTTGTTGGTCGCGGCGTCCCAGAGCAGCGGCGCGCCGGGGGCGGTTGCGGCGGACATCGAGGTCACGGCCGGCAGCTCGGCATAATCGACCTCGATCGCCTCCGCGCCGTCGCGCGCGGCCATCGGGGTATCCGCGATGACGGCGGCGACCGCCTCGCCGACGAAGCGCACGCGCTCGACCGCCAGCACCGGCCGCGGCGGGGCGGCGAGCGGCGAGCCGTCCGGCCGCTTGAAGGGCAGCGCCACGCCGAGCCGGCCGAGCTTCGCGGCCTCGAGATCGGCGCCGGTGATCACCGCGATCACGCCGGGCACCGCCTTCGCGGCCGTCGTGTCGACGCCCCTGATCTCGGCATGCGCATGCGGCGAGCGCAGGAAAAAGAGATGCGCCTGGCCGGGCAGGGTGACGTCGTCGGTATAGCGGCCCTCGCCGCGCAGCAGCGGCCCGTCCTCGATGCGCTTGACCGATTGCCCGCTGCCGAAGCGGCCGAACTCGCTGCCCGTGCTGCCGTCCATCAACTGTCTCCCCGGAGTTTCACCGGGGACTTAGCACGCCCGCGCGTCAGGCCGGAATCCAGCTCCGCGCCTCGCCGGCATAGGCCGGGCCGGGGTTCCCGCTGACGGTGGTGCGCCACATGATGCGCGGCTCGCGCTCGGCGTCGAACCAGGTGGCGGCGTGGACGGTGCAGCGGTTGTCCCAGATCACCAGGTCGCCCTTGGTCCATTCGTGCACATAGACGAAGCGCGGCTGGGTCAGATGCGCCATCAGCGCGTCGAGCAGCTTCGCCCCCTCCCCCTCCGGCCCGGGCTCGAGCCCGACCAGCGGCCCCTCCAACCAATCCATCTGGCCATATTCGCAGAGGTAGAGCGCGCGGCGGCCGGTGACCGGATGCTCCCGCGCGACCGGCTGGCGCTGCGGCTGCTCGTTCGGGCCAAGGGCACGCGGCGGCAGGCCGGCGGCGACATGCTCGCGCCGGCGCCCCGCGCTCGAGCCGACATGCAGGCCTTCCAGCCTATCGACCCGCGCCTTGAGGTCCGGCGGCAGCGCGTCATAGGCGGCGGTGCCATCGGCGAACAGCGTCTGCGCCTGGTCGCGCGGCGCCGGCAGCACGCAGAGGAACAGCGAGAGGTCCGGCGGCGGCCGACGATAGCTCTGGTCGGTGTGCCAGCCGCGACGCTGCGGGTACTGCACGGGAAACCTGCCCTCCGCGGTCAGCGGCGGCTCGGGCCGTGCCGGCGGCTGGCGGCCGAAGGGCGGGGTGTTGGAGACGACGAAGATCTCCGGCTGGGTCGGATGCACCAGGTTCTTCGCGACCAGCGTCTCGCGGTAATCCTCGACCTCGGCGCCGAAGATCCGGCTGAGGCGGACCAGCAGCGCGGGGTCCTCGGTCATCGCGTCCATGCCGGGGATCAGCAGCACGCCGCCGGCCTCGGCGAGCAGCGCGGGCAGGCGGGCCGGATCGGCCTCGGCGGCGCGGACCAGGTCGAGCGCGCCGGCGCCCGGCAGCGTGACGCTGCCGCCGAAGCCGCAGCCTGGCAGCGGCGATTGGAATGCGAAGCCCATGCTCATCTCCTCACTCCGGCTTCAGCCCGACCTCGCGGATCACGCCGGACCAGGTCGCCACGTCGGCGCGGATGCGGGCTGCGAAGGCCTCGCGCGGATTGCCGACGACCTCCATGCCCTGGTCGGTGATGGTGCGCACCACCTCGGGGTCGCGCAAGGCCGCGACCGCGGCCTCGTTCAGCCGGTCGAGGATCGCGGGCGGCACGCCGGCGCCGGTCAGCAGCCCGTGCCAGTTGTTGGTATCGATGCCGGGTTGTTGGTATCGATGCCGGGCATGCCGAGCTCGCCGAGCGTCGGCACCTCGGGCAGGAAGGGCAGCCGCTGCGGCGCGCCGACGGCGAGGATGCGCGCCTGGCCATCCTTCACCAGCGGCATGAAAACCGGCAGGTCGGACAGCGCGAGGTCGACCTCGGCCGCCGCGATCGCCATCGCCGCGGGCGCGCCGCCGCGATAAGGCACGTGGACCATCTCGACCTTCGCGGTGATCCGGATGAGCTCGCCCGAGAGATGCGGCAGGCCGCCGGTGCCGCTCGAGCCGAAGGTGAGCTTGCCCGGATTGGCGCGCGCGGCCGCCAGCAGCTCGGGCAGGCTGCGATAGGGCGAGCGCGCGGGGACCACGACGGGCACCTGCACGTTGATCGCCTGGGTGATGGCGGCGAGATCACGCGTGGCATCGAAGGGCCGGTTGGCCGAGAGCAGCGGCGCGGTTATGACGGCGCCGGTGGTGCCGAGCACCAGGGTATGGCCATCGGGCGGCACCTTGGCGGCGATGTCGACGCCTGTCATGCCGCCGGCGCCGGAGCGGGTCTCCACAACCACCGGCTGGCCGAGCCGCGCCTGCATGCGCGGCGCCATCAGCCGCGCGGTGACATCGTTGCTGCCGCCCGGCGCGAAGGGGCTGATCAGCCGGATCGGGCGTGTCGGCCAGTCCTGCGCCGCGGCCGGCAGGGCGACGAAAAAGGCGAGGGCAGCCAGCAGCACGCGCATGGTCCGGTTCCCGGATGCTCGCCGCATCGTGCCGGAAATCCCGGCGCCGTCCAGGCCGGACGTGCTCCCGTCTAGTCGCGATCCGGCCCGAGCGCATCGACCGCCTGCAGCACCGCCACCACCCGATCGACCGAGGATCGGCAATCCGCCAGCATGGGATAATTGTCGACCAGCCAGTTCAGCGCCGCCTGCACCATCACGAAGGCCGATACCGCCTGTGCCGCCTGGCCCAGCGACATCGATCCCGACAGATACTTTGGCGCGCAGAGCACCCAGCCGATCATCGGCGCGGCCAGCAGGTTGCCGTGCGAGACCAGCGTGGTCCGCATCCATTGGTGGCAGAGCGCGTGCCAGCGCAGGATCAGATCGTCGAAGGTCGCCGTCACCGCCGCGTGCTGGCGCGCCGCATCGGGTGGCGGCGTGGCCTGCAGGCTCGCCTCGCGCAGGGTCGAGGCGACGGCGCGGAACTGCGCCTCGGCAGCGTTCTTGCCGGTGATGACCGGCAGCATGCGCCGCGCGATGGTGGACATGGCGAGCGTCAGCAGCGAGGAATAGAGCCCGACCGCGATCACCAGGTATTTCGGCACGGTCAGCCCATGGCCGGCAATCTCGACCGTGAGGTCGCCGCCGACGCTCCAGAGGATGCCGATGAAGGTGACCGCCCCGAGCACGGCGCCGAGCAGGCCGGCCGCCAGCGTCACCGGCGCATCGGTGGCAATCCGAACATCCTCGGCGATCCGGTATTCCGGGTTCTCGTCCTCGCCCGCCGCGAAACGCAGGCGGTGGGCGCGGTCGCCGGCGAGCCAGCGCTCGAGCAGGTGCCGGGTCAGCCAGGCCCGCCACTCGCGCTGCAGCGTCATGCGCGACCAGACCGTATTGACCGCGACCAGCATGCTGAGCCCGGCGAAGAGCACGAACAGCAGCGCCTGCTCCCGCAGCGCCGCGGCGGCGCGACGCTCGAAGGCGTCGAAGAAATCGTGGCTCCAGAGGTTGAGGCGGTACTGCACGACGATCTGCGCCAGCACCGACAGGATGAGCAGCCCCGTGAAGCCCCAGGCCGAGCCTGCCCGCGGCCCGCGCCAATAGCCGGAGGCGGTCTGCCAGAAGCGCGCCAAGCCGCTCGGCGCGACCTGCGGCCGATGGTCCGGGCGCGCGCTCCGCGCCCCGTGTCGTGCCTCCGGCTCGGCGCTCACCGCCGTAGCAGCAGCACGATCAGCACGATGAGCAGCACGGTGCCGAGCCCACCGCCGAAGTAGTGGAAGGGTGGCCCGAGATAGAAGCCGCCACCGCCGAACACCAGGATCAACAGGATGATGAGCAGGATCGTGGACATGATATGCGGCTCCGCGACCGGCGCGATGCCTGATCGTCGGCGCGCAGTCTTTGCCCCGCGCCCTGGTGCAGCGTTGCGGTGGCGCAAATCGATCCGCGGCGACGCCGGCCGCACGGCAATGTGACGGTCGGCGATGCGGCGCTACCGCAGCATCGTCTCCCACCGCGCCACCTCGGCGGCGATGTACCGCTCGCTGTCGGGCACGGAGAGGCCGAGCACGCGATCGGCGCCGAGCTCGGCGAAGCGGTTCCGCAGCGCAGCGGTCGCCAGCGCCTCGGCGATGCGGTCGCGCAGCGCCGCGCGGATCGGCAGCGGCGTCGCGGCCGGCATCAGGATCGCCTGCCAGACGGTCATCTCCGCCTCCACGCCTGCCTCGCGCAAGGTCGGCACCTCGGGCGCGACCGGGCTGCGCTGCGCCGAGGTGACGGCGAAGGCGCGGGCCAGGCCGGCACGCGCGGTCTGGAAGCTGCTGACGCCGACATCGAACAGCATGGCGATGCGCCCCGCCGCGAGATCCAGCTGCGCCGGCCCGCCGCCGCGATAGGGCACCTCGTTCAGGCTCACGCCGGCGGCGCGCATGAAGAGCAGCGCGCCCATCCCGAGCGTGCCGCCGCCACCAGTGCTGCCGTAGTCCCACTTGCCCGGATTGGCGCGGGCGAGGGCCACGAATTCCTGCACGTTGCGCGCCGGATGGTCATTGGCGACCAGCATCACCATCGGGCTCTCGGCGATGACGGTCACCGGGGCGAGGCTGGTATGCGGATCGACCGCGGGGTTCGGCACCACGGCGCGGAGCCCGGCATGGGCGGTATTGACCAGCAACGCGGTGTGACCATCGGATGCGGCGCGCGCCACCAGCTCGACCGCAATCATGGTCGCACCGCCCGAGCGGTTCTCGACGATCACCGGTTGGGGCAGGCGCGGCGTCAGCGCATCGGCGATCAGCCGCGCGACCAGGTCGTTCGAGCCGCCGGCGGCCGCGCCGACGATGAGGCGGATCGGCCGGTCCGGGTACGCCGCGGCAGGCAGCGCCCACAGCAGCGCCATGGTGCAGAGCAGCAGCCTCGCCAGCATGGCATCCCCCCCGTTTGCGGCGAGCCTATGCGCTTGTCGGCCGCGGCGGAAGCGGCGCAGACTGCCGGCAACGGCAAGGAGGCGTCCGATGCTCGAGCTGGTGAACCGGCCCTATCGCCACATCGAGGTGCACCGCATCGCCGGCGCGCTCGGCGCCGAGGTGGAGGGGCCCGACCTCTCGCGCCCGGTTTCCGAGGAGGTGCTCGGCGAGATCCGCCACGCGCTGCTCGAGAACCTCGTCATCTTCTTCCGCGGGCAGCAGCTCAGCCCCGAGGCGCAACTCGCCTTCGCGCGACGCTGGGGCGAGATCCACCTGCACCCCTACATGGCCGGGATGGACGAGCACCCGGAGGTGCTGCGCATCATCAAGACGCCGGCCGACAAGAAGAATTTCGGCGGCTCCTGGCATTCCGACCAGGCCTTCACCGCGAAGCCGGCGATGGGGACGATGCTCTACGGCGTCGAGATTCCCTCGGCCGGCGGCGACACGCTCTGGGTGAACCTGTACCTGGCCTACGACACGCTGTCGGACGGGCTGAAGCGCATGCTGGACGGCGTGAAGGGCGTCTATGCCGGCGACCACTTCGCCGGCCACGACGGCAAGAGCCGCAAGGAGTTCTACGCCGACAAGATCAGCATGAAGGTGGTCGATCCCGGCGCCGATGTGCAGACCGTCTCGACGCACCCCGTGGTGCGCACGCATCCCGAGACCGGGCGGAGGGCGCTTTTCCTGGGCGGCCATCTGCGGCGCTTCGAGGACATGACGGAGGCCGAGAGCCGGCCGCTGATCGACTACCTGACCCAGCACGCGACGCGGCCGGAGTTCACCTGCCGCTTCCGCTGGGCGCCGGGCGCGCTGGCCTTCTGGGACAACCGCTGCACGATGCACTTCGCGATCAACGACTACCCAGCGGAGACGCGCATCATGCACCGGGTCACCATCTGCGGCGACGAGCCTTTCTGAATTAAGCGGCCTGCTCGAGCGTCGGCGCCATGTCGGCGACCGTCGTGCGATGCAGGTCGCGCACCTGCGTCGCGTCGTAGCGCCGGGCGCGATGCATGGTGGTGCGGTTGTCCCACATCACCAGGTCATGCGGCCGCCAGACATGGGCATGGACGTTCTCGCGCGGGGTCGCGTGCTCGGTCAGGTCGCGCAGCAACGCGCGGGCTTCCGGCACCGGCCAGCCGCGGATCGCCCCGGCATGCGATGACAGGTACAGCGACAGCCGACCGCTGCGCGGATGCCGGCGCACGAGCCGGTGCGGCACCGGCGCCCATTTCGCCAGCTCGTCTGAGGTGAACTCGGTGAAGCCGAGCACGCCGCGCGAATAGATCTGGCTGTGCTCGGTGACGAGGTCGCGCACCATCGCCCGGGTCTCGGCATCGAGCGTGTCCCAGGCCCAGCGCATGTCGGCGAACTCGGTATTGCCGCCCGCGCCGGGGATCACGCGCGCCGACAGCAGCGAGAACTTCGCCGGCGTCGGCTTGAAGCTGCTGTCGCTGTGCCAGAGCATGTTGCCCAGGCTGAACAGCCGCTTGCGGTCGTCGCGCGCCATCACCGTGCCGTCGCGGTGCAGGTTGGAGATGTCATTCACCTCCATCGACAGGCGCCGCGCCTCGCCCTGCACGATGTCGCCGGTGGCGAGTTCGAGCGGGCCGAAATGCCGCGAGAAGGCGATCTGCTGCGCATCGTCGATCTGCTGGTCGCGGAAGACCAGGACGGCGAAGCGGTCCATCCCTTCCTCGATCGCCGCGGCCTCGGCGGCGGAGACGCCGCGGGCGATGTCGATGCCGGATACCTCGCCGACGAAATCCGGGCGCGCCGGCTGCACCGGGCGGATGCTGAGCGGCATGGCGGTTCCTCCTGACGCTTTTGGATAGATGTAGCGCCGCGGCCACCGGCTTGGCTACGCTTCCGGCGACGGTCCGCAGAGGCCGCCGTGGGGAGAGACACCGATGCACAGACGGAGCCTGCTGACCGCGGCGCTGCTGCCGCTTGCCACGCCTGCGCTCGCCGCCTGGCCGACCCGGCCGGTGCGCATCGTCATGCCCTCCGGTCCGGGCAGCAATCCGGATATCCTGGCCCGGCTCTGGGCGCAGCGTCTGTCGGAGACCATGGGCCAGCCCTTCTCGGTCGAGAATCGGACCGGCGGCTCCGGCATCATCGGCACCGAGGCGGCCATGAACGCGCCGCCCGACGGCTCCACCGTGCTGTTCGGCTTCAACCAGCTGGTCACCCTGAACCCGCTGCTGTTCCGCCGGCTGCCCTATGACCCGGCGCGCATGACGCGCATCAGCCTGGTCAGCGATTCACCCTTCGTCATGCTCGTCCATGAAAGTCTCGGCGTCCGCACGGTCCAGGAATTCGTGGCGCTCGCCAAGCAGCGGCCGGGCCGGATCGTGCATGGCACCGGCGGGCCCGGCAGCTTCTCGCATCTCTCGGGCGAGATCCTGATGCGCGACGCGGGGATCGAGCTGCTGCACGTGCCGCATCGCGCAACGCCGCGCAGCGAGCTGGTCGCGGGCCAGGTGCAGCTCGCCTTCGAGCCGACCGCGCTGGCGATCACCCTGACCCAGGCGCCGGGCAGTACCGTGCGTGCCCTGGCGGTCATGGGCAACGGCCCGGAGCCTTTGCTGCCGGGCGTGCCGGTGCTGAAGGACATCTATCCGGGCTTCGTCGTGATCGTCTTCCACGCCATCTGGGGCCCGCAGGGCCTGCCGGAGGAGGTCGCGCAGCGGCTGAGCGCGGGGATGACCGCCCTGGTGAAGGACCCCTGGCTCAGCGAGCGGATGGCCCCGCTGGCCACGCGGCTGATCGGCGGCAGCCCGGCCGATCTCGATGCGGCCATGGCGCAGGACCTGAAGCTCTGGGCGCCAGTGGTGCGCGAGCGCGACATCCGGCTGGATTGATCCGGGCGGGCAGCCTTCCCATCTGCGGCAAAACAGGGGAGGCAACAACAATGTCCAAGGCCTATTTCATGGTGCGCGCCGTGGTCGCCGACCCGGCCGACCGGCCGCGCTTCGACCGCTGGTACGCGACCGAGCATCTGCGCGACGCGCAGGAGGCCTTCGGCGCCCGCGCCGCCTGGCGCTGCTGGTCGCGCACCGACCCCCGCGAGCACTTCGCGTTCTATGAGTTCCCCGACCTGAAGGCCGCCGAGGCGGTGCCGCACTCGCCGGCGCTGAAGACGCTGGTCGCCGAGTTCGACCGCGTCTGGGGCGACCGCGTCACGCGCTCGCGCGAGATCCTCGAACTGGCCGACTGAGATCGGATCGCCGGAGCGCCGCAAGGCGCGGAGGCGTGAATCCGATCTCGAACACGATCAGGGACCAACGGAAAGGCCCCAGAACCGCCACCTGGTCTGCCGGTAGTCGCCCACCGGGTCGTAATACGGCACCGGCAAGGCGAGGCTGCGCGCGGTCAGCCCGCCCAGGCTGATCAGCACGGAGAAACCCGCGACTATCCGGTCGCGCTCGGCATTCGCGCGGTTGACCTGCGCGTCGACCAAGTCCTGCAGCGCGGTGAGCACTTCCAGGATGGTCGACTGCCCGGCCTCGGTCAGCCGCTGGTTCAGCGCGTTCAGCTTCTCGTTGGCGTTGACCGCACCGGCAAAGCCGCGCCGCGTCGCCTCCGCCGCCTCGCGCTGCCGCCAGGCGGTGGTCGCGGCGGCGACCGCATTCACCCGCGCGACGGCGAGATCATCGGCGCGCTGCAGCGCCGTCTTCTTGGCGATCCGCACAGCGGCGTATTCCGACCCGCCCTGATACAGCGGCACGGTGACCACCAGCTCGATCGTGGTGCCCGAGACGTTCCCGCTCGGCTGGTAGCGATAGCCGCGGATGCGCTGCGAGGAGTTGAACTGCGTCGCCTCGATGCTGAGGCTCGGCAGCAGCTGCGCGGTCTGCACCTCGACATCGCTCTGCGCCGCCAGCAGCTGGTAGCTCGCCGCGACCACCTCCGGGTTGCCGGCCTCGGCCGCGCGCACCGCCTCGTCGAGGTTCGGCGGCAGGATCGCCAGCGGCTGCGGCATCACCAGCTTCACCGGCGCCCGGCCGATCGCCTGCCTGTAGGTCGCCAGCGAGACCTCGAGCTGGCCGCGCGCCTGCGCCAGCTGCGCCTCGGCATTGGCGACCCGGCTCTCCGCCAGCGCGGCATCGACCGCGGTGCGATCACCCACCGCCATCTGGCGCTGGATCAAGATCAGCACGCGGCGCAGCGCGGCCAGGTTCTCGGCGCGGAAGCCCACCACCGCCTGCGCCAGCACCACGTCCATATAGGCCTGCGCCGCCTGGCCCAGCACCACCTGCTCGCTCGCCAGCAGCAGCGCGCGCTGGGCACGGATCAGATGCTCGGCCTGGCGCAGCCCGGCATATTCGCCACCCCCCCGGGTGATCGGCAGGGTGAAGTTGCCGGTCGCGCCGATGTTGTTCTCGCGATAGGCCTGGGTCGGGATGTTGGTGTTCGCATAGCCGCCCACGCCGTTCAGCGTGACGGTCGGCGCCCAGGCCGAGAGCGCCTGCGGCCGCTTCTCGTTGACGATGTCGAGCCCGCGCCGCGCTGACCGCAACGCCGGGCTGTAGAGATAGGCGGCCGAGAGCGCCTCGGTCAGTGTCTGGGCGGCAAGCGGCGCCGGGACGGCGAGCGACAGCATGACCAGCGCGGCGAGCCAGGGCCCCCGCCAGGGCGGCGATGAAGGTCGAGCGCGCCCGAAAATCCCCTGGCTTCCCCGCAATTTCGTTAAAAAACTATCATCCGTCCCGCGCACCGGCAACGGTTGCCCTGCCCGGGGCGCGGCGCACACCGTATGCTGCAACCGCCCGAATGGGGAGAGCCTGCGCGCGTGAGCCTGGACACTGCCGGTCGCCTCTCGCGCCAGCTGGCGATCGAGCGGCGCACGACGCCGGAGCGGCTGAACGAGCTGGTCCCGGTGACCGACAGCCGCGGCTGGGTCGCCGGCCTCGGCCTCGCCGCGCTGGCGGCGGTGGCGCTCGCCTGGGGGGTGGTCGGCAGCATCGCGACCGAGGTGCCGGCGCAGGGAATTCTCGTCAGTGATGGCGGCCGGCTGGTCGGCGCGCTCAGCCCGGCCGCCGGCATCGTGGTCGAGCTGCGCGCCAAGGCCGGCCAGGCGGTCGCGCGCGGCGAGGTGGTCGCCACCGTCCGCCAGGCCGGCGGCGAGCTGCGCCTCGCCCAGGCCGAGCAGGTGCTGACCGAGAAGCAGGCCGACCTCGATACCCGCAGCGCCGCGCTGAAGCGCCAGGAGGCCGCGCTCGAGGCCAATGCCCGGCAACGCCGCGCCGCCTACATGCAGGTGCTGAAGATCGCCGAGGAGCGCATCGCGCGCTCGCAACGGCAACTCCAGATCCGCCAGGAGCTGCGCGGCCAGAACCTCGCGCTGGAAGAGCGCGTCGAGGAAGCCCGCACCGCGCTCGGCCAGGCCCAGCAGGATGCCAGCGAGGCTCGCGCCCGGCTGGTCGAGGTCGAGACTGATTTGCTGAAGGCGCGGCTCGATGCCGAGAAGGAGCTGAACGACCTCGAGAGCGACCTCGCCGATGCCCGCCGCAAGGTCGCCGCCGCCCGCAGCGAACTGACCGAGACCCGCGCCGTGCTGGCCCCGGCCGCCGGGCGCGTCACGGAACTGACGGCGAGCGAGGGCCAGCTGCTGACCGCGAACCAGCTCGTGCTGAACCTCGAGACCGCCGGCCAGGGGCTGCAGGCGGTGGTCTATGTCCCGACCGAGCACGGCAAGAAGGTCCAGGCCGGGATGCCGGCGCGGCTGGCGCTCTCGACCGTGAAGCAGGAGGAATGGGGCACGCTGCTGGCAACCGTCGCGCAGGTCTCCGACTTCCCCTCCTCGCCGCAGGGCATGGCGGCCGTCCTGCAGAACCCGCAGCTGGTCGATGCGCTGTCCGGCCAGACGCCGCCCTATGAGGTGCGCATCGCGCTCGCGCGCGCGCCGACGCCCTCCGGCTATGCCTGGAGCTCGGGCCAGGGTCCCCCGATCACACTGACCAGCGGCACCACGCTGCGCGCGGCGATCGCGACCCGCAGCGACCGCCCGCTCGCGCTCATGCTGCCCGCGCTGGAACGGGCCTTCGGCACGTTCAAATGACACGTCTGCTGCCGCCGCCGAAGACGCCGGGGCTGCTGCAGCTCGAGCCAGCGGAATGCGGCGCCGCCTGCCTCGGCATCGTGCTGGCCTTCCACGGCCGCTGGGTGCCGCTGGAAGAGCTGCGTCTTGCCTGCGGCGTGACGCGCGACGGCAGCAAGGCGTCCAACGTGCTGAAGGGCGCGCGCGCCTTCGGCCTCGCCGCCAAGGGCTTCGGCAAGACGCCGGAGCAGCTGGCGGAGCTGCCCACGCCCTCGATCATCCAGTGGAACTTCAACCAGTTCGTGGTCTTCGAAGGCGTCGCCGCCGGCCGCGCCTGGATCAACGACCCCGCCCTCGGCCGCCGCAGCATCGGGCTGGCGGAACTGGCCGAGCGGTATTCCGGCGTGGTGCTGGCGATGCAGCCGGGGCCGGGCTTCCAGCGCGGCGGCAATCCGCCGCGGCTCCTGGCGCCGCTGCTCGGCCTGCTGCGCGGTTCGGCGCCGGCGCTGCTGCTGATCGCGCTGTGCAGCTTCCTGCTGGTGCTGCCGGGCATCGTGCTGCCCGGCCTCTCGGCGCTGTTTGTCGACAAGGTGCTGGCCGACCAGCTGCACCGCTGGCGCTGGCCGCTCTGCTTCGCGCTGCTGGCGACCGGCCTGTTCCAGGCCGCGGTGCTGTGGCTGCAGCAGCGCAGCCTGCTGCGGCTGGAGGCGCGGCTGGCGGCGACGCTCTCGGCGCGGATCATGGCGCGGCTGCTGGCGCTGCCCATGGCCTTCCTCGGCCAGCGCGCGCCCGCGGAACTCGCCGGCCGCGTCGCCAGCGCCGACGCGGTCGCCGCCGCGCTGTCGGACCAGGTCGCGGGCACGCTGTTCAACCTGATCCCCGTGCTGCTCTACGCCGCCGCCATGGCGCTCTATGACCCGGTGGTCGCGGCGGCCGCGCTGCTGCTGCCGGTCACAAGCATCCTCGTGCTGCGCCGGGCCGGCACGCGGCTGCGCCGGCTGAACCTCGCCGTCGCGCAGGATATGGGCCGGCTGGCGAGTGCGACCACCGGCAGCATCCAGGCGATCGAGACGGTGAAGGTGACCGGCGGCGAGGCCGAGGCCTTCGCACGCCTCGCCGGCTTCCAGGCCCGCGCCGCGGCCGAGGATCGCCGCATCGCCGCCGCCGGCGCGTTGGCCAGCGTGACACCCGGGCTGCTGCAGGCGCTCGGCCTCGCGATGGTGCTGGTGGTCGGCGGCGAGCGGGTGATCGAGGGGCATCTCTCGATCGGCGCGCTGCTCGCGCTCTTGATGCTGCTGGCGAATTTCAGCGCGCCCTTCCTGCGCCTGGTCGAGCTGCAGGAAAGGCTGCGCCAGGTGCGCGGCGACCTCGCGCGCATCGGCAGCCTGCTCGACCAGCCCGAGGCCAGCGCGGCGCCGGCGGTGGCGCGCCACGGCGACGGCAGCGGCCGGCTCGAGCTGCGAAACGTCACCTTCGGCTACAGCCGCACCGACCCGCCGCTGATCGACGGGCTGTCCCTGGTGCTGGAGCCCGGCCAGCGCATCGCCCTCGTCGGCAGTTCGGGCAGCGGCAAGAGCACGCTCGGCAAGCTGATCGCCGGGCTGCTCGAGCCCTGGTCGGGCGAGATCCTCTACGAAGGCCGGCCGCTCGCCGCCATCGAGCCTGCCGAGCGCGCGGCGCTGCTCGCCTATGTCGACCAGGATGTCTTCCTCTTCGCCGGCTCGGTGCGCGACAACCTGACCTTGTGGGATCCCGGCATTCCCGATGCGCCGCTGGTCGCCGCGCTCAAGGATGTCGGCATGGATGCCGAAGTCGCGGCGCGGCCGGGCGGGCTCGACACGCTGGTCGCCGAGGGGGGTGCGAATTTCTCCGGCGGCCAGCGCCAGCGCCTCGACATCGCCCGCGCCTTCGCCGCCGATCCTGCGATCCTGGTGCTGGACGAGGCGACCGCCGCGCTCGACACCCTGGCCGAGCAGCGCATCGAGGCGGCGATCCGCCGGCGCGGCTGCAGCGCCGTCATCATCGCGCATCGCCTCTCGACCATCCGCGATGCTGACGAGATCCTGGTGCTCGAGCGCGGCCGGGTGATCGAGCGCGGGCCGCATGCCGCGCTGCTCGCCGCCGGCGGCGCCTATGCCGCGCTGCTGGGCGCCGAGGCATGAACGCCGCGCATCGCCCGCCGCTGCTGCCCGACCAGGTCGCGCCGCTCGGCGCGCTCGCCGGCGCCTGGGTCGTGGAACGCGGCGCGGTCGATCTCTTCGCCGTGCGGGTCGCCGCCGGCGCGCCGGTCGGGCGGCGCGAGCACCTGCTGCGCATCGAGGCCGGCGGCCTGCTCTGCGCCACCGCCGGCAGCATCGCCGACGGCGTCGAGATCCTGGCGAGCGCCGGGCCGGAGACCGCGCTGGCGCCGGTGCCGCTGCGCATGGCGCTCGACCCCTGGGTGCGCGCCGTCGCGGCACCGCTGCGCGACCCCGACCAGGCCTGGACCGAGCAGCTTGCCGCCGCGAGCGAAGCGACGCTGCCGCGCGACGCCAGGCTCGGCTGCTTCGGCGACCAGGTCTTCTGGGCGAGCGTGCTCGAGGGCCGGGTCGCCGGCGGCGCAGGGCTCGAGGCAGCGCCGGGCGACCCGCCGCTCGCGCTCGCCGCCGCGACGCCGCTGCGCGCGCTGGCGCCGAGCCGGCTGCTGCTGCAACCGACCGCGGCGCTGGACGAGGCCGGCCTCGCGGCGGCGCTCGCCGGTCATCGCGCCCTGTTGCTGCGGCATGCGGAAAACGTCCTCGTGGCGCGCACCGCCGCACGGGCGGCACGGATCGAGCAGGGCGCCGCAGCGGCGGAGGCCAGCCTCGCCGATGGCCTCGCGCGCATCTCGGGCCTCGCCGCCGATCGCGCGGCGCCGGGCGAAGGCGATCCCTGCTGGCTGGCGCTCGCCGCCATCGCCGAGGTGCTCGGCGCGCCGCCCCAGCCGATGCCGGCCGGCATCCCGCCCGCCCTGCCCGCCCCCGACCGCGTCGCGGCGCTCGCCGAAGCGGCCGGGCTGCGCCTGCGCCCGGTGCTGCTGCGCGACCGCTGGTGGCGACAGGACAATGGCCCGCTGCTGGCCTGGCGCGCAGATGGCGCGCCGGTCGCGCTGCTGCGCGCGGGCGGCGCCTATCGGGTACATGACGAGACCGGCGCGCATCGGCTGCGTGCCGCCGAGGCCGAGGCGCTCGCGTCCGAGGCGCTGATGGCCTATCGCAGCCTGCCCGCTGC
>Ga0114976_10001520_pt1 | contig 14590 bp, 6 predicted proteins | sample S_130805_EF_Meta_FD_87319 | JGI IMG/M metagenome (GOLD analysis project Ga0114976, IMG submission 87319) | Freshwater microbial communities from Lake Simoncouche, Canada to study carbon cycling - S_130805_EF_MetaG | ecosystem: Environmental > Aquatic > Freshwater > Lake | place: Lake...
GTTAATTTAAATCCTCAAGTTTTTTCTGCTATAGTTGATTTTGAAGTTCAATCAGTTAGAAATACTCACGCTTATTAAAATAATTTTCTAAGCTAGTGTTTTTATGTGTAAATCAATTTAGAATATAAGGAAACCATATGCCAAGAAATCGTGTAATTTACCAAAGCGAAGCTTTATTCGCAGCGCCAACAGGCACCAGGATCGTAAGAACTGGTGAACATAACATACGAAGAATTCAAAGCTGCAATTACAACTTTGCTATTCAACGTCAAGATATCAATCAATATGGCGAGCTTGCCGCTATTGACAGGTTGATTATTCAAGAGCCCACAGTCTCGGTAGATATGAGTTATTACTTTGAACCGAGTGGCTTCAATGAGCAACACTTGGGTCTTCAAGTCAACTCATACACAGATGAGATTACTGCTACTGGAGCTTCTCTTGTTGCTGATCACATGTTGAATCAAATTATTGCTAGCGGAGCTAATTTTGATCAAAAGAATATTTTTGTGTTAGTTAGCGATGCCGGAATTGACGCTAATGATACTGGAGTTAACGCTATGTTTGATAGCGGAAACTATAATGGTATCATAGGAATAGGAAACGCTTTCTTGACTTCTTGGTCTCTTGATGCTGCTGTAGGAGCTATCCCAACAGTCAGTTGTGCTTTTGAAGGCCAAAACATCAACTTTACTGGATGGGGGTCTGAAGGTGGTCTTCGAGCTGTAGCTGGTGTCCCGACTATTTCTGGAGCAATATTGAATCCTTCTATTGTAAATGGCGTTGAAGTTACTAACGCTTCAGATCCAGAGCGTTACGTATTGTTGCCTTCTGGTGCTTCATTGTTTGATCCGACTAATCAAGTTTCTGCTGTAAGACCAGGAGATATAACTGTTATTCTATCTGGAAATAGCGGTGATAATAGCCCAGTCGTTGGATTCTTAGAAAGCGACTTGAAAGTTCAAAGCGTTAATTTTGCATTATCACTTGGACGCGAACCAATTAGAAAACTAGGAAGCTTATTTGCTTTTGCTCGCGAAATTACCTTCCCAATTAATTGCACAATGTCAGTTTCTGCTATAGTTGGCGATACAGTCGGGCAAAGACTATTCTCTCTAATTAATGCAGCTGGAGATATTAAATATAATTGCGCAGTTAAGCTTACTGGGTATAAAGCTGGCAGCACAACTGCAAACGAATCTTATATTGTCCTAAAGGGAGCTAAGATTGACTCTCAAAACATAACGTCTTCAATCGGGCCAAATAAAGCAGTAACTATAGAGCTTTCCGCTCAGATTGGTAAAAATTCTGGTTTGCATATGTATGGACAAAGACCAGCCTAATAAGTAATTCATCTAACTAACCCTCGCTCAAAAGGCGGGGGTTTTTTATTTTTTATATTTTTATTTATTTTATTGTATAATGATTTAGGATTATGGAAGAAGAAAAAGTTAAAGAATACCTAAGGTTTCAACTCAATAGAAATATCATATCTTTATATAAGAGATACTTTGAAATGATTGAAGATATTCGGCTAGAGCACAAAACGATGCTTGAAAAAATGCAAAAGCAATCTTCTAAAGAATTTGTAGAAAACATAGATTATCTTAATGATGATAAATATAACTATATTAGAAAAAAGATTTTAGACACTGGCAATGATGCTATACGTAATATAGAAAGCTCATTCAAGTCTATTACAATTACTCTAAAATAAATATGAAAGAAAAATGGCTATATAATTTTGACGTTGAAAAAACTCAAAAGGTAAAAGAAACAGTGGCAGAAAAAGACGCCGACGGTAACGATATAGAAGTCTCTAGGGAAGTTGAAAAAAAGATCCCAAATAAGTTCCATATTCTCAATCCAACTAGAAAGATCCAAGATGACGCTAGTATTTTTTATTCAGTAAAAGTATCAGAAGGCATTAAACTTGGGCTAGTCACTAAGAGCTATTTGATGCGCAAGTTCCAGCAAGAAGGCGTATTGCCAAATGCTGAAGACAAGAAGATCCATGCGGAGAACTACTCTAAAGCGATAAAGTTAGAAGTAGACATGGAAACCATCAAGCAAAACGTTTCTTTGTCAGATGCTGAAAAGGATCTTCAAATTAGCCCGCTAAAGTCAGAGTATCAAGAATTGCGAACTAAGATTTTTGATTATGAGAATTTGAACTCTTCTTTATTCGATAATACGGCAGAGAAGAGAGCTTCTGATCTTTTGAATTTATGGTTCGTGCTGCACTTGCTTTATGTTGAGAAAGACGGATCTCAATCTTGTTTATTTGGAGACGGTTCATTCGATCAAAAGCTAGATAGGCTAAACGCAATAGAAGATTCAGGCGATGAGTTTTTGACTTCCGTACTAGAAAAGGGTGCCTTTTTGATCGGCAGACTGAACTCTGGCTCTTCTAAGGAAGACCTAGCAGCAGAGATTGCATAACGTGTCAGATGTCGCGAATAAGATAAATTATTTAAAAAAACTATATAGAGAAATAGTTTTGGGTTTTTCTGCGTTTGATTACGCGGGAAAGCCCATTTTTATTAAGCATTTTTCTGAATTAGATAATGGAGATTTAGAGTCAGAGAGATCAAATTGTTTTAATATTGCAAAAGAAAGAGGCTTGCAAGACAGAGAAGAGAAGATGGCTCTTTTAATTAAAGAAGGATATTGGTCGAGGGAAAAGGAAGACGAGATAAGTAGAATAAAAAAAGAAGTTTCTGATTATGAAATGCTTTTAAAGAATTTGGTGATTAAAAGGCAAGTCATAAGCACTAAAGATAAAATTAGAAATTTAAATAGAAAACTAGAAGAGATATATCAAGAAAAAGCAGAAGTTTTCGGTCTTTGTTTAGAAGACTTTGTTGAAAAGAAAATGAATGAGTTAACTATTTTCAACTCATTCTATAAAAATAAAACTTTAAATGAAAGACTATTTTCTGAAGAGGAGTTCGATAGATTGCCAGAGATAGAAATATCAAAACTAGTTGGCATATTAAATAATTTTTACATTAATTTTTCTCATCCAGAAATTAAAAAAATCTGCGCTTGTCATTTCTTTATTAGTATCTTTGGGTTATGTGAGGATGATGCTTTTAATTTTTTTGGCAAAAGGATATGCGATTTGAGTATTTTGCAGATAAATCTTTTTTCTCAAGGTAGATATTTTAAGAGTTTAATGCAGTCGAGAAACGAGCAAGCGATGCCTCCTTCAGACGTAATGGACGATCCAGATAAAATGATAGAATGGTACGATCAAATGTCTCATGGTCCAAAAGCCGAGTCTGATGGTGTTTCTTATTTTGGAGCAAGTAAATCTGAACTTCAAGAGATGGCTGGAGGCCAAGCAATAGATGTTTCTGATTTCGCTAAGAAGAAAGGTAACTCTATGACTACCAAAGACTTTATCGAAATGCATGGAATATAGTGTAATGTAAGTCAGGTTTATGGCAAATCCAACGATCACTTTTAATACAAAGCTAAATCAGGCTGGAGCTTTGAAGGATGCGAAAACTCTAAGAGATAACTTAGGGAGACCGATTGATATCAAGCTAAATACTAGGTCTTTAGCTCAGCCGCTAGGAAGAATTACAGGCGACGTTGCTGAATTTACTAAGTCACTACAAGCTGCTACTGCTCGCGTAACCGCATTCGGCGCGACCTCTGGAGGTATCATTGCTGTAAGCCAAGCTATCTCTATGGTAGCTAAATCAGTAATTGAAGTAGACAAACAATTAATTGAATTAAATACATTCCTAGGTCAATCTCAATCTGGGCTTAAGTCTATAGGAGATTCTTTATTTAAAGTAGCTAAAAATACAGCAAGCTCATTCGCCGACACTGCTGAGGCTGCAAAAGAATTTGCTAGACAAGGTTTGTCTGTTGAAGAGACTCTAAAGAGAACTAACGACGCGCTTGTTCTTTCAAGAATATCTGGATTAGGAGCCGCTGATTCAGTTAATGCTTTGACGACTGCTATTAACAGCTTTAATAAGTCTGGATTAGATTCTGCTGAGATAGTTAATAAACTGGTAAAAGTTGACTCTAACTTTGCTGTTAGCGCCGCTGACCTTGCACAAGCTCTTACCCGCGTAGGTAGCGCTGCTCAAGACTCAGGAGTAGGCTTTGAAGAGTTGATCGCTGTAGTTACAACAGCTCAACAAACAACTGGTCGTGGCGGCGCTATTATTGGTAACGCATTAAAGACCATCTTTACAAGACTTAAAAGACCAGAAGTTCTAGACCAGCTACAAGAACTTGGAGTAGCAGTTAAAGATCAAAATGGCGCTCTTCTCAGCGGCACTCAGATATTAACTAACTATATTTCTGCTACTAAGAACTTAGGACAAGTAGAGAAAGCTAGAAACGATGAGTTGCTTGGCGGTGTATACCAGATCAACCAATTAAAGGCTATCACTAATGACTTAGCTAAAGCTAATGGTATTTATGCTAGATCTTTGCAAATAGCAAACTCTGCCACTGATGACGCTACAAAGAAAAATGATGAGTTAAACAAAAGTCTTTCCGCAGTAATTCAAAATACAAAAACAAATTTTGAAAAAAAAGGCGGATCTGTTGGCGAGCCAATAATTAAACCTTTAGTAAAAAGAATTGCTGGAGCAAGTAATTTTCTTTTAGATAACCTTGGGGTAGATAAGAGTTCTACTGACAAAGATGGCAAAGAAATTGGAAATACATTCGGACAATCTTTTTTAAAGGGTTTCGGAGAAGCCGTAGCTGGCCCTGGATTAGTTTTGTTTGGAGTTTTAGCTCTTAACATTGGCAAGAGACTGGTGTCATTCGTTTCTGACGCTGCTAAGGTTCTATTAAATATTAATTCTGTTGCTGGTAACACTCAAGCCATAGAGCAAGCAATTAATAATACTTTAGCTCAGCAGCCTAAGATAACTAAAGCAATCCTTTCTGGGCAACTAACAAGAGAGCAAGCCGCTTCTCAATTACTAAGAGTCTTTACTCTACAAAATCAGCAATTAATGTTGCAAAAAGGACTTGCCTCTAGTATAGCTCAAAGTTTCTCTAAGAGTGGATATGTAGCTAGTCCAGAAATAGGTATTTATAAAAATACAAAAAGAAAAGCTGAAGGTTATATTCCTGCTTTTGCTGCTGAAAAAAGAGAAGCGATGTCTTATGGCGCGAGCCCTAATGTTCAGCCATACATGACTAAGGCTGTTATTAAAGGAGTGCCTCAAGATGTAGTAGTTAACACTGAAGAAAAAATAATTCCAAATTTTGCTGGCGGCAGAGACACGGCTATTTTTCCTAATTATGCCAAGGGAAATGTCCCGGGATTATTTAATATTAATTCAGTATCAGGCATGCAAAGACTAATAAAAAACAATGCTCAAAAATTTTTAAGTATTAAGTATAAAACCGAAAATGGAATCATAGAAAATTTTGATGCAAAAAAATATAACGCTCAATTTGGTCCAGCCGTAAGAAAAGACGAGTATAAAGGAGCGTCTCCTCCAAGAGGATTTAAAACTTGGAAAGAGTTTAGAGAAGCTACTAATACTATTTCTATCAGAACTAGTAGCGGAGAAAGAAAAACTTTTAGAGCAGATAGAATTCTACAAGTAAATGCTGGAGGAAATTCATTTGTGCCATCAGCATCTTTGCAAAAAGTTAATGAATTAACAGCTCCATTTAATTCTAAAACTTTGAGAGGGATGGGAGTCGAAAATTTAACAAATTTAAGCGCGTCATTATCTAATAGTAAAGTTGATTCTGCTTTTAGTGTTTTAAAATCTGCAAAAACTCCAGAAGAAGCCGAAAAAGCGGGAAAAGCTTACGCTAAGGCTTTATTAAAAATCCCAAGATTAGCCAAAGGGTACATGCCTCCAAAATCTAGACCTAGTTCTAGAGTAGGGAAATCTGCTGATCCAGTGGCCGCAAGCGCTGATGGAAAAACAGCCTTCGGGGATTCTATTGGTAGCGCAGTTTCTACAGCTTTATATTATTTTTTACCTAGTATATTAAGTGGATTCGCAAATGAAAAAAATCAACCAGAGATAACTAAAGGTCTCCAAGGTGTCGCGATTGCTGGTCCGCTTATAGCGGCAATAAAAGGTTTCAGCTCAGGAGGAGTCAAGGGGGGTCTTACTAAAGGACTTGGCGCTGCCTTACCTGCTACATATTTATATAGCCAAGCTAGTGGTCTAGAGAAAAATGTAAAATCTGATATTTTTGAAAAAGCTAGAGACAAAGCTTTAAATGGTTTCAATAAGCTAACAGAAAACATTGGAGATTTAACTCAAACAATATCTGACTTAGATGCTCTATACGCCGATCCAAACGCAAGACCAGATTCATTAATAAAATTAGGTAAAAAAGAACAAGATTTATTAAAGAAAATATCTTTAAATAATCCTGAGGCTGCGGTAGCTTATAAATCGGCAGGAACCCCAGCAGAGAAGCAAGCAGCTTTAACAGCAGCAAAAGACGCAACCCAAAAAGAAGCTTCTATTTCTAAGAGTGTTTTAGATTTTTCTGAATTAGATAAAGCCAAGAGAGATGCAAAAGCAGTAACTTCATTTTTTGCAGACTTAGCTGGCCAATTAGACAATGAGAAAGTAGATGTGTCTTCTTTGAATGGTGGAAATTTTAATGATTTTCTTAAGAAAGGTGGAATTGGAAAAACCGCTGGAGTATTTTCTAATACAGAAAGCGGAAAAGCATTGACTGATTCTTTTATTAAATTCTTAAAGAATCAAGAAAAAATTGTAAACTTAAATAAAACTACAGAAACTGACCTTGCTGAAATAAAAAAACCTCTTATAGCTTTGCAAGGAAAAGTCGAAGCAGCACAAGGATTAAGAGCGGCCTCGAAAGAAGCTAGAGGCGGATACTTAGAAAACGTAAGCAGATTTGCAGGAAATTTCGGGGAAAGAGCCGGGATAGAGGGTAAGTCTATTGTCGATAAGTATAACTTGTCAAGGCCTGAAAAAGAAACCTTTGCGAATAGATTATCTGTTGAATCAAGAAATTTAACTAAAGGATCATTTGCTCAAGCTGCAATCAGTAACTTGTCTGGAGAAGTTCCAAGCGCCGCTCTTGGAACAAAAATTCAATCTATTATAAATGCATCTCCAAACGCTTCCGCCAAAGACTTAGAAGTATTAAAAAGAATTTTAACTCAGAATATTACCAGTACTCGTAAGTTAGAAAATATAGAGAAAATAGCCAATGTTCAAAAAGATTATGCCTTAAAGAATTTATCTCTTCAAGAAAAATTATCTTTCGGAGGCGGAATCAAAACTTCTATAGATGCCTCTTCTAAAATAGATTCAATAAAAAACACTCAAAGAGGAGCGTTGCAGTATCAATTGGGATCTACATTCGGATCAAAAGAAACTCAAATTGGAGGATTAGCTAACTTTGCTACAAATCTTAAAGATAAATACGCTGGTCTTTTTGAGGGGGAAGGCGGGAAGCAAGCTTTTGGGGGGATAGCTGATTTATTAACAGAGCTAAGGGCTTCTGATATTAAGCAATCTTTATCTAGAGACGCGTCGACAGCTAGAAGCATGGGCCAATTTGGACTAGCTGGTCAATTGGAAAGTAAGTTGGACCCAAGGAATCAAGGTCAAATTTATGACATGGCTAGACTTCAGTCCGAACAGCAGTTAGGCATTACTCCGACGGGATTATTAAATCAAACTACTAATGAATTAAGTGGAGCTGACGCAAAAGAAAGATCAGCTAAAATGGCAGAAGACGCTAGTCTTAAAAGTTTAGAAGATCAATTAAAGCCTGCAATAAATCTTATAACCACTTCTTTCGTTGACGAAATAAATAAAATCCAAGGGCCTCTAAAAGATAGTTTAGAAACTGCCTTTGGCAAAGGAGTGGAAATCGCCAATGCTACCCTAATAGCTACGAATCTAGATCTTAGTAGTATTTTTGCAAGCAAAAGCACTCCCGAGACACTTGCTGGCGGATTTATTCCTAATTTTTCTCAATCAGCAATTTCTGACGCTATAGATAGAGAAAAAACATCATTAACACAAAGAGGCATCCCGGCTTCCGTAACTGGAGCTAAAGTTCCTAATTTTGCAGCTAAAATAAATATAGAGCAAAGCAATAAATTAATGAACAGATCTAATCCAATGGGATTTGCTGTCACTAATAGCGTTGACGAGCCAAATGGTTTGGCGAGCATTGGTTTAGCTTCTGGAGGATTTATTCCGAATTTTGCAAAAAAACTAAAAGGCTTGGTTAACGAGAATCAAGATGAACCATCATTGAAAGAATTCATTAGCGCGAAAAACAATGCGTCAGGCATGCCTTCAGAAGAATATATTCCAAACGCAAAAGAAACAGCTAAGCTTTCAGCTAACCTAAAAAAAATTAGTTTTGGCACTTATGAGCCTCCAGTGAAAAGTGGAACATTAGAAGAGCTGCTTAATAAATATAAAAAACCATCAAGCGAAACTAAAACTGTAGAAGCGAAAAAAGAGCAAGCTAAGTCAGAATTGATTAAACCTTCTATTACTCAAGTAGTTCCCGAAGCTGAAAAAACAATAAAAGAAGTAATTGCTAAAGTAGTTAAAAAATCAACTCCAAAAGCAAAGCCAGTGGCTTCTATTTTAGAAGGTCAAAAAACATCTTCAGTTTTAGGCACTAGCATGGCTGCTGTGCAGAAAGACGTTAAGTTCCAAAGAGAGGGAACAGAATTAAGCGCTTTACAGGAATACACAGCGAAAAGAACTGCTGGATTATTTTCAGATCCATATAGAGAGCAAGGATTTTTATTCTCTCAGGCTGGATTAGAGGGATCGTTAACTAAAACTAAGGGCTTCAAATCAAAAGCGGGAATCGCTGCTCAGCAAAACCTTCCGATAGCAGAACAATTAAATTTATTTGAAGGCTCATCAATGACTCCTAGTAAAGAAGCCAGTGCTGGTTTAGCAAAATCGCAAAGAATATCTGATAAAAAATTAAGGGCGTTTGAAATTAAGCAAAGAAGAGACGCTTTAACTTTGCAAACAATGTCTGAGCAGGGCGCGAAAAAATCAGAGCGTGAAAAAGTTGCGGCAAGTTTAAAAAAATCTGCAGGGGTAAATCCAATGTTTGCTCGATCAACTTTAGAACAAGGATTAGATAGAGCCAATGCTAGAGCATACGAAGCTTCGTTTTCATCAAAATTACCTCAACAAGTAAATACTACTGGTGGTATAGAAGGTTTAATATCTAAAACTATATTGGAAGCCGATTTAGCTGCAAATCCAAGCAAAAGCAAATCAGCTAGACTTCAAAAAAAGTTTGGTCTTGGCGCTTTCGAAAGAGCTTATAACAAAGTAAATGCTCCATTATCAGAAAAAATTAAAGATATCATTCTTAACAAGAGCGGTTTCAGAGGTAAAGATATTGAGTCAATTTTCGGAATGTCTTCTAAAAATTTACAAGCTCAAAATGCTTACAATCTAGAAAGCCTGATGACTGATAAAGGAATAATTATAAATCAAAAAGCAGATGGCAGTTTAGAAATTGATTTAAAAAATGCTAAAGCTTTCCAAGATCCAGACTCTGCTAAAAAATTAAGATCAAGTTTAGAGGATACTTTTTCTAAGTCTGGAAATAGAAACACAGGAAAAATAGCGGTTGAGCCTCCTACTTCTTTGCCGTTGGAAATTGATGGAAGAGGAGTGCTTCCAGAAGGATTCACCAAAAAGAAATTTGGTAAATCAGGATTTTTCTCTGATCTTTCTTCTTATGTAAAAGGATTTCCCAAAGGAACTTTAGACTTTTTAAAAGCAGAAAACGCAGGTTCATTGACCGGAATAGTTTCTAAACAGCAAATTAATTTAAAAGCTGGGCAACTTGTAAGACTAGAAAAAGAATTAAATAAATATAATATTCCAGACGGAGTAAAAGAAGCTATAGTTTCTGAATTTTTAAATAAACAAGGTCCATTTGCAGAAAAAATAAAAGCTAGGAGTGATGAATACGTAGCTAAAATTAATGAAAGAGCTGTGTCATCAGATATAAGAGGAAAATTACTAGCAAGTAAATCTCCTGCAAAATCTTCCGACTTTTTTCTAGAAGTACAAAAAGAAATAGCCACTGCTATCGGAGAAGGCAAGCTTTCAGAAAAAAGATACTATGATAAAACGACTAAGTCTTACAGAACAGAAACTATTGCTCAGCAAGCCGCAAGACTTCAAGAGTTAGCGTTCTCAGATAGAGGTTTTGGATATAATGAATATGCCGATGTATTAGCAAAAGCATCTAAAAACCAAGGCAAATCTTTAACTGGAGATGGGATAAAAGAATTTTATCAAAATATTGTAGAAGGATCAGGCCTTGAGTCATCTCTCAAAGAAAAAATAACTGAAGCTTTTGATATTGATAGACTTAAAATAGCAAATAAAAAAATAAGTAGATTAGGGTATAAGACCAATAAAGAAGGCCAAACTTTTATTGCAGAAGGCGGAAAGCCTTTCGGAGTCTACGAATTGGAACAAATAAAAGAAATAAATAAAAGCTCAGGAGACGCCAAAACAAAAGAAGCTCAAGTAAAAATTCTAAAAGAAAGCATAAGAGCTGCTGAAACAAAGGCTAAATCTTCCGCTGCTGCTGAATTTGGATTTGAATATAATCCTGCGACTAGAGAAGTTCTTCCCAAAGGCACTGCAAAAGAAATGAAAGCCGCTCAGGCTGTTGCTGCCGCAGCGGAGGGGAATGGGGGATTAGGAAGTAAATTTTCCAAAGGCAAAGCTTTCGCTGGAAAAGCTTTAGGAGTCGCTGGCGTAGGAATGGGAGCTGTAGGGGCTTACGAAGCTTTCAAAGAAGGAAATATCGCAGAAGGATCTTTTTCTGCAATTGGAGCTTTGGCTTCTGTGCCAACTGGCATGCTTTCCAAATCTCCTACAATTAAATCTTTAGTAGAAAAAATTGGTCAAGAAGGATTAGGAAAAATAGCTGGTGGAGCTTTTGGTGCCGCTGGGGCGATTGGTTCGGGAATCCAAGCTAAAAAAGAATTTGATGAAGGAAAAACAGGGCAAGGCGCTTATTCTGCATTGCAAGCAGCAGTTAGCGGTGGAGCAGGTGTTTCTGCTGTTGTCGGGCAACAGTTATTGAGTAAAAATTTATTCGGAGTTGGTGCCGCTTTGGGTTTTGGAAGAGAACTGTATAATTCTAAAGATAATAATTTCCAATTAACTTCTGGAAGCACAACAAAAGGAAGGTTTCTTTCTGCTCTTACTGGTCAAAATTTCGAAGGAGAGGTCGGAGCAGAGCAAGTTCTGGCCGCCATTGGAGATGTTGCTGGGACTTTCTTCACGGCAGGAATGGGCCCTGTTGGAGCAGCCACTACAACTGCTAGATTAGGATATAGACTTGGCAATTTCTTAGAGCAAAGTATTGATGACCTTACGGGATACTCAGCCAGGGCTGATAAAATAAACTCTAAATATGGAACAGAAAAAATAGCAAATGCTGAAGCTTTTGGAATAGGAAAAGAAAGAGACATGTTTGGTTACGCCAGGGGAGAGGGCGAACTTTCACCAGAAGAAAAAAGATATAAAAATTACTTAGAAAACTTAAAAAAACAATACTCTAATGAAGCCGGTGGATTTATTCCAAACTATGCCATATCTAAAGAAATGTCTGCTATTAAAAACAGCCCAGACTACGCTGGATATAGAAATGCAACGCCAACAATGTCTTCTGTATATGGAGATAAAGTTATAAACTCAGCAGAGATAGAAGTCCCTGCTAAAGAAGTATACGCAAGAATGTTTGGGCCCGCTGGATACGGAATGAGCCCTAAGAACCCTTCCGAGACTCATGCTGTTTTAAATCCCGCTCAACAAAGCGCTTTAGGATACGCAGGAGGATTTGTTCCTAACTTCTCTAATGAGCAATTCGCATCAATGATGAGCGAAGCAATGAAAAATGGAATGGCTTCTTTTATGGCTGACGGATTTATGCCTGCCGCTTCCAATTCTAATGTAGTAAATATTAATGACAACAGAAATGTTCAAAGCTCTATGGAATCTAACCCAGGAGTTCTAGACGCTGTTATGGATGTTCTACTAAAAATGCATCCAAAAGAAATGGCAGCAATCGGGCCAAAAATAACTAAAGTAAGATAACAATATGGCTTTTACCTCTGAAACAGTATTAAAATTTGTTCTTTCTCCGTCTGTTACGGTGCCAGTTTCTTTTACGGTAATTACTTTACTGGATTACGCTTTAGAAAACGAAAAGGCTGGAGCTTTCAATTATAGAAGGAGAGAGAGAATATCTTTGCAAGGACTATTCTCAAATAGAGAATCTGGTGTCCCTATCGCTGAGCATTTTAGACAAGTAAAACTATTATTAGAAAGCTCTACAGACTTCGTTGAGATACTTCTTAATGACAAATCTTATGGCAAGGCTAGATTCTTAGGCTTTTCTTTTCCTACTTCGGTTGGTTTTGATGAAAACTCTGTAAGATTTAGCAAAATAAATATCCAACTAGAGGTTCTAAAAGATGACTCTACTGGAACTTTTGCGGTAAATAACTTGCCTTCGTCAGTTTCTGGGCTAACAAATATTTGGTATAAACTTAAAAACTTTACAGAGTCTTTTTCTTTTAGGTTAACTGAGGATAATAATTTTGCCGCTTCTCATAATGTTTCATTTGGATTAGATAACATAGATAAAAACACAGACGCAGAGGTAATTCTATTGGCTAATCAAGTAGCTAATATATTCTTCGCTCAAGGATTAGATGCTCTTTCTTCTATTAGATCATTTTATAGTTCTACTGATTTTCAAATAACAGCTTTAGATTATGGTTCATCTTTAATGAATCAGACTGTAGATTTAATTAATTATACATTTGGATACTCTAAAGAATATGCCGTTTTTGCTTCCAATGGAGTAAACACTTCTGAAACATTAACTACAGAAATAACATACAATGAAAATGGAATATTTCAAGTAACAGAAAAAGGCAGAATCAAAGGAAAAGGAGTAGACTACGCCACCGCGAGGAGCAACGCTATTGCAAGATTAGATGTCAATTTAGCCGCTGCTTATTCTAGATGTTCTGCCGCGTTCACTAGATACTTGTCTACAAATTATTCCAATTTTACCAAGCTGCTTCCTAAATATAATGCTACAGACGTAATAAAAACTACTCCGATATCTATAACAAAAGACCTCAGCGAATTCGGACCAGAGATAGGGTACGAAATAAAATTTACTACTGATGGATCAATAGAAGCCACCAGAATACATTCTTATAACATATCGTTAAGAAGAAGCCCGCAGGGAGTCTATGAGTGCAGCGTAGATGGTTCTATAAAATACTATACAAATAAAAATAAATCTTTCTACTCTAAAATATCTAATATAAAAGGGATAGTAGACGCAGATGACAATACTTTAATTAATGTTTATTATCCTAGCGTTTCTGGGTTAGCTTCTTTCGGCGGAATTAAAACTAGCTCATCTTTAAATCATTTAAAATTTGGCGTAGAAACCACTTACTCAAAAACATACTCAAATTCACCCACTCTTATTGCAAGCGGAAGTTTGATAAGACAAGTTTTGATATCTGAGAATATTTCTGTTCCGATAAGTAAATATTCTACAGTAATTATTCCAGGATACTATAGCTCAATTAAGCCCGGATCAGCAATGCCAGGAAAAGAAGCCATTTATCAAACAAGACAATTAACAGAAGGAGCCAAAAACATCACTTTAGATATGAAGATAGACAGAAGTGTTTTGTACTCTTCTGGCTCTGGAGTTAATCTAGTAGTTGCCACAGTATTTTCTAATCTTAAATCTCTAATGGTAGATAATATGATGGACAGAACTAATGGATATTTATTTGGAAAAGAAACTGCCGCTTATGGAATCGTAGCTTTCAATAAGATTTATAAGGAAATATCTTTAGCTACGGGAGACCTTACTTGGTTCTTAGAAGATTTGAAAATATCAATAGATAGCTCTTATAATCTTAAAGCTAATATGGCTTTTAAATTCTTAGTGAAAAAGGAGGTCGTTTAACATGTCAGACATAGAAATCAAATATAACAACAAAAGAGTTCCTATGACTGGAACTGGCCCGACTCCGTTTTTATCTTTAAGTAATGAAGTGGTAAATTATGGAAACAGATGGGGCATAGCAAATAGAATAACTTTAAATGGGCAAATAACAGGAGTTGATTACAACGCTCTTTATTATGCTCAAACAGGATTAGTTGATATATTTTCTTCTTCTTACAAAACTTTAAAAGTTCTAGAAGGCGCAGACGATACAACGCCAACATACGAAGCTTATCTTTTCTCTGGATGTTCTATAGAAAACATTTCATTTGATCAGGGTGGATATAATAAAATTGTTGGATATTCAGTCGAAATGCTTTCTTATCCTTCTGGGCTGACTGGTTATTTTGGCGGAACTTTCGGAGTGTTAGACCCTAAAGATGAGATAAGAGTTTCTGAAGATCCAGATGGATTTGGCACTATTACACATTCTGTAGAGGCTAGAGGATTTGTTACTACCTCAATAGATAATGCGATTAATAACGCTAAAAATTATGTAGCTTCTAGAACAGGAATTTCAAATGTA
>Ga0114976_10001521_pt1 | contig 14590 bp, 18 predicted proteins | sample S_130805_EF_Meta_FD_87319 | JGI IMG/M metagenome (GOLD analysis project Ga0114976, IMG submission 87319) | Freshwater microbial communities from Lake Simoncouche, Canada to study carbon cycling - S_130805_EF_MetaG | ecosystem: Environmental > Aquatic > Freshwater > Lake | place: Lake...
CCTGTATTGAATTTTGATCTAGTCAAGGCAGCGGTAGTACCATCTGTATCTATAGTAGTCCTATTTAGCTCATAATTTATGATATCTAGTAAGATCTCCTTACTGAAGTTAGACCATGAATTGCATGATTCTACAAGTGGCCTATAATAGGCGTCGATTGTACTTTTAATACCTGCATTCTCTGACCTGCTGACATACAGGAAATAGAATAAAGTCTCAAAACTGGAAATGAATAAAATATGTAGGGTGCCTTTTAATACGAATATGATAGCTGTATGATATAAGGGTGGCTCATCTAGCTTTAGAGGTTCAAGTTCTAGACCTGAGTCGCAATCTGGTAAAACAAGTGGCTCTAGGACAGGTGTATTATGCAAAGATGGCGACCGTATTAAAAAAGAGTCGCTATATGACGGCGGGCGCCTCATTACTTTTTAATGTGAAATAAAGTTTAGACCCTTTTAAAGTCACTATAAGGAATAGGAGGATGCAGAATATCCTAGACACGCTCCAGCCCGGTTTGATCCGAGGAGAAGAACATCTTCCCTTTGATCCTGAGAAGGGCTACTTCTATGTAGAGCACCCGACTGAGGGCTGGCGAGTTTTCTTGCGTGCGGCGTGCTTTGTCCACGAGGAAGGCGCTCACTTTGATCCTAAGCGTTTCCTCGTGGTGAAGCGGACGGGCGATCACCCTTCTAGCAAGGCCTGGGAGCCGCCAAAGGGTCAGATGGAGGGCAAGGATGCCTTGAAACACCCTAGAACACCTATCATCAAGTTGATTGAAGAAAATGTCCGGCGAGAGGTCTTTGAGGAGTCACACGTCAAAACCATTCACGGCCTAGAATACACAGGTATGGTCTATCAGAACAGGGAAAAGGACTACCCTCCGAATTGGTTCTTTCAGTATCATATCTTTAGAGCCGTCTCACCGACTAAGGAAATCCAGAGCGCTCTGAACTGGTTTGCCTGGCTCAAAGATCATCCGAAGTTCTTTGCGCGGATGAAGCGTGATAAGAAGGAGAAGGATGCGCTGCGCTGGTTTGATCTCAGGGAGACAAAGATGATGGGGCGTTGGTCACCTTCTATTGCAGCAATGTATATCCAGGCATATGATAGATGATTTTAACACCTAAATCTACAGTATCTATTACTATACTAATGGATACTGTAGCTAATGTGGAGCATTTGCCTCTTAGTACTAAGATCGTATATCAAAAAACTAGAAGTACTTCTCATTTATGGCGACAGCAAGATCGTATTATACATCCACTAACTGAGCAGCAGTTTGAGAACAGGTTCCGAGTGGGAGATAGAGTTATGATGAGGATTCTTAATCCTACAACTAAGGTGTATGTAAACTTTACCATTGCACATATCGCAACTTATAACAGTGCTAAGGCTTTTCTTGGCCCCTATAATCGTAGTGATACATTTAAGGGGTTTCCATTCACCCAGGCTCTTGTTCTTATAGCTTAATATAAATTTAATAGATAGATAAACACGAAAATGCTAAAAAAGATATTAAAACCTTTTGGAGATTTTATTGCCTGCAGAGAAAGAGATTGGTTTAATCCAAACTCATTTTGTAATCTTGTCTTTATAGGTATTATCTTTATATTGGCAGGATTATATATATACCGCAATTTTTTTAAAGAGGGTTTCTTCGGCACGAGTCCTGGTACCATGGTCCAGCTACAAACAAGCCATGTTCCAACTGTAGAAGACGCATACTATTACAAGTATGTGTATCCTAAATTAGTGCGCAAAGAAATCTATAATATGACGGAGTCGGATCTGTGATTTAGAAGAGTTTAGTTTTACCTCCCTTTGAGAAAAAGAACACCTTTATAAAAAAATATGCAATAGTTAAGAATACTAAAATACTAAAAACCCAGCTAATCATTTGAAATATACGAGAGAACTGGCAAAAAAATGTCTGATTCTCGATAGGGCAAGTATTTACGGCAACTGCGCCAGTGACCAGACCAAGACCTGAACCTAAACCACCACCGTTGCCACTACTGCTACTTCTTCTAGCCATTATTGAACTACTTTATCTTAGATATTTTCCACCTTGACGCCCTTGGCCTCTACTAACTGTGTCTTCAACTTATTCATTCCTTCGCCCTTGTAATCAAAGGTGCAAGAATGAAGCTCTGCATGCCTATGTTGCATACAGTAAATCCCTGAACATTTGCAAGCAGAATCGGTTAGAGCCAGCTTAGTCTTACACTCAGCCTTCTGACATCTCTTAGGTCTAGGAGGCGCAGATGGTGTAATGAGTGCACGCCTAGATGCGATCTTTTCAGGCGAGTTCAGATCATTCAGTAAACCCTTAAGGGCTGTCTCATCAAGATTCCAAATACCGTCCATTCTACTCTACCCGGGCTTGCGCTAAACTTGGAATGCCATTTTTCAATTTTTACTGTAATAGGAATGTTCTGGAAGGGGAAGGCTAGTATTTCTACGCAGGTATGGGCTTTCATCAAAAGTCGAGAACTGGCTCTGGCAACAAACTTAGCGGCACCTCAACTCTTAAATCCAGGCAGAAGCCCTTGTAGGGTTAGTGTCGGATCTATAAAAGATGTGGCTGGTATTGTTAAACTCTTGAATTCTGAGTACGATGAATCTGAAGATAGCAGGTCCAAGACGGATGTCACCGAAGAGTGGATACGCGCAACCTTTCTCCTATATCACGCAATCTGGGTTGTAGCCAAGGATCCGCTTGGAACAATACGCGGATGTGTAACTAGTTTCAAATGCGATGCACCATATCCTAATGCTCTCGGTGGCTGCTCAATGGCGCACCCATGGGGCATAGTCGACTGGTTTTGTGTGCATCCGCTCTGGAGAGACAAGGGAGTCGGCTCAGAGATGCTGGAGGCTCTGGATCTTATCACCTTCAGAATGGGTAGAAAGGCCCATATATTCTTGAAGGAGGGGTATCCCTTACCTCCTCCTAATATACCTATCTACACTACATTCTTGCACTGTAGGCGGGCGGGTTCTCCTTTAGTAACGAAGATGCGCGAAGGGACTGGGTTAGGTGTTGTACCCTATCAGTGTAAGGATAGGAAAACAGGCCTGCCCTTAGTGAAGATTGATGGTATCCGAGGGTACAAAAGAGATGAAGAAGAGATTGCTAAATGGGAGGATGCCTTGGACAGGGACTTGCCGCCTTGCTGGGTCTTTGTCACAAGTACAGACCATATTGATGAGAAGCGTGGATGGGTGAATGATTCCATGGTATCCATGTATGCATTTAGATGGATAGCAGGAAAGTGGTTAGGGGGTGTTCCAGATTCTAGGGTGCTTTAGGGTCAGCAGAATCAGCAGGAGGCACAGCAGGAGGCACCGCAGGAGGCACAGCAGCAACAGCAGGAGGTACAGCCGCAGTATCCTTATTCTCATCAAGCCAGGCTTTCACACCCTTCTGATATTTTGTCTCGCAGCCCTCATAGTATTTCAGCAGCAACTCACGAGCTATATCGGTAACTGAATCTAATGCAGGAAATCCAGAAATTAAAAGATTATCCTTTATTCCTCTGACTCTCCAATTTCCACTAGAATCCTTATCAATATTAAATACCGTCTGTAAAAACTTGGTTATTTCTATAGAACTGTTGACATGGTGTGCCAACAGTTCTTGGGCAACACCACGTAACTGACGAATCACATTATCGTTTTCCACGACAATACCACCGTCTTTTACACCCTTTCCATCGGGAACTGCTGCAGCCTTGGCCTGAATAGCATCACACTCTTTTGGTGTCTTCATTACAATCTCATTAAACCCCTTTGGCACCTTGGCATCGGTAGAAGAATCTCCAGGCTCATTTAGTAATTTGAATGCAGCTTTCAGCCTGACTAGAGCGTCCTTCAGATCATCTGTTTCAGTTTTAGAAGCACGTCCATCTTCAGCGTCTGCTACCTGTTGAACACTCACTGTTCCCTGTGTAGCAGTGTGATCACCAGTACTGATCAAGCCTTCTAAGATCTGCTGTGACTTCTTGAATTCTTCTGGATTTACACTGATCTTACCGTATAATTGGGCGAATGTCTTTGTAGGTACGTAATGATCAAAGGTCACCTGTTTTTCTTTACTATCAGGTGCACTGAATTTACAGATACGTGTATAATTTGCCTCGGTAGATCCTGGCTCGCTATATATTCCCTCTGGATTCAATAGCTGGATTGCTCTCTTTATACAATGTTTACCAGAAGGCAGAGTTTGTCTATCAGACGGTAATGTTTTATTGTACTCCGTTGTACCTTTCAATAATTCACCGTATATTGTTTGAATGACTGGATTCTTAATATCAGATTTTTTCAGAAGAGAAGACTCACTACTTCCTTCTCCAACTACCGCTTCTTCATCTTCCCCTCTAATTTGCTCCCTATCCGTTTTGGGTATTAATGGCGATCTTGCCTCTTCAATAGCATAGTTCAAGAAGTAGAAATTCAAGAAAAATTTAATACTACTTTCAGAAAACTTAAACGAATAATATTGTAGGGCAGATGTTTCAGCCTTAACTAAATCTGGACTCTTCCCACTAGATGTATCAATATAAAACCGTTTATAACGATCAGAAGTTTCAGACTCCTTTCTCCTTATACCTATTTGTCTCTTTTCATTCTTTTCCCGTGTATATTCTTGCTGATTATTAGTTTTCGCCTTTATTCTAAACATCATATTTTTCAGAGATTTATTGTCACTAAGAATACCATCATACATGTTTAAAATGTAGATTTCGTAAGAATAGGCCATAACCGCCTTATTCCGAGGATCCTTAGTCAAAATATAGAATCGTGGGGGGTTCTTGTTTATTATATCAATAGTAGCACCTGGCTGGTAGGGTTTATATGAAACAAACAAATCAGTTTCTGAAATCTTATATAGGGTTGTTTCATCAGGGCGACGCTTTCCAAGAGAGTCTATATATTGTACTTCTTCTGAAGTCGGCTGTATAAGACTAGTTCTCAAGAATTCTAGAGGTCCTAGAAAGACACTGTCTGATACCCCACCACCTCGCTGGGTATAGTAGACCTTAGGGAGTCTCTGTCCTATAAATTCACGCTCAGAATAGGGGCTGTCTGTTATACTAGTAGAAGTATCTAAGCCATTATCTTTAATAACCAGAAGCATTGATCCTAAGATTTGGTAAATGCGAACAAAGAAAAACGCGATGACCTTGCAATTCTTTTTATGCTGGTCTCTTGTTTCTCCTGTGTATTTTTTAGGATCAAGTTTTGCATAACTCTGAAAATACATTTCACCCCCAACTGTTCTCGTGGTAGTATAGCCAAGAACATTAAATTGCTTTTCAATTAATTCTGAAAGAGCTATGACATATTTATCTGGATTTTCAGCAATATCAAAGGCTTCGTGATCTGGTCTAGATGATTTATACATGAAATCAAAAAGAGCATTCGCCATACCAGTCATTTCGGCTGTTTTCAGTTTGAATTCCTCTTTACTTGTAATTTTAACAGGTGGGATTAAAGAATATTTAGAGGATCCCTGACCCATTCTTTCTACTTATCCTTAGATTCTGTTACGCCACATAGAGACGCCCATTGGCCCTTAGTCTCCTCTAGACGTTTCCAACACTTGATCAGAGTGCCCGCCGAAACTGCACAGAGGCCCGCAATCGTGTCAATCGTGATCTCCGTGTGACCCTTGATCTGTATTGCCGTCGCAATTGCCGCTGCTGCGAGAGATGGCGGCATGTGCTCAGCACATAGAGACAAATCCTCAGCGGCATTTGCAATGGCCACACTCAGACCTAGGATAACGGGGAAGTCAGCCCTCTTGAGAGGGAGTTTACTGAGAGGATGAGCAATATAATGTGATGATCTCGTTGTCTGAAGAGCCGCTGGAGAGCCGGAGAAGCCCTTGAGATTCCCTTTCTGATGAGCAAGAGCAAGGACTTCCTGGACATATTTGAATGCCTTAGTGAAATCGCTGGTCTTAATGTGGAACATGTCTGCGACGTCCTTCGGCTTTCTGGGCTGGCCGACTTGCTTGAGAGCAGAGAAGACACAGGAAGCTAGTATGGCAGATCTTGAGAGGCCCCTTTTCTGGCAGTGCTCCGTCAGAGCCACATAGTACTCCTTGCTCAGATCCAGGATGGTCGCATCCAGACCCTGATTCAGTGCTGTAATCTGCAGAGTCTCAAAGACATGGAGTAGACTGCGCTCTTTATAAGGGAGCATGTTCCAGGTGTGATAGCGGCGGATCTTGTTCATCGACCAGCGGCAATTTGCTGATCCACCGGATTGGGTTGGGAGAATTACAGTGCCGAGACTGGATTCTGGAAAGCGGTTATCTTGGGGTGCACCCACACGACAGGGATCACCTCCGCCCCGATCATCTTGGCTGAAATAACGGTACTCAGCAGTGAGATCTAGACACCGGGATATGACAGTCCCACACTTGAGACAGGTACTGACATCTAGATTCTCCCAGGTGTCAAAGGTCGCCTCACACGTTGGACAGTTCGCCACACTAGTCTTAAGTTCATCATGATGTTCAAGCCAGGCTGCATTTAGGAAAGTTTCAATAGACATATAGAAGTGTCCATTTAAACTTTTACTCTCTGGTTCAATTTTTGGATACGTGGAGTTGATTCATAAATTCATTAAGATATCTAGTAAATACAGTTTTACCAAATGAAGTATAATGTGCTAAATCGTCTGTAATTAGTAATTCCTGATCAAACTCTTTGAGAATTTCTGTTGGATTGATAATTAGAATATTATATTTTTTTGAAATATCTTTTAAAAGATTAATTAGATTATTTCTGGATGGTATATATTCTCCATTAATCTTTGAATTATAATGCGTAACTAAAACCAGGATTTTAGGCGCAATTAAGTTCTTTATTGCTACAATATCATCTTCTATTTCTGAAGGGGTTTGTTTAATACACTTATGATTATCTAATATCTGCTTGGGCGTATTTGTATGAAATCCAGAAAATCGTGGATCTACAGATAAATGATGCAAATAATAAGTGTCATATTTATACACTTTATCAGAACATATTTCGACTATACAGTAGTTTGATTCATCATACATCTTTTTAAATTCTGAATTATATATAATAGGCTCATTATCAATAATAGCCGTTCTAAAACACAGAATATTTAATGGGTATGGTAAAGATAATTCACCCATTAAAAATTTAATCTGCTGTATAACTTCTTTAGTTGAATGTGTAAAATTAATAAGATGGTTCAGATTATTATTATTATAAACGTAGAACACTCTACATGATCCAAATACAGTTATTGACATGCAGTCTCTGATTAATAGGCAATTTATAATCATTCGACACTTGCCGTGGAATCAATTTAGACTGCTGGACATTTCAAATACCCATTGGTCTAACATTCCTTTAAGGGATCGAAGTTATAGCCACCACCAGTTCCCCTTTTCTTAATTGGTGCAGGAGGGCAAGCTGAATCAAGGCCAGATGGGGCGGGACTAGATTCTGAATTGCTTTGCTCAGGATTTGTTGCCCGTACATTTTTCAAGGTATTCACATCCTTTGTCTGGGGAATAGCATTTTTGGTATTGCGCATGAAATTTATCGTGGGCTTTTCTCCAGAAGGGCATGACACATTCATCTGATTTCCATTTTCAGATTCGGAGTCTTCTATAGAATTTACAATATTATCGGATATGACCTTACTGGTCGCATCAGCAATGGCAGCAGCCTTAATCTTAGTAGCTTCCTCTTTTGCTCTTACTGCTTCAGCGGCGGCGGCGGCGGCAGGAGATAGGGTTGGACAGCTTTCAGAAGGTTTAGTTTTTTCGAAAGGGTTATTAAATGGACGAGGTGCTGTTATTTTAACGGATGAAAATTGTAGGTTGCGATAGTTTTCATAATCAGAACACATTCCATCTGGAGGGCACGGAGGCTTATTAGATGAGGTTGAATCATTTAAACTTTTAATAAGGTTACCCTTTGCATCTTTTTCGGTGTATAAATCAATAATATAACTCTTTGGCGCATAAATTCCTATTACTGATGGTGAAGTGCTAGGATCAGTTTGGAAAATAGTATTCACATTAGTCATACCAGGGGGGTAACATGACCATGCAATATCTACAACTCCTGATTGGAATAGTGAAGAAGGATCTTTTAATTTAGATAGAATAGTTCCTGCAGTGTCCTTGTCAATAGTTGAACTCATACTAATTCTGCTTATAAGCACACCATTATTTGGACATATAACAGAAATTGGCTTTGACCCTAAAGCAAGATAATCCTTTGTATTCTTCATTGTCTCAAAGCCCTCCCTAGAAAACATTCTAGCAAGTTTTATGCCGAGAAAGGCAATAAATGCGACTACTAAGGCCGCTGCCAATATATAGACTGGTCCCATCTATAATGCCTGAGTATTTTTCACTTATAATCAAATATCTTCTATAGACAAATGGCAAGCGTAGCTACACTTGCTACAGGCTCAGAAGGCTTCGCCTTTGAGCGCCGCGTTGGAATCTTACTAGACCAGATGAAGGTACTTCTACCAGATGACTGGGTCATGATCATCCATACAGAACAAGGTATCCGGGAGTTCTTCAAAGAGCAGAGTCTCAATGGTGTAGATCACATGATCCAACTCCAAACACCTGAAGGTAGTCAGCATGTCTTTTTTATCCAAGAAAAATGGAAGCTAATGACAAATCAGAGGGAAGTTTCCCAGTTCCTAGACTGTTGTGCAAGGATCCTGGCCAGAATGCCAGACTATAAGGGTGCCATCCACCGCCTCTGGGTGTCTAGAACTGTGCCATCTCAGAATGGCGAGAAATCACTCCAGGAGGGCCAGTGTATCCTAGTTCAGACTTGCACATCTCAGAGTCTACTAGCCTTCAATACGGTCTTAGTGATCTCAGAAATTATCAATCAGAGATCAATCGCCATTGAGATTCTGAAGTCGCTGAATAGCATGTTACCCAGCGCCGAGGAGGCTATTATAGATCCGAAGGTTGCAGAGGAACAGCATACTTACCAACCAGTGGTAAGCGATTTCGGTGAAAAAAGGGTCTTGCCTATAACGAATAAGACTGTAGTTCATGTGAGAAAGGTAGGCTAATTACTCATCATCAGTTGATGCATCATCCGCCTCAAGCTCAGTTGGCCTCGTAACAAAGACATTCTCATAGCCAATCCGCCACCGATTAGAATTCCAGTTCCTAGAAGCCGGCTTCTTTGCATGCAGTACGGCCAGGGTATCATCACCCTTCCGCACATTCACAAGATAGCTAGACCACATTTCCACTAGATCAGGTGTGTAGCCGTGAATGAGCGATGCGAGAATATAGCCTGAAATCTTGCCTGCATCCCACTGCTTCTTCTTGTCTGCAGGCGTAATAGCGTAGACCGCATCAGCGGCCTCATAGACCGCAATCAGCTTGTCAAGGAAAACATCAGCCTTTGCAGTATCAAAGGCAGTCTGAAGCAAGGGTCCCAGAACATCATATGAAGTAGTAATACACTCTACCCCATGTGCTGCTCCACCTGCAAGAGCCATCGCATTCATCAGATTCTTCTTAGTCTTGGTGTCCTTATTAAAGGGATGCGCACCCCAGATTGCCGATGCACGCGCATAAAAGTGCTTCTCAGGTGTGAGAAGACGATCCCTGGCATACTTGACGAGAGGCGAATCCAGGCGCGCATGGAAACGGTGACCGGGGCTGAGAGGGACACCGTGATTCAGATTATCAAAGATCTGAATAATCTCAGCCCTGCTCGCATTCTCATAGGTTAGAACGGGGATCTTGTAGGTGAGGAACTTGAATCGCTGATCCTCCTTGAAATCCTTATAGAAGACATTCTCGAAATCCAGCTGATTATTCAAGAACTTCTTCATGGAAATGTACCTCTGCTGACCATCCTCCAACCATCGGATTCGCTTACCATTCGTAATCGTGTCATTCAGAGTCAGATTTGGAATCGGGAGGCCGTCCATGATGGTCTTGATTAGACGTTGCTGGCGATCCTTCAGCCACATCTCTGGCCTCTGATGATCGGGGATGTCAATGCTGTCATCCTCCAGAAGACTCTTGACTGTGCGGCTACTAAATTCGTAAGATAGGCGGGACATATTGGTGTAAGTAAAAATATATGATATGAATGCTTCAATTTTTAGTTGATACTGTGATACCAGAGCTTTTTAAAGACGTATGCGCCCTTCTCCATGCCGATAGTTGACTGGAACTGCTCGGCAAAGTAGCGCTCCTCTTCAAGAGGATACTGATACTTTTCCCTATATGCGGCGTTACGTTTGGCCACTTGTTCCCAGTAGATGGCACTGTTAGAGGCATTGCGCTTGATGCGATCCTCATGTATATTATTAGTATCTGGTATGGTTCCGCCGACGATACTATTAATCTTTGGCAGGACCATTGGCTCCTTTGGTGTAGGTGCCCGTGTATTGCCACTTCGCTCCATTGCACTCTTCCAGAGAGCCTCTTGATTGAAGGGTCTACTTAGTGGCATTTGCCTTATTTACTATACGGTCTAGTAAAAATTCAATTTTTTCTAGACTGTAGGTTTTAACTGAGGACATCTCTGGGCCATTGATTTCCTGTAGACTTCTGCATGGTTGCCGTAAACTGTACCATAAACGCTACCATAAACGGGACCATATTCGGTACCATAAACTGGACCACAGACAGGACCTTGTATAGGCCTATGAGCAAAGGCTACAGGGGCTCTTGGTGCTCTTGGTGCTCCTGGAGCTCTGATAACCTTCAGAATGGGCTTGACATCTTTTACTTCTACAGGTACAAGCGGAGCTACAGCTACAGGCACAATCTTTATATCTCTAATTACTGGTTTAACTTCTGCAACTATATCTTCACGTCTACATATATCCGAAAACAAGTAGACACATATTACGATTGTAGTAAGAAATGACCCTGAGCCTATCATGGCAATAATAAACCCTCTTGAATTTACAACAGACTGATTATTTGCAGCTGAAACAGCTGCTCCCTGGTTAGTATCTGATACTATTTGCGTAGGCTGAGAAGGTATTTGTGAAAGTCCGACTGCAACCATAATCAGACTGCCAATCCCTGCTAGAAATAAGATGATTTTACGAAGATCTAGCATAGTGTTGCGGCGATGTGCAATATATAACAAAGTCAATTTTTGCACTTTTTACAGGCGTAGCCATGGCTCCCCGTAGGGGAGCAAAAAAGTGCGCAAAAAATGTATTAGTGCCTTCTAGTTTTTGCGATCTTTTTTTTAAAAAGATCAAATACGCCAATCCGTTTGTCCCATCAACCTACTAGAGACACCTGCATTCTGAGTCCAATGAGATCCATCATGGACTGTGTGAATATAGTGGAGACTGTGCTCCACTGACATGGTGTAGCCAGCCTGGATCGCATATCTCATTGCTAATAAGCTATCTGTTCCGACAACACACTCCTCAGGCAAGTCAGGCATATGGTGAACAAAGCTCTTCGGCCACACTGCATTCCCGTCATTCAAGAGAAAATTCCAGCCCACGATTTTCAGAATAGTATTCCAGTTCTCACTATTGATTCGCTTTCCACTAAAGTGTTTAATCCGATTCTCCTTCACACCTGTCTCTAAAAATAAACGCTCATTCTCTCCTGCAGTATAAATTGTCTTCTCAGCTAACTCTCCATCTCTCTTAATACATTCCATTAGGTTAACAAAGTATGAGGGCTCGAACCAATTATCGCTATCGAGTACAGCTACGTACTGAGTAGGTGCATTCAAGAGACACTGACGCTTATTACCGTAGACACCTAAGATAAACTCATTCTGATACAGTCTCAGCTTGGGATTCTTGTCATAGCCCTCTAGACAAATCTTCTCAATGTCGTTTCCATTCTCATCGCATACTACAACACAGTCGACTAGGGGATGATCCAGATAAATAGGCAACTGCTTCTTCAGAAACTTGTCCCACCTATCCATTGTTGGAATTGCCACGGTCAGAGTCGGCTTTGACATCTTCTTTTCTATTAAAAAAATATGCTCAGCTTTTTATACCTCCATAAATCAAGATGAGCGCAGCAGCGGCAACAAAAATGGGAAATGATGGCCGAGCTAATGTTTTGCCTGTAAAGCCTGCTTCCGGTCCTGGATTCTTAGGACCGAGCTATAATCCTGCAGATGAGATGTTACCGCCAGCGCAAATTGGCGTTAAGCGCGGCGGAGATCTTGGTGATGTGGTGGGTGCAGTCAAAGGTGTTATTTACTACGGTGACATGATCGGCTTCGGTGGGCCTTCCTCAGGTTTCACACAAGGTATGCCAGGTCTGAAGCCTCTCGGTGTAAACTATTTTATCAATAGTGGTCTCACTTGCAGTAATGGTGCGACCATGTGGGAGTATGTTCAGACAATCCCAGATGGCTCCGCCTTAGGAGATAAGGTAAAAGATGCTCTTGCTGGTGTGGGCCTGCCTCCGTTAAAGGGTATGGCGCCTGGTATGTTGGAGGACGTGAAATTCGCTCTAGATCCTTCACCCGTTATCAATGCTGTAGTTGGCAGCGGTTATCCCGAATGCGAACTAGTGAGAAAAAGAGTCGGTGATCATGATGGTCAGATTCAGAATGTGGATGGAGTCTTACTGGTCGATCCCGTTGGAATCATGACATCTAGTGGGGGGCCGCCTTACTTTCAGGAACGCTGGGTTCAGAAAAAATACAAGGTTCCATTGAGAAGAGGAGAATCTGAAGAGTCTGCACGTGCCAGAGCAGACCCTGTTCAGCTTGCTTACGAAGATTGGCAAGCCGAGCCCAAAATATACAAGGAAGATGGCTGTCTTATTGAGCCATCTTCCAAAGATCCTCAGCCTAAATTCTGTAGTGCAAAGGCACCTAGCCAAGTACTAACTCTGGGTGATAAATCTACTGTAAATGTCTATCGCGAAGGATTCTTGAATTACTCACCCTATAGGGCGCAAGCAAGAAGAAATCCCCATGCGCTTGTTTCGTTGAGTGTGGCCGTCGTATCAATCATGGCACTTATCGCTTTTTGGGGTCTGAAGAAGAAGTAGCCTGTTTTCTTGCCTTGATCAGCGAGCTCGCAATCTCATCAGGGTAGGTCACATTATCATACCATGTACGCTGGGATACACGATCCTCCAACTTCTTATGAGTAAAATGACTGAGAATCTGTTTCTTTGGAACTGGCTCCCATAGAGTCGGCTTTGTTTGAGAAAGAGGTGCTGTTTGTGAGTTATCTGGAAAGATATAGTTAGGAAGCGGCATTATAGTATAGTATACTATAATGTCATATCATTTAGATTATCAATTTTTGGTTGATATATTACGCTAAAGCTTACGCTAATGCATTGTAAGTATACCAGGCGCTTACAGCGCCAGCCAACTGAACAATGCTATAGGTTACAAACTCCACAGGAGTGATGCTGCCCTTCACTAACATAGCAAGAGACACCGCCGGGTTTACGTGAGAGCCAGAAATGCCACCCAGGAGGTACACATTAAAAGCTAGTGTTAGACCAATTACCAGAGCATTGCCCGTCACAAAGATGGACATCAGCAGTAAAAAAGTTCCGAAAAACTCTGCAACCAAAGGAAGCACATTCATTCTATTTCTACTGAAAGAATATGTTTTATAAGACATATTACTCAACGATTTTCTGCAGCGGTCGCGCCGTATCCTGGATAGCCCCCTGGGTAAAGATTCGGGAACCAATATTCATCGTCTCCAACTCCTGAACCAGGAGCTTGTAGGCATACGGAATCTGAATAGAGGCGAACTCCGTAGTATTGTTGCAACTCTTGCACAGCCAGATATTGGCCTCTGGATTCGCAATAGCAAGGAGACCACACTTCCTGCACGTGTAGCACTTGAATCCGTCACTGCATTCCATGAATCGCTCCTTGGTGAACTCCATGACACCGTGAGCAGCAACACAATCACGCTCCATCTCTCCAAATCGGAGACCACCCTCACGCGCCCTGCCCTCCGCTGGCTGTCTGGTGAGCATCACCAGAGGCCCACAGGCACGAGAATGCAGCTTATCTGCCGAGCAGTGCCTCAGACGCTGATAGAAGCACGGTCCCATGAAGATCTTTGTCTCCATCTGCCGCCCCGTGTGGCCATTGTACATGACCTCATTGCCGTAGGGCTCCAGCCCCATCTCGTCCCTCAGCACCTTAGCCAGCCCATCCAGAGTCATCTTCTTATTGAATGGCGTCCCATCACCCAGGCAGCCCGCATGACAGCCAATCTTGCCCAGAAGTGTCTCCATGAGCTGCGCAATCGTCATTCTGCTGGGAATGCAGTGAGGATTGATGATGATATCAGGGATGATCCCCGAGGCAGTCTGGGGCATATCCTCCGGCTCCAGAAGCATCCCGCACGTACCCTTCTGGCCATGACGCGAGGAGAACTTATCTCCAATCTCGGGAGTTCTCAGTTCACGCATCCGGATCTTCACAAAGGAATAGCCCTCGCCATTCCTGTTCTTGAAGATCTTGTCCACGAACCCGCTCTCATTGTTTCTGGGAGTTCGACTCACATCCCGAAACCTCTTGGCCCCCGCGGGAAGAACCATCCCAGTTGGAAC
>Ga0114976_10001523_pt1 | contig 14586 bp, 13 predicted proteins | sample S_130805_EF_Meta_FD_87319 | JGI IMG/M metagenome (GOLD analysis project Ga0114976, IMG submission 87319) | Freshwater microbial communities from Lake Simoncouche, Canada to study carbon cycling - S_130805_EF_MetaG | ecosystem: Environmental > Aquatic > Freshwater > Lake | place: Lake...
GGGCGGTTGGCAAGCCGGACGCAGCGAGCAAGGTTGCCGATATATGCATGGAGCTCGCACCGGCATGAGACCGAATTCATGAGACACAAGGTGCGCAACGTGCATTTCGTGGGCATCGGCGGCGCCGGGATGAGCGGCATTGCCGAGGTGCTGCTGAATCTCGGTTACGCCGTCAGCGGTTCCGATCTGAGCGAAGGCAATGTCACGCGCCGTCTTGCCGGTCTCGGCGCGAAGGTTCGTATCGGCCATGCTGCGGAAAACGTCAGTGATGCGGACGTAGTGGTGATTTCGAGCGCGGTCAAGGCGGACAACCCGGAGGTGCTCGCCGCGCGAGGCCGACTGGTTCCGGTAGTGCCGCGGGCGTTGATGCTCGCTGAACTGATGCGCCTCAAGCAGGGCATCGCGGTTGCCGGCACGCATGGCAAGACCACGACTACCAGCCTTGCGGCGAGTGTGTTGGCCGAAGGCGGCATGGACCCGACTTTTGTCATCGGCGGCCGCCTGGAAAGCGCCGGTGCCAACGCCCGGCTCGGCGCCGGCGAATTCATTGTGGCCGAAGCCGATGAGTCCGATGCGTCGTTTCTGCATCTGCAGCCGGTGATTTCGGTGGTCACCAACATCGACGCCGATCACATGGAGACTTACGACCACTCTCTCGACAAGCTGAAGCAGGCCTTTGTCGATTTTGTCGAGCGGTTGCCGTTCTACGGAGTGGCCGTGTTGTGCAATGACGACGTCAATGTGCGTTCGATCATGCCGCGCCTGACCAAGACGGTGGTGACCTACGGATTGATGGAAGGTGCACAGATTCGCGCTCATGCTGTGACCGCGGCTGCAGGTCAGATGCGTTTCCGTGTCCAGCGCAAGAACGGCCGGCGCCTGCCCGACCTCGACATCACGCTGAACCTTGCGGGCGTGCACAACGTGCTCAATGCGCTGGCAGCGATTGCGGTCGGCATGGAAGTCGGCGTGCCTGATGAAAAAATTGTCCGCGCGCTGGGTGAATTCAAGGGGGTTGGCCGGCGCTTCCAGCGGTTCGGTGCGGTTCCGCTTGCTGCAGGCGGTTCTTTCGAATTGATTGATGACTACGGCCATCACCCGGTGGAGATGGCGGCAACCATCGCCGCTGCGCGTGGCGCTTTTCCCGGTCGGCGTCTCGTACTCGCTTTCCAGCCGCATCGTTATACCCGGACCCGCGATTGCTTTGAGGATTTCGCGCGAGTGCTGTCGAGCGTGGATGCGCTGCTGCTGACCGAGGTGTATGCGGCCGGCGAGTCGCCGATCGTGGCCGCAGACGGCCGGGCTCTGGCTCGTGCGGTGCGGGTCCTGGGCAAGGTCGAGCCGGTGTTCGTCGAACAGGTTGCGGAACTGCCGGAGGCAATCGGCGGCGCGGTGCGAGATGGTGATGTGTTGCTGGCCATGGGAGCGGGTTCGATCGGCGCCGTGGCCGGCAGGCTGGTGCAGGGCTGACATGAACATGAGCGAACAACAACAGATATCGGCACACGGACTGCGCGGGGAACTGCGCAGCGACGAGTCGATGGCGCGCCACGTCAGTTGGCGCGCTGGCGGGCGCGTGCGCCGGACTTATGCACCGGCCGATCTGGATGACATGGCGCTTTTCCTGCGCGGCTTGCCGGACAGTGAGCCGGTGTACGTGGTCGGACTGGGCAGCAATCTGCTGGTGCGTGACGGCGGGCTGAACGGCACGGTGATATTCACGCACTGGGCGTTGCGCGGCCTGAGCGTCCTGCGCAGTGACGAAAACGGCGGTGAAATCCGGGTGCAGGCCGGCGTGGCATGCCCGAAAGTGGCACGAACGGCAGCCATCAATAATCTCGCCGGAGCCGAATTTCTCGCGGGCATTCCTGGAACCATCGGCGGCGCGCTGGCGATGAATGCCGGGTGTTATGGCGGTGAAACGTGGAATCTGGTGGCGCAGGTCGAGACCATCGACCGTGCGGGAACATTGAACGTGCGCACCCCGCAGCACTACACCATCGGCTATCGCAGCGTGGAGTTGCGATCCCATCAGATGTCCAGCATGAATGGCGGTTTCGCATACGAAAGCGGCCAGGAATGGTTTGTGGCGGCGACTTTCCGGATGTCCCACGGCGACGGCGAACAGTCACGCGCAACGATCAAAGCCTTGCTTGCACAACGCATAGCCGCGCAGCCGCTGGGCATGCCGAATGCGGGATCGGTGTTCCGCAATCCGCCGGGCGACCATGCGGCGCGGCTGATCGAGGCTTGCGGTCTGAAGGGCCGCTCCATCGGCGGTGCGTCGATTTCGGCCAAACATTCCAATTTCATTGTCAACAACGGCGGCGCGAGCGCTGCCGACATCGAGGCGTTGATCGAACTGGCGCAGCACACAGTGCATCAGCAGTTCGGCGTGAACCTGGAACGAGAAGTCCGCGTGGTCGGGGAGTGCGCATGAGCGGCTTCGGCAAAATCGCGGTGCTGTTCGGCGGGCGCAGCGCGGAGCGTGAAGTGTCGCTGATGAGCGGCAGCAATGTGCTGAAAGCCCTGCAACAGGCTGGTCTGGATGCCCATGCTTTTGATCCCGCCGAGCGGGAAATTTTCGAACTGAAGCGCGATGGTTTTGCCCGCGTGTTTATCGCTTTGCACGGTCGTTATGGCGAAGACGGAACGGTACAGGGCGCTTTGGAGTTGATGGGCCTCCCGTACACGGGCAGCGGTGTGATGGCTTCCGCACTGGCGATGGATAAGGTGCGCACGAAGATGGTGTGGACCGCCGCCGGGATTCCGACGCCACAGTTTGAGGTGGTCGATGCCGGGAGCGACTGGGCTGGCGTGGCCAAACGACTCGGGTTGCCGCTGATCATCAAGCCGGCGCGCGAGGGTTCAACCATCGGCCTGACCAAGGTGAGTGAAGTCGTGCAATTGCCGCAGGCTTATGCGCTGGCCGCACGCCATGATCCGTTTGTGATGGCGGAGGAGTTCATCGCCGGCGAAGAACTGACTGCCGGGTTCCTTGGCGAGCAAGCGCTGCCGTTGATCCGCATCGAGGCGCCGCAGGGCAATTACGACTATCAAAACAAATACTTCAGCGACGAAACGAAATACCACTGTCCCTGCGGTTTGCCGCAAGCCGAGGAACTGCGTATCCGCGCGCTGGTTATGAAGAGTGCGCAGGCGCTGGGCTGCGCCGGCTGGGGCCGCGCCGATCTGATCCGCCGCGCCGATGGCAGCGTGCAGTTTCTGGAAATGAATACCTCGCCCGGCATGACCGGACACAGCCTGGTGCCGATGGCTGCACGCGAGGCCGGCTTGTCGTTCAACGATCTCGTGCTGCGGATACTGGAGCTGGCTCATGTGGGATAAGCCTGCTGCGCTCAACCGCCTGTCCGACCTGCTGTTCGTGGCAGCGCTGCTTGGCCTGCTCTATGGCGGTGCGGCGTGGTTGGTGCGGCTCCCGGTATTTCCGATTACGGAGGTTCGTGTGATTACGCCGCTGACGCATGTTACCGGTGAGCAGGTGGAGAACATCGTGCGGCGCGAGGTGCGTGGCAATTTCTTCACCCTGCAGCTGGCATCGACGCGGGCGGCGTTCGAAAAACTGCCGTGGGTGCGGCGCGCCGAAGTGCGTCGCCAGTGGCCGGGTCTGCTGGAGGTGGTACTTACTGAACATGTGCCGCTGGCGCGCTGGGGAAAATCCGCTTTGGTGAATGTGCATGGTGAGGTTTTCGAGGCGGCTTTTGATGGTTCGCTGCCGGTGTTCAACGGCCCCGAGGGCGCCGCAAAGGAGATAGCCATCCAGTACGAACACTTCCGGCGCAGCCTTGCGGCGATCGGCAAGACGCCGGGCGAGATCAATGTGTCGCCTCGCCGCGCCTGGCAGATCCGGCTCGACGACGGCATGACGGTGGATTTCGGGCGCGAGAAGGTGGAAGAGCGGTTGCAGCGTTTTGTATCGACCTATCCGCGGACGATTGCCCGCATGACGCGTCCGGTGGACCGGGTTGATCTGCGTTATGCCAACGGATTTGCCGCGCGCGTGCCTGGCTTGCCGCCTGTGGCGGAAGCCAAGTCGAAGCGCGGCGTTTAGGAACCTGGGACACAGGCTGGGATAAAGACGGACTATGAGCAAAAACAGGGAAAACAAGAAACTGGTGGTGGGCCTGGACATCGGCACATCGAAGATTGTTGCGATCGTCGCCGAGATCAAGCCCGAAGGCGGCTTCGAGATCATCGGCATGGGCAGCCATCAGTCACGAGGACTGAAAAAAGGCGTGGTGGTAAACATCGAAACCACCGTCAGCGCCATCCAGCGTGCGCTGGAAGAGGCTGAGCTGATGGCTGATTGCAAGATCCGCGAGGTTTATACCGGCATCGCGGGTAATCACATCAAGAGCTTCAATTCGCAGGGCATGGTGGCGATCAAGGACAAGGAAGTCGCGCAGCTGGACATCGATCGCGTGATCGAGACTGCGAAGGCGGTGCAGATTCCGAATGACCAGCAGATCCTCCATGTCCTCAACCAGGAATTCATCATCGACGGCCAGGAAGACGTGCGTGAGCCGCTGGGCATGTCGGGTGTGCGGCTGGAGGTGAAGGTGCATATCGTCACCGGCGCGGTGTCGGCGGCACAGAACATCATCAAGTGCGTCAGGCGCTGCGGACTTGAAGTCAATGACCTGATCCTGCAGCCGCTGGCCTCTTCGGTCGCCGTGCTGTCCGAAGATGAAAAAGACCTGGGCGTCTGTCTGGTCGACATCGGCGGTGGCACCACGGACATGGCGGTGTTTACCAACGGAGCGATCCGCCATACCGCGGTGATTCCGATTGCCGGTGACCAGATCACCAATGACATCGCAATGGCGCTGCGTACGCCGACCAAGGACGCCGAGGACATCAAGCAGCGCTTTGGTTGTGCGCTGTCGCAGCTGGCGGACCCGCAGGAAATGGTTGATGTGCCCGGCGTGGGTGACCGTGGCTCGCGTCAGCTGTCACGCAAGACGCTGTCCGAGGTTATCGAGCCGCGCGTCGAAGAACTCTATTCGCTGGTGCAGGCGGAACTGCGCCGCAGCGGTTACGAGGAATTGCTGTCGTCGGGTGTGGTGCTGACCGGCGGTTCAAGCTCAATGCAGGGCATGGTCGAACTGGGAGAGGAAATCTTTCACATGCCGGTGCGCATCGGCATGCCGCAATACACCGGCGGTCTGGCCGAGGTCGTGCGCAGTACGCGCTACGCGACCTGCGTTGGCCTGCTGATGGCAGGGGCAGACGAGCACCGCCAGCGCGATGTTGCGCGCATGCATGTCAGCAGTTTCCAGCAGGTGCTGGACCGGATGAAAACGTGGTTCACGGGAAATTTTTAGTTGCGGCATTGATGACAGGGATTTGCGGTTTGAGGGATTGGGGATTTTTGTTTTTGGTTGCGGGATTTTTAAACATTACTTTGCATGCGGAAAAAGGAGACTCACATGATTGAACTGATTGATGCACAAGCGCAGGAAGCGGTAATCAAGGTGATCGGTGTTGGCGGTTGCGGCGGCAATGCGGTTGATCACATGATCGTGCAGGGCGTAGAGGGCGTGGAATTCATCTGCGCGAACACCGACGCCCAGGCGCTCAAGCGCAATCAGGCCAAGACGCAGATCCAGCTCGGCACCAACATCACCAAGGGTCTCGGTGCGGGTGCCAATCCGGAGATCGGCCGTCAGGCTGCGCTGGAAGACCGCGAACGCATCGCCGAGATGATATCCGGCGCCGACATGCTGTTTCTGACTGCGGGCATGGGTGGCGGCACCGGCACCGGTGCCGCGCCGGTGGTGGCGGAGATCGCCAAGGAACTCGGCATCCTGACGGTTGCCGTGGTAACCAAGCCGTTTGCATTCGAGGGCAAACGGCAGCGGCTCGCACAGGAAGGGCTGGATGCGCTGGCGCAGCATGTCGACTCGCTGATAGTGATCCCCAACGACAAGCTGATGCAGGTGCTGGGCAATTCAATTACGCTGGATGAAGCCTTCCGCGCCGCCAACGATGTGCTGCATGGTGCGGTGGCCGGCATTGCCGAGATCATCAGCTGCCCCGGCATGATCAACGTCGACTTTGCCGACGTGCGTACGGTGATGGGCGAGATGGGCATGGCGATGATGGGTTCAGCCAAGGCCGCCGGCACCGGGCGCGCCCGTGAGGCGGCCGAGCAGGCTGTGGCCTGCCCGTTGCTCGAAGACATCAATATCTCCGACGCGCGCGGCGTGCTGGTCAATATTTCGGCCAGCAAATCGACCTTCCAGTTGCAGGAAATGTACGACGTCATGGAAACCATCAAGGCGTTTGCCGCGGAATCGGCGACAGTCATCGTTGGTACCGTTTACGATGACAGTCTTGAAGATGGTCTGCGCGTGACGATCGTCGCGACCGGTCTGGGCAAGCCGCTGGCGCGTCAGCAGGCGAAGCCGATGATCGTGGTGCAGAAGACCGGGACCGACAACATGGCGGTTTCGGATGTCGATTACGGTGCGCTGGAGCAGCCGGCGGTGATCCGTCGTCGCAACCGCGATGCAACCATCGAGGCGATGCGTCAGTCCGGCGTGGAGATGCTTGATATTCCGGCATTCCTGCGCAAGCAGGCAGACTGACGGTTTGTGCGGTTGAGTGATGGTCAAGGTCGACGGCCGAGCGGGGCTTGCCCTCGCGTGCTGCGGTGCGGCATCGTGGTAAAATCCATGATCCCGCCGCATAGCGCCGGCGAACTGTGGCAACCATTGCATAACTGACGTGATCAAGCAGCGCACATTAAAAAACGTGATTCGCGCCACAGGCGTGGGTCTGCACACGGGCGAAAAGGTCCACCTGACCTTGCGCCCGGCGCAGCCGAACACGGGTATCGTGTTCCGGCGGACGGATCTCGCCGAGCCGGTTGATATCAAGGCTGATCCGTACGCAGTGCACGACACCCGCTTGTCATCCTGTCTGGAAAAGGATGGCGTGCGCGTGCAGACGGTCGAACATTTGATGTCCGCTCTGGCCGGATTGGGTGTGGACAACCTCTGGATTGACGTCACGGCTCCGGAAGTGCCGATCATGGACGGCAGCGCAGGCCCATTTGTTTTCCTGCTGCAGTCTGCCGGCATTGAGGAGCAGGATGTGCCGAAGAAGTTCATCCGCATTCTGAAGCCGGTTGAAGTTCGCGACGGTGACAAGTGGGTGCGCTTCGAGCCTTTCAGCGGGTTCCGCCTGGAGCTCGCCATTGACTACGCCCATCCGGTGTTCGATGCCAGCGCGCAGACGGTGGTGGTCGACTTTGCTTCCACCTCTTACGTCCAGGAAGTGGCGCGGGCGCGCACATTCGGCTTCATGCAGGATGTCGAAACCATGCGTTCGCAGGGTCTTGCACTCGGCGGCAGTCTGGACAACGCCATTGTCATGGATGAATACCGCGTGCTGAACAATGACGGCCTCCGGTATGACAACGAGTTCGTCAAACACAAGGTGCTGGATGCAATCGGCGACCTTTACCTGCTGGGGCATCCGCTGATTGGTGCTTTCAGTGGCCATAAATCAGGTCATGCGATGAACAACCGCCTGTTGCGGCACCTGCTGGAGCAGCCTAAAGCGTGGGAATTTGTAAGTTTTGATCGTGTCGAGGATGCCCCGGCATTCCTCGCCTGGCAGCCCCAGGCCGCCTGAGCACCGGGCGAGCCGGTCCGGTTCCTGAGTCGCTCATGCTCCTGCTTCGAATATTCGGGCTGCTGTCACTGATCAGTATTGGTGTGTCACTGGGCCTGTATGCGTGGTCGAGGGATCGCCGATACCTGCGCTTGGCCTGGCGGATTTTCCTCGCCACCATCGCGTTCGCGTTGGTGCTGATGGCGTTTTATGCCGCTGAGCGGCTGCTGATGGTCGTCTGACCTCGGCGGATGTTTTAACCGCGGGGTCGCCGGCGGGCGGCAAACCGGGCCAGCGCAGAGCGCAGCCCAGGATCTTTGACGCGCTGCGACAATTTTTCAAAATTATTAATTAAATCAATGCTTAACGGCACCTTCTCGGGTGTCGGTCGTGGTCGCGACGCAGTCTGTTGAACTTGAACTTGGATATGAATTCCAGTAACCTCCGCCCACTGTTTTTGCAGATTCTTAAGTAATCGTGGCGCCAGCTGGCGTAGTTTTGCCGCGATTGCACCGTTGTCTGCCGCTATCATCAGTGTGCCGTTGCGGTCTCCGACCACGCGGCTTGCCGATATCAGTTCAGGGGGCGCGCAGACTTCATAAAGCCTTTGCAGTGCGGCGATGCGCTGCATAGTCCGGTTTAACGCTGACAAGCCCGAGTTGTTGCCGATCAGGGCGCTTAGTTTGCGGGTGGGCATGGCGAAAAGAGGATGTTGACCATGAATATTATTCTGGTTTCCGAGAAGCTGCCAAAGGCGCGAACCATCACGCTGGGTTGGCCGCATCTCATGGTTTCGGGCTTGGCCCTGTTCGGGTTGGTGATATTGCTGGCCGGCGCGCTGAATTACGGCATTCTGCGTTTTGCCGCGGAACTAAATATTCCTTATGTGCGCGATGTGCTGGTGTCTATCCAGCGCCAGCAACAGGAAAAAAACCAATCCTACCTGCAGGACAACCTGAATGCCATGGCTGTGCGCTTGGGGCAGATGCAGGCGCAACTGCTGCGTCTGGAAACCCTGGGTGAGCGCCTCGCCAAACTGGCTGGTTTCAAACCGCAGGACCTGATGTTCAACGAAATTCCCGGTCGCGGTGGCGCGCAGTCATCGGTGCCGAGCCAGAACCTTTCACTGGGCGACTTTACACAGCAAATCGATCAGTTGACCCGCCAGTTGGAAGACCGCGGCGACAAATTAGGTCTGCTGGAGTCAATGTATACGCAGGAAAGTGCACGCAAGAAACTGATTCCGACCAAGCTTCCGGTTGAAGGCGGCTGGTATTCCTCGAACTTCGGCTGGCGCATTGATCCGTTCACCGGCCAGCGCGCATTTCACGAGGGAATCGACTTCATGGCCGAGGAGGGAACCCCGGTCTTTTCAGCGGCCGCGGGGGTGGTCGTCTACGCCGAGTTTCACCCTCAATATGGTAATATGATCGAGATTGATCACGGCAATGATCTGATCTCGCGTTACGCTCATGCGTCGAAGAAATACGTGAAAGTCGGCGACGTGGTGTTGCGTGGATCCCGGATCGCAGATGTTGGCCGGACTGGTCGCGCAACAGGTTCGCATCTGCACTTTGAGGTGCGCCAGCGCGGTGCCGCATTGAACCCCGCGCGGTTTCTGCAGTTGCCCGGCTGACCGGCTGAACCAAACGCAAGAATTGCAGGGGGTGGGGTTATCCCACCCCTTTTTTATTCGGGAAGTCCATGATTACCGTTTTATTGAAGAAAGTATTCGGCAGCCGCAACGAACGGCTGCTCAAGCAGTATCGGCGTACGGTTCGCGCGGTCAATGCACTTGAACCGCAGATTGCGACCCTGTCCGACGATCAGTTGCGCGCCAAGACCGAGGAATTCCGCGAACGTATCCGTAAGGCCGTAGCGGCACCCGAATCGCCTGCGGCCGCGGCTGAGCAAGCCACGGAGATTGAACGCCGCCGCCGTGCCGCGCTGGATGAACTGCTGCCCGAGGCTTTTGCCGTGGTTCGCGAAGCCGGTAAACGCGTGATGGGCATGCGCCATTTTGACGTGCAGCTGGTGGGCGGTATTGCGCTGCATAACGGCAAGATTTCCGAGATGCGCACCGGCGAGGGCAAAACGCTGGTCGCCACGCTGCCGGCCTATCTCAATGCACTCGCCGGCACCGGCGTGCATATCGTTACGGTCAACGACTATCTGGCGCAGCGCGATGCCGACTGGATGGGTCGCATCTACCGATTCCTGGGTCTGACTGTCGGTGTCAATCTGTCGCAGATGGAGCACGACAAGAAGAAGGACGCTTATCTTGCCGATATCACATACGGCACCAATAACGAATTCGGTTTTGACTACCTTCGCGACAACATGGTGTTCGAATTGTCCGAAAAGGTGCAGCGCGGACTGGCCTACGCCATCGTCGACGAGGTCGATTCGATCCTGATCGACGAGGCGCGCACGCCGCTGATCATTTCCGGGCAAGCCGAAGACACAACCGACCTTTATGTGCGCATGAACGTTGTTGCGCCGAAATTGGTCCGGCAGAAGGACGAAAAAGAAGCGGGTGATTACTGGGTCGACGAGAAGGCGCACCAGGTCATCCTCTCCGAAGAGGGGCATGAAAACGCGGAAGCGCTGCTGGCGCAGGCCGGGATGCTGCCTGAAGGCGGCAGCCTTTATGACGCCGCAAACATTTCGCTGATGCATCACCTGAATGCCGCGTTGCGCGCCCACGGCCTGTTTCACCGCGACCAGCAGTATGTGGTGCAGAACAACGAAATCATTATTGTCGATGAATTCACCGGCCGGCTGATGCCCGGACGGCGCTGGTCCGACGGTCTGCATCAGGCGATCGAAGCCAAGGAAGGCGTGGAAATCCAGAAGGAAAACCAGACGCTGGCCACGATCACTTTCCAGAACTATTTCCGCATGTATGGAAAGCTTTCCGGCATGACCGGTACGGCGGATACCGAAGCCTACGAGTTCCAGCAGATCTACGGCCTGGAAACCGTGGTGATTCCGACGCACCATCCGATGGTTCGTGACGATCGCATGGACCAGGTGTTCCGCACTTCGCGGGAAAAATACCAGGCCATCATCACCGACATCCGCAGCTGTCATGAACGCGGTCAACCGGTACTCGTCGGCACCACCTCCATCGAAAACTCCGAGTACATCGCCGGCATCCTGCAAAAGGAAAAACTGCCGCATAACGTGCTCAATGCCAAGCAGCATGCGCGCGAGGCCGAGATCATCACGCAGGCCGGTCGTCCGCAGGTCATCACCATTGCCACCAACATGGCGGGGCGCGGCACGGATATCGTGCTCGGCGGCAATCCGGAGCCGGAAATCAGCGCGATCATGGCTGATCCGAAGTATGACGATGCGGCGCGCGAACGCATTGTTGCGGAACTGCGGGCGGAATGGCAGAAGCGCCATGATGCCGTACTGAAGGCAGGCGGGCTGCATATCATCGGCACCGAACGCCATGAATCGCGGCGGATCGACAACCAGTTGCGCGGTCGCGCCGGTCGCCAGGGCGATGCCGGTTCGAGCCGGTTTTACCTCGCGCTCGACGATTCGCTGCTGCGCATCTTTGCATCGGATCGCGTTGCCGCGATTATGGACCGGCTGAAAATGCCTGACGGCGAGGCGATCGAACATCCATGGGTGACGCGGTCGATCGAAAATGCGCAGCGCAAGGTCGAGGCGCGCAATTTCGACATGCGCAAGCACCTGCTCGAGTATGACGACGTTGCCAACGACCAGCGCAAGGTGATCTACCAGCAACGCAACGATTTGCTCGACAGCACGGATATTTCGGCGACGATTACCGCAATGCGCACCGATGTCGTCAGCGCCCACATGGACCAGTACGTTCCGGCGGGCAGCCTTGAGGAGCAGTGGGACATTCCTTCCCTCGAATCGGTGCTGCGCGGCGAACTCGGGCTGGAACTGCCGCTGCGCCAGTGGCTGCAGGACAGTCCGGAGATGGAAGAAGCGACGCTGCGCGAAAAGATCATCGAAGCCGCGCATGCGCGGTATGCCGAAAAGACCGGTACGGTCGATCAAGCGGCGATGCGTCAGTATGAGCGCGCGATCATGCTGCAGAGCGTCGATACCCACTGGCGCGAGCACCTGTCGGCACTCGATCACCTGCGCCAGGGTATTCATCTGCGCGGTTACGCGCAGAAAAATCCGACGCAGGAATACAAGCGGGAGGCCTTTGAGCTGTTTTCGCTGCTGCTCGACATGATCAAGACCGATGTGACCCGTACTCTGATGACAGTGCAGATCCGCAGCGCCGAGGAATTGCGCGCGGCCGAGGAGCGTGAAGCGCTGCAGAACGTGCAGTACCAGCATGCGGCAGCACCGGACGAAGCGGCCGTGGCTGAAGTCGCTGAAACTGCTGCGTTGCCGGACGACCAGGGCGAAGCCCTGCAACCCTTTGTGCGCGGCGGGCAAAAGGTCGGCCGCAATGATCCCTGCCCCTGTGGTTCGGGCAAGAAATACAAGCAGTGTCATGGAAAGCTGAGCTGAGTTGAGGAACACGTCATGCCCGTCAATCTGAATCCGCCGGATCCGAAAACGTTATTGCCGGTAGCCGGGGTGAGACTCGGTATCGCCCAGGCCGGCGTGCGCAAAGCGGGCCGCAAGGATCTGCTGCTGATCAGCCTTGATGACGGTGCCCATGTGGCGGGCGTGTTCACGCAGAACCGGTTCTGCGCGGCGCCAGTCGTTGTTTCGCGCCAGCATCTGTCGATGATTGACCCCGGGAAAGGGGTGCGTGCACTGGTGATCAATACCGGTGTCGCCAATGCCGGTACCGGTGCGGAAGGTTTGGCTCGTGCACGGCAAACTTGCGCAGATGCAGCGCAGTTGCTCGGCTGCACGGCGGCGCAAGTGCTGCCGTTTTCAACCGGTGTGATCATGGAGCCGCTCCCGGTTGACCGCATTGCGGCGGGTTTGCCGCAATGCATTGCTGCGTTGAAAGCCGATGCCTGGGCCGATGCCGCCACGGCCATCATGACCACGGATACGGTGCCGAAGGCGGTGTCGCGGCAGTTTGCCGTGGGCGGCGCCACCATCACGGTTACCGGCATGTCAAAGGGTGCCGGCATGATTCATCCGGGTATGGCAACCATGCTCGGTTTTGTTGCCACCGATGCGAAAGTGAGTCAGCCGCTGGTCAAGGCCGCGGTGGCTTATGCTGCGCAACATTCGTTCAATGCCATTACCGTTGATGGCGATACGTCGACCAATGACAGCTTCATGCTGATTGCCACCGGCAAGGCGGCGATGGCTGAAATCACCGACGCGAAAAGCCCGGAGTATCTGGCGTTTCGGGATGCGGTGACGGCGGTATCGACAACGCTGGCGCAGGCCATCGTACGTGATGGCGAGGGTGCAACCAAATTCATCACCATCAAGGTTGAAGCGGGGCGTGACGAGGAGGAATGTCGCAAGGTTGCGTTTGCAATTGCGCATTCACCATTGATCAAGACCGCATTTTTTGCATCCGATCCGAATCTTGGACGGATCCTGGCTGCGATCGGTTATGCCGGAATCAACGATCTTGAGGTTGAAGGCGTCGAACTGTATCTCGACGACGTGCTGGTTGCGGAACGCGGCGGGCGCAGCCCGTCGTACGAAGAGGCGCAGGGGCAGCGTGTCATGAAGCAGGCGGAAATCACCGTGCGCGTCGTGCTCAATCGCGGCCGCGCGATGACGACGGTATGGACCTGCGACCTGTCGCATGACTATGTCAGCATTAATGCTGACTACAGAAGTTAAAAACAGTTTTAAAACAATAAGTTATGAAGAACTCCCGAGTGACGGGTTCGTCTGCTGACATGGCTGCGCTGTTGGTCCGCGCCGAGTCCGTGCTGGGGCGCCTTGAGCAGATTCTCCCGGCGCCGGCGGTGGCTGTCGACTGGAAGGCGTCCATTGCATTCCGCTGGCGGCGCAAGGGCGAGCGGGTGGCGCTGGAGCCCATTCATCAGGTTCATCACATCGACCTGCGCGACCTGCATGGCATTGATGACCAGAAAAAGCAGGTTGAGCAGAACACGCGCCAGTTTGTTGAGGGCCTTCCCGCCAACAATGTGCTGCTGACCGGCGCACGCGGAACCGGCAAGTCGTCGCTGGTGAAAGCGCTGCTGAACAAATATGCATCGCGCGGATTGCGCCTGATCGAAGTCGAAAAGCGCGACCTCACTGATTTGCCGGACATCGTCGAATTGATCCATGCCCGGCCCGAGCGTTTTGTGCTGTATTGCGATGACCTGTCATTCGAGGCCGATGAGCACGGCTACAAGGCGCTGAAGGTGGTGCTCGACGGCTCAGTGGCCGCAGCATCCGAGAACTGCCTGGTCTATGCGACGTCGAACCGCCGCCACCTTATGCCGGAATTCATGAGCGAGAATCTTGAATACCAGCATGTCGGCGAAGAGATACATCCCGGTGAAACCAGCGAGGAGAAAGTTTCGCTGTCGGAGCGCTTTGGTTTGTGGGTGTCGTTCCATTCATTCGATCAGGATGAATACCTGAGCATCGTTCGTGTCTGGCTGGAACATTTCAAAGTGCCTGGCGTAAAAAGCGCCGAAGTCGAGCACGCTGCCCTGCAATGGGCGCTGACCCGCGGCTCGCGTAGCGGCCGGGTTGCCTGGCAGTTTGCCCGCGACTGGGCCGGTCGCACGCGCCTCGCGCGGCGCAAATAAATCAATGATTCTGCCGGCCGCACGCCGCCGCATCGCGGTCGTTGCCGCCGTGCTGCAGCAAGCAGACGGCAGTTTCCTGCTGGCACAGCGGCCGCAAGGCAAGGTTTACGCGGGTTATTGGGAGTTTCCCGGCGGCAAGGTCGAACCCGGCGAGACGCCACTGCAGGCCCTGGCCCGCGAACTGCATGAAGAACTTGGTATTCAGGTCACCACGGCGCACCCTTGGTTGATCCGCGAATTCGATTACGAACAC
>Ga0114976_10001524_pt1 | contig 14584 bp, 15 predicted proteins | sample S_130805_EF_Meta_FD_87319 | JGI IMG/M metagenome (GOLD analysis project Ga0114976, IMG submission 87319) | Freshwater microbial communities from Lake Simoncouche, Canada to study carbon cycling - S_130805_EF_MetaG | ecosystem: Environmental > Aquatic > Freshwater > Lake | place: Lake...
TTCAGTCACCTAACGCTAAATGGGTGGTTTCCGAGAACCACCGTGCAGCTCATGCTACCTTCCGTGAACCACTTGCACGCAGCAAAGCCAACCCTAGCAACTGCAGGCGCTTTCGGTAATATGTGTTCACCGCAAACAGTGGTTATCGGACCCGTTATCTATTTGTAGCGGCTGCTACGGCTGGTCAGCTGGGCTGATGACGCCCATAGGGCCGCGCTTGAGCACGTGGGTATAGATCATTGTGGTGTTTAGATCCGAGTGCCCCATTAATTCTTGAATGGTTCGTATATCCTGGCCACGCTCTAGCAGATGGGTCGCAAACGAATGGCGGAAAGTATGGCAACCTGCAGGTTTGGTGAGGCCGGCGCGTCCAACGGCTTGCTTAACGGCCTTTTGGACCAGACTTGGATCTAGATGGTGGCGGCCCTCCTTTCCCGCGGCCGAGTCCTTCCATCGGTTTCGCTGGGGAAACACCCATTGCCAGCCCCATTGCCGATCGGCGTGGCGATACTTCCTCGCCAAGGCATGGGGCAGCATCACAGCTCCCCAACCCGCTGCCAGATCCTGCTGATGGAGGCGGCGAACGTTCTGGAGATGCCGATCCAGAGCCTCGCACTGGCTTGCGGGCAGCAGCGTACGGCGATCCTTGCCACCTTTGCCATCCCTAACTGTCAGTTCCTTCCGCTCAAAATCTAGATCCTGCACCCTTAAGCGCAACGCCTCCATCAAACGAAGCCCACTCCCTTACAGCAATCCCACCACCAAGGCTAGATCTCCCTCCAGCTCTTGCCTCACGGCTCTCACCTCCGCCTCGCTCAGCACCACCGGCAACCGCCTCCTCGTCCGCGCCCGGATCACACCTTCCAGATCCAAATCGCGCTCCAGCAACTCCCGATACAGAAACAGCAGCGCCGAAAGCGCCTGGTTTTGGGGGGCCTGATGGGGATTCAGGTGTGGCCATGTCCATCCTCTCGGATCTTTCCCCACAGCATTCCCAGCCGCGGAGCGTCAACCTGACAACACCCTCCGCCGCAGCCCTCCGTGGGCTCGTCCGCCCCATGGTGCGACACCTAGTGCGGAGTGGTCTACTCGATTGGGAGGGCAGAAGCCACGCTCCGGGGACCTTGCCCCTGCCCTGGGGCTTTGCCTTCACCAGCACGGCCTTTGAAGCCTCTCTTCTTGCCGCGGCGCAGAACAACAAGGGCTGAGAGCAGCAGGCAGCTCGGTTCTCAGTCCACGGCCATGCCAACGCAACGCGACACTGATCCCCATCTCCCCCCTGTCCTCCAGCGCCATGGCATCGGGCTTCGAGGAGATCGCTGGCCAGGCTCCGGCCCTGCGGGCGGCTTTGCTGGCCTGGTGGGACCAGCACGGCCGCCACTCCATTCCCTGGACGCTGCGCCCGGATGGCATGCGGCCCGCCGATGGCGAAGCGCTCGATCCCTATCCGATCCACGTCGCCGAGGTGATGCTGCAGCAGACCCAGCTGCGGGTGGTGCTGCCCTACTGGCAGCGCTGGATGGCCACCTTCCCCGACCGGGACGCCCTGGCCCGCGCCCCTGGTCAGGACGTGCTGCTGCTCTGGCAGGGACTGGGCTACTACGCCCGCGCCCGGCGCCTGCAGGAGGCGGCCCGGCGCCTGCTGGGCCACCCCTGGCCCCAGGATCTGGCCGCCTGGCAGGCGTTGCCGGGCCTGGGCCGCAGCACCGCCGGCAGCATCCTCTCCTCCGCCTTTGATCGGCCCGCCCCCATCCTTGATGGCAATGTCCAGCGGGTGTTGGCGCGGTTGACCGCCTGCCCCCAGCCCCCGGCCCGGCAGCAGGCCCGCTTCTGGGGGCTCAGCGCCACCTTGCTGGAGCCCGCCCGCCCCCGGGCCTTCAACCAGGCCCTGATGGACCTGGGCGCCACGGTGTGCACCCCCCGCAGCCCCGCCTGCCCCAGCTGCCCCTGGCGGGGCCCCTGCGCTGCCTACGCTGCCGGCGATCCCGCCCGTTGGCCCGTGAAGGACAGCCCCCGCAGCCTGCCCGTTCAGGTGATCGGCGTGGGGGTGGTGCTCGACGGCGACGGGCGCGTGCTGATCGATCAGCGCCTGGAGGAGGGCCTGCTCGGCGGCCTCTGGGAATTCCCCGGCGGCAAGCAGGAGCCGGGCGAACCCATCGAGGCCACGATCCAACGCGAACTGCGCGAAGAACTGGCGATTGAGGTGGAGGTGAACGCCCCCCTAATCGAGCTTGAGCACGCCTACAGCCACAAGCGCCTGCGCTTCGTGGTGCACCTCTGCACCCCCATCAGCGGCGACCCGCAGCCGCTCGCCTCCCAGCAGGTGCGTTGGGTGTGGCCCTCCGAGCTGGAGTCCTATCCCTTCCCCGCCGCCAACGCCCGGATCATCGCGGCCCTACGGGCCCGGTTGGAGGCGGGCTGACCGCTGTGGTCGATCCCCAGCCCGGTTGCCTAAGTTGGCCGCCCACCCCGGCCAGGCCGCCGCTCCCCAGCCCATGACCGCCGGTCCCAGTTACTACGACCGGGTCAATCCCGACCTGCTGCAACGCATTCCGGTCACCGCCCGCACCGTGCTGGAGGTGGGCTGTGGCGCCGGGGCCCTCGGGGCCGCCTTCAAGGCGATCCAGCCGGAGGTGGTGTACGTGGGCCTGGAGCAGGTGGAGGAGGCGGCAACGCGGGCCGCCGGTCGTCTCGACCATGTGCTGCGCGCCGATGCCGAGGAGCAGGAGCTGGCCCTGCCGGACCTGCCGCCCCTCGATTGCCTGATCTACGGCGACGTGCTGGAGCACCTGCGCGATCCCTGGGCCACCCTGCGCCGCCACGCCGCCCTGCTCGGCGATGAGGGGGTCCTGCTGGCCTGCGTGCCGAACGTGCAGCACTGGTCGGTGCTGGCCAACCTGCTCCAAGGCCGCTGGCCCCAAACCGACGAAGGGCTGTTCGACCGCACCCACCTGCGCTGGTTCACCCGCGACAGCCTGCGCGACCTGGTGGCCGGTTGTGGCCTGCAGCTGCAGGAACTGACGCCCCGCATCTTTCAACCCGAGCAGGCCGAGGCGTTTGTGCGCCTGCTGGAGCCCTCCCTGGCCGGGCTGGGGGTGGATCGGCAGCAGCTGCTCGCCGGCATGGCGCCCCTTCAATACGTGCTGCGCGCCAGCCGCCGGCCCCGCCCCTCCCTCCACCTTGACTGCATCACCCTGCGCCCCCAGGCCGGGATGGTGGATGTGCGGATCCTCCAGCCCCTGCGCTCGCTCACCAGCCAGCCGTCGATCACGGCCAGGGCCGCCCATGGCTCCCTGGAGCTGCTGCCGGCGGAGTTAACCCTGCCGCGGCTGCTGATCTGGCAGCGCCCCAACCTCGCCATTCCCGAGTCGCTCGAGCAGCTGCGCCGCGTCCTCCATAACGGCTACATGATCGTCAGCGAATACGACGACGACCCCGAGCGCTGGCCGGCGATCGCCACCCATCAACACCTGGTGTTTCGCGGCGTCCATGCCGTGCAGGTGTCCACCGAGCCGCTGGCGGCGGCGATCCGCCCCCACAACCCGGAGCTGGCGGTGTTCGGCAATGCCCTGGAGGCCCTGCCCCCACCGCCGCAGCCGCAGCCAGAGTCGGGGGAGACCCCGCTGCGGCTGTTCTTCGGTGCCCTCAACCGCGAAGCCGATTGGGCGCCCTGGATCGCGACATTGAACGCGGTATTCGCCGCCGCCCCGGAGCGCTGGCACGTGGAGGTGGTGCACGACCGCGCCTTCTTTGACGCCCTGACCCTCCCCTCCCGCCAGTTCACCCCCACCTGCGACTACGCCACCTATCGGCGCGTCCTGGGCTCCTGCCAGATCGCCTTCCTGCCCCTGGCCGACACGCCGTTCAACCGGATGAAATCGGACCTCAAGGCCGTGGAGGCCGGCGGCCATGGCCTGGCGATCCTGGCCAGCCCCACCGTGTATGCCGACAGCCTGCGAGAGGGCGACACCGGCCGGCTGTTCCAGACGGCCGAGGAGCTCAGCGCCGCCCTCCACGGCTGGCTCGCCGATCCCGCCTCCGCCCGGGCCATGGGCCTGCGGGCCCGCCAGTGGGTGGCCGGTTCACGGCTGCAACACCACCAGGCCGTCGCCCGGGAAACCTGGTATCGCAGCCTCTGGCAGCGCCGCGAGGAGCTCACCGCCCGGCTCTACGAGCGGGTGCCCCAGCTAAGGCCCTGAGCGCGGCCCTGAGCGCGGAGGCGTCAACCGTCCCACCCGTCCGGCCTCCGGATCGAGCGGATCGCTCAGGGCCAGCTCCAACGTCCAGCAGCCCGCCGGCAGCACGCTCAACCGCTCGGGCCATTCCACCGCCAGCAGCGCCCCCAGGGCCTGGGCTTCCTCCTCCTCCTGGGCGAACAATTCATCGGCGCTGGCGGGATCCTCCAGCCGGTAGAGGTCGAGGTGCACCAGGGCCGTGGGGCGGCCGTCGGTGGTCTGGCCGGCGTAGTGCTGGGCCAGGGCGAAGGTGGGGCTGGTGATCGGTTCGCTGATGCCCAGGGCCGCCGCCAGCCCCTGCACCAGGCAGGTCTTGCCGGCCCCTAGGTCGCCCCTTAGCAGCAACGTGGCGCCAACGGGAAGCAGATCGGCCAAGGCGGCGCCCAGACCCGCTGTGGCGGCGGGATCCGCCAGCTGCCAGCTCAGGCGGGGGGCAGCCTCGGGGCTGGATGGCGCCTGCGCATCAATGTGTGACATCCCTGTAGATTCTCCCTAAGCGAGCCCGAAGCCTCGGCGTCTCTGCACATATTTCCTCACCTTCGATCTCCCCGCAGAGGGAGCGCTTGTTTCATGGTGGCTACCCCCACAAGCCCGGCGGCCGTGCTCAGCGGCCTCCAGAGCACCAGCACCTACGTGATCGCCGACATCGGCCTGGCCGAGTTTGGCCGTAAGGAGCTGAACATCGCCGAAACCGAAATGCCGGGTCTGATGGCCCTGCGGACGAAATATGGCGCCGAGAAGCCCCTCAAGGGCGCCCGGATCGCCGGTTCGCTGCACATGACGATCCAAACCGGCGTTCTGATCGAAACCCTGGTGGCCCTCGGCGCCGAAGTGCGCTGGGCCTCCTGCAACATCTTCTCCACCCAGGACCATGCCGCCGCGGCCATCGCCGCCGCCGGCATTCCCGTGTTCGCCTACAAGGGTGAAAACCTGGATGAGTACTGGGCCTTCACCCACCGCATCCTGGAGTGGGGCGATGGCGGCACCCCCAACATGATCCTGGACGATGGCGGCGACGCCACCGGACTCGTGATCCTCGGCACCAAGGCCGAGCAGGATCTCTCGGTGCTCGACAACCCCGGCAGCGAAGAGGAGATTGCCCTCTTCAAGTCGATCCGCGCCAAGCTGGCGGTGGAGCCCGGCTTCTACTCCCGCATCCACGCCAACATCCAGGGCGTCACCGAGGAGACCACCACCGGCGTGGCCCGTCTCTATCAACTGCAGAAGAGCGGCGAACTGCCCTTCCCGGCCATCAACGTCAACGACTCGGTCACCAAGAGCAAGTTCGACAACCTCTACGGCTGCCGCGAATCGCTGGTGGACAGCATCAAGCGCGCCACCGACGTGATGGTGGCCGGCAAGGTGGCCCTGGTGATGGGCTACGGCGATGTCGGCAAGGGTTCAGCCCAGTCCCTGCGGGGCCTCGGCGCCACCGTGATGATCGCCGAGATCGATCCGATCTGTGCGCTCCAGGCCGCCATGGAGGGCTACCGCGTCGTCCGTCTCAACGACGTGGTGGCCGATGTGGACATCTTCGTGACCGCCACCGGCAATTTCCAGGTGATCCGTCACGAGCACCTGATCCAGATGAAGGATCAGGCCATCGTCTGCAACATCGGCCATTTCGACAACGAAATCGATGTAGCTTCGCTGAAGCAATACACCTGGGACAACATCAAGCCCCAGGTGGACCACATCGTCCTGCCCAGCGGCAACCGGATCATCCTGCTGGCCGAAGGCCGGCTGGTGAACCTGGGCTGCGCCACCGGCCACCCCAGCTTCGTGATGTCCAACTCCTTCACCAACCAGGTGCTGGCCCAGATCGAACTGTTCACCAAAGGCGAGCAGTACGAGAAGCAGGTGTATGTGCTGCCCAAGCACCTTGATGAGATGGTGGCTCGCCTCCACCTCGACAAGATCGGCGCCAAGCTCACCGAGCTGAGCGCCGAGCAGGCCGCCTACATCAACGTGCCCGTGGAAGGTCCCTACAAGCTGGATCACTACCGCTACTGAGCGATCGCCTGAACGCCAACATCGGGGCCGGCTTGATGCCGGCTCCCAGGCCCGGCCTCCCCAGGCCGGGTTTTTTTATGGCCGATCAGGGCCGGCTGGCCCTGCGGATCTGGAAGACTCAGCAGCAACGACGGCCGGTCCCGTGATGTCGATGTTCAGCTCCCTCAACGGCACCGTGGAGCAGCTGGTGTCCGAATGGGGCTACCTCGGCATCTTCACGGCGATGGTGCTGGAGAACGTGATCCCGCCGATTCCCTCGGAGCTGATCATGCCCCTGGCGGGCTTCTACGTGGGCCAGGGGCAGCTGAACTTCGCCCTGGCGGTGCTGGCCGGCCTGCTGGGCACCGTAGTGGGGGCCCTGCCCTGGTATGGCATCGGCCGCCTCGTGAACGAGGAACGGCTCAAAACGTGGGTGGAGCGCAACGGCCGCTGGGTGGGCGTGTCGGTGAAGGAGCTGGAGGATTCCCGCCACTGGTTCCAGCGCCATGGGGCCGCCGTGGTGTTCTGGGGCCGGCTGATCCCCGCCATCCGCACCCTGATTTCCGTGCCGGCGGGCATCGAACTGATGCCCTTCGGGCCGTTTCTGTTCTGGACCACCGCCGGCAGCCTGGTGTGGAATCTGGCGCTCACGGCGGCCGGCTGGGCCTTGGGCAGCAACTGGACCCAGGTGCTGGCGTTCATTAAGCCGATCGAGGGCCTGGTGAACAAGGTGGTGGTGCTGGTGGTCCTGGGGGTGGTGGTGTGGCTCGGCCTCAGGCTCTGGCGCCGCCGCCAACGGCCCTGAGCCAGCCGTGGAGGGGGCGCCTGGGCCCTGGACGTTGACCGGAGCTATGCCCTGGAGTCAGAAGGGCACTTCCTCCTCACTGGGCTCGCCACCGCCCCCATAACCGCCGCCCCCATAACTGCCACCACCGCCACCACCGCCACTGCCACTGCCACTGCCACCGCCGCCACCGGCGAAGCCCTCGCCATCGCGCTTAGACCCCAGCAGTTCAAGGCGATCGACGCGGATCACCGGCTTGCTGCGCTCCTCCCCGGTGGCGCGGTCCGTCCAGCGGTCCAGCTTGAAGGAGCCGATGATGCCCACCAGGGACCCCTTGCGGACATAATCCGCCGCCACCTGGGCCTGCTTGCCCCAGATCTCGAGGTTGAACCAGTCCGGTTCGTCGTCGCGGCTGCGGCGGTTCACCGCCAGGGTGAGATTGGCCACCACGGTGCCCGATTCGAAGTAGCGCACCTCGGGGTCTCGGCCGGCCCGGCCGACGAGGGTGACGGAGTTGACGCCCATGAGAGTTGTCATCGTGAGTTGGATCAATGATGCGGCACCCAGGACCGGGGTCCGCCTCCCATGGATGCCACCCCCCGGCCACTGGGATGATCAAAGGGCGGTCGGCCTGCCCCAGCGCGGCCCATTCCGCCCCGTCCATCGCGCTGCTGGCCTCGATGCCCCCCTTCCTGCTGCGCCGCCACGTCCTGCCGCTGGTGCCGCTGCCGCTGGTGCTGCTGCTCCTCCTGGCCCTCGTGGGCTGTGGCGGACCGCGGCCCAGCCCTCGGGAGATCAACGTCTGGACCCTGGATCTGGCCCCCCGCTTCAACCCCTACATGCGGCGGGTGATCCAGGCCTGGGAGCAGCGCCATCCCGGCCTGCGGATCCGCTGGACCGACGTGCCCTGGAGTTCGGCCGAACGCAAGCTGCTGGCGGCGGTGTTCGCCCACACCGCCCCAGACCTGGTCAATCTGAATCCCCCCTTCGCCGCCAACCTGGCCAGCAAAGGGGGGCTGCTGCCGCTGGAGGCGGTGCTGCCGCCGTCCACCTCGGCCGCCTATCTCCCCAGCGTCTGGGGCGCCGGCTTCCAGGACGGCCACCAGTTCGCCCTCCCCTGGTATCTCACTAGCCGGGTGACGATGGCGAACCGCTCCCTACTGCGCCAGGCGGGCTATGACGCCCCACCGCGCCGCTGGGAGGAGGTGCCGGCCTATGCCGAAGCGGTTCGGCGGCGCACCGGCCGCTACGCCCTGTTCGTGACGGTGGTGCCGGACGACTCGGCCGAACTGCTCGAGTCGTTGGTGCAGATGGATGTGCGCCTGCTCGATGGCCGCCGCCGCGCCGCCTTCAACAGCCCCGCCGGCCGCCGTGCCTTCCGCTTCTGGAGCGATCTCTACCGAAGGGGCCTGCTGCCGCGGGAGGTGGTGAGCCAGGGCTACCGACGGGCCATCGAGCTCTACCAGGCGGGGGACCTGGCCCAGGTGGCCGTTGGCCCGGAATTCCTGCGCAACCTGCAGACCAACGCCCCCGGCATCGCCGCCGTCACCGCCCCCTGGCCGCCCCTGACGGGCCGCGACGGGGTGGCCAATGTGGCGGTGATGAATCTGGTGATCCCCCGCCAGAGCGCCCATCAACAGGACGCGGCCAGCTTCGCCCTGTTCCTCACCGATGCCGCCAACCAACTGCGCTTCTCCGAGGAGGCCCGGGTGCTGCCGTCCTCCACCCAGGCGCTGCGCCAGCTGCGGAGCCGCCTGGACGGTTCGGCCCCCGCCGACTCCGGGGAACGCCTGGTGCGAGAGGCCCGTCGGCTCTCAGCGGACACGTTGCAGGAGGCCAAGGTGTTGGTGCCCCCCAGCCCAGGGGTGAAGCGCCTGCAGGCGATCCTCTACACCCAGCTGCAGAAGGCCATGTTGGGCCAACTCAGCAGCGATGCGGCCCTGGCCGAGGCGGAACTGGAGTGGAACCGCTACGCCGCCGCCCGCTGGCCGTGAGGAGCCTGGCGCGCCGCCCTTTCCTGGATCCGTAGAAAACCTTAAATCTGGCCAGATCCGGGGCGCCAGTGCTGATTCAGGGGATGACTGGCCGCCGGGTTGAAGGGTATGGTTGCGATTCTTCATCGGCTTTCTGCCCATGCCCCTGGAGGATCTTTCGCCGTCTGATCCGCCGAGCGACCTCTCCCGGGATGGCCAGGGCCTCGACTATCGAGCCACCATTTTGGTGGTGGACGATGAACCGGCGGTGCGTCGGGTGTTGGTGATGCGCCTCCAGCTGGCCGGCTTTCGCGTGATCTGCGCCGAAGACGGCGAGGAAGCCCTCACCCTCTTCCACCGCGAGCAGCCCGATCTGGTGGTGCTCGACGTGATGCTGCCCAAACTCGATGGCTTCGCGGTCTGTCGGCGCCTGCGGGCCGAATCCTGCGTCCCGATCATCTTCCTCTCCGCCCTGGATGCCATCGCTGAACGCGTGGCCGGCCTGGATCTAGGGGCGGACGACTATCTTCCCAAACCCTTCAGCCCCAAGGAACTGGAAGCCCGCATCACCACGATCCTGCGGCGGGTGGGTCGGGGCTCGGCCACCAACGAGCCCCGCGAGCCCTCCAACGGCACGGGGGTGATGCGGCTGGGGGATCTGGTGGTGGACACCAATCGGCGCCAGGTGACCCGCGACAGCCAGCGCATTGCTCTCACCTACACCGAATTCAGCCTGTTGGAACTGCTGTTCCGCGAGCCTGGGCGGGTGGTGCCGCGGGCTGAAATCCTTGAACAACTCTGGGGCTACCCCCCCCGCCGTGCCGCCGACCTGCGGGTGGTGGACGTCTATGTGGCCCGCCTGCGGGGCAAGCTGGAGCCCGATCCCCGCAACCCGGAACTGATCCTCACGGTGCGGGGCACGGGCTATGCCTCCCAGCGGATGGGGGATGGGGCCCTGGCCCCGGTGGCCGTCGCTGCGGGCTAAGGCGCCGCACCCGACGCTCCTGCAGGATGGGGACCTCCCTCCCTCCCTTCGCACCGAGCCTTGTCGGATCTGCGCGCGACCCGTCTGGAAAAAGCCCGGGCCCTGGAGGCCGCCGGACACCCCCCCTATGCCCTGAGCTTCGCCCCCAGCCATCGCACCGCGGCGTTGCAGGAGGCCCACGCCGACCTGGCCCAGGGCGCCGAGCGGGAGGAGCTGGTGGCCGTCGCCGGGCGGGTGATGACTCGGCGCGTGATGGGCAAGCTTGCCTTTTTCACCCTGGCCGACGAGAGCGGTGCGATCCAGCTCTATCTCGAACGGGCCACCCTGGAGGCGTCCGAGCCGCCCCAGCCGGACGCCTTTGAGCACCTGAAAACGCTGGTGGACATCGGCGACTGGATCGGCGTGAGCGGCACCCTCAAACGCACCGATCGGGGCGAACTCTCAGTGAAGGTGAGCCACTGGCAGATGCTCTGCAAGGCGCTCCAACCCCTGCCCGACAAGTGGCATGGCCTGGCCGACGTGGAAAAACGCTATCGGCAGCGCTATCTCGATCTGATCGTGTCCCCCCACACCCGGGACACCTTCCGCCGCCGGGCCCGGCTGGTGAGTGGCCTGCGCCGCTGGCTCGACGACCGGGGCTTCCTGGAGATCGAAACGCCGGTGCTCCAGGCCGAAGCCGGGGGAGCCGACGCCCGTCCCTTTGAAACGCACCACAACACCCTGGATCTGCCCCTCACCCTGCGAATTGCCACCGAACTGCACCTCAAGCGCCTGGTGGTCGGGGGCTTTGAACGGGTTTACGAGCTGGGGAGAATCTTTCGCAATGAGGGGGTGAGCACCCGCCACAACCCCGAATTCACCTCCGTGGAGATCTATCAGTCCTACGCCGATTACCACGACATGATGGAACTCACCGAGCAGCTGATGGCGGCGGTGACCCTTGAGGTGTGCGGCACAACGCAGATCACCTATCAGGACACAGCCATCGATCTCAGCCCCGGCTGGCGGCGAGCCACGATGCACGAGCTGGTGGAGGCCGCCACGGGCCTCCAGTTCGCCGCCTTCCGCGAGCGCGCCGAGGCGGCCAGCGCAATGGAGGCGGCTGGACTGGTGGTGCCGGAGGCCGCCGATTCGGTGGGCCGGCTGCTGGTGGAGGCCTTTGAGCAGCGGGTGGAGGAGACGCTGATCCAGCCCACCTTCGTGCTCGATTACCCGGTGGAGAATTCCCCCCTGGCCCGGGCGCACCGCAGCAAACCCGGTCTGGTGGAGCGGTTTGAACTGTTCATCTACGGCCGTGAGATGGCCAACGCCTTCAGCGAACTGATCGATCCCCTCGATCAGCGTCAGCGGCTGGAGGCCCAGCAGGCCCGCAAGCTGGCGGGGGATCTGGAGGCCCAAACCGTGGACGAAGACTTCCTCCATGCCCTGGAAGTGGGCATGCCACCCACCGGCGGCCTGGGCATCGGCATCGATCGCCTGGCGATGCTGCTCACCGACAGCCCATCGATCCGGGATGTGATCGCCTTCCCCCTGCTCCGGCCCGAGTCCCCTCTACCGCAGCGTGGCGCCGACGCAGTGGGATAATGGAGTCGATTAGGTAATCACCCCAATCGGGGGTCTCCCAACACATGAGCGGTGAGCGCGTCGGTTTTCGCTTCCAACACGCTGATGCGGTGGTGAAGCGCAACCCCCAGGGGCGTTCGCGCCGTGGATGGGTGATGGAGCCGGTGGAACAAACCACCAGCCGTGGCACCAAGATGCCGGCCTATCGGATCCGCTGGCGAGATAGCGAGCGCCCCGAGATCGTGCTTCAGCACATGCTGATCGCCGATCCCGACCCCACCCCGCCGCCGGAGGGAGTGAGCCTGGTGCCTCCGGTCGCCAAGAAATAGGACCGGGTCCCCAGGAGCGCTTCAGCTCCAGCCCCGCCAGCGATACACCATCAGACCCAGGTGCTCCTTCAGGGCCACCGTGGTGGATTGGAGGGCATCGGCACTGGGGAGCAACGCCAAGGCCAGGGCTGCCGCCGTGGGGCGACCGAAGGCCCTGCGCAGGGGCAACTGGTAGTCACAGGCCACCGGCACCACCTCGAGGGCCGTGAGGTGATGAAAGGTGGCCAGAGCCCGGGGCATGTGGGTGGCGCTGGTCACCAGCAGCACCCGCCGCCAGCGCCGCTGGCGGGCGAGCGTGTTCAAGGCGACGGCCTCCTCGGCGGTGGTCCGCGCCTGCTCACTCAACAGCAGCTGACGCTGGGGCACCCCCATCCAGCCGGCGAGTTGGGCGGCGGAACGGGCCTCCGGCGGCGAGGGGTCGTCCGCCGCGAACGTGACCCGCCCCCCGGAGAGCAGCAACCAGGGAGCCCGCCCCCGTCGCATCAACTCCACGCCGGTGAGCAGCCGATCCCCCGCTTCGCCCACCTCCACCCCGCGCCGTGGGGGGAGGGCCGGCCGCAGACCGCCCCCCAACACCAACACCGCATCCGCCGTAGGCACCACGGCGGGGCTGAGGGCCATGGCCCGCTCCTCCAACCCCCACACCAGCTCCCGACTGACCAACGGCATCGCCGCCAGCCCCAGCACGGCAACACCGGCGGCGGACACCCCCGTAGCCCACGGCCGGCGGCGCCCCAGCAGTCCGGCCAGCTGCAGGGCCATGGCCAAACCAAGGGGATAGAGCGCCAGCGGCAGCAACTTGGCGAGCAGGAAGCCCATCGGCGGGAGAGGCGTGTGGAGGGCGTGCTCAGCGCTGCAGCCGGCGCCGCAGCTCCTGGAGATCCTGCTGGGCTTCGAACCGGGACCAGGCGGCATCCAGGCTGTCGTCATCAGCGCCCTGGGCTGCCGTTGGGGAACCCGGAGCCGGGGGCGGCGGCCCCGGGTCGCGAACGGGCGGCGGCGTCCCGGTGGCCAGCTCCCGCTCCACGGCGGTGAACCGTTCCCCCAGCTGCTCCAGCGCCTGCCAGCGCTGGCGCCCCTGCTCCATCAGGGTGGCGATATGGGCTTCGGCGCGACTCGCCAGCACCTCCTCACGGGCGGCACGGGCCCGTTCCACCCGTTGCTGCCACGCACGGATCTCCTCCGCCAGCGCCAGTAACGCCTGCCGCTGCCGCTCCGCCTGCTGCTGCAGGTCCAGCCTCTGGCCACGCAGCCAGTCCTGGCGGTCGCGGGCCGCCTGCTCGGCCAGCAGGGCCTCCTGGGCGGGGTTGGCCCGCAGGAAGGACTCCAGCCGTTGCTCCAGGCGGGCCTCCAGTTCATCCAACCAGCTCGCGGCCATCAGGGGGAATCCGGTGCCCGGGTGATCAGGGGGGCTTCGATCTCCTCCTGCAGGGGAGTGATCGCCGCCTCACGGGAGCGCAGCAGCAACTGGGTGAGTCGGGCAATCGCCCCCTCGCCCAGCTCCTGTTCGCTGATGCGATCGAAGGCATCACGGTAGAGCGCCTCCAGCTGCTCGATCAGGCTTTCGCGCAGATGCCGCATCGCCTGACGCTGATCCTCCCGGCCCATCCTTCAGCTCCCAGCGGGTTCCAAGTCTGCCTGGTGCAGCACATGCAGGCACAGGTCGTGATCCGGATCCATCCAGCGGCCTGCGGAGCACCAGCCGGCGCCTGCCGCCAAGGCCAGGAAGGAGGCCGAGTCGTATTTGTAGCTGTATTCGGTGATCAAGGGTTCATCGGCGGCGAACGTCCAGGTCTGCCCCGCCAGCTGCACCGTCTGGCGGTGCCGGCTCACCAGGGCCATGGCGATGCGGCTTTGCTCCGGCTGCCACCACGCCCGATAGCGGAACCCGGCGGGATCAAAGGTGCCCGCCGCATCGCGGTTGAGGCGCTTCAACAGATTCATGGCGAAGGCGGCTGACCTGCCGGCGGCATCGTTGTAGGCCGCCTCCAGTCGGGCCACGGGTTTGGGTTGGTCGATGCCGATCAGCAGCCGACTCTCCGGCCCCAGCAGCCGCCGAAACTGGCCCAACAGCCGTTGCGCCTCCGGCGGGTCGAAATTGCCCAGGGAACTGCCGGGGTAGAAGCCCAGCCGCCGTCCCGCCAACAGGGGCTCCGGGGGCAAGGCCGTCAAGGTGCTGTAGTCGCAGCAGATGCCCAGCACCGGCACGGTCGGATGGCGCCGCTGCAGGGCCTCACAGGCCTGGGCCAGGTGGTCGGCGCTGATATCCAGGGCCCCATAGGCCTTGGGGGCCAGGGCCGCCAGCAACGGGTCCACCTTGCGGGCGGCACCGGCACCGAACTCGATCAGCACCCCAGGGCCGAGGGCCTCGGCCAGCTCGGTGGCCCGTTGGCCGAGCAGGGCGGTTTCGTTACGGGTGAGGCCATATTCAGGTTGTTCGCCGATGGCCTCGAACAGGCGGGAGCCCTCGGCGTCGTAGAGCAGCCAGGCGGGCAACTGACGCGGTTGTCGCGCCATGCCCTCCAGCACCAACCGCCACAGGTCGGCCGGGGCCGGGTGCAGATCGATCAGCATCGTCGTGGATGGCCGGCTCATCAGGCGTCTCCGTCCCGGGCCAGGCGCAGGCCGGCCACCATCCAGCGGCTCGCTGGCGGAAAAAAGTTTCGATACACCAGGCGACTGTGGCCTGGGGGGGTGAGGTAGGCGCCACCGCGCAGCACGAA
>Ga0114976_10001525_pt1 | contig 14583 bp, 13 predicted proteins | sample S_130805_EF_Meta_FD_87319 | JGI IMG/M metagenome (GOLD analysis project Ga0114976, IMG submission 87319) | Freshwater microbial communities from Lake Simoncouche, Canada to study carbon cycling - S_130805_EF_MetaG | ecosystem: Environmental > Aquatic > Freshwater > Lake | place: Lake...
CGGAGGATTTCTTCGGGCTTCATGGGGTTCTCGGATGCCAACCGTGAAATGGCGGTGCCGGCACGGCCGACGCCATATCACGACATGGGCGCCGAAACACCCCGCATGCGTTCATGCGCCGGGCATTTGGAAGCGGATCCGCGAACCAGCAGCCATCCTCACGAGGAGCAACCCGGGAAAATTAAGCCGTTTGCGGGGGACTGTCAAGGAGCGGCCGTCTTTCCCGGCCTCAGGCGGATGCCCGCCAGGCGCGGACGACCACCGAGCCCGACTGGCCCTGCGGAGTGACCGACGTGGAGATGAACACGTCGCCCGCCGGGTCGCCCCGCCGGGCCGCCCGGATGCCACAGGCCTCGTCGTCGGCCTCGTGGTTGAGAATCGGGAACAGCTCCCCGTGCCGGAGCGCCAGGATGCTCGCGACGCATTCGGCGAGTCCGCTGCCGCCACCCAGATTGCCGAAGTGGCTCTTGGCCGCCACCGTGGGCACCTCCCGGGCCGCGGCGCCGAGCACGTCGCGGATGCCCTCCGCCTCCTCGCGGTCGCCGGTGAGCGTGCTCGCCGCCGACGCGTGCACGTGGCCGAGGTCGGCCGGACGCACGCCGGCCATCTCCAGCGCCCTGCCCATGGCGAGCGCCACCGCCTCGCGGCGGCGGCCCAGGGCGGCGCGATCCGTCGAGCACCGCGCCGCGTGGCCGACAACCTCGCCGTGGATCGTGGCGCCGCGGGCGAGGGCGTGCGACAGTTCCTCGAGCACGAGCACCGCCGCCCCCTCGCCGAGCACCATCCCGCGCCGCCGGCGGTCGAAGGGACGGCTCCAGGTGGCGGGATCGTCGTCGCCCAGCGCCACCTGCTCACTCTGGATCGCATGCACGGTCTTCATCGGATGCACGCGGGTGCCCGTCGCCCCGACCACCATGATGTCGGCGGCGCCGCGCTTGATGGTCACGGCGGCTTCGCCCACGGCGAGGTGACCGCTGGCCTCGCGGAGCGTCAGCGAGTTGCTCGGGCCCCGGAGGTCGTTGTAGATGGCGATGTGGCTCGCGGGCATGTTGGGGAGATACTTGAGCAGCCACAGCGGCGTGATCTTCCCCATGCCGTCGGTGCCCCAGCGCTGGAAGTCGAACAGGCCGTCCGGGCCCCGGCAGGTGGCGACCGCGGAGGTGAAGTCCTCCGGAATCGTGAGCATGTAGTCGGACCCGAACACGCAGCCGAACCGTTCGGGGGCATGGTGGGCGGCGGCGTCGCCGCAGTGGTGCAGGGCCCGCTGGGCCGCGGCCACGGCCATCTGGCTCTCGCGGCACATCACCTTGCAGCCCTTGCGGATCGCCTTCTTCTTCTCCCCTTCGAGGGGTCCGAAGTTGTCGATCTCGCCGGTGAACGCCCGGGCCTGGGCCGCGTGGCGGAGCGGGATGCCGCGGGCGTCGAAGGCATCGAGGGGGCCGATGCCGCTGCGGCCCTCGACGAGCGCCGTCCAATAGTCGTCGAGCGACAGCCCGAGCGGGCAGACGACGCCCAGGCCCGTGATCACCACCCGTCGTTCACCCGCTCCGCTCATGCGCTCATCCTGTGAGGTTCCGGCCCCGAGGGCCTCGGTCGTTGCCACCCGGCGTTCACGGGCCGCCGGCCAGCCGGGGTTCGACGACGATCACCACGTCGCACCGCTTGTCGTCGGTCAAGAGCGACACGGCCGCCACATTCTGCGCGGGCACCGGCCACGGCACCAACCCGAGCCCGATGAACAGCGTCTGATTGGCCGGCCAGCGAAACCGCTCGCCCACCCGCACGGCCGCCACCTGCGGCACCTCGACCTGCACCCGTTGCTGGTTCACCGGGGAGGCGAGCGACACCTGGGCCATCCGTTCGAGCTGGTCGATGCGACAGCGGACGACCGCCTCCACCGCCGTGCGGTCGCGGGTCAGGAGCGGCTGGAGGTCGATCGCGAGGCCCTCGTCGCAGGTGGACGACTGCATCTGCCAGCCGGGCCAGACGTCGGGCCGCGGGGCGATGTCTTGCACGTAGGGCTGCCGGCGACCGCCGGCGAGCGTGGCGGGAAGGCCGTTCGCCGCGAGCACGGGGCCGGTGGGCAGTTCGTGGCAGTCCGACCGGGCGCGGAGCCGCGCGAGGATCGCGGCGGCGGTCTCGCGCGGGGCGATCCATGCCTGCACGCCGGGCGTGGCGGCCGGGATGGCGACCAGCGCCGGTCGGGCCTCGGATCGCCAGCCGGGACCGTCGAGCCCGAGCACCCGCACGCTGAATCGGTGCGGAGTGGCGGCGTCGTCCACGAACCGGCCCACGATCTCCTCCACCCGGGCCTGCATCTCCGGGCCGTGGAAGCAGGCCAGGCTCTGCCCGTCGGCGGAGAGTGACGCGGGGTTGTCGCCGTGCCAGGCGGGATAGCCGGTTTCCTGAAGGATCCAGTCGACCACGTGCCGCTGACTGCCCTCGCCCGCCTGCTTGACATACGGCGAGATGTCGTAGGTCTTCCAGACCTGGCCCGCCGTGGCCGGCATCTGGGCACGCGTGACCGTGGGCAAGGCGAGCAGGCCGACCGCCAGCAGGCCTCGCAGCACGTGCTTCCCGAGCGGCGATCGATCCATGGGGATTCCTCTCGCCTGAGCCGCCGCGCCGCCCGCCGCTTGGGTCAGAGGCGGGCGAACACCAGGCTGGCGTTGTGGCCGCCGAATCCGAACGAGTTGCTCATCGCCACGTCCACCCGGGCGTCGCGGGCGACCTTCGGCACGTAGTCGAGGTCGCACTCGGGATCGGGCGTGTCGAGGTTGATCGTGGGCGTGATCACGCCGCGGTCGATCGTCAGGGCGCAGACCACGGCCTCGATGCCCCCGCTGGCGCCCAGCGTGTGGCCGAGGTTGCTCTTGGTGCTGGAGATCGCCAGCCGCTTCGCGTGGCCGCCGAACACCCGCTTCACGGCCTTGGTCTCGGCCACGTCGCCGAGCGGCGTGCTCGTGCCGTGGGCGTTGATGTAGTGCACGGCCTCGGGGCCGAGGCCCGAATCGGCGAGGGCCATCGTCATCGCGTGCGCACCGCCGCGGCCCTCCTCGTCGGGCTGCGTGATGTGGCCGGCGTCACCGCTGGCCCCGTAGCCCTTGAGCTCCGCGTAGATCCGGGCGCCGCGCCGGCGGGCGTGCTCGAGTTCCTCGACCACGATCACGCCGGCTCCCTCGGCGAGGACGAAGCCGTCGCGGTCTGCGTCGAACGGCCGGCTGGCCTGCTGCGGCGCGTCGCCCCGGAACGAGAGGGCCCGCATGTTCTGGAAGCCCGCGAGGCCGATCGGCGTGAGCGCGGCCTCGCTGGCCCCGGTGATCATCACGTCGGCGTCGCCGTATTGGATCGCCCGCAGGGCGCTGCCGATCGAGTTGGCGGCGCTGGCGCAGGCGGTGGCGACCGCGAAGTTGGGGCCCTTGGCCCCGTAGAGGGCGGAGACATGGCCGCTCGCGGAGTTGACCATCAGCTTCGGGATGGTGAACGGCGAGACCTTGTCGATGCCCTTGTGGAGCATTCGCTCCTCCTGGGTCTCGAACTCCCAGAGGCCGCCGATGCCGGAGCCGATCACCACGCCGCAGCGGTAAGGCTCCTCCTTCGAGAAGTCGATCCCCGAGTCGGCAGCGGCATCCTTGGCGGCACCGATCGCAAACTGCGTGAAGCGGTCGAGCCGCTTGAGATCCTTCGTGCTGGCGATGTCCTCGATCTCGGGATCCCAGGACACCTGCCCGCCGAACTGGACGCGGTAGCCGGAGACGTCGAACAGCGTGATCGGGCCGACGCCGCTCTCGCCGCGCACGATCCGATCCCAGAAGAGGTCCACGTTCCGGCCCAGGGAGGTCACCACTCCCACGCCGGTCACCACAGCCCGTCGCTTCATTCCGTCGCTCCGCCGTCCGTGCTTCGCGATCAGCCGATCACGACTGGTTCTTCTCGATGAACTCCACCGCCTGGCCGACCGTCTGGATCTTCTCGGCGGCGTCGTCCGGGATGTTGATCTCGAACTCTTCCTCGAGCTCCATCACCAGCTCGACCGTATCGAGCGAGTCGGCACCCAGGTCCTTGATGAACGAGGTCTCGGGCGTGATCTGTTCCTTGCTCACACCGAGTTGGGACGCCACGATGTCGATCACGCGCTCTTGAACTGAAGCCACCTTGTGAATCCTCCTGAGGCCCGGCTGCCGGCCGCGGTCGGGCGGCGAGCGGGGCAGGGCGGTCTGACGAAAAATGGCGGCAGCCCTCCGAGGCTGCGCACCTTGCCTGGGTTGTCGGGGAAGATATACCCGTTCCCGACCGCCAGTGTCCAGCCCGGGAAAACCCCCGGGGGCGGCCCCGTTTGGAGGCCGCTCGGGTGTCAGGAAGCCCAATCGCGTGAGCGATGGGGACCTCGTGGCCGCGCCGCTCGGGGCTGACCGTACCCCGTCGCCGGACGCTCGCTGCGGGCTCCGCCCTTCACTCGCTCGGTGCTGACTCGCTTCGGCATCCCGCCTGCGCTCGTCAGCAAACGCCGGCTCTCGGGCACGGGCAGCCCCTCGCTGAGTTCGGGTGTCAGGAAGCCCCGCGCTGGGTTCGCGGGTCAGGAAGCCCAATCGCGTGAGCGATGGGGATCGGTCGGCGATCTCGTCGACCGGCGAACGGGGCCGCTCAGCCGATCATGCCGCCGTCTACCACGAGCGTCTGGGCCGTGATGTAGCCGCTCGACGGCGCTGCCAGGAACAGCACCGCCTCGGCGATCTCCCAGGCCTCGCCGAGCCGCTTGGCCGGCACCCGCTTCTTCACCTCGTCGAGCAGCGCGGGGCCGAGGGCCGCGGTCATGTCGCTGGCGATGAAGCCGGGCGCCACGGCGTTGACGGTGATCTTCCGGCCGGCGAGCTCCTTCGCGACTGTCTTCGTGAGGCCCACGAGCCCCGCCTTCGAGGCCGAGTAGTTCGCCTGCCCGGGGTTGCCGATCAGGCCCGACACGCTCGCCACGTTCACGATCCGCCCATACCGCTGCTGCATCATCGGCCGGCTGGCCGCCCGCATGAACAGGAACGGTCCGCGGAGGTTCGTGTCGAGGACGGTGTCCCACTCCTCGTCGCTCATCCGCGGCAGGAGCGTGTCGCGGGTCACGCCCGCGTTGTTGACGAGGATGTCGAGCCGGCCGCACTTTTCGACTACGGCCTCGACGGCCCGCTGCGCCTCTTCGGCCTTCGAGACGTCGCAGGGAACCTCCTCCGCCTTGCCGCCAGCGGCGCGGATGACCGCGGCCACCTGGGCGAGTTTGTCGGCGGAGCGGGCGGCGAGAGCCACCGTGGCTCCGGCGGCGGCGAGCGCCTCGGCGATCGCCCGGCCGAGGCCTTGGGAGGCGCCGGTGACGAGGGCCACCTGGCCGCTCAGGTCCACATTCAACCGCTTGGGGCCTGCGGCCGCCGACTCGTCAGCCATGACGTCGATCTCCTGGAAACGGAAAAAAGGGAACCGGTGACCAGGGGTGCGGCCGTCCGCGACGGCTCAGTCGAACACGCCCGAACAGGCGACGCTGCGGTCGATCCGCTTCATCAGTCCGCGGAGCACGCGTCCGGGACCGACTTCCCAGATCGATCGCACTCCCGTCGAGAGGATGTATGCCATGGAGGCGTTCCATTCGACAACACCGACCACCTGCCGCGCGAGAAGAGCCTTGATTTCGGCCGGATCGGTGTGGGGCCGGGCATCGACGTTGCTGACGACGGGAATCCGCGGGGCCCGGAACTCCGCGGCCGCCAGGGCCGCGGTGAGCCGCTCGACGGCGGGTTGCATGAGCGCGGTGTGAAAGGCGCCCGCCACCTCCAGCGGCACGCACTTCATCGCCCCCGCGGCGAGGGCGGCGGCTTCGAGCCGGCCGACGGCCGCCTTCGATCCGGAGGCGACGATGTTGCCGGGGCAGAGCACGTTGGCCACCTCGAGCACGTCGCCGGCGCGGCATTCGTCGCAGAGGGACACGAGCTTGTCGCGGTCCACCCCGAGCACCGCGAGCATCGCGCCGGGCCGCTGCTCGGCACATTCCTGCATCGCCCGGCCGCGGACATCGACGAGCCCCACGGCGTCCTCGAAGCCGACGGCGCCGGCGAACACCAGCGCCGTGTATTCGCCGAGCGAGAGGCCGGCGGTGATCCGGGCGGCGTCGAGCGGCTGGCCTTCGCGGCCGCGGAGCACCTCCAAGGCGGCGAGGCTCGTCACGAGGATCGCCGGCTGGCTGACCGCCGTGGTGTTGAGCCGCTCGGCGGGGCCACTGCGGCAGATCGCCAGCAGGTCGTAGCCAAGGATCGCCGAGGCGCGGGCGAAGAGGTCGGCAGCCCGCGGACAGGCATCGACCCAGTCGCCGGCCATACCGACCGCCTGGGCACCCTGCCCGGGAAAGACGATCGCGGGCGCGACAGCTTCGCCGGGAACGGTCGGGTCACCCACCAGGCTCACCTCGCGGGTCAGGCCTCGTCGCCGGTCTTGATTACCGTCTTGCCCATGTACGAGCCGCAGGTGCCGCAGACGCGGTGCGTCGGCACGGCCTTGCCGCAGGTCGAGCAGAACGTCAGCTGCCTGGGGGTGAGGAAATCGTGGGCCCGGCGGGAGCGGGTCTTCTGGTTCGACTGGCGTCGCTTCGGTACGGCCATGAAATCACCTGATCGTGGTCGGGGGAGCCCCAGAGACTAGCCGCGAGGTGGGCCGGAGGTCAATCGGACGCGAAAAACGCGGGTCAAAACAACTTGCCCTGGCCCGCCTTGGGCGGGGCCCCGAGGTGCTCGTCGCCCTTGGTGGTGAGCCGCCGGCCCCGGGGGGTGCGGACGATCAGCTCGCACCGCAGCAGGTAGGGCTCGACGTCGTCCTCGAGCGTGTCGGACGCGGTGCTCATGGTGTGGGCGATCGCCTCGATCCCCACCGGTCCGCCGGCGAACACCCGCTGGATCGTCTCCAGATACTTGCGGTCGAAGCCGTCGAGCCCGAGTTCGTCGATCCCCTGCATCTCCAGGGCGGTGCGGGCGATGCCCACGCTCATCTGGCCGTCGGCCCGGCTCGTGGAGAAATCACGGATCCAGCGCAGCCGGTTGTTCGCCAGGCGGGGTGTGCCGCGGCTGCGATGGGCGACCTCATCGGCCGTTTCGTCGTCCATCGGCATCGCGAGCTTGCCGGCCGACCGATGCACGATCGCCGCGAGTTCGGCGGGCGAGTAATAGTCGAGGTGTTCCCGGATCACGAAACGGTCTCGAAGCGGAGCCGAGATCAGGCCGGCTCGCGTGGTGGCCCCCACCAGCGTGAACGGCCGCAGCGGCATGTTGATCGTGCGGGCCGCCACGCCGTCGCCGAGCGTGATGTCGATCCGGAAGTCCTCCATCGCCGGGTAGAGAAACTCCTCCACCGCAATCGGCAGTCGGTGGATCTCGTCGATGAACAGCACCGAGCCCTCGGCGGCATTCGTGAGATAGGGCAACAGATCCTTCGGCGCCGCGAGGGCCGCCCCGCTGGCGATCTGGAGCGTGGTGCCGAGTTCCCGCGGGATGCAGGTGGCGAACGTCGTCTTGCCGAGGCCAGGCGGCCCGTCGAGAAGGATGTGGCCGAGCGACTCGCCCCGCTTCCGCGCCGCGTCGATGGCGATCATGAGCCGCTCGTGCACGGCCCGCTGGCCGATCATCTCCTCCATCCGCTGCGGCCGCAGCGCGCGGTCTTCCGGCGGGGCGTCGTCCGCAGGGGGACCCTGAATGCTGGGCTGGCGGAAGGATTCCATGCTGTTCACCGGTTCACAGGGTAGCCGATCGGGAGCGCGTCGTGAAAGCCGGACCTTCCTCCGTCAGGAAGCCCAATCGCGTGAGCGATGGGGATCCCGCCGCGCCGCTCGGGGCTGCCCATGCCCCGTCGCCGGACGCTCGCTGCGGGCTCTGCCCTCCGCTCGCTCGGTGCTGACTCGCTTCGCCATCGTGGCTCCGCTCGTCAGCAAACGCCGGCTCTCGGGGCATGGGCAGCCCCGAGCTCGTCGTGCCTGGGGCCCCGCGTCACCGCGGTTTGTGGATCTGGCGATAGATCGCTTCGAGCGCTTCCTGCACGTCCTTCGGCTTCTTCTTCTCGGCCCGGAGGACGTCAACGAGCCGCCGCGCGTCGGAGTCGGAATGGCCCAGCGAGCGGAGCACCTCGAACGTCTCGGCGAACACGTCGTCGGCCTTCACCACGCCCGCCTCGCCCGGCGCTTCTCGAGCGATCAGGAGGGCGAACTTCGGCATTCTGCGGCGAAGCTTGGCGATCATCCGTTCCGCGGTGGCCGCCCCGATCCCGGGGAGCGTGGCGAGGGCCTTGGCGTCTTGCTCGTCGATCGCCGCGGCGATCTCGCCGACGGGCCGGATGATCGCCCGCAGCGCCTTGCGGACGCCCACGCCGTCCACCTCGCAGATCAGGTCGAAGAACTCCCGCTCCACCTCCGAGAGGAAGCCCACGAGCCGGGGCACGAGGTTGCCGCGGCCGGGCGTGCCCTCCAGAAACTCCATCGTGTGGAGCGTGACGCTCTGGCCGAGCTTCGTCTGCAGGCTGCGGCGGACCAACTCCGTGACGAGCACCTCGTGCACGACCGGCCCCACCGCCAGCTCGATGCAGCTGGAGGAGTGGTCGATGCGATCGAGGGTGCCGGAGATCTTGGTGATCATGCGGTCGTGCCGGACGTCAGGCCCGGCTGCTCCTGATGCGGACGACGCCGGTGCCGAAGAACAGCGGCCGGAGTCGGAGGTGGTAGTCGGCCAGGGCCACCCCGAGGGCGTCGGCGGCGTCTGCCGGCTCGGGCCTCGCGGCGAGACCGAGCTCCCGCTGCACGGCCGCCTGCATCTGTTCCTTGCCGGCGTGGCCCGAGCCGCAGAGCGTGCTCTTCACGCGATTGGGCAGGTAGTGATGCACGGCGAGGCCCGCCTGCACGCCGGCTAGGCAGATCACGCCCCGGGCGTGGCCGAGCAGGATCGCCGTCTTGGGAAACTTGGCGTGGGAAAAGACCTGCTCGATCGCCATCGCGGTGGGCCGACAGGCCTCGATCACCTCGCGAACGCCGGAGTGGATCGTGTGCAGGCGTTCCTCGAGCGTCTCGCCCCGCGACTTCACCGTGCCCGCCTCCACGAGCCGCACGCTGGCTCCGTGGCATTCGACGACGCCGTAGCCGGTGATGTTCAGCCCGGGATCGAAGCCGACCACCCGCTCGACGCCCTTGGCGACGGGCGGCGCGGCGGTTTCATCAGGGGCGTGCTGGGGCACGGAGCGCGGGGCGGCCATGTCGAGAGGGTAGCGGTGCCGGGGCCGAGCCCGGAAGGCCAGTCCCATGCCGGCGGAGCCGCGGCACGGCATCCTCCGGGAATCCTTCACCGCATGGCCATGCGGTGAACGGCTCACCAGACGTCCGCAAGCCGGACGGTCACTCCCTCGAGGATCGAGAGCGGGATCAATCCGGCGTCGGGCCGCCGCGCGTATCGCCCGTCGGTGAGCACGAACTGCTCGAGCGTGTGGTTGTCGGGATCTACGATCCAGTATTCCGCCACGCCGACCCGCTCGTAGAGCTGCTTCTTGAGTGTGGCGTCGTTGGACGCGGTCGATGGTGAGAGGATCTCGACGAGGAGGTCGGGCACGCCCTTGATCTTGGTGGGCGTGATCATCTGCATGCGGGACGTGAGCACGACGGCGAGGTCGGGCTGGACGATGTCGTGGTCGGTGAGTTGGACGTCGACCGGTGCGTCGTAGACGACGCCCCGGCCAGTCAGTTCGACCTGCGTGTAGAGCTGGTGCTGAAGCCGGCGGGAGACGGTCTGATGATACGTGGATGGCGCCGGATTCACGTAGTGGTCTCCGTCGATGATCTCGTGCCGCCGACCGTCGTCGGGGAAGCAGCAATACTCCCGGTAGCCCAGCTTGGCGGGCGGGAGGACGGGAGACGCCGGCGGGGCGATCTGGGACTCCGTGGAGCGGGCGTCGGTGGCCATCAGGCAACCTCGCTGACGGGGCGACGGTCAGAGCCGTCGCAGGCGAACGGAAATACACCCCGCTGGGCTCGAACCAGCAACCTTCGGTTCCGTAGACCGATGCTCTATCCAATTGAGCTAGGGGTGCGTCGCCTCAACCATACCGCGCGCCGCGGCGAACACCAAGGTTCGAAAAAAAGCGGCCCTCACAACAACCGCGCCGGTGCGCCGCTCGGGAGCGGCGATGACCTCCATGCGACGAGGATTCAGGCCCTGGGGGTCAGAAACCCGTCCTTGTCGACGTCGAAGGCGTCGGCCAGCAGGGCGGCCGCGGAACCTGTCGCCGTGATGGCCAGTGTGCTGGCGGACTCGTCGGGAATGCCCGCGGCAGCCAGTGACGCGAGCCCCAGCGGCGGCCGCATCGCGGCCCGCGGCCAGACCACCGCGCCGTTGACCACGCGGCCGACCGTCTCGGGCTTGGCGATCGTCTCGTGGTCCCACTGGATGCGCGTCCGCGGCGTGTTCATGGCCACCAGGCCGCCCACCTCGGGGGGCGCGTAGGCCACGACCGGCTCGACGCCGGAGGCCGCCCGGAAGGCGGCGATCGCCTGCAGGGCCCGCGGCAGCTGCGCGCCAGAGCCGATCGGGAGCACGACCGCGGCGAGGTGCGTGGCGAGGCCGGCCGCGGCGGCTGGATCACCGGCCAGGGCGAGCACCTGCTCGATGCGGGCCAGCCAGATCGTGGCCTGCTGGCGGGCGAGGGTCGCGGCGATCGTGTCGGCGGCCGCATCGGCGTCGAGCACGGTGGCCCGGATGCCGAGCAGTCGGCCGCCGTGCACGCCAAGCGAGTCGTGGAGGGGATCACCGGCCGCGAGCGAGGCCACGAGCCGGTCGTCCCGGCGGATCATGCAGCAGCCCTCGAAGGCCTCGGCCGTGGCGGCCTGAGGATCGAGCCGACGGGCCACGGCGTAGGCCGCCGTCTCCTGGAGCGCGAGGCGGGCCAGGTCGGGGTGTGTGCCGGCGGGCAGCGCAGGGCCGAACGTCACCGTGACCGGCCGCCGCCAGAGCCGCGGCCATTTCGTGAAATACCTCCCCTCGGAGAACGACAGCCCGCTGCCCCAGAGGCCGTCGATCGACACCGGCATGATCGGCGACTCGACCTTCTCCAGGATCCATTCGAGGCCCCGCTTGAAGCCAAGCAGCTGGCCCGTCCGCGAGATGCCTCCCTCGCAGAAGATGCCCACCACGTCGCCGGCGGCGAGTCCTGACTGGATCGTCTTCAGGGCGGTGCCGATCGACTTCGGCCGCGGATCGAAGAGGATGAATCGCCACTGATCGGCCAGCATCCGCAGGAACCCGCCCTTGATGTTCGGGCCGTAGACCACCATCCGAACCGGCCGCGGGCACGCCAGCGGCAAGAGGAAGCCGTCGAGCCACGAGAGGTGGTTGCCGACGAGGAGCACCGGGCCGGTTGGCGGGATGCCCTCGATCCCGCGGATGCGGAATCGCCACCCGGCATGCACGATCCCCGCCACGAACAGCCGCAGCGTGGCCCGCGGGGCGCACCACACGGCGACGGCCGCGGCGGCCAGCGAGAGCGCCGCGAAGATCCCGAAGATCGCCCGCGCGGAGAAGAGCGGCGTGCCCCCCGCACCGAGCGGCGCCCGCAGGCCGCCGTAGGCGAGCGACGCCAGAAACATGCCGCTGAAGAGCAGCAGGTTCGTGGCCGCGAGCACGCCCCCGAGCCGGTCGGCCGGGCTCCGCGACTGCAGCGCCGTCTCGAGGGGCACGTCGAACATGCCCGCCCCGAAGCCGAGCACCACGAGCCAGAGGAGCGGGCCCCAGGCGGTGGCGGTGCCATCGAGGAAGCGGCCGCCAGTGCACGCCAGCGCCACGAAGGCCACGGCCATGATCGCTCCGCCGAGCGGCACGAATCCGAGTTCCACCGTCGGGTCGGCCCCGGCCGGCCGGGCTGCCAGCCTGCCGGTCACCACGCTCCCCGCGCCGATGCCGGCCACGAGCGCGACGAGCAGTGGCACCACCTGGGCCTGCGACGTGGCCCCCGCCTCCGTGGCGAACTGGTCGACGTTGGCCTGCGCCACGGCGCCGATCGCCCAGAAGAAGACGATGCCGGCGGCGGCGGCCGCGAGTTCGGGCTGGCGGACGAGCAGGCCGAGGTCGGTCCACGTGCGGGCCAGCGCGTTCCAGGCCGGCGGTGCCTGGGGGGCGGCGGCGGCGAGCCGGGGGAGCCTTGCCGCCGCGATCAGCCCCGCGACCGCCGTGCCGCCGAGCAGCAGGCCGGTCGGGAGGCTGCGGGCCCAGGCCGAGGCCTCACCGGTCAGGGGAGTGGCGTCGGCCACCCAGTTGCCGGCCGCCGTGCCCGCGAGCACCGCGACGAGCGACACGAGCGAGAACAGGCCGTTCGCGGCCGCGAGCCGCGCCGCCGGCACGAGTTCGCTGATCGCGCCGACGATCGACGGAGTCATCACCGCGGCCTGCGTGCCGATCGCGATCACGGTGGCCAGCAGCAGCCAGAGCCCCGTCGGCAGCCCGAGCCACGTCCGGCCGTCGCCGAGACCGAACGCGAGCACCGCGGTGGCTGCGGCGGCGATGAGCACTTCGGCGGCCTTGCACCAGCGGATGACCGTGGGCTTGGGGTGGCGATCGGCCACGGAGCCGGCCAGCCACGAAAACAGCACATAGGGCAGCGACAGACCCACGAGCCCGATCGTGAGCACGAGCGAGACGTTGCCCTCGTCCACGAGCCGCTTGCCCAGGCCAATGGCCAGCCACTTGAGGGCGTGGTCGTTCACGAGCGTCAGCCCGCGGACGAGGAGCAGCGCGGCGAATCCCCGCCGGTCGTGGTTGGCCGCGGGGGACGGAGCGGAGGACGGGGCCACGGTGTCCAAGGTGTCGCCTCCGAGGGCTCGAGTCCCACCACGCGGCCGCGGCCCGCCGGGGGGCTGCCCAGCGGCGGCCGTTTCGCCAGCGGAAAGGGAAAATGTCAGAGTTTACCGGCGGTTTGCAAGGTCAACCGGATCGAACGTATCCTCGATGGTCAGCGTACGATGGCACCAGCGATCGCCGGATCGTCTCTCGGCGGTTCGGCCCAGCGCCCCTGCACTGACCTCCTCCGTAGAAGGATTCACGCCGCCATGCCTACCCTCCGACAGCTCGCCCCGACGGTCGTCACCTGCGTCGCCGCGGTCTTCTGCGGTGTGGCCCATGGCCAGGTGGTCTACTACGGCGCCTATCGCCCGGTGGTGGCTGCGCCGGTCGTGGCCGCCCCGATGGTGGCGGCGCCGGCCTACGTGGCGAACTACACGCCGGCGGGCAACTACGCGGCCGTGACCGCCTTTTCGCCCCCGGTCGTCGCCGCGTCGCCGGCCGTCGCCGTGACGTCGGCCTACGCTCCGGCCTATTCCGCGGGCTATGCCCCGGCCACCACCGTCGGCTACGCCCCGGTGTATACGGCGGGCTACGCGCCGGCGGCTCCGGTGGCGGTCACGTCGTACTACGCCCCGGCGGCGACCACGGTCTACTCGCCGGTGGTGAACCAGGTCGTGGCGCAGCCCGTCACGGCCTACTACGCCCCGGCCGCGGTGGCCGTGCCGCTCTACCGACGGGGCCCGTTTGGCGGCTTGCGGCCCGTGCGCTCGGCCTACTACATCCCGTACTGATGCTGCCGTGCGTTTCTTGACCCTCCCGCCGCGACACCTATAGTACGGGCGTCGCCGACGCGGCAGGAACGTGCGTTCCGGCCCGTTACGGTGGAAGGGCCAGGATGTCGCCGACCGTCAACATCATCGGAGCCGGCCCTGGCGGCCTCGCCACCGCCATGCTCCTGGCCCAGTCGGGCGTTCGGGTGCGGGTGCTCGAACGGCTTCCGGTGCCGGGCGGACGGACGAGCACGATCTCCACGCCCGAGGGCTTCAAGTTCGACCTCGGCCCGACCTTCTTTCTCTATCCGAGGGTGCTCGAGGAGATCTTCGAGACCTGCGGTCGCGACCTCCGGCAGGAGGTCGAGATGGTGCGGCTCGATCCGCAGTATCGCCTGGTGTTCGGCGCCGGCGGCGAACTCTCCTGCACCCCCGACGTGGCCCGCATGGAGGCCGAGGTTTCGCGGCTCTCGCCCGGCGATCGCGGGGCCTTCACGCGGTTCATGGAGAGCAACCGCTCCAAGTTCGACCGGTTCGCACCGTTTCTCGAGCAGCCCTTCCAGAGCTGGCTCGACCTCGCGAACCCCGAGCTCCTCAAACTCGTGCCGATGCTCAAGCCCTGGCGGAGCCTCGACGCCGAACTCGGCACGTTCTTCAGCGACGAGCGGATCCGGCTGGCGTTCACGTTCCAGTCGAAGTACCTGGGGATGTCCCCCTTCAAGTGCCCGAGCCTGTTCTCGATCCTCTCGTTCCTGGAATACGAGCACGGCGTCTTCCATCCGATCGGCGGCTGCGGCGCGGTGTCGGAGGCGATGGCCCGGATCGCCACCGAGATGGGCGTGGAGATTCGCTACGGTGAGCCGGTGGAGTCGCTCGCCTTCGCCGGCCGACGGATCACGGCGGTGAAGACGGGCCGCGGCGAATATGCCGCCGATGCCACCGTGGTCAACGCCGACTTCGCCCGCACGATGACCCGCCTCGTGCCC
>Ga0114976_10001527_pt1 | contig 14582 bp, 10 predicted proteins | sample S_130805_EF_Meta_FD_87319 | JGI IMG/M metagenome (GOLD analysis project Ga0114976, IMG submission 87319) | Freshwater microbial communities from Lake Simoncouche, Canada to study carbon cycling - S_130805_EF_MetaG | ecosystem: Environmental > Aquatic > Freshwater > Lake | place: Lake...
CGGCCGCCAGCGGAGAAGGAATGCACTGTTCAGCTCCAGGCAGGCATCCGTCCAGTTCTGCTCAGCGGAGCACCAGGGGCGACGCTTAGCCAGCTGATCAGCTCGGGCTCTGATGGCGTCATCTGTCGGAGTGGCCTCTTGGCGTGATGGGTCATCAGGAGGCCATGGCCCCCACAGATTCCAACGCCAGAGCGGAATGCGACCCATGACTGAGAGATAACACGCCACCACACCGACCCCCCATCCATCCACCTCCTGTTCGAGACCTGGACGGGCAGCCATGCGAACTGGCGCCATTGAACCTCTGCTGTCCTGGTCGGCCACCAGCAGCAAGGGCGCCCATGGAGGTCCCTTGGCCGCGATGGCACCGGCGATAACGGCAAAGCCCGTTAGCTTGCCGATGAGGGCATGGATGAACATCAGGCACAGCAGCACCCGGGCGATGCGGTTCAGCAAGGAGGGCTGGTGGCTTTTCGGGCTCATGGGGCGTGAGGTCTGCTGCGGTCAGTCAGCTCCAGGCTCTCAGCCCAACTCTCTAGACCAAACCCATCTATTCATACGCCGCTTGCTCATTTTTCCTTCTTATACGGATAGCAGGGGCACCATCTCCACGCTTGAGGATCTCGTAGCTTCCGGCGGGAAGGGGCAACCGCAGAGAGCCTTGCTGCACCAGCGCACTCTCACCTTCGCTCACCAGGGATGGAGAGTGCCCCGGGACCCGTGCGGCGGGGGCGCCAACATTGCGCTCCTCCGCTAGGAACAAGGCAAGGCTATGTTGATCTCGAAGGGCCAGGGCCAACTGGATCTGGTGATGCCGGCAGAAACTTTCCAGGTCACTTTGCTGCACGGCCAGGCTGCGCAACAGCTCATCGAAGCCTGCGAAGGCTAGGCGGTAAATGAGCAGCCGACCGGTCTCGCCGCGGAAGTAGCCGCCGTGGGTGTCCACCCCCCAGGACGAGTTCACGTTGAAGAGCAGGTAGGCCAAGGTCAAGCGCATATAGCCCAACAGGTTCAGGGCCCGCACGCGCCGGGCTTGGCTCACCAGACCGCGACCCTGGTGGATGGCATCGGTGCAGTCGTAATAGCTGAGCCGGTTGGTGACCTGCTGTTCAACGCTGGCCACCCAGGGCGCGAAGGGCACTTCTGTGAGGCTTCGGTGCTCCGCGTCCGAGGCGCGGATCTCCAGATGCTTCACCGGCAGATCGGGGCTGCCGCTGGCATCGGCGGCGATGCCGTAGTGGGGATGCTGGCCCCGGCGGTCGTCCTGATCCGCGAAATGGCGCAGGGTGAGATTGCCCAAGCGATAACCGCCGTAACGGGTGCGGGCGGGGAAGCTGAAGAAGTTTGCTGCTGTGGATGCAAGCCGCAGCGCCAGATCGCCTTCGTTGGTGAACACATGCGATTCGTGCATGCGGCGCAGAGCGGAGCGCAGCCCGTTGGAGCGGCGGGGGATCACCGATTCCACCGGGATGTCGGGAGCCACTAGCACCATCCTTTCCAGCCGAAACGACTGGCCGATATCGGAACTGGGGTCCTTTCCGGGTAGGTGGCCGTTCAGCGTGCCCACGGCCTCGGCCTCGAAGGCATTGGCCAACACACGGATTGTGCCGGTGACCACCGAATTGCCGAGGCTGTGGGCCAGGAAGCTCAGCTTCACCCGCTGTTTCATCTCCTTGCGGGCGATGACCCCATCGAGCTGGCGAAGCAGCTCCACCAGATCAGGGATGCCGTAATAGCTGGAACGGTAGGTGTCGCGGAAATAGACCACCAGCCTCAGCAACACGAGCGTCAACACAATGGCCGCAACCCCTGTCGCCAGGGTGAGCAGCGGCACAGCAACGCCACCCACCCAGCCGCTGAGGAGAACCCCGATCAGGGCGAGGGCCGCCAGCCCGTTGAAAAGCAGCAGCCAGCGGGGCAGAGTGGGCAGGGCAGAGAATGAATCTCGCACCCGCTGCAGGAGCCGATCGAAGATGTTCTCTGCCGGCCAGCGGTAGCCCAGGAACACCACATTGCGGCATGCCAAATCTGACTGCCCGCTCACCCAGCCGTGGATATCCCGATACCAGGCCTCGGCGCCCTTCAGGTCATTGCAGAAACCATGCACAGCAATCACCACCTCGGGATTCCCGGAGCGATCGGCAAGCAACGCCGCGATTTCTTCGAGATGACGGTCGGTTTCTCGGCACAGGGCCGCCGGACCCATCCCTTGTGGATCAAGCCCCTCCGGAAAGCCATCCTCCACATTGGCGGCTGCGGTGCTCATGGCCAGATATCCGGGTAGTCCGGCGGCGCTCGCTGGATTAGGCGTAACCCTGCTCTCTAGGGGCCGAAGGACCAAGAAGGGAAGGTCCCGCAGCGTTGCGGGGATTGCGTTTTCCCTCGGGGAGTCACCGCTCGCTGTGGAAGGCATGGAGCGCATTGCAGGATCGTCCCATGCTGCTCCTTTCAGGCATCCGGAGCAACGCTCAAGCCGATGAACGTCACCCTCTTAACCTACAGCGCACATGAGGATTAGCCTTGGCACTTGTAGTGCTAGTGCGGTCAGTTCGCTGGGACTGGGCCCCGCTGGCTGACTACTAGAGGGTTCGCCTGGGCCGGCCGGCGCCGATGGGCTGATCGGCCCTCACAGCACTGGCTCAGCCCTAAAGGCTCCAGACCAGGCAGCGCTCGGCGGGCCTCTGCTGGTGTGAAGCAATGCAGCAGCCCCAGGCCGGAATGCTTGCGCTCCTTAAGGATTGCTTTAGGTTTTGGCGGTGCTGGAGCTGCCGGTGATCCAATCCTTATCCATTCTTGCCGCCACCGGGCTGGCCGGGCTGGCCCTGGTGAGTCTCTCCTTTGTCTTCCTGTTCTGAACAACCTTTTGCTCTGACCAGCTGCATGGCCCCGTGGCTTCGCAATGCAGGCTGGGATCCGACATCCTTGGCTGCATTCCAGGTGACGTTGGTGCCCCTCGATCCCGCCACCCTTCTGCCCCTGCCGAGCACGCCAGCGCTGAGCGGAGTGCTCGAGACCCTTGCCTTCTTTCGCGATCCGGATTTCGCCCGCTCCCGCTTCGAGCGCTACGGCGATGTCTACGAAACCAGCCTGCTGGGGCAAAGGACCGTGTTTATTCGCGGCGGCCAGGCGATCGGCGACCTGTTCGCCCAGGGCGATGCGGTAGTGGGCTGGTGGCCAGACAGTGTGCGCGAGCTGCTGGGGCCCCTGTCGTTGGCGAACCGCAACGGTGCCGACCACAAGGCCCGCCGCCGGGTGGTGGGGCACCTGTTCGCCTCTGCTGCCCTCTAGCGCTATAGCCCGACCATCGTGTCGCTGGTCAACGAGCTCAGCCAGGAGCTGATCGCCTCAGAAGGGCCGGTGGCCCTGGTGCCAAAGCTGCGGCGTTTTGCCTTCAGCGTGATTGCCAGCACGGTGTTGGGGCTGGACCCCGTCGATCGCGATGCCCTGTTCGTGGATTTCGAAACCTGGTGCCAGGGTCTCTTTTCGCTTCCATTCGCGTTGCCCGGAAGCCCCTATGCCCGGGCCCGCCAGGCCCGCCAGCGGCTGCTCAGGCGCCTAGGCGCGGTGCTCAAGAAGGCGCAGGCCGCCATGGCTTCCGGAGCGCCCATCGCCGCCGGCGGCCTTGATCTGCTGGCCGGTGGCCTGGATGAAGCCGGTCTTCCCCTGGGCGACGACGACGTGGCGGAGCAGCTTCTGCTGCTGCTGTTTGCCGGCTACGAAACCACCGCCTCCGCCCTGAGCTGCCTGCTGCTGACCCTGCTGCAACACCCAGCCGAGCTGGCCTGGCTGCAGGAGGAACTCGACGTCTTGTCGTGGCCGCCTGAGGAGGGGGAGGCTGGGGCCGCCACCGACGCCCTGCGGGCCCCGCGGCTCGATTCGGTCGTGAAGGAGGTGATGCGGCTAACCCCGCCGGTGGGAGGGTTCTTCCGCCGCACCCGGGAGCCCATTGCTCTGGCGGGTGTGCTGGTGCCAGCCGATCGGGTGGTGCAGGTGAGCATCGCCGCCAGCCAGCGCCATGGGGCTGATCCGGAGGATCTGGCGATCTTCCGGCCGCAGCGGCATTTCGCCGGTGACACCACGGTCACTTTGCTGCCGTATGGGGGCGGTGAGCGGGTGTGCCTGGGCAAGGCGCTGGCGGAGCTGGAGATCCGGCTGCTGGCGGTGGGGCTGCTCCAACAGCTGACCTTGGCGCTGGAGGCGGATCAGGACCTGACGCTCAAGATCATTGCCAGCCCCTCGCCGGCGGATGGCCTGCTGGTGCGCGCCTATTCCAGAGCCATCTAAGCCTCCAACCAAACCAGCCAAGCCCCCAGGCCACGCTCAACATTTCGTTACACTAGGATGACACAAAGAATTTTTAATCCTTGAACGACCTTCTGGCTGCTGTCTACCTGACCTTCTTTGCGCTGATCGCCGGTGGGGCTTTTGCCTTGATGAACCAGAACCTGCGTGGCTCGGCCCAGAGAAGTGGCTCCAGGCCCAGGCGCCATCCCGAGGCTCCAGAGCCCGGTGATGAAGTGCTTTACGTCGATCTCAGCCGGGAGCGGCTGGAGGAGCTCTATCAACAGGCGTCTTAAATCGACTGCGAATCGGGAGACTTCTCGCAGAAAGCCTGCAGCCCAACCGGACTTCGCCTAGCGCTGTGGCACATGGCCCTTGCCGAGCAGATCCTTAAGGTACGCGACCTGCTGAGCCGCGACTTTGTCACCGAACAGGTGCGTTGAGCCCTGACTCCAGCCCACGGTGACAGCGCTGGCCTCAACGGCCTGCAGCAGATACAGCCATGCGAGGGGCCGACGGGCTGCATCGATGACCTGCGAACAGCTGAGGTCAAAGGTGCTGCGTAAATGATCCTGATAACTGAGGGCTGTGTATGGATTGATTTGCCCTGGCAGACTATCCATTCAATCCCCAACCATGACCTCGAACCCGAGCTGGAAAAGGTGGTCACCTGGACGTCGCGACAGCTCATACGGGCACGTTGCTGTCGATAGGCACCGAAAGAATGACGTTTCCTATCCGCTGGCCCTTGCAAGCTCAAAAGGTGGATAAGAACCGTCAACCTCTGCCTGCGATTCCGTCTGCTCCGCCGCTGCCAGCGGAGAACCTGCTGCAGGCAGCAAGGGAGGAGGCCGATGCTTTGTTGCAGCGTCTCAACACCACGGTAGAGGGTCTCAGTGAATTGCAGTCAGAGCTGCGGTTGAAACGGGTGGGGCCCAATCAGATCGCCCATGAAAAACCCGTTTCCTGGATTGTTCAGCTGCTGAACACGTTCAAAAATCCGTTGGTGATTTTGCTCGCCTCTCTGGCGGCACTTTCGCTGCTGAGCGGAGACAGCAAAGCAGCGCTGATTATCGTCAGCATGATCAGCTTCAGTGTCATCCTGCGCTTTTCCCAGGAATACAAATCGATGCGTGCGGCCCAGGCGCTGCGTCAGCTCGTGCATACAACAGCCACCGTCAAGCGGCGGGATCTCAACAAGGACATCTCCCCGGGCCTGGCAGCAGACCTTGGCCTGCATCTGGACAAGGGGGCACCTCAGGAACAGGAAGTGCCCATCGATCGTCTGGTGCCAGGCGACATCGTGCTTCTGGCGGCGGGAGACATGATTCCAGGCGATGTGCGGATTCTCGCTTCGAAGGATCTGTTTGTCAGTCAGGGTGCCCTTACAGGTGAATCAATGCCAATAGAAAAACATCCCAAACTGCAAACCAGTCAGCTCACCTGTCGGCAGTCCCTAGAACTTGATAATCTTTGCTTCCTGGGTACCAGCGTGGTCAGCGGAACGGCCACTGCTGTTGTGATTGAAACTGGTGCCCAGACCTATCTGGGTTCGCTTGCCAAGGAAGTGACGGGTCAGCGGAGCCGCACGAGCTTTGACCGAGGTATCAATGATGTGAGCCTGCTGCTGCTGCGCTTCATGGTGGTCATGGCGCCAGCGGTGTTTCTGATCAACGGGCTCAGCAAGGGGAACTGGGGAGAGGCGTTCTTCTTCGCCCTATCGGTTGCTGTTGGCCTCACACCAGAGATGCTGCCCATGATTGTCACTGCAAATCTTTCGCGGGGTGCGATCTCGATGTCAAAGAAGAAGGTGATCGTAAAAAATATTGACTCCATCCAAAACCTGGGCGCAATGAACATCCTCTGCACGGACAAGACTGGAACCCTCACTCAGGATCGCATCGTTCTTGAGATGCATCTCGACTACCTCGGCAGGGACAGTACAGAGGTGCTGCAGCTGGCTTTTCTGAACAGCTTCTACCAAACAGGTCTAAAAAGCCTGCTGGATATCGCCGTGCTCAATCACCTAGAGATCCCTGCAGCCCTAGAGATCGAGAATCGCTTCATCAAAATCGATGAAATCCCCTTTGATTTTCAGCGTCGGTTGATGTCCGTGGTAGTGGAGGAAGAGAATCATCACCACGAATTAATCTGCAAAGGCGCCGTTGAGGAAATGCTGGCGATATGTATCCAGGTCAAGGATGGGGATGTGATCAAGCCGCTCGATGGAGCAACCCGTGAGGGCGTGGTTCAGTTAACGTCCAAACTCAACAATGACGGTCTTCGTGTGATCGCCGTGGCCTACAAGGAGGTCCCTCGCCAACACGAACCCTATTCACGCTCTGACGAATCGGCTCTGACCCTGGTGGGGTTGATCGCGTTTCTCGATCCCCCGAAGGAATCCGCGGCTCAGGCCATCAAGGAACTCAATCGAGGCGGTGTGGCCGTCAAGGTGCTCACCGGTGACAATCAAGTGATCGCCCGCAAGACCTGTAAAGATGTCGGCCTGCATGAGGAAGGGATCCTGCTGGGCTCAGAGATCGAGTCCATCACGGAGCAGGAACTTGGCACCAGGGTGGAGGGCACCACCATCTTTGCCAAGCTCTCGCCTCTGCAGAAGTCACGCATCATCAAGGTGCTGCGAGCCCGTGGCCATGTCGTTGGCTTCATGGGCGACGGCATCAATGACGCAGCAGCGCTGCGAGAGGCCGACATCGGAATTTCCGTTGACACCGCTGTGGACATTGCCAAGGAATCCGCCGACATCGTGCTGCTCGAGAAGAACTTGCTGGTGTTGAATGATGGCGTAGCGGAAGGACGGCGCACTTTTGGAAATATCGTAAAATATATAAAGATGGGGACAAGTTCTGCATTTGGCAATATGTTCAGCATGCTCGGTGCCAGCATTGCGTTGCCATTTCTGCCGATGCTGCCCGTTCAGATACTCTTGAACAATCTCCTTTACGACTTTTCGCAGACCGGCATTCCGTTTGATCATGTTGATCCGGAGTATCTGGAGAAGCCCAGAAAGTGGAAGGTGAGTGAGATCCGGAGGTTCATGGTGTGCATAGGGCCGGTTAGCTCTTTATTCGACTACGCAACTTTTGCTCTAATGTGGTTTGTTTTCAAGGCCAACAGTGTCGAGGAGCAGAGCCTCTTTCAAACAGGCTGGTTTGTGGAGAGCCTGATGACCCAGACCCTGATCGTTCACATCATCCGCACGGCAAAGATCCCTTTCCTCCAGAGTCGGGCATCCCTGGCCATGGCCCTTGTCACCGTTTGCGTCATGGGCATCGCCATCATGATTCCCTTCTCACCAATCGGTGCGGCACTGGGCATGGTTCCACTGCCGGGCCTGTACTTCGCCTGGTTGGCCGCTATCCTTGTTGGTTACTGTACCCTCACTCAGCTGATCAAGAGCTGGTTCGTCAGGCGTTATGGATACAATTAGGTGACCCGATCTGGTGCGCCGCTCAGGAGTGTGCGCCCATTGAGCTCAGGCTCGGCAAGTGAGCATCCAGCCGCCCGTTCCATCAACCCGCCAGCGGGGCATCCAGTTTTGGTAGGAGTAGTGCAGCCCGGCGCCATCGTCGTGGCTGAGGTAGCCGCCATTGACGAGATCGCAGTTGCCGTAAGGATCATTGACGAAGAACCCGGTATCGTCGTAGCCGATGACGACGATCCAGTGGCCGCCACCGCTGGGGGCGGAGACGGGGCCATCGCAGAGCCAACCAACCGCCACGGGCCGACCCGCATCGATCTCCTGCTGGAGCATGGCCAAGGTGCCATCGGTCTGGAAATTGGCGGTGAGGCCTAAGGAGCGAAGCGCTCCCAACTGGGCATTGGAGTTGGTGCTGTCGCCGTAGCGGGCGCGCAGGGAGTCGTAGACATTTTCGTTGGGCTCCTTGCCCCAGTACATGGCCAACATGGCCGAGCTGGCTGAAAAGCATTCGCGCCAACCCTCCCCGTCGGCCATGTGCAACTGATCGTTGTAGGGCACCTTCAGGGGATTGCTGAAGCGAGAGTCGCCAGGTGCGGGTCTTGTTTGCTCCTCAGCACTCCGGGCGGGAGTGGAGGTCACGGTGGCGATCACCGGGCTTCTCCAGAGGTTGGCCTCTGCCTGGCGTCGTCGAAGTAGACCAGCCTCCACTGCAGTGCCGGGATCGCAGTAGAGGAGAAAGGACTGGGGAACTTGGTCCCAGTCGTGGTTTTTCAGATCGCGAGTGATGGAGCCGAAGTTCTCCTCGTCGCCATAGAAATCTGATCCCAGATTCCAGGCGAAATCAAGCAAGGCGCAGCGTTGATGGGCGTCCATCTGCTGCCAGTAGGGAATGGTGCCTGCCAGGTGGTTGGCGCAGGCCTGGGCTTGCCGCTGCAGCTCGGCATCCCCCTCTTGCCGGCTGATGGTTTGTCCAGGCCAAACGGACTTACCGTTGAGGGTTGTGAAGCCGTAGCCGATGGTCCAGGGGTCAGCCCCAGTTGCTGGGTCAGGGTAAGCGTGGTCAACGAATCCCTCAAAATCCCGGATCATCGCCAGGGCAGGGCCATACTTCTGCTCCCAGGAGGGGGCAGTCTGGGCCTGGGCTGGAGCGGTTTTGGCGCTCACCTGACGGTGGGAGGCCAAAGGCGTGGGATTGGCCCGCCCGTTGGTGCGCACCGCGGGGCTTGGGGCCCGTAAAAACGTCTCGATGGAGGCTGGACGATCAGGTGGGGTGATTCGTGGTGCAGGGCGTGCCGAAGGGGGTGCTTCTGAGGCGATGTCTGCCAGGGCCGCGCGGTTCTCGAAGGCCGAGCTTTCAGGAACTGGGCTGCTGGAGGCGGGCCTTTCCTGAGCTGCCGCGGAGCCCACTTGGCTGTCTGCGGCCGTGGTGGGGACGATCTGGGTGGGAGATGGGGGAGTGGCTGGCCCAACTGAGCTGCTGCGGATGTTGGGTTGGATGGCGGTAGAGATCTTGTTGGCCACATAGGGCGCAAAGAGGCTCAGGCCCGACAGCAGGAAGGTGCTGACGGCCGGCATGGACGCGGGCAGTTGGCAGGTGAGGCCGAAGCTGTACAGGGCAAAACTGCCGAAGCCCATGTAAAGCATCAGGATTGCCAATCCTCCGAGGGTGGCGATCATGCGGCTGCTGCTGGCTTCCAGCAGGGTCATCGCCATGGGTGTGCCATCGGCTCCTCGGATCACCTTGCTGGAGGCCGAAGCCCCCAGCCCGAGGGCCATGCGATCACCTCCCGAATCCGTCCAGCGCATTTCCACAGGAATGGTGAGCCGGGTAGGTTCGGAAAGGGCATTGGCGAGCGACCAGCCTTCCTTGGTGAGGCGTCGCTTCACCAAATAGAGGGCAACGAACGCCCCCACGGTCACCATCAGGGTGAGGCCATACACCAAAGGTAGGGCCATAGTGCGACAGGAGCCATCGTTGACCCCTGGGGTGTTCACCCCCATGGCCCCCAGGGTCTGGCCCAGGGCGCCTGGGCCGCTCAGGCCCATCAGGGCCAGGGGCAGCAGACTCCAGCGCCGCATGGGCTGCCATCGAGGTGCGCCTTTGGGGAGGGCGGATGCCGCAGCGGGCGACCGGCGGGAGTGGAACACCATGCAGTGAGTCAGGCTGATTTCCGCCTGGGAAGGTTTGCTGAACTTGAACATCAATCTGATGTTGATCGACATCAGATCGACCCCATCCAACTTTACAGGTCCCATTGAAAGTCTGTCCCAGTCGCTCGCGACAACCGCCGCCATCTGCGCTGCTATTCGCGGAAACAGCCTTACATCGCGTTGGCATCACGGGGCCGATTGATCAACATTGTGCTCCAGCGAAGGAGCAGCAGGAGCTGAAATCGAATCCGTGGCCCCTTGGGCGCTTGGGCAGCGCAGGCCATGGAGATGCAGCATGGAGGCTCATCGGGGGGGCAACCTGGTGCGCGCCTTGGCGATGGTCAGACGCCTGGTCTGGCTCATCGGATCTGCCCCTGGATCTTGCGGATGTACTCCGTGATTCTGTGATCGCTGATGAATGTGTTCAGTCCCTCCTGATTGGAGACAGTGGCGCCGGGGGAGGTCTTGAGATCCTCCTGAAGGGTTCTGAATGCCTCCATCGAGAGGGCTGGGTCGCCCTGCATTCGCGCACTGGATTCGATGGGAGCACCTTCTTGGGCGCCCGGCGTGGTCCAAGGCTTCACCTTGAGCTTGCCAGCGGCATTGAACTGCACAAGCCTGCCGGCATGGCGGTAGCCCGGAGGCACCCTGGGCACCACATCGGCGTCGTTCACGAAGCGCAGATAGCGATCCCCCAGACGCACCTCCATGAGTGCCGCAAAATCATCCTGCCCCGTCAACGGCTGGCCGTAGGTGTAGAGGCCTAGCAGCGGCTGAACATCCGTCCATGTGGCAGCCCCCAGGGCCGCCAGCGCTCCACCCAGGCTGTGGCCGCTGAGGATCACCTTCCGCCCTGGTCGGCTGGCGAAGATGGTTTCGATCTGGTGCCGCAGGTCGTTGAACTGCCCGAAGAAGCCGGAGTGCACCGTGCCAATAGCGGCCGTGTTGGTGGTGGCCACGTTGAGGTTGCTCAGCCAGTCACCAAGATTCGTGGTGCCCCGGAAACACACCAGTACCAGATCCGCCGTGGTGGCAACGAAACACTGGGCATCACCCCGGCTGATCGGCTGGCAATCGGAGAATCCCCAAGCCCTCGCAGTGGCCTGAACGGTGGTTGGCGGTTCATAGGCAAGCTGGGCCGCCAGCGCCAGGGAGAGGGCGGTGCGCCAATGGAACTGGCCGCCAGACAGGGAGGACAGCGAGAAGCTGGCGGGCACCGGCGTGGGCCCCGATGTCGCAGGCGGCACCTTGGCCGGCTGTCGTAAGGGCTGGTGGCCGAACAGTCCTTCACTTGCCATGGCACCCTCGGGCAGATGAAGGCTGGCCTGGCCCAGGCTCACACTCACCTGCAACGGGATGGTCCAGGTGGCAGCAGGGCCCTGCGCTGGCGGCAGGCCGGCCCCTAAGCCCACTACCTCTACCGGCTGTGTCACAGCTTCTGCAGGGGGAGGGGAAAGCGGCTGCTCAGCCAGCGGGGATGGCAACGCTGGCGGCTTCGCCGCCAGCATCTCCTCCACCAACTGCCGCTGAGGCTCGGTGAGGTTCTGGGCCTGAACATGCTGCACCAGCCGGCTCACCCGAACACCCTCATTGGCGATCCAGGCGATCCGCTGCTCGCCCATCCATTCCTCCCAGTCCCGCCCGTCAGTCGTCTGGATCTTGCCCTCGGGTGAAAGGTGCGGCACACCGGAATGGTGAAGGGCCACCACCTCCCACTGGTCGTTGAACACCGGTGAGCCTGAAGAACCAGGCGAAGTGTCGGTTTCGTAGTGGAGGAACAGCTCTAATTCATCGATCACCTTGTTGTCACGTATGGCGAGCTGCTTGGGCTCGCCATTGGGATGCTGGATAATGTTCACTGTTTCCCCCACCACCAACTTACCGGTCTGGGGAATCAAGGGAAGCCACCCGTAGTTCACGAGCCGTGCATCCTGGCTAATGCTTACCAGAGTGTAATCGTGCTCTTTGTCTGTCAGGAAGAATTCCGCTGGCGTGAAGGCGAACACCTCGCTAGTTTGCATTGCGCCAGCCGCATCCTCCTGAAAATTAAATTCAGCCTGACTGGCGGAAGCCGCATCTGCCGAATCCAGCACGTGGTTGTTGGTGAGAAACAGCCTGGGTGACACCAGGAAACCCGTGCCGTAACCAACAGAGCGCCCTTGCTGATCATGGATCTGCACCCGTGCTACAGCGCGGGAGACATTCATACCCTGATCGAAGAAGCGGATGCCGATGAGGTCGTTCGTGCCCAGTACCCGCTCCAGGGATCGGGGGAAAGCCCTTGGAACCTCCCCTGGGCCAGTGGGGGTGAAGCTGCGATTCATGGACTCCATCTGCTCCACCAGGGGCTGATTGGCCTTAAGACGCTTTAGCCGCTTTGCCACCAGCTCGGGATCGTTGGCAACCAGCACACCAAGATTCTTGATGCGTTCACGCATTGCCTCGCGAGGCTGGCTGCGCTGCTCGAAACGGTCCCTGGTCTCGAGCAGAAGTTCTGGGTTAAGCAACATGCAAAGCAGCTGTATTGGCAGACATTCATCCTAGGAGAAGCTCACCAATTGCCACCATCACTGTCTTGATTCGGAAGCATTAGCCACAGATCGCCTATCAATTTTCCACTGCGGAGCCCCCGCACCGCCTAGTTGGAAGCAAAAACATATCCACGGCGTATGGAGACCAGAAGCTCATTGCACATCAGAGTCTGGGGGTGCAATTTGAACTTCCCCTGCCTGCTCAACGGCGATGACGCCATTGACTTTGGTGAGTTGTTCAATGCTTTTCGACTCCGCCATGCCAGAAATCATTCCTAGACTTTCCAGTGGCTCATTAGTGATTTCAAGTCCTCGACTCTGGAGCTCAGAGGCGATCTGTTTGAGTTTATCCTTGCGGTCTTCGGCAATAGTGACGATGACTTCGACTTTTGGTTGAGCGATATCGCCCATGGTTGGCTCCTCCAGAGATGGTCTCCAGTTGGGGGTGCTAGCACCCCCAACCAACAGGTTGTTGATCCAATTTACAGATCCTTTGGCCGCCCACAATGGCAAGCCGATAGGCTACGGGGCCTGGACAAGTCCGCGCCCAACGTCCACGATCGGAAGCGAAAGTGATCGGGCGCTGGTGATCAATTGCTGCCACAGGGCTGCACCGCGAGCTCCGCTCGCTTGGGCCCAGAGAGCGGCAATACCAGCAACATGAGGCGTTGCCATGCTAGTACCGTCGATGGTGCGATAGCGAGACGGCATCGGCCACGAGGAATAAACAGAGACGCCCGGAGCGGCAATGTCGACAGCCGTACCAGAGGCACGCGCCGTGTCTCGTGCCGAGAAATAACCCATCCTCAGGTTGCCATCCAATGCTCCAACGGACAGGAAGGTCCTGCTGTTGGCCGGCCGGCCGACGAACCCAAAGTTGCCGGTAGGACGATTCGCATTATTCCCTGCGGCGGCGACGATCAGGCTGCCCGCATTCAGGGCGCGCTGGCCGGCGGTTTCGTAGAACGTCGTACTGGTAGGAACATTGGCCCCGAGCGACATCGAAATCACCTGGCACCTGTTGGCGACAGCCCAATCAATGGCCGCAAGAATGCCGCCGTCGCCACCGCTGCCCTGGTCGGAAAGGACCTTCCCGATAAAAATATTGGCCTTATGAGCAATGCCATAGCGCGGGCCGAGCGCCGCCCTGAGTGTGCCACAGGCCGTCCCGGTGCAGTGGGTGCCGTGGCCGTGGCCATCGTTGGCACTCACCACACCGGGGATGAACGACCGAGAAACGATCGAGCGGCCAACGAAATCGGGATGGGCCAGGAACAGGCCGGTGTCAAGCACCGCGACGTTAATGCCTTGGCCGGTAAATCTCGACACAGCGGCCTTCGTGGCGATGAGCCCCCAGGTGTGGGTCGGGCTGTTAACAAACCCTGCCGCTTCGATCAGGTCGGTAACCTCGCCGGCCCCAGGGGGCACCGTGGATGCCGAGGAATAAAGGCTCTGCGCACAGTCACGGAAACCGCGTAGGTAATCGAAGGAAACTCCCTTCAATTCGCTGAGGGCATACATGATGCCTTCAGGCTCGACAGCGAGGATCGCGGATTCCTCGCCGGCCTCCATCGCGAGCGCGCCAGCTGCATTGGGTGCAACGCTGACCACGGCCATGCCGAGATTGGCCAGAACTGCGCCTCCCTCATCAGGAATCTGATCCATGTCGATTCCGGACTGAGCGAAGTCGGCACTCCGAAGCAAATTGGACTCCCTGACGCCGGCACTGTTCACCAAGGCGGCAATGGCCTGCTCGGAGGCGCCCTCGCGGAAGGTGACGATATAGCGGCCGGTGGTTTCCACTCTGATGGGGGTCGTGAATTCAGTATTCATGAGATAACATGCCTTGGAATGGGTGAAGGTTTACTCACAATTCAGGTACAGAAAGAGCCAGAGCTGCGAGCCAAGTCTGAAGGGCTAACTACTGCCCCAGTTGTAATTTTGTTGCCTTGCCGCTCTTCAAACGGTAGCCCAATAGCCCCACGGGAAATTGGGACCCATTGCGGCATATACGCAGCAAGATAAGCGCAACTCACTCAAGTGGACGACGACCGGAACTGAGCGCAACCTTGGGGCTCGCACACTACGCAGTGATGAAGAGTGGGCTTGATCGAGGTTGTCCTGCTGGCTACCTCAGGGCCTGCCATCCTGCCCCGACTGTCATAACAGGCTATTGC